>JAABUS010009399.1_pt1 | contig 10337 bp, 5 predicted proteins | sample 5560161 | NCBI WGS metagenome assembly JAABUS01 (sample SAMN10711885, study PRJNA513376) | rock metagenome | isolation source: Antarctica rocks | place: Antarctica: Victoria Land, Trio Nunatak nord | collected 2016-01-04
GGATGGCGGTGCCTGTGACGGCGGAGAGGGAGGGGAGGGAGGAAAGGCGGGGGCGGGCGAGGAAGAGGGGGAGGGCGGGGCCGAGGAGGAGGGGGAGGGAGAAGAGGAGGTGCTGGTAGGGGGGGTGGAGGCCGTGGAGGGAGAGGTTGCTGGTGGAGGTGTTGTAGAGGAGTGAGTTGAGGGGGGTTATGGTGGGGGTGCGGAGGAGGGTGGTGATTGAGGCGGCGGCGGGAGGGTTGTAGAAGGAGGTGTCGATGCTGACGGCTAGGAAGGTGGTGAGTGCTGTGGTGAGGATGAGGACAATAGGAGATAGGGGGCGGCGCCGGAAGTGGGGAAGCAGGAAGCAGCCTGGGACAAGTAGGAAGGCTGGGAAGGTGATGCGATTGAATATGCCTGTGGTGATGAGGACGCCCAGGATGGCGGAGGATACGAGGTTGGACCGATGCTGGTGATGGTCAGGCAGTGCTCGCTCGCACAAGGACGGACTCACATTCTTGTCCAGTATCCGCTGTATCATCACAATGCTCCATAGCACGATTAGTGTCTCCACGGCATTCGAAAAGGTATGCGTCTGGTACGTCCAAGTAACATATGACGAGACCACTAGAGTCACGGCGAGCCTTCTCTGCCTTGGTGATGGGACCAGTTCATGTATAGCCCAGTCTTCCAGTACGAAGCTCAGTAAGAACATCAAGGTCCTCAATGTGTAGTAGATGACCTTTGGCGCAACGACCTCTTTTCCAGTCTCTGTCCATACCTACGAATTCTTGGGATCAGTATTCCGTCTTGGAGTCAGCGGCTCGAAAGTGATGCGCTCAAACGGGGACAAAGATGTGTACCCATTGTAGCAGCACTATTGGTAAACCGTAGACAGTCCATAGAGGGTAGACACTCCGTACGGGAGTCGTAGAGGTAAATTCCCATGTCTGGTGGTAGGGAAAGTTGAAGAGCTTGCCTATGATTTGCGGATTGTCAGCGTCGCGGATGGCGGAGACAGGCCCCCCCTAGTCTCCTTAGGCTCATGCATGAGCTATAGAAGGCTGCGATCACGGCCTGCCTTAACCACTCCCCAAAAATCAATGCGGGTTTTGGACCTGGAGCGCGGCGGGCTTTGCAGACATACCTGCGATCACTTCGGGCCCTTGGAAATTCTCGTCGGGGTGGATGTAGCTCGGCGAAAGCGCGAAATACAACCGGACTAACAGCAACACGAGATACGTTCGCGTCCACATCTTCAAAGTGCCAGCTGATCATTTAATGTGGTTCTATCAGAGATCATGATGCATGTCAAAGGTAGGAAGCTGAACGCGTCCGGGAAATTGCAAACGACCAGACCTTCCACAAACCCCCGGTGGCCTACTAGAGAGATGCCAATTGCCCAGGTTGGCATAGACAAACGTTTGCTGCATGCTCGACCAGGCCTGTTCGAAGGGGGCAAGATTCGTCCCAACAAGTCGTTACATCGGTTGCTAAATCTACGAGCTTGAGAAGGTACGACCGAGCTCCTGCTTGCGAACCTGTTCACCCCAGACCTGCTTGAGCTATTCTCGTTTCTCGATCGTCGTGCTTGCAAGGGATCGGATGTGCTCGGCTTGACTTTGTTCTCCCAGAGAGATTGGCCAGAGTACGGTCACAGAAGATGCAAGTATCTCCGTTAAAGCAGCTTCATCTAAATGCATCACCGGTAACAACGATCATCACGCTTAGATTAAGGCTATTCCAAGTGACACTGGGTGTATGCCCCAATATCCATGTGTCTGCTCCAGTGCCTCATGTGTTGTGAGCCTGTATCGGTGGTCTATTAACAGCTTGGGAGACTCTGGGATCTGACAGTGGGCAGACGGCATTGGGCATGTCACTTCTTTATTAGAAACTGCAAGTTCCAAACACAGTTCTTGATGCATTGTTTTTAGACAAAAGCAAGTGATTAAGAGACAATTACATTGTCACATCAACACGAAAGGGAAAATGTTAGAAAGTATGGAAAACTGAGGCCCTTTGTGACCGTGTGAGAGCCAATTCCGAAAGCTCTGTGCCGCATGCGGTTAGAGCCGCTCCGCATAGGCATCAATGTCACTCAGTCCTCCTTCACTTCGCAACTCACATGCTACGACACCGTGGGCACAAACAACCCCATAAATACCCTCTTCTGTTCCTCCATTCTTCCATTCCAGAACGCACTCGCATCAGAATCAATCTTGTCAATAGCAACCCATCCACCAACTTCCAATCCTCAACTTCAACTATCCCAATAACCTAGCTCTACACCACCTGTCAAGATGTCCGGAACCACTACTATCAAGCTGCAGAGCTCCGACCATGCTGAGATCATCGTTGGTAAGCCCATAGCCCCCAATCTTACTGTGGCTCTTGCGATATTCAAGGTTGGCCTTTCATACTCAACTACCACTGACACTACTGTCACAGAGCGTGAGGTTGTTGAGCGCTCAGTCCTCATCAAGCACATGATGGAGGATCTCGGTGATCAGCCCATCACTGATGCCATCCCTATTCCGAACGTATGTCCTCAACTCGCTCCTCTCCGTCGCGGTCCGAGACTAATCAGGAAATCAGGTCAATGAGGCTGTTCTCAACAAGGTCATTGAGTGGTGCACCCATCACCGTGCCGACCCCGTCGCTACCAATGACGACGACTCCGACTCGCGAAAGAAGACCACTGATATCGATGAGTGGGACCAGAAGTTCATGCAGGTGGACCAGGAGATGCTGTTCGAGATCATCCTTGTGAGCCTCCATCAGTCATGGCAGTGGTGATCGTCGGCTAATATCTACACCTAGGCTGCTAATTACCTTGACATCAAGCCTCTCCTTGACGTTGGGTGCAAGACTGTTGCCAACATGATCAAGGGCAAATCCCCCGAGGAGATCCGTAAGACCTTCAACATCCAGAACGACTTCACGCCTGAAGAGGAGGACCAGATCCGCCGTGAGAATGAGTGGGCTGAGGAGTAAGTCGCTCAAGAGAATCACGCAGATCCAACATACTAACTTGCTCGCAGCCGCTAAGTACTTCATCGCAACGTCAATACTGCCCTTCTGCTGGTATTGCGAAGGCCGAGGTTCATCTTGCATGTGCGGTCATGGTTCACGAGGCAGTCTGGCGTTTTGTTGGCCAACGGTGGATAGTGCATGCTTTTTCCTGCATTGAAGATCGCTCCTGCATTGCTCCTGATGGACATGCTGTTGATATCTTCTGTTACTAGGTGCTGCTGCTGAGGTGACAGCTTATGCGGATACCTTGCTATGCATCAGGTAGAAATTAAAATTACTTTCCCAAACACTTTTTGTCTCGAAGGTTGTGAAACATAGTATGCCCACGGTCTGTACGCTCGATTCCCATGCTTGCGGTATGTGATGATCAGAAAGGCAGATCGAGTGTCCCTTTTCATGGTCCCACATATACTGTGGGAAGTAATAATCACTGTCGCAGCCAAATCGTAAGACCGAATAAGGCGTGATGTCCTTCGAAGATGATGAATTCGTACTATCAGCTACGCTCGGCGCACCCGCTCACAGACTCATCCATCCTCTCCACCCGCTTTGAACCGCAATCTCCCCACACCTTCCATATCCCTCAAAGCTCACAGCGAGCCATGAATATCGTGCCCCCACCACATCCTCCTCATCTAGATGCCAATACGAGTCTTGCGCCAGTGTCTTCGCTTCGCATTGTATCTATCCAGAAATCGCCGTTAGCCACCACATCCAATCCCAACGGGACCCCGAACGCTGCGGGCCACAATGACTCTCGCCGATATTCAAGAGACCACGTACCGGATAGTGTTTCCAGTTCGTAGACGGATCCACTGCGGGATGGGACGGTTTTGCTTCTGGGCTTTGGCGAGCTTCTGCTTCGTGCGGAAAGATTTGTGGGACTGGGAGGCGGGTCAGCTTGGCCTGAGGAGGGCCATGTGGGTTTTGGTGATAGGAGGAGCATTTACTGGCATCTTGGAGGGTGCTCGTCGGCGCTTTCGCTGTGTGGAGGATGGTTGTTGTCGATGGGTGGGTAAGATGGGTTTTGGACTTTGGTTGTGGGTGAGGCTCGGCTACGCCCGCTAGCTCCGAGGCCTGGTCACGTGATGAATCTGGTCGATCCAAGGGAGAATGGAATGTTGGGAATACTCTACTCGAACTTGCAGCCCGAACAATCTATTGAACATCGCACATACTACGAGTGCGAAATATCAACATTGAATTCTCTACTGCGTCGAGGCATTCAACGCATCGAAATACAATCAAAGGACATCCGCGAACTACACCGACTTCAACCCAGGAAACCTCAGCACTGATCTCACGAAAAGCCTGCCTGATCCTCTGTACACCCTAGATCTTCTCGGATGGAGCCTCTCGAGAGAATGACTCAAGACATAGAAACGAGGAACAGAGAGTCACAATATGGGACCACCGGTCAGCCCATCCTCGATTGACGGGCAGAGCTACTTTGTCAGCATGCCTTGACACGTGAGTCTTTTGAGTCAACTCGGACATGGAGAAAGACTCCTTGCAACACGAGCTACAGCGCTGAGTCACAGAAGCCTACAATGCAACGTTATGCGTCGCCAGACCTTGGTTGACGATACAATTTCTAGAAAGCAGCTAGCCGTGACAGCGTAAGGTACTTTACTTACTACTGCGCGGGATGTCATTTTATCATGCTCCCGCATAATCCCTGCTCTTCAATAACCCAATCGCTGAGGCCCGCATCCGATATCCTTCCATTTAAGCTTAGCGACGGAGACATCCAAAGCCGAGTAGGTTTATGAAAAGTGACAACCATCCGAGGCGTCATGAATAATGTATCTAATGCTGTACTACTATAATCACCATTATTAATGTCTCCGTCTCACTGCGTCGCTCTTTCTTTTACCATGTTGCCTAATGACTCTTCCGTCACTCGTCGCAAGTCTCCGTTATCTCTCCGTTGCCGTCTTTAAGTCTCTCGATTGTTTGCCATGCCAATAATCTCGATATAAAGCGCTGGCATTCTCCAGGCCATCAGGCAGCAATTGATCTTCCATAGCCTTCTTCGATACCTCAGGTTTCTTATTCTTCTTGCGAAATCCTGATATACTTGCCTAGTAATACCTTGTCCACTCCGAGAGGAAACCCCCCTCCCCCACAGCTGCCCGCCATGGATAGCACCGCCGGGGATTTGAATCATGCAGCGCAAGAGATGGAAGCGAATATAGAAAAACAGATTTCACACAGCCCTCCCGAAAGAGATTTTGTGGGAGAAAAGCAAGACCCACATGCCAGTTCGTCAGGTTCATCCTCACATGATGACCCGGCCCTCGAAAAGCTCGACTCCAAAATTGTCAAGGTCGGAGAGGTCAAGGAAGGGGAGGAGGCATACGCCCACCTTCCGCCGGACGAGAAGAAGATCGTCAAGAGGCAATTGGACATACCGACGGTGAAGGTTACATTCAGGACTTTATACCGCTATGCTACCTTGAACGACCTGATAATTGTCACAATCAGCGCGTTGTGTGCGATAACAGGGGGTGCGGTCATGCCTCTGATGACTGTATGCCCAATCGCCCCGTTTGTGTAGGGTGTTGCAACGCTGACAATAGTGGATAGGTTATCTTCGGCCAATTGGCGGGTATGTTCCAAAACTTCTTCAATGGCTCAATCTCTAAGCACGACTTCAACGCCCAGCTGTCCCACTTCACGCTTTACTTCATATATCTAGCCATTGGCGAGTTCATAACGATATACGCCTGTACAGTCGGTTTTATCTACACGGGAGAGCACATCACTCAGAAGATTCGGGAGCAATATCTCGCAGCTATCCTACGCCAGAACATCGCCTTCTTTGATAAGCTTGGCGCTGGGGAAATCACAACTAGAATCACAGCAGACACCAATCTCGTTCAGGATGGCATCTCAGAGAAGATTGCTCTTACCTTGACCGCTCTAGCGACCTTTGTCACTGCCTTCGTGATTGGTTTTGTCACGTACTGGAAGCTCACCCTGATTCTCTCGTCGACCGTTTTCGCAATAGTAGGTACTATGGGAGCGGGGTCTACTTTCATCATCAAATACAACAAGGTAGCTCTGGAATCGTATGCTCTGGGCGGTACTGTAGCCGAAGAAGTTATCAGCTCTATCCGAAACGCTACGGCTTTTGGCACCCAAAACAAACTTGCAAGACAGTACGACAAGCACCTCCAAGAAGCCGAAAAATGGGGCTTGAAGCTCAAGATCGTCTTAGCATGCATGATCGCTTGTATGATGGGGATCATCTATCTCAACTACGGCCTAAGCTTTTGGCAAGGGTCTCGGTATCTGGTAGCTGGACAAATGACGCTCTCCAATGTGCTTACAATCATGCTTTCTATCATGATTGGGGCCTTCTCACTCGGTAATGTTGCGCCGAATGCTCAAGCTTTCACCACCAGTGTCGCGGCTGCCGCCAAGATCTTCAACACCATCGACAGAGTATCACCACTGGATCCTATGACGGACGCCGGCGAGAAGCTTAAGCACGTTGATGGGACAATTGAGTTGAGGAATATCAAGCATATCTACCCATCGAGAGCTGAGGTAGTGGTCATGACAGACGTCAACCTCGTCGTGCCAGCCGGTAAGACGACGGCTCTTGTCGGTGCTTCAGGCAGTGGCAAGAGTACAATAGTAGGCCTTGTAGAACGCTTTTATGATCCTGTCGGTGGAAATGTCTATCTCGATGGCCATGACGTTTCGACTCTAAATTTACGGTGGCTGCGGCAGCAGATATCTTTGGTCAGCCAGGAGCCGGTACTATTTGGCACGACCATATTCGGCAATATCCAGCACGGTTTGATAGGAACCAAGTACGAGAACGCCAGCGTTGAGGACCGAAAGGAGTTGATCATCAAAGCTGCGAAGATGGCTAACGCTCATGATTTCGTCTCGGGTCTGCCCGAAGGCTACGAGACAAATGTGGGCGAGCGTGGCTTCCTACTTTCAGGCGGACAGAAACAACGAATTGCTATCGCCAGAGCTATGGTTAGCGATCCGAAGATTCTGTTACTAGATGAAGCAACATCAGCTTTAGACACCAAGTCCGAAGGCGTAGTACAGGCTGCGTTAGATGTAGCAGCTCAAGGTAGGACTACCATTGTCATCGCTCATCGCTTGTCTACAATCAAGACAGCCGACAATATCGTGGTCATGTCAGAAGGTCGTATCGTCGAGCAAGGCACTCACGATGAGCTCTTAGAGAAGCGAATGGCTTACTACAAGCTGGTCGAAGCACAGCGTATTTCAGCGGAGAAAGAAGAGCAAGACGCTGAGAAAACAGCACTACTCGAAGAAGTCGATACAGAGATTCACAAAACGACCTCGATAGGCCCTAACGGCACATACGAAGCGGATCCAGACGACGAGAAGGTACGCAACAAGCTGGATCGTACCACTACAGAGAAATCCGCTTCGAGTGTGGCAATCCAGAAGGAAAGCAAAGAGGCTGGTTCGGAGTATTCCTTGTGGACACTCATCAAAGTCGTCGGAAGCTTCAATAGGAAGGAGACTTGGCTTATGCTGGTAGGACTCTTCTGGTCCATTATCGCTGGTGGAGGAAATCCCACACAAGCGGTCTTCTTCGCAAAGTCCATCGTGGCATTATCCCTTCCTCCAAGCATGTTCAGCCAGCTAAGACATGACGTCAACTTCTGGTCACTAATGTACCTGATGCTGGCGATTGTACAGATTATTGCCTTCTCCCTGCAGGGCATTGCATTTGCCATATGCTCTGAGCGTTTGGTGCACCGTGCCAGAGACCAAGCATTTCGGACAATGCTCCGCCAGGATATCGCCTTTTTTGACAGAGAAGAGAACTCCGCTGGGGCCTTGACATCCTTCCTTTCAACGGAGACGACTCACCTGGCCGGTATGAGCGGCACAACTTTGGGAACAATCCTTGTTGTGACGACGACTCTGGTAGCAGCTATCGCGCTATCCTGTGCTATTGGATGGAAGCTAGCTCTTGTCTGCACCGCTACTATTCCAATCCTCCTTGCCTGTGGTTTCTTCCGCTTCTGGATGCTTGCGAACTTCCAAAACCGTGCGAAGAAAGCCTACGAGGCCTCTGCCAGCTATGCCTGCGAAGCCACTGCTGCAATCCGCACCGTGGCCTCGTTGACCCGTGAGGAGGATGTGTGGGAACATTATCACCAATCGCTCGCCTTACAAGGCCAGAAGAGTCTCCGCTCTATCCTCAAGTCATCAACACTCTATGCCTCTTCCCAGTCATTCATGTTCTTCTGCATTGCCCTCGGCTTCTGGTACGGCGGCACTCTCATCGCTAATCGGGAATTCACCATGCTCCAATTCTTCATCTGCTTCTCCGCCATCATCTTCGGCGCCCAATCCGCCGGAACCATCTTCTCCTTCGCGCCCGACATGGGCAAAGCCAAGCAAGCTGCCAAAGAACTCAAGATCCTCTTCGACCGCAAACCCGACATCGACTCCTGGTCCCCCGACGGCGAGCGCATCTCCACCATCGAAGGCACCATCGAATTCCGCGACGTGCACTTCCGCTACCCCACGCGCCCCGAGCAGCCCGTGCTGCGCGGGCTCAACCTCACCGTCAAGCCCGGCCAGTACGTCGCCCTCGTCGGCGCCAGCGGCTGCGGCAAATCCACGACCGTCGCCCTTCTCGAGCGCTTCTACGACCCCCTCGTCGGCGGCATCTTCGTCGACGGCCACGAGATCTCGAGTCTCAACCTCAACGACTACCGCAGCTTCCTTGCGCTCGTCAGCCAGGAACCGACGCTGTACCAAGGTTCAATAAGGGAGAACGTCCTCCTCGGCGCCGACCGCGACGACGTCCCCGACGACGCGATCATCCAGGCCTGCAGGGACGCGAACATCTACGACTTCATCGTTTCCCTCCCCGACGGCTTCTCCACTATCGTCGGCTCCAAGGGCAGCATGTTGTCGGGCGGGCAGAAACAGCGCATCGCCATCGCGCGGGCGCTCCTCCGGGATCCGAAGATTTTACTGTTAGACGAGGCGACGAGTGCCTTGGATAGCGAGAGCGAGAAGGTGGTGCAGGCGGCGCTGGATGCGGCGGCGAGGGGGAGGACGACGATCGCGGTGGCGCATCGGCTGAGCACGATCCAGAAGGCGGATGTCATCTATGTGTTTGATGCGGGGAGGGTGTGTGAGTCGGGGACGCATGCGGAGTTGGTGGGCAGGCGGGGGAAGTATTTCGAGTTGGTGAATTTGCAGAGTTTGGGGAAGATGCATTAGGGGGATTGAGGCGAGGGAGTGGGTGTGAGTGGTCCGGGTGCTGCTATTTAGAGGGTCTGTTTTCTGGGTGGGTGGCTTGGATTGGAAGGGAAGGGATGGGGGGCGTTACGAGGGCGTTGAGGGTGTTTAGAGCAAGGGTATTTCGAGGGGAAATTGGAGGTGGTGGATTAGATACCGCTGATATACATCTTTGGATGGTCGCTATCAATTAGCTCCAGCTTCCGCGTGCCAGAGTCCGCTATCAAGCTTCAGCTCCAATTCCCGCCACCTCTCGCCTGTTCTCCATGCCCCATACCCCTTCCCTGCCCTCTCCCTCCCTCTCCCCCCCCCCTTGGTTTACTTCTCCCTTCTCCCCATCTCAACCCTCCCCCCCTCCCCCAACTCATTCTCCACCCACCCCAAATTCCCTCCCCACCTCCCCAATCCTAACGCCTCTCCTCTCAGCGATCATCCCCATAAGCCCCTGCCCCACGTCTTTGATCTCGTTGTAGCGGTGCAGGAGGGTTATGTGCGCGCTGACGGTGGATTGGGGGGAGGGGTTTCTAGGAGGGTTAGGGGTTAGAGATTAGAGATTGTGGGGGGGTGGGGAGAAGGGAGGAGGGAGAGGAGGGTGGGGGGAAGGGGGGAAGGGGGGAAGGGGGGAAGGGAGAGGAGGAGGGGAGGGGGGGAGAAGAGGAGGAGAGGGAGAGGGGAGAGATCGTCCTCTCATCCCCTTCTGATTATCATGCATGACAAGACCCAAAATATCAGATTATACATGAATGAAGAACAAGTGTGACAACTGTATAGAAACCCTGGAGACGCGAGTGAATAGAAAAGTATTGTAGTGGGTAATTCGAGAGTAGAAATGACGTAGATAACGCACTTCAGCTTCCCCTGCACCTCCGCATGCGCAGCTCTCGTCTCGGCGATCTGTGTCTCGAGGGCGGTGATTTTGCGGCGGAGATCGGCCTGTGTGTATTGGGGATATGTGTCAGGGATATTTATCTATAGACTTGATGACTTTGCCACGAAAGAATGGGGAGTAGTGACGGGATTGTAGGGGGATGTTGAGATGGGGCGGATTGGTTTGGAGGTGG
>JAABUS010009401.1_pt1 | contig 10336 bp, 7 predicted proteins | sample 5560161 | NCBI WGS metagenome assembly JAABUS01 (sample SAMN10711885, study PRJNA513376) | rock metagenome | isolation source: Antarctica rocks | place: Antarctica: Victoria Land, Trio Nunatak nord | collected 2016-01-04
GGTCGACGGCGTCGCGTCCGCACTCGCCGTGACCGCCGTAGCGGGTGCGGGCGCCGCAACGAAGGCCCCGAGGGCCAGCGTGAAATACGTCGACAACCTGCTCATCACATCGGGGCGGCCGGATTCGAACCGGGCAGCACTGTGCCGGCGCTGAGTGTTTGGCGGCTGACCAGGAGCTTGGTGCCGCGCCGGCAGCGCTTCAGACGGCCACGGCCGTCGCGGCGCTTGGGATAGCGCTTGGTGACCCTACCCAATACGCACGCAGTTCCCGCTATTCCCTTGGTCTTGACCTCCGCCAGCGTGCTGTACTTGAGGGCGGGTACCCCGCAAGGCGGAACCGTGGAGCCTGGTACGAGTTCGCCCCCCTCTGACTCTGAGCTGGCGGCGGCGGTCGGTGCGGCGAGCGCGATGACCGCGAGGATGATCGCTGGGGTTGTGGTCATGGGGTGTGCCGGATGGGTGCACTGGTGATTGTCCTGCCGCCCACCAGCAGCTCGATGGTACGGGCTCTTAGCAGCGAGGTAAAGGCGACTTCTGCGATGGCGCCGCCGGTGTCGAGGTGGCCGATGGGCGCCCCGATCTTTTTCAGGATCCGTCCGCTGGCGTCTAGCAGCGCGAACTGGTACTGGGCCTTGGGGCTGGGTGGCGAGGGCCGGCAGGGGCAGGTGACCGGGGCGGTCATCCGGCCACGTGTGTGGGCGGGGTTGCGTTCGTCGGCGATATACGCGACCACGACCTCGGTCGGTGGGTCCCCCGCTGCCCGCGCGGCCGATCGCGCCGAGCCGCGCCCCGCCGCGACGCGGGTAGCGGGTAGCCGGGTAGCGGGTCCTCCGGTCTGGTTGGCCGGGTTGGCGAAGAGGTCGATCAGGCCGTTCCAGCGATTGGGCGACACCCACTGCGGAAAGCCGTAAGGACATGAAGTCGAACGCCGGGCCCGCCGGGGACGCTGGGCCTGTCGAGTACCTCGCGCCCGGCGCGTAGATAAGGGGTGTGCTGAAGTAGGCGCGGTCGAGGCCGCCACCGGACATCCCATAGCCGTTGAGCGCCCCGGTCGCATTTGGCCAGGGATCCAGCGGCGGCGGGGCGGCCTGGCCGACGTGCTGAAGCCCGAAGTTGTGTCCGAGCTCCTGGGCGGCGGTGACATCGACGGGGAGCGCCATGGCGGGCGCGGCGATCGCGCGTTTCGTGCGCTTTCTCGCCGAGTTCGAGCTGATCGATCGCGGCCAGGCGCGGCTGGTGCTCGCGCGGCGCCTGCCGGCTGCGGTCAGCGGGGAGCGCGAGCGACCGAAGTGCCGCGACGAGCAGGCGCTGGGACGGTTGATCTGTGCGGCGGAGGCGACGGTGGCCCGCGATCCGCTGCAGGGCCGGCGAGACGTGGCGATCGTGCGGGTACTCGCCGACGCGGGCCTGCGCTGTCAGGAGCTGCTCGCGCTCGAGCGGCGCGACTTCCTGCCACGGCGAAAGGGCGCCCGGTTGCGCGCGCTGCGGGTCCGCCACGGTAAGGGCAACCGTCGCCGCATGGTCGAGCTGACCCCGGCCGCGACGCGCGCCGTCCGGGAGTGGGATGAGCGCCGCCGCGAGCTCGGCCCGCCGCGCAGCCGGAGCTGGCGCCGTCTGAGTGGCCGTTGTTCGTGACGCTGGGCCGCCGCCGTCGCGACGGGTCCTACCCTGGAAGCCGTCCAGGCCAAGCTCGCGAGCCCCCGCTCGCGGCTCAAGACGCTCCCCGCCGATTTCGTGTGCTCGCAATTGAGCGGCTGACCCGTCGGGGCGCGGTTTAGCGTGACCCGAGATGAACGTTTTCGCAGATAGGCCGCCGCGGAGCGACCTGCAGCTCGAGCTGGCCGCCGCCGATGATGTCGAGCTCGTCGACGTCGTTGTCGACGGCGAGGTCCTCGACGTGCCCGCGGTCGGCGAGCCGCTCGCCGCGGTGGCGCTCGAGCAGCGCATTCTGTTCGCCGAGGCCGAGCGGCTCGCCGCCCGGGCGGCGACGGCTGGGACGCGCAGGCAGTATGCGTCGATCTATCGGGCGTTCGGTGACTGGTGCTTACGCCCCCAGAAACCCCGGAGGCCGGCCAGCCAGCGGTCGACCTCCTGCAGCGGCTCGGCTTCCACGGCGTAGAGCCGGCGCGTGCCCGCGGGCCGAACCGACGCGAATATCAAATCCGGTTGCTTTCGGTCAGTAGTGCTCGGTAGGGTCAGCCGAAATCTCGAACCCGGAGGGCAGACAGTGGAGGGCTCGATCGAAGGATGGCTGGACGCCGGCGCGGTGTCTGTGCAGTTGGGGGCGAGTTCGGCCGTGCTCCTGCGCGCGGCCGATCAGGTGCTGCTGCACGTCGCGTGGCGCAAGTTGGCGCTGACCCCGGGGTCGGCGAAGAAGCCCGCACGGCTGGCGGCTACGAAGAAGGGCCCTGGCGGCGTGCTGATCGTCGGGTTCGGCCCGCAGCACGTCCGCGAGGAAGCCCGGTCGCTCGACCAGAGTGATCAGCCGGTCAGCCGATCAGATCCGGCCACGCTCGTCGCGCACGCCTCTCGCGTCGCGCTGCGGCTCCGCAGCGACGACGAACCGATCCCGTTCACGGTCGCGGGTGTGCTCGACGCGCTCACCCGGCTCCCCGGCCGGATCGTGCCGGTGGCGGCGGGCACGTCGAAGGACCCGCGCGAGCCGAAGTTCGACGAGACGGCGATCGAGATCCCCGGCCGTCTGATCCTCTCGCCGGACGCGTCGGCGCGCTGGCTCAACCACAGTCAGTCGGTGGCTCGGCGAGCGCGGCACCTGCCGGCACCCGGTCCGACGGAGCTCTGGCACGCACGGCTCTCGGAGGGCCAGGCCGTCAAGGCCGTCTGGAACCGCACGGGTGAGCAGCCCGCGGAGCCGGAGCACAGCCTTCCCGATGCGGACCAGCGCGACGACATCGTCAAGATCTCGGCGGGCGGTGGTGGCGTCAAGCCGGTTCCCGTCAAGGCGCACCTGCTCGCGCTCAGCACGCTCGGGGGCTGGCTCGAGAGCGAGCTGAGCGTGCCGATCCGGCCGGCCGGCACAGCGCTCAGCCTGTGGCGGCACGTCGCGACCCTCGGGCGGGACCAGCACGTCAAGGTGGTCGACGAGGGCTTCCTGTTCCCGTGGGGCCACCGCGCTGCGCTCATCCAGATCGTCGACCGCGAGTTCGGCGGCGATCCGGAGGACGACGACGACGGCAACCCGGCCGGGCTCGTGTACCGCCAGTTTCTCCTGGTGCGGCAACCTGTGGTCACGCACGGCCTCGACGGCGTCGTCCGCGACGGGACGCAGTCGAAGACCCAGGCCGCCAACGAGTGGCCGTTCGCGCGCACGGAGATCCGGACGCGGATCACGCCGCCGCTGGTGGAACCCGTCTTCCTGGGCCCGCCGTCCTCCGGCTGCTTCGAGCCCCGCATCAACAACCCGGCCGGAGCGCCCGCGACCGTTCCGTTCCAGTTCCTGATCCGCCTGCACACGCTCGACGGCGGCCACGTGGACACGCTCGGCCCCGCCTACTTCGTACCGGATGAGAGCCGTGAGGAGGGACTCGACGGTCAGCAGAGCCAGGAGCCGGTCGTCAAGGTGCTCGCGGCCGCGTGGGCGAAGACTGAGACGAAGACGAAGCTCTCGCTCGGCGGTCGCCGCATGCCGCTCGCCGCGCCCGGCGGGGCCGCGGGCACGGCGGTCGGCGTCCAGGCGATCTCGGTCCACGCGACCGTGCTGCGCGACGACAGCTACGCGGCCTTGAAGGCGCAGACGGGGGAACCCGAAGACCCGCTCCACCCGATCGGTCGCTGGGTTCCGCGGATCGTCGAGGCCGACGTGCTCCCCGGTGTCGTCAGCCACTTCACCGGCCGCACGGCGTCGGTCAGGGTCAAGTACCAGGACACCTACCTGCAGGCGGACGGCGCCGGCTTCGACCCGGCGATCAACCCCGGCGGGCTGTTCCTCGAGGTCGTGCCGACCGAGGTCGACCCGCCGTTTGACTTCTCCCACGGCGGCGACCGGACCGGCGGCATGGTCCAGCCGAGCTTCAGCATGGCCGGGCTGTCACGCGAGAGCGGGCCGGTGGGGGGCGCCGGCGACCTGATGCAGGCGGCGCAGGGCGGCTTCGACCCGCACGACTTCTTCGCCGGCCAGCTGAGCCCGATGATCTTCGGGGTCGTGCCGCTGACCAGTCTCCTGTCCGGGGCCGGCGGCCCGCCGCGCTTCATCGCCGACGCGGTCACGCGCCTCGAGGCGCTGGCCAGTGGCCTGCAGGTTGCCGAGGCGCAGGACATCGCCGAGGTCGCCGCCGTGCGCACAGCGCTCGATGCCGTCCTGACCGGCGGCGACCCCGCGCCGCTCGTCACGGCGCTCGAGGCGCTGAAGACGGCGGTCGCCGCGTCTCAGGCCCACGCGCTCATCCCGCTGCTCGCGGTACTCGCCAACACCAGCGAGCTCGCCGCCGGGCTGGCGCTCCCGCGCGAGGTCAAGCTGAGCTTCGACTGGACGCCGGGCGTCAAGACGGCCGCTCCGTTCTACGCCGAGAGCCTCGACCACCAGCCGAGCCAGCTCACGGTCCACGTCCAGGGCACCGCGCCGGTCGGCGGCGGTGCACCGAACTTCAGCCTGCGCACCACGCTGACCAACGCCCACCTCGAGCTGCTCGGCGGCGCGTTGGCGTTCATCCAGGTCGGCTTCCGGAAGCTCGAGTTCTCGACCGTCCAAGGCAAGAAGCCGGACGTGGTCTGCGAACTGGAGGGCGTCAACTTCGTCGGCGTCCTGTCCTTCGTCGAGGCCCTCAAGGATCTGATCCCGCTCGACGGCTTCAGCGACCCGCCCGCGCTGACGGTGGACTCGAGCGGGGTGCGGGCCGACTTCAGCCTCGCGCTGCCCGACCTCGCGTTCGGGATGTTCAGCCTGCAGAACATGGCCCTCAGCGCCGGCTTCACGGTGCCGTTCATCGCCAGCCCGATGACCGCGCGGTTCGGCTTTTGCAGCAAGGAGTCGCCGGCCCTCTTGACGGTGAGCGGGCTGGGCGGCGGCGGCTACCTCGCGATCGTCGTCGATCCCAAGTCGGTGGAGGTCCTCGAAGCCGGCTTCGACTTCGGGGCCAGCCTGGCCGTCAACTTCGGCGTGGCCTCCGGCGAGGTGCACGTGATGGGCGGCTTCATCTACGCGATGGTGGCCGGCGAGGCATCGCTCACGGGGTTCCTGCGCATCGGCGGGTCTGTCGAGGTCATCGGCCTGATCCACGCCTCGATCGAGCTCTCGCTCTCGTTGACCTACGAGCCCGCGTCGGGCAAGTGCACCGGCGCGGCGGATCTCGCGATCGAGGTGTCGATCGCGTTCTTCTCCACCACCGTCCATCTGCACTGCGAACGGAAGTTCGCCGGGTCCGACGGCGACCCGCCGTTCATCGAGGCCTGGGCGCCCGACGACGACGGAACCGACCTGTGGGCCGAATACCTGGGAGCCTTCGCATGAGCGTCAGCCAGAGCCTTCGCTGGATCGCGCTGCCCTACACCGCCGAGGGGAAGCGCCCGCGGCTGTCGGCCTTCCTCTCACTGCGGCTGATGGCCGGCAACCCCGGCGCCACGCACATCACGCTCGGCGACTACGACGGCCTCGCCGACTTCGGCGAGCGGCTCGCGCGCGCCAGTTGGGCCGTGGAGGTGAACGGCCGGACGATCGGTGCCGCCCCCCTGCAGGACGTCGCGCTGGAGGCCGGCCTGTGGGAGCAGGTCTTCGGCACGGGCGCGCCGGTCGCACCGTGGCAGCAGGAGCTCCAGGCCGGTCACCCGATCTGGTCCTTCGCCGCTGCCGAGGCGGAGCAGCAGATCGTCGGCTTCTACCGCGACCTCGCGCTGAGTGACAGCCGTAGTCGCGACAGGGTGTTCCAGGGCCTGGTCGACGCCCTCGGTACCCAGCTCGGCGTGTCCGCCGAGATCGACATTCCCGCTCCCGGTCCGCATAGGAGCGTGGCGCGCGGCAAGGCGTCCGGTCAGTCGGAGGACCGGAGCAGAAGAAGCGTGCAGACGTCGCAGAGGCAGCCAGGGTTGAGACGGAGCCCCAACGACAACCCGGCCTACACGTACCCCGACCCACCACCGCCCGACCTCCGCGGCGAAGCCATCGACAAGCTCGGCCCGGCCGGGCTCTACGGCTCCGACGCGTCCGTCCTCCTCGCCCAGCCGGGTCCGCGCCGGACGGGCTGGATGGCGCTCGCGGACGCGTTCCGCTTCCACCATCGGCCCGAGGCCGAGCCGGCGCCTGGCGTGATCGCGCCCGGGCCACCCGTGCCGACGTTCGACGTCCACCGCATGCTCGCCGCCCTGGGCGATCAGCCGCACTTCCTGCGCCGCCTCGGCGCCGTCATCGACCTCGAGCTCGAGCACGATCTGCCGGACGGCGGCGGCGTCCTGCGGATCGTGCCGCAGTTCCTGCCGGCCGATCAGCCCGCCGGCATCATGATGCCCGGGCCACTCACGAAGTACCAGAAGGCCAGTGCCCGGTTCCTGCCCGTGGACGGGCCCGACGTGATCGACGGCCAGCTCGCCCTCGAGGGCGCCGGGTTCGCCATCGTGCAGACCGACGTCGACGGCGCGGCCCTGAAGCTCGCCGGCACCGCATCGACCGCCCAGGCCATCCAGATCGGAAAGCCCGCCGGTCTGATCGGAACGGACGTCGAGCAGGACCACGCGGTGCCGGCGCTGCGCTCCGCCGGGCTCAACGTCGTGCAGTCGCACCGGGCCGCGGCCGTGAAGACCGCGCTCCAACGCAACGACGAGCTGCACGCAGCGCCGGTCAGCGCACTCCAGCTCGACGGCGGGGATCTCCGGCGCGGCCTGCGCATCGACGTCCTGCACGACGGCGTCTGGCGGTCGCTGCACGATCGATCGACCGCCGAGTCCGTCGCCGGCGGGCCTCCGGAGCCCGACGATCCGGGGCGCCAGGCCAACCCCGAGAGCTTCTCCTCAGGCGAGGGGTACGTCAAGACCGTCTCGATGAGCTCCGCAGTCGGCTCGCCCGACCGCTACCTGCACGAGGCCGTCGCCCGCTGGTCGGGGTGGAGCCTGTCCGCCCCACGACCGGGCCGCGTGATCCGCCCCGAGGTGAGCGTCGACCGTACGCAGCAGACCGAGCACGTGGTGGCCCAGGATCCGGCGCAGCGCGCGGACTATCCGGCCGACGGCGACACCGACACGTACTTCCGCCGGCGGTTCAGCAGCCGGGTGACCCCGGGCAGCCTTCCGCGGCTGCGCTTCGGCGAGACCTACCGGCTGCGGGCGCGCATCGTGGATCTGGCCGGCAACTCGCCGCGACCCGAGGACGTCGGCGACGAGCACGCCACGCCGCCGGTGACCTACCGGCGCTGGGAGCCGCTGCTGGCGCCGGACGTGGTCGCGCGCAACCGCTTCGGACCCGGCGCGTCCCTGCACCGGATGGCCATCCGGTCGGTGATCGGCACTAGCGCAGCGGACTACGACACCCACAACCCGCCCGATCAGCGCGGGATCGACGGACGCCACGTCGTGCCGCCGGCGGCGGCCGTCTCGCTCGTGGAGACGCACGGTGAGCTCGATCCGCCCCGGCACCCGGACGAGAGCTACGCGCTCGCCGCGCGCGAGTCCGTGAAGCTGCGGGGTGAGGACTTCGTCCACGTCGAGTACACCGGCGACGAGGTCAGCGGCAGGTCCGAGCCGGGCGCGATCTGGCTGTATCCGGGCTACCGCGTCCCGGCGGCGCATCTCACGGATCCGATCAACCGCGGCGTCTGGGTCTGGGGTCTGCCGGGCGCGTCGGGCTACGCCGAGCCACTTCGGTGGTGCGCCCCATCGGAGCCGTGGACGGAGGCGCAGGCGTGGCGGATCGACCTGATCGAGGGAGCCGCAGGCTATAGCGTGGACGGCCACGTGCTCACGGTCTCGCTGCCGGCGGCCGCAACGCGGCGGCTGTGGCTGAGCGCCATCCTCGACGAGGAGGATGCGCCGCTGCTCGGCGTGTTCGACGCCATCGGCGACGGCCCGGGCTCCGCCGATGCCCGCAACCGGGCTCTGGCCGGGCAGGAGCGGCTGCTCACGCCACCGCGGTCGATCGTGCTCGTGCACGCCGTACAGCGACCCCTCGACATCGCCCGATTCGGATCCGGAGTCGCCGTCACGCGACAGCTGCGGGACTCGCACGCCGTCATCGCCGGTGAGATCACGCTGGACCGGCCGTCCACCGGCCATCTGGACCTGCACGCCTCGTGGGACGCCCACGTGGACGAGCCCGGGGGCCAGCCGCACAACCAGCACACGCGCGCGCACGTGGCGAACGTCCGGGTGCCGGCGGGCAGTTCGGCGTCCATGCCACTGGGGGACATCCGGCACCAGTTCGGCGATACGCGGCACCGGCGGATCTCGTACTGGCTCGACGCCGCCACGCGGTTCGGCGAGTACTTCGACCCCAAGGTCTGGCAGGTCACGCCGGATCTCAAGGCCGGCGAGACGCACTCGATCCTCCGCACGCACGTCCCGGCCAGCGCACCGCCGGCCGCTCCGCGCCCGCGCTACGTCGTACCGACGTTCACCTGGCGCCGGACCGGCCTCACGGGCTCGGGCTGGAGCGACGGGCAATCGACACGCTCCGGGGGCGGCCTGCGCGTATGGCACGAGCGCGGCTGGTGGTCCTCCGGTGACGACGAGCTGCTCGCCTGCGTGCTGGCGGATCCGGAGTCGCCCCATCCCCTGCCGCCGCACCTGCGGACGCTGTACGGGCGGGATCCGCTCACGCACACCGAGTCGCCCGCGCTCCCGGAGCTGAAGCGAAAGGACTTCCGGACCGGCTCCGGTGAGGAACCGCTGAGCGTCTGGAACCGGCCGCTGCTCGAGCTGCCGTCCGCGTGGTGCAGGGCCGTCGGCTTCGCCCCGGAGTACGACGCGGAGCGCGACCTGTTCCACTTCGACCTCCGCTTGCAGGGTCGCGCGGACGAGACCTACGCGCCGTTCGTGAGGCTGGCGCTGGCGCGCCTGCAGCCGTGGGCGCTGCGCGGTGCGGAGCTGTCGACCCTGGTGCTCGTCCCGCCCGTTCAGTTGCTGCCCAACCGGAGCCTGCGCGCGAAGTGGCAGGACGACGAGACGGTCGACCTCGTCGTGACGGGGATCGCGCCGGGTGGCGACCGGCGGCATGTCGTGAGCGCGTGGGTCGAGCGCCGGCGCGAGGGCATCCCGGGCGACCTCGGGTGGGAGATCGTGCCCGAGAGCCGCGTCGTCCTGCGCGACGGCGTCGACGTCAAGGCGCTCCGCGCGCTGGGCGTCGACCCGGCGGGCACGACGTTCGACCTGGCGAAGCGTGTTCTCCGGCAGCCGCAGTTCGACCACCTCGGTCTCGAGTTGGCGGCCAAGGTCGCGGACGGATTCCACGGGATCGCGGATCCCGGCCAGGTCAGTGCCGACCTGCGCCACGCCTTCGGCGACCTCACCCAGACGCCGCTCTTCCTGCTTCCCGGCTATCGCCAGTGGAGCGGCCGTCTGAAGCTGCCCGCGAGCCGGTCCTCGGAACCGTTCCGCGTGGTCGTCGTCGAGCAGGAGCATCTCACGCTCGACATTCCGCCCGGCGAGCTCACCCTCGAGTCCCCGGAGGTTCCGGTCGTCGGCCAGCGCGTCGTGTACCTGGACATCCTGGACTGCTGAACGCCGGAACTTCGCCGGTCCCGCGTCGTTGCAGTGCCGAGATGACCCGCACACTCCTCCTCGCCCTCGTCCTGGCCAAAGCAGACGACCGGCCCGTCCGCGGGTGGCTCTCTGTAGAGCGAAAGCACCCGCTCGGCACGCTCGGTGAAGAGCGGGTCGGGGATCCACTTCCACGAGCGGGTGCGCTGATGAGAGAGACCCGCGCCGCGCAGCACCTGACCCAACGCCTCCTCGCAGAGATCGACTCCCATCCCGGCGAGGTGGCCGGAAAGCTTCGCAAGCGACCAGCGCGTCAGCGCGACGCCCTGATGGTCGGGGCGGGCGCGCGCGACCGCGACGATGCGGTCACGCTCAGCGGGCGTGGCCTTCTTCGGGCGCCCGCCCCGGTAGTCAGGGCCAAGCGAGTCAAACCCCTGCTCGTTTGAAAGCATGGATCACCTTGCGCACACGCGACTCGTCGCTACCGACCAGACGCGCGATCTCCGGTGCCGACATCACATTCGCCGAGCACAACACGATCATCGCCCGCTGACGCTTGGCCTGATACCTCGCTCGCTTCGAGATCGACCTCAACCGACCGCCCTCTTCAGGGGCCAACTCACGCACGAAAACCTCCGGGGGGCGCATCTCCACCTCCACCATCGAGGAGATGCATCCCAATTCGCCAACGCCAGCGAGT
>JAABUS010009403.1_pt1 | contig 10335 bp, 8 predicted proteins | sample 5560161 | NCBI WGS metagenome assembly JAABUS01 (sample SAMN10711885, study PRJNA513376) | rock metagenome | isolation source: Antarctica rocks | place: Antarctica: Victoria Land, Trio Nunatak nord | collected 2016-01-04
AGTGGGTTATCCATTTCACTGCCGGGTACCGGTTAAGATCGTGATGTGCCGTCGCGTGGTCTGCACTATCCGGGGTCGTACGCGGAGCTGAGGGCGTGGTTCCCCGACGACCAGGCGTGTATGGACTACCTGGACTGGCTGCGCTGGCCGTCCGGGCCGGTGTGTCCGCGCTGCCAACGAGCGGCGACAGCCGTCGCTCGCGGGCGGGTGTGGCGCTGTGGCGGCTGCGACAAGAGGGTCTCGCGTACTGCGGGGACGATCTTCCAGGACACGCGCACGCCGTTGACGGTGTGGTTCGCCGCGGCCTGGTACATGACTGCCGACCCGGGTGGGGTGTCGGCGTTGACGATCCAGAAGCTGCTCGGGCTGGGCTCCTACCAGACGGCGTGGGCGATGCTGCACCGCTACCGAACCGCAATGGTGCGGCCCGGCCGAGAGGTCCTGAACGGTCGGGTCGAGGTCGACGAAACCTTCATCGGCGGCGAGGAACCGGGCCCGCGAGGGCGCGGCGCGCTCGGCAAGACGTTGGTCGTGATCGCAGTGGAGCTGGGCGACCCACGCGGCTACGGGCGGGCCAGGATGAGCATCATCCCCAACGCCGAGGCCAAGACGCTGCGCACGTTCCTGATCGCGACCGTCGAGCCTGGCTCCCCCGTGGTCACCGACGGCTGGTCCGCCTACCCCAAGGCGTGCCGAGACTGGTTCGAGCACGAACCACGCCCGGTCTCCGGGTCCGGCCAGGACGCTCACGAGCTGCTGCCCGCGGTGCACCGCGTCGCCGCACTGTGCAAACGGTGGCTGCTGGGCACCCACCAAGGCCGTGTCGACGCCGAGCACATGCAGTCTTACCTGGAAGAGTTCTGCTTCCGCTTCAACCGCCGCCACTCCCGCGCCCGCGGCCTGTTGTTCTACCGCCTGCTGCAGTATGCCGCCGGCGCGCCGCCGCTGACCTACCGGCAGCTGGTGGCCAACCCCCAGCCCAAGGCGACCCAACCGCCCGGCGTGAAAGGCCCGCGTTCTCGGCCCGGAAGCCTCGCCCAGCCACCCGAAGACCGGCCCTGGCGCGCCACCACCGCCCTTGACTAAATCAACTGCCCCCGGGCTCACCCGGCAGTGAAATGGATAACCCACCTTTGATAATTACGTCTCTTACTTCACCAAGAAGATCCATAAACGTCATTAACGCGGTCAGCTGACGATTCGTGAAGAGGTCCGATGTCTCGGTCATTCCATAGGTAGGAGCCTTAATATCTCGCGGAGTCGCAGCTAGCCGTCCACTCGGGACATTCTCTGGGGCGCCGACATTTGCACATTCTTGGTCATAGTCTGAAGGCGCCAAGTACTGGCGGCCCCCCGGTCCTTCGGCCACCACGCCCATCATCTTTACACCTATCCGCCCCGCGCGCCCTTCTGTACGAATGTACTTGAGCGGTGTCGGGGTTCCACAAGCGATGCAGAGCGCGCCGGTTCTACCAACTGTTCCGTCCGCCGAGACTGCTTTTGCCTCAGTGCCGGTAACGACTTGGAAGGTAAGTTCTCCACCGAGATAAGAAGGGACTGCTGCCGCTTGTCGGCCTTTTGACTTCGCCAAGTGCCAGGAGCGCACAAGCGGCATCTGTCGCCCACATGCAGGGTTAGCACAGCGAACTGTACGCGTCCATAACCATGCAATAACATCGGCTTTTGTTCCATTCGACAGGATCGCGACCGGATACATATGGCCAATCCGTTTGCACGCTTGTTCATGAATCCATGATCCATAGAGGCGAACATCTTCGGCGAGGCCGGCCGCGCCGGGCCAATGTGGAACTGCCCCCTCCATTGCGCCCGGGAAAACCGGAGCTCGATCGGCAAACTTCGATGGAATCTCGATGAGGGCCTTGTTGAGAAGCACGGGGATGGGATTCAGATCGGACGCTTCCACGCATAGGCCTAGACGCTGGGCCTCAAGTGGGATGGACCCGCCGCCGGCGAACGGGTCGACGAGAGACGGCGGGTTGCCATCCGTAGATTTGAGTATCTCCGCGTGCGCCTCCGCGAGGAGACTCTCGTCAGTCGTGTTCTCCCAGATGACAAGTCGCTCGATGAGGTCAAACAGCCTCTTGCGTTCCACGTCCTGAGCCAGCTGCGTTGGGAACTCCTCCGGTCTCGCAGAAGGATCGTCAACGAGTTGGGCAAATAGCACTGCACGCGCGGCAGCGAGCGGGCGACGCGCCCACCAGAGGTGGAGCGTAGATGGGTGGCCGTAGCGGATCGACTTCTCACGCGCGGACTCCCGGTTGATGGCCTCAAGCGGCAGCGCCACCTCGATGAGTTTGCGGCGCTGCACAGTCATGGGGTCGCTCCAGTCTGGAGGGAATCAATCACATTGAGGCGCTGCCTAGTTGCTGTCGCGCCGGCTCCGAGCAGGTGGGCATTGCGGGTCCGTCGATCTCGTGTCACTGGGGTCCCGTTCCTTGGCGCCAGGTCTTGACCCAGCCGAGGATGAGTTTGGTGACGCGGAAGTCGTCCGTACTTGTTCCGTCAAAAGGCCGGGTGAGGTATCGGATTTGGTCTGCGTGCGCGCCTTCAGGGCTCACCTCGACCAGGGCCAGCCGGTAGTCGTCGCCGAGGTTCTTGGCGGTGAGTACTTCGTTGTGGGTGATGACGAAGTCGTCGGCTCCGGCGATTCGGCCCTTCACTTCAATCCGGACGACCTGGCCGTCGGCGGCGATCGAACGGATGTCATATCCGGGGTTGAGGTGCGGCATCTCGTGCGGCGTTCGGCCGAGGGTTCGCTCGGCCGATAGGACAGCATCGACCGCACGCCGTTCGACACCGGTCGTGTCGCGGGCGTAAGTGGCCATGGGTTCGGTTCGTTGGCCCAAGAGGCGGTCGAGGAGCCCTTGTGGGATGACCAACGCCGCGCCTGCCACCGTGGGCGGACGTACGGTCAGCTGGCCGTCGGCGTCGAGTTCGATGAGGCGTCGCTCCAGACGACGTTCGAGGTCCCGCGCCCGTTTGAAGGCGGTCTCGGGGCGAATCTTGAGGGTGCGTCCGGCCGACTCCTGATCGAGGAGCTCCGCGTGGCGGGTATCCCAGTGATTGATCTCGCTGTTGAGTCGAAGCTGCACCTGGTGGCGTGTTCGCTGGACGTTCGGCTCCACACGGGCGCGGACCTGTGCCTCGTGCTCTACCAGGGAGTTCTCTATCGCCCAGCCCACGGCCAGGTCTTCAGCCCCCGCAGCCACCCACGGGTCATTGATCACCGTGTCGACGACTGACTCAGCCTCGGACGGGACGGGCTCATAGTCCAGGTAAGGCGCGGGCCCTGCATGCCGTGCCTGCCCGCCGGGGAGGAGCTCGACGTAGTCGAATCGCTTGGAGATCGTGCGCGCCGGGTGGCGGCCGTCTGCGATCTCTTCGGTTAGGGCAACCAGCAGCCGTGGGGTCTCGCCGGCGTCATTGGGGTCAACGAGTATCGCGCCCTGTTTGAGGTTGGTGTGGTGCCGTTCGACCGTGAGGTCGACAACAGCATTGAGGAGGGGGTGACCCGGCGCGATTAGCTCTGCTGGCGGAATACCCACGACCTTGATCTTGTCCCGCTCAAACGTGACGCGCTCATAGCTGACCAGCACGGGCGCGGCGACGCCGATCTGCCGGTCCCGGTCGCGGATAGCCGACGGGACATGCGTGATCTGGTAGCGGCCGGCTTCACGTTTGGTCATGCGACCGCCAAGTTGCGCGAAGGCGGTGCGGAAGAAAGACTCGATGAAATGGGGCTGCAGGCGGCGAGCCTGAGCGTCCTCGAGCTGGAGGCGCATCTGCTCGACGTCTGTCTCGGCGATGACCTGCCGGTTGAGAGCGCGCTCGGCGAGCAACTCGTCGAGGCCTTGCCCAACGGTTTCGTCGATGACGATGTTGAGCTTGGCTCGAACCTCCGGTTGGTCGCCGTACCGGATTGCTTCCATGAGTAACTGGCGCAGCGGATGGGTCTCGAAGGCATTCCCCAGGACGTCGAAGATCTTCCCGGCGTAGGCCTCACGCTGTTGTTCGATCTTGTCTAGGAGAAGTTGGAACACTTCACCTTCGCGGGTGCTGACGGCGAGGAGGTTCCACAGGTGACATACCTCGGTCTGTCCGATGCGGTGGATGCGGCCGAACCGTTGCTCGATCCTGTTCGGGTTCCATGGCAGGTCGTAGTTCACCATCAGGTGGGCGCGTTGCAGGTTTATACCTTCACCAGCGGCGTCGGTTGCCACCAGGACGCGCACATCAGTGTCTTGGGTGAAGCGTTCCTGGGCGGTGCGGCGAGCCTCGCGACGAACGCCACCGTGGATTGCCACCACAGCTTCGTCACGGCCGAGCAGGGTTCGGATCTGGTCCACAAGGTAGTTCAGCGTGTCGCGGTGTTCGGTGAAGATGATGATCTTGCGAAGGTTGCCGTCGCTGTCATGGGTTAGGTCGTTGTCGGCCAGGATCGAGCGCAACTCCGACCATTTCTTGTCGGTCCCAGAGTGACTGACGCGGCGGGCGATCTCAGCGAGCGCCGTCAGGTCGCGGATTTCGTGGTTGAGCTCGTCGATCGTACGAGCCGCAGTCGCGGCATCGACGACGTCTTCTTCGAGTTCTTCCAGCTCGTCGATCGCAAGGTCGTCGAGTCGGTCGTCGAGGTCATCCTCGTCGCGGCCGAGGATGTCATCGACCCTGGTGCGAAACGCCCGGTCGTCGCTCCCTGTCCGTGACATTTCGTTGCGGCGGGCCTCGAGGCGGGCGCGGCGCCGCTCCAGGCTCCGAAGAATCGCTTGAGGGCTAGACGCCAAGCGTCGCTGCAAGACAGTGAGCGCGAAGCCGACAGTGTTGCCCCGACGGCCTTCGCCCTCGGCCTTGAGCCGGTCCGCCCTGTTCATCTCCTCGCGGACGTACTGGGTGACGGCGTCGTACAGCTCCTGCTCGGGGTCCGACAACTCATACGGAACGGTGTATGCGCGGCGCTCTGGGAAGAGAGGTTTGCCCTCCATGGTGAGCAGCTCTTCCTTGACCATGCGTCTCATCAGGTCGCCGGGCTCGCCGGTGTGGACACCGTCGCGGTACTTGCCCTCGAACCGGTCGCCGTCGAGGAGCGCCAGGAAGAGCTGGAAGTCCTCCGGTTTTCCCGAGTGGGGCGTGGCCGTCATCAACAAGAAATGCCGACTGATGCGCCCGAGCACCTGACCGAGCTGGTAGCGCTTGGTCGTCTTGAGCTCGTTGCCGAAGTAGTGGGCCGACATGCGGTGCGCCTCGTCCACCACGACGAGATCCCAGTCGGACTTCCCGAGACTCTCAAGCAGGTCTTCGTTGCGGGACAGCTGGTCCATTCGTGCGATCAGCAGCGGGTGTCGGTCGAACACGTTGCCTTGGACACTGGCGTCGATGAGCGATCGTGTGAGGACCTCGAAGCTGAGGCCGAACTTGTCGTAGAGCTCGTCCATCCACTGCTCAACGAGGCTTCCGGGAGCCACAATGAGGCACCTCGCGAGGTCACCTCGCAGGAGAAGTTCCTTGACGTACAGGCCGCACATGATCGTCTTGCCTGAGCCGGCGTCGTCCGCCAAGAGGAACCGCAAGGGGGTCCTAGGGAGCAGCTCGCCGTAGACGGCTTTGATCTGATGTGGCAGCGCCTCGAGGTCTGATGTGACGATGGCCAGCATCGGGTCAAACAGCGCCCCGTAGCGGATGCGTAGGGCCTCTGCGGCCAACCGCCAGGATTCCGCGTCGCCGTCGAAGGCGCGTGTCTGGCCAGAGAGTGTGACGCTGAGGCCGGGCTCGCGGTCACGGTTGAGGACGGCTTGGGCAGTCATGCCGTGGACGTCGCGGTAGGTGACGATCAAGAAGTTGCTGCCCTGCTACTTTGCGGCCACGATGTCGACCGCCTGGCCGCCGACGATCCCGTTCACGCTTGCGCCCGGAACGAGGTCTTCGAGCCTCGCGCCATGCGATGTCTCCAACGCCGACTTCGGACCGTCTTGTTGTCCGGTCACTTGCCGCCCCCACTCACAGTCGCCACGAGGCGAACCCTAGTTCAGCCTTCAGACAACCGCTCAACGGCAGGACGGGACCCGGAAGCCAGACACTTGTGACGTCGCAGAACGGTTGCTGTCGGGTGGCGACGCGGTCGCCTCGGCTCGGCCAACCGGCTTGGGTGAGACCCTTTCTCTCGTGCCTCGTCGCCTCCTGCCCGGTGTCAGCGCCGACGCCACGACGACCACGCTTGAGACTCTGGCCAACCAGTTGACCAGCCTGCGGTCTGGCACGAAGTTTGATGTTTACGCCTCGTATCTGCGCTGGGCAAACGATGCCGCTCAGCAGCTTGCGCAGCTTGTCTCCGATGGCGATGTCACCCGCTTGGTGCTTAGCCCACGCCACTGGGCGCCGGTGACCATCGACCCGGCCGCCAACGAGGCGTTGATGTCGCTGGTGCAGCTCGAGATCGATCAGGTCCGCAGGCGTCTGGAAGCCGCGCGCGTCGAACTCGGCGAGGCAGTCGCGCGGTGGGCCGGACACCAGGGGCAACTCGTCGTGGCAGACACAAACGTCTACCTCCACCACCGCGACGAGTTCGTTGACATCGACTGGCACGCCCCTCTGGACCTGCGTTCGGACGGACAGGTGAATCTGGTCCTGCCGCTGCTGGTCGTCGACGAGCTCGACCGCCACAAACGGTCGCAGCAGCGAGCCAGAGCCGGAAATGCCCTGCGCCACGTCAACGAGCTCTTCTCAGACCCGGGCTCGACGGTGACGCTCGCGCCCGGGCCTGACAAGCCGGTCCGCATGCACCTACTCCTTGACCGTCCGGGGCATGTTCGGCTCGCCGACGCCGACGCGGAACTGATCGACCGCTGTCGCGCACTGCGAGCGGTCGCTGGCCGTGACGTCGCCTTGGTCACATTCGACACCGGCATTGTGCTGAGGACGCGCGCAGCGGGCGTCACCAGTTGCAGGCTGAAGGATGACGCTGGTCCGTCGGGAATCTAGTGGCCACAGCAGGGCTGTCCCCTTTGGCGGCCGCTGAGCACCGCGTCGTCGCAGTCCCAGGCCGCTCGGTTACCAACGCGGCTCGCAGTTTATCCCCGCCTCCTTGGGACCGGGTCGCTGACCACCTGAGCCGGAGACCGGCGGAGGACGGGACCGATCAGGCGGTTGATGCGTTCGAGTGTCCGCGGCTCGGGTGGGCACCGGCAAAGGAACCGACCAAGCGCGTCGCCGAGCTTGTGGGCGGCCACGAACCGGTCGGAGTCGTCCTGCGAGCGGATGTCCCAACGGCGCTGCCACCGCGGGGCCAGGTACGTCAGGGCGATGAAGATGGACACCACCGCTCCTGCGGCGATCCGGCCGTCGGCCACAGACTGCGCCACTGCGACCGTGGCCATCACGAAACGAATTCGCCAGGCGAATTGGGTCAGCGGGAACAGGCCGACAGGCTTGGCTATCGCCAGGCAGAGCGCATGCACCAGCTGCCACGGAACCGTCCAGAACTCGACCGCGACGTCAAACCTGGTCTGGCCCAAGCGAATCCGTCCGACCGCCCCAGCGATCACGCCAGCTGCCTGGTCGGCAGGGAGCTCTCCCAGCTGGGCGGCCTGCAGGAGTCCGGCAGAGACCACGACGCTGCGCCGCCCCGCCGCGCCAGCGCCGATTCCCACCTCGCCGTCGCGCGCGTAGAGGTCGACCACCGGCGGGCCGAGGCCCTTCTGGCACAGAAGTGTCATCGCCGGCGCGAGCGCGGCTGCTTCTGTCTCGGTCAAGGCTCGGGCACGGCCCAGCAGCCGAACCGCGGGCCTCTCTAGGCCGCCCGCGCACAGCACGACCGTCAGAGCCAGGCCGCCGACGAAGAGCGCCAAGCCTGCCAATGGCGCGAGCAGGGCGCCAACCACGCACGTCAGCACCGTGCTCACCGCCAGGCCCGGTGACCGGGCCAGCGCCTGCGACATTCCCGATGAACGTGCCATCGCCCTCCCCCTCCCTCAACGAAGCCACTAGTGCGATTGCCTCAATTTTGGCGACTGGTGGCCGCTCGGCGGGCGAATCCGCCCCTAAGGGTTTCGAGGTCAAGTCTTGCCCCACCCTCCGACACGGCGGCGAGTTATCCACAGCCGCCGACCGAAGTCGGCACCAAGGCCGGCCGGATGGCTGGATGGCAGGAAGACCCGCAAGAGACAAGGAGCTGGGCCCGTGATGACGAACGACAGGATCGACCGGGACGTGGGGGAAACCCTGGTCGCGGTCGCGCGGCTCCTGCACCATGCTGCGATCCGAGCCTGGGCGCAGGCCGAGGACGAGGGGCCGCGGTCGCCTCTGCACCTGCTGGGCTTGGGGATCCACACCGCGTCATGCCAGGCGGTGGCCATGCTGGCGGCCGACGCCGACCTGGAGGGGCAACCCCCGGTACAGGACGACGTCGCGCAACTGCTGCGCTCCGCCGAGGAGCTGACCCGCAGCATCCCAGCTGTCGACGAGACGGCCGGGATCTCACCGCTGGTCGTGGCCATCTGCGACCTCGTACGTGAGGTGACGCCGTGAACGCCCAGGACGAGCGCAGCGTCGGCGAGCTGCTCGTGGATGCCGACTTCACCACCCGCCAGGTCCTCATGGACGTTACGGGCGAAGACGCGCCGGCGATGCTGCGCACCTGGGGTGAGGTAGTCCAGTCCGCCTCCGAACTTTGGGCCACCCTTCCTCAGCCAGTCGGACGAACCTTGAGTCCCATCGACGGCGTCACCATGGCGCGGCTGGAGTCGATGAGCCAGGGGATGCACCGCACCCAGGTTCGTCGGGGCTGGCCCGGGGACGGCCCCGCCCACGAGCGGCTGCTACATATCGCCGAGACGTTCACCCGAGCTGCTGACCTCATCGGCCGCCGAGGCGGACATATCCGACCGGTCGACCCCGCGGTCCGCGCAGATCTTGACGCCGCCCGCATGCGGATCATGCACACCCTCTACCTGGGCGCCCACGCCGTGGGCGTTGCGGCACGGCTGCACGTGGCCGACGTGGAAGCGTCCACCCGCGGGAAAACCAGTCAGGAGAGCCGCGCCGTGCCCCGAGGACAGGACGCCATCAACCGGCTGGCCGCTTTCGAGCAGCTCGCGGGCGCCTACGTCGGAAACCGGTTCGCCCGTGCCGCCCAGGGCGAACATGTGCGCGGACCCTACGGCACCGAACGGCTCCAGCAGGCCCTCATCGGCTGGGACATCCAAGCCCACCGAACACTGGCCACCACCCCCACCGCGGCCAACCTGCTCCTGGCAAGTCGGACCCAGGCCGGCATCGCCACCGCCGCAGGCGCGATCCTGCACGCCGGCGCCCGCACCGGCCATATCTACACACACGCCTACCAGCACCGCCTCGCCCCCACCCTCGACGCCACCCAGCAGGCCTGGGCCCACGTCGCCGGTCGGTGGGCCGAGATGACCAGCCCCGCCAGCCACACCGCCCTGGACCTGGTCCACGTGGCAGGCGAGCTGCGCGCCGCCGTCCGCGAGGTCGCCCACGACAAAACCACCTGGGCTCGCCCAGAGGTCATGGCCGGTCGCGTCGACCTGGGCGAAGCCGCCCAACACCTCCAACAGGCCCTGTCCGCCGCCGTCGACGTCGCCTGCGTGATCCGCGACATCGCAGCCCAGGACACCAACCTCACCGGCCCGGCCCGGGCCATGTCCCACCGGGCCAACGCCGAGATCGACCGCGTCGCCGACCGCGGTCACCCCGAGCCAGACGTCGTCTGGGTCAGCCCAGGCGATGTCTACGCCAACCGCACCGTGGCCATCCCCCAACCCGTCCGCACCGGACTCGTTGATGCCACCGACACCCTCGTCCTGACCGCCAGCAACGCCATGTCAGCCGCCGCATGCCTCGACCGAGTCACCCAAGACAGTCCCCCGGGGTCAAGGCAAGAGTCGAGCACATCTCGCGGCCGCCGACACGAGGCGCCCACGCCCATGGCTCAGGAGGTAACCCGTGTTGCCCGACCGTAGCGCCACTTCAGGCCGCAATGACCGCCCATATGCCATCCCGGGCCTTAGGAGTAGCAACGAGGAGCAGTCCAAGCTGCTCGGCCGAAGAGACGGAGGGTGAAGTGTCGATGATCAACCCCGAAACGGAGACCGGGCGGCTTTTGAGGAACACGGCCATCCTGCTCAACTCAGTGGCTGAGGCTGCGTGGGCCAACGGCATCCGATCCCCGGCAAAGTGGGTCTTCGAACTTGAGCGGGCACGCCCGGGTGTCCTGACCTGACGTGAGGGGCCCGTGACCTCGGTGATCATGGCTGTTGTCAAGGCAGTTCATGGTCGCGAAGGTGAGGTCACGGGCTTGGTTCA
>JAABUS010009404.1_pt1 | contig 10335 bp, 14 predicted proteins | sample 5560161 | NCBI WGS metagenome assembly JAABUS01 (sample SAMN10711885, study PRJNA513376) | rock metagenome | isolation source: Antarctica rocks | place: Antarctica: Victoria Land, Trio Nunatak nord | collected 2016-01-04
CTTTGGCAGACGGCAGAAGCATGCTGCAGGATTTGCATCTCCTTCAAGAAGCTTGTTTCTGCTTCTTCTGGAGCACCTCCTGTGTGCAGTGTCTTGACTGCAACCTGGATCAAACGTGACCAGGTGATACAGCGAGCAGTGTGGATGAACTATTGCAAACAGCAATCTGCACCTTGGCAATTTGTTCGCCCAACACAAGCTCAGCCTCATACAGTGTAATTCCAGGCGAGCCCCGAGCGATGACTCGCCCCAAAGTGACACGCGTGGATGCGATATTAAAGATGGATTCCATGGAAACAAGAGTCAGCCCTTGCGCCTTCGATTAGGTATCGGGACTCACTTGTGCCAACTGCCTGCTGATCCTGCTAAACTTTTAGAGGGGTCAAGCAAACTTCTGGCTGTACGGCTAGGATGTCCGGCCTACATCTGGGAAGGTCAAACTGAACGCCGCTAATGTTACTCATCCCGGTTCTCAGCATCGCTAGCGAAAACGCACGCCTGCGCTTGCGTTCAGCAGCACAACTTCGTGTGCTGCTGCGTGAATCTGAAGTGTGGTGCAGCTTTTAGTCATTGGGCGGGGTGATCACTTTGCATACCTGCGGACCACCATGCAGGCACTCAATTCAACATCGCCATCACAAAATTGTCACTTGCACTTCACTGAAAGTCTCTCTACAGCACCTGTTGTGTCCTGAGGTAAGTCAACTCACACACTTGCCCACATGGCATGATGTGGATCTACCCAGGGAACAGGTCTGGTCTACAAGTATAAGAGGGCAATGTCACCTACTGTGATGATGCAAGTATTTGTAATACACCATCAATGACGTGTCTAGTTAACGAAATATAATCTTGATTGATTTCGCTGGCGGATAGCATACACAAGATCTCTAGAGCTGCAAGACTACGCTTGTTTTGTGACTGCAGAGGCCTAGCCCTGCAGTTGCATACAAAAATACCTTGCCTCAGCACCAACAGCAGATATCACTTCATGAATGACGTGAAGACACTGTTTGACACGCTGGTATGAAGACACCTGAAAAGTAGGCACACACACATTGAGGAAGCAGAAGGCAGCTGTCGCACCTGTTAGTACACAAGCTTACAAGCATTCTCATTTGCTCCAGGCCAACTTGTTGGTGAGTTTCTATCACGGAGATGTCACAGACTGGCCAAAAGGGTGCGGGACACCTCAGCATCATGTTGGGGACTGTATGATCTTAAAGCACAAACATACAGCCATGAGGGGTGGATGTGCAGGGCATGGACATATCAGCAACAGTTGTAAATCCAACCCAGCGAACAAAGTGCTGTATCAGGTTGTCATTGTGATGTGCCACCCCAGCTCTGCTCATGATGACTGGCACTGCAATCATTTGCATCTTGATCCTTGGCACATGGACACGCTGGTTCATGCTGCACAGAATCCGCAAGATGTCTTGTTGTTTGCGTCCTGAATGCTGTCACTCTCCCTGGTGTGAGCAACACGTGACTGCGTGAGTATTGCGTCTGCCTTGCTGACGGCATAGCACCATACTAGTGCCGTCCTGGTTTGGGATCATAGAGCACTGTCAGCATTTTTGTCAGCATGACATGCAACACCAGCATGACGCCAGCTGACCAGATGTCAGCAGCATGTCCTGGTTGCACACTTAGCAATGAACTCGCCCCTTGGCCTTTTTGATCAACGAGCTGAACGCCTCAGCAGCAGCTAGGTGTGTCCAGGGTTGATTCACCAGCGAGTCAACGGTTTCAATCAAAACCTGCAGAGTCTGCACTACAAAGATCTAGATGCTGGGAGAATTGTAATTTACTATAATGCAAGTCTGTTGGCACCAAAGACAGCAAGCCGCCTGATTGCCGAGGAACAGTTGCAAAGAAGGGCTGATGCATAGTGCAAATTGTGGGGCAACATGCTTTCAATGAGCAAGTATCACCTGTGCCGCACACTTATACCAGGGCAGACTTAAGCAGTCTGACCTGCCTGACTATCTCCACAGGATGCCAAATCTTTGGCTTCTCCCGCTTTGCCTTCAAAGGTGCAGCACTGCATTGTTGCAGCTAATGCCAAGGTGAGCCAGCCTTGCATTGCTGTCCAGCTCATCAAGGTTCTGCATTGCGACATTGTTAACATGAAGAGGGGAACAAGAAACAGAAAAGTACGTTTGTGGCAAGCCAAGAAATAAACACAAAACAAGTTGTTTACATGTAAGGTGTACATGTCCTACACCCATGAACTGTTTTGCCGTTGATCCCATCTCTGCCTGTGTTTCAGACACTAACTATCAGTAGTGCCTTGCATCAGCCTGCCTGTGTGTCAGAACCTATGATGCCAGACTCAGTCTCAGTCCAGCCATGGCCATATGCATGCATGTACACACTCAAACAGTCATGCAGTAGTTTGCTCTTGGTGGGCTGGTGCTAAAGTCACTCTTCGTCTGATAGTTTGGACTATAGCGGAATGGCAACAGCAGTTGCATCATACTCTGAGCACTTGGTACTTGCACACGGCCACTTTGTACATGCCAGGGCACAAAGTGACATGGTGTGCACCGATTTGGGACATCAAGTTTCTGCTGCTGAAGCTGTGGGGATACATATGCAATGATGATGTAAGATGGCGGCATGCTCTAACGTTTGTTCAGCTGCTGTCTTTCTTACTTGGACAGCTTTGAGTATACTTCCATTTGAGAAGCAAAAGCTGTATCACCAACACTCTCTGCTGCTTGTGCCTGTGCCACTGGTGTGTTGGTCAAAGCTGAGCTAGAAGCGAGTTTGAGCAGTGTGCAGCATGCACAGCAGCAACATAATAATTGCACACTGCAGCCGGCAGACTTGATCCCATGATTTGCAACAGCATCATATATGCATGTCTGGTTAGCCAAACTTGATGGAGAGGTCTGCCATCCTGGGACTGGTGCTTGTTGCCAAGGGGCGAGCAGCCGTTGTGACAATTGTACTACAATCAATCTGTTTGTCGCCGATCACGGTTCCGATAACGATCATCCCGCGCTCAGTTTGGGTCAACATGTTGGCGTTACGCTTGTAAGACCCGAGTGCATCCGCCCTGCACTACTGCTGCACCTCATATTGACCGAGGTGCTAGTCAGCTTGAGTAGAAAGATTGTATGTAACACAGGGCACGGTGGTCTTGGGCGTGGCCTTACAGTGCAACTTTCCTCAAAGCTTCTCTGGAGACAAGCTGCAGTCTTGCTTGCCTTGTGCTGTCTGCTCTCTTCATTAGTCTTTCGTAGGTTCTGAATCTGAAATTGCGCTCGAGACTCGCAATCATGCCCCCAAAGGCACAGAAGAAACCCGCTCAGCCTGCCGCTCGGTCCCTGGATGCGAAGGTACCTTTTGCCCTCTCTGATTTCTCAAGCCAGTCCTGCTTGAAGGGCTTGCATCGCAACTCGATCGTAGCCTTGCATTGATTTTAGGATGCCTTCTTTTCGTGGTCGCAGATCGAGCAAAAGCTGTGTGGCGCGGTGGCAGACTTGGACTTGGTCAAAGTCAAGGAACTGTTGTCCCAAGGCGTCAGTGCTAACGTAAATTGGCTGCAGGTAACAAGCTGGTTGTGCAGTTCATGGTTCTAGTACAGCTTACAAAGCCTTGCCTAGCCTGGACTGTGACGCAGACGTACTACGATGCTCAACCTGCCCTGCAAGTGTGCATGACTGAGTAGCATAGAGACAGAAGATGACTATTGCAACGCGACACAGCATGATTGTACATCAAGGCCCACAGCAGCTGACTGTCATGGGAAATGCTGTGCTTAGCTGGAGAGCTGATTGATAATGGCTGCTGACTTTCTAGTGACACATTGCTTGTGTCACCACATACAGTCTGTAAGAGGCTATGGCATGGCCACATTTGCTTGAGCAGCCATTTATAAATACACCTTGTGGTCATGGCAAACATGGCCGCTGCTCACGAACAGCACTCTGGTGCAAACAGGCCTGTAGTGGGGCTGGACATTACTCCGTGACAGGGTCCACCCCCCTACATGAGGCTGCTGCAGCAGGTCACCAGGGCATTGTGGAGGCCTTGGTGGCTGCCAATGCAGATTTGGCCACCCGGGATTGCATGGTGAGTAGACATTGTGAGCTTCTCAGGAGCCTGCTTCATTGTTCTGCAATTGTATGCTTGACACTGTGTGTATCTTGCTTTATCAGAACGATTTTCATTGATAGTTACTATTGTTATTTGTTGTCATTGATTTTGTCATTAAGATTGTTGCTCTGAGCCATTGCTGTTCTGAGAGCGGCATCATGTGGCTGCAGGGCAGAATGCCATTGCACAGAGCCATATCAGCTGGACAATTGCACATAGTCAGATATTGCTTGTCCAAGCAAAGTCTCCCAGAGATTGATGGCCAAGACTTGGTAAGTCAGCCTAGCAATTTTCACATTGTGGTCTTGTACTGTGACGACTGAAGCTGCTTACTTTGACATCATGATGTTTTGGCCCATGTGGTCACATAAAGGCCATTGTAAACATAATGCTATGCCTTCCCATTGACGTGACTGCTGAAAGTTGGGACAACTGTAGCCCATGTCAGAGAACATATCGTTTTTTTGCTGATTGCTTGTGAAAGCCAGGAAAAGTTGCTGGAGGTCAGCTGCTGGTTCAGTGTGGCATGCATGCAGGGTCAACCAACTCTCACTTCAGCTTGCCATGTGGAGGATCTGCAGATGTGCAAAGACATGATGGAGGAGCTGTTTGCTGCTGGTGCATGCATCAATGGAACGTCACAAGATGTGAGATGCTCTATCTCAACAACCTGCTTACACATAATTGCTGCATGTTTTGAACAGGTCTTTAACGGTCTGTGCATCAGGCTTCATCAGCTAGCTTGCATGAACAACTGCAATTCTTCTCATGCAACTGACTTGCGAAAGCACAGGTTGTAACATGTCTGTAAACGCGGTGATGCATTACCGACACCGCCGGTCATCTTAACACATGACGCATCTGCTCAGGCCTGTCATAGGTGAAGCATCTGTGCATTGGGTTTCCATGCTGACAACCACTTCACACTTACAAGGAAGCAGTTGTCATGCTTGGCTTGCTTTTCCATGTCATTGATGTCTGAGAGATGGTGCAGGGCGAGACCTGCCTCCATGCAGCTGCATCATGCAACAACGTGGTGGCTAGCAAATGGCTGTTGCTCCACGGTGCTGACCTGGCTGCACAGAACAGAGACGTAAGTGTTGACTCACCATGAGCTCCTAGCGGCACCTTATAGTGTCATGTAGGGTGAATGTTGTGTGTGTTGACATGACACAGTCTAGGGCGTAATCCAAGGTTCGCTCGGAAGCAGTCTGTGCGCATATAGGGATGCAACACATACATAAGTCACAATGCAGTTTCTGTCACTGAGTAAACCCATGCTCAGCATTTGTCATCAAGTACCGCAATTATATGCTCCACGTGTCAACTGTCTTCCAGTACATGCTGTGATGAATTTCTTGCACAGAATTGTCATGCTACATGTATCAACAGACATCAGGCTACGTCAGTGATTCTGGATTCTGATTCAGGGGTGGACGCCATTGCATTGTGCAATCTTCTGGGGCTGTGCACAGACTGCACGGGCTCTGCTTGCTCTTGGTGCAGATGCCAATCTGGTGTTCCCTGACCATGACAACGATGATGGTTGGCCTCAGGCAAGCTCTCCTACTGTTGTTGCACATAACTCATATGGCATGCACAGGATGGTGTGTGCCGTGCATGCTGCAAGACTGAGTCGTGTTGACAAGAGTGTTACGTTCATGTAACTGCATGCTGTGGGAGCAGTTGAAAGTAACTTGAGCAAAAAGTAGACAGATGGTCAAAGCCGAGTAGACTCGCCTTTTGTTGCACAACATTTCCCTTGATGATCATCAGCAAAGCACACCATGCTCTTACAGCAGTGAATGCACCCAACTGCCAGCCCCCATGTACGCGCTTGACTCATGACATTGTTACTGTCAGTCATGCTGCTGACCAGAGATGCAAATGCTGCTGGCACAAGAAGTACATCAGAAATTTGTTCCAGTGCAGGGCTCATTGCTTTATGAAAGCGCCAAGGAGGGTCATGTGATGTGTGCAAAAGCCTTGCTTGCATATGGAGCTTCGACATCATTCCACTATGGGATATCAGTCCAATATAAGGTATAGACACGAAATTGATTTGCAGCAAAGTGAATCCGGACTCGCGCCGGCTTTGGATCCTTCCCAAAGCTAAAAGGTCCATGAGCCTTCATGTCATTGTGTCTATGTAAAATTACTGTACCTGGGCAGCCCGATATAGCACTTGGCTTTTCATCAAATCACTGCCAAAAGGTGTAGCCTTTTCTTTTCTAAAACTGCTATATTGCTGATGCACAGGTTGGCTATTCCCCTGTAATGACAGCGATAATTAACGGCAACTGGGGTGTTGTGGAAGCTTTTCTGAGCCGCTACCAGGAGCATCCTCCTGCTGCAGACAGCAGGGTGAGCACTTGAACAGCATGTATCAGTTACCACTGGCTTACAGGCATAGCCGTGTACATTGTGAAAGGGTGCTCCCAACGGTGGTTGTCTGCATGACAATGATTTGGTTTAGTTGTGGTTGGCCTAGTGTACTATTCATACCCCAATGGTTGGCGGCATAAATTTATGATCCTGCTGAGGCTGAGGCCCTACCCTGTGAGGGGCCATTGGCTGTTGTGTGCATGACAATGCTGCCTGTACAAAGCCAGTTAATGTTACTCGCCTGTGCTTTCATGCTAACGTCAAGGTGCAAGCCTGCTTGTTGCAGGAATGCGACTATGCAAGAGTGCTGTCTGATGCCATGCGCAAGAGACAGCCGCATATTGTTCAGCACTTCCTGGGTTGTGCCAACCTGCCAAAACAGCTTGACCTGGTGAGTTGCCACTGGACGTCTGCAATAATGATCAAGTTCCTCAGTCACGCCTGCACAGGCTTTGTATAGTTGCGGTTGTCTTCCTTTTCTCACACACTGAATGACTGCTTGTGCTTTGATAATCTTGTCATCAGCCTGATTGTTGACAACTGACAGCGTCAGGGATCACCCATGTGTCACATTGGATCATGAATCTTATTGGGACCCCTGAAGCCCTGATACATCTTGTATCACTAGACTATGCAGAGCTACGTGTCTGTGAACTGCCTTCAATGTTGCTTTTGTTATGACATTGCAGGGCAGGCTGGTAGATTGGGAACACTGGGAGAGTTGTCCTGACTGGTGGCCATCATACAAGGCCCTCTTGTCTCATTGTCATGCAGCATACCCTCAATGCCTGGTAGGTGGAGGCCCCTCTGCTAACGCCTACAATCGTTGATGATTGGTTTGTCATACATGTGTCGGCCCTTTGCACATGGCTGTGGCTCACTATATAGTATATGTTAATGCACCAATATATAGGATACCTGAGTGCATCACTGTATAGTATATGTTAGTGTATGGTCATATAAGTTTGTGCACCATGGTAGGCATGGTGTGCCATTAGCATTTTCATGTTGAATTACTTGCAACCTACCACAGACCAGCCTGTCTATACTTGCAGTGTTACACCTGAAGCGCTGCATAATGCGACTTCTGTACTTCAGGACCTACTTTGTAATGTTTTTGATGCAGTTGTGCAATGATTTGTATTAGATCAGGGCTTCTAGCTTTGCTTGTGCACTGATGGAAGCGCTACAGAGTATGAATTATGTTTGAGGTGAATTTGCTTGGGCTGCAGACATTTTCTTTGGACAAAGCTGCTGAGGAAGGCTCTGTACAGCTCATTGAGACACTCCTCTTGCACGGTGTGGGTGTCAACAATGTGTTTCGCAAGGTGAGCCCAGGCTGCAGCTGACACGGCAAATCACAATAGAGCTGTCTGGTCTTGTATGCCAGAAGCACTTTGTCAGCTTGCAAATACACATCAAGGTTGGATGCAGTTTGCAGAATGCTGCATCTGCTGATGATCAACCTGTAACTTATGCCCTAGGTGGTGCGTTTCTGTTTGTCTGCCTGTAGCTCAACAAAACAAAACTCTTCATGCAGTGGACGGCAAGTTTTCAATGCATCGATATATGTAGGCTGACAATGTTGTGACTCTTCACAGCTATACAAACATGCATACGAGCTTGGCATGTTCTCTTTAGAAGTTGCTGTTGTTGGCAGCACATTCTGTTATGTTGCTGCTACACAGTGCTGCTGCTTCTGAATACGCCATGCATGGCCTCAAATGGGTATAATTAGGGTTGGTTAATATCACACTCTTGGTGAACATGTAGTTGTCACATCATAAGCTGCACCCTGTGGCTGCAGAGAACAGCTCTTCATGCCAGTGCACGCAAGGGTCATCTGGATGTGGTCACAAAACCAATATCCTGTGGTGCCAATGCTGGCAGTTTGAGCACAGACACGGTCAGTGCTGACAATGCATCCATCTGCCATGAACTCTTTGAGTGTCTCTAATGCACTACATTAGCGCATTGCATGCATGTTTGCTTTTGCACCTGGCAAATCATGGTTACTGGCAATGACACCGATCTATTGATGCGTTTGCATGCCCTTGAGCATCAGTGAACACAGCAAAACATGACTGTGGATGCATATGAGGCTGCTAGGTTGTGTAACACACCAAGAGTAATGTAGCTTCACGTGTTCTGAGGCATAGACTATCTGCTTGTGCAGGGGAAAACTGCTTTGGAGATGGCAGGAGATGAGGAGGTGATCAAGTACCTGCATGAGCACATGCACGCACAGCAGGTACTGAGACAATGCCTCACTTAGCCACCTGGCCTTTTCTCACCCTGTAATAATTGTTCAGATTCATCACATCAGAGCGCTTTTCTGAACTAGCCTTGCTGCAGCATCCCTTTCCGCATGCCATGGCCCCGCAGTTCTGTGCTGTCCTCAGATGTGAAGGCACCTCATTAAGCCAAGCCACCTCAATGTTTCGCTGGACTGCAAAGCTCAGCGTGTACTGTGAGCTTGACCACCACACTATAGCCAGGGTCATGCTGGTCATGCTTTGCTGAACTAGTGTTTCTTGGGAGTTATGGACAGACCCTGCTCTGAACACACATGTCTGCAGGGTCGCCCAGTGCCCAGTCAACTGGTACACTGGTATATAGCTCAGATGCAGCCGCCAATGACAGATAAGCTGGGGGAGTTTTTGGCACTGTCTGGAAGCCTCAGAGACCGAGATAGGGAGGAAGTCGTCACTCAGTCTGCACAGCACCTCCTGAAGGTAAATAAGATGTTACTGGAAGCTATCTCAAGCAGTAGCTGCAGTGATGCAAGGGCAGTGATAAGGCATGTTTGCCAGCAACACCGGTGTGTGCTTTGCATGCTGAGGATTATATGTCAAGATTTTTTGACATAAAATACAAATCTTAACAAAACACAGTGTGTGTTGTGCACGCTGAGGGTTGTATTCTGTCACTGCAGATGCAGCAGGCTTTGCAAAGTGATGTGCCAGCAGCCGCAAACTCTGATGCATCAGCCCGCAAGGTTGACCGTGAGCTGGCCAAGTTGCTTCAGGATTGTGCAAGACAACAGCACAAAGCACACGTGTGCAAGGTGAGCCTAGATCTGCACTCGAGCTGCTTCATACATAGTCACACCTGGGCCCACTTTTAATGGTGAACATCATGCACAAGCAGTTTCGGCGAGGCTTTGCCCAACATGTGTGCGCATATGCATGAGCTGGAAAGCAATTTTACTATTATCATTATTGTTATTATCATTGTTATCAATCCTATTGTTATTATCATTACTATTATCATTATCACTTTCATTATTATTATCATCACTACTTTTATTAGTATTGTTATTGTTGCTGTTGTCATTATTATTGCATTATTATTATCATTATTACTTTTAGTAGTATTAGTTGTTATCATCATTATTGTTATTATTATTATTATTATTATTATTATTATTATTGTTATTATGCATGAGCGCCAAGAACAGGCTTCAAGTCTAGCATTCGAGCTGTTATATTGAAGCATTGGCAGGCCTGTGTAAGTTCTCAACACCAAGACAATGAAACTGTGCAGACTGCATGCTTGACAAATATTAGTAACTCAAATGTTGTACGCCTTTTGCACGACGCATGTCTCCAAGGTTGTGACTGCACATACAGGTGACACTGCAGAGTAAGGAGGTCACTGCAGCTGCAGCTGCAGCAGCACAGCGAACGTCAACAGACAAGCAATCTGCTGAGCAGACTGTCATTGGCCTGCTAAAGCAGGCCAAATTGATGACTCAGAGCAAGATTGACATGTGTGAGCAGCGCCAACAGCAGAAGCACCAGCTCTCATTGTTGCTTGGCAGCAAGGATGCAGGTGGCT
>JAABUS010009405.1_pt1 | contig 10334 bp, 9 predicted proteins | sample 5560161 | NCBI WGS metagenome assembly JAABUS01 (sample SAMN10711885, study PRJNA513376) | rock metagenome | isolation source: Antarctica rocks | place: Antarctica: Victoria Land, Trio Nunatak nord | collected 2016-01-04
AGGGCGGCCACCGTGGTCAGGCAGTTGAACCCGTGCCCGGCCAGCTCGCGCTGGGTGTCGGGCGGGACGTCGGTCAGGTCGACCACGAAGTAGTCGTCATAGACCCCCGGGCGGTCGCGCTGGGCGGCCTCGGCCGCCTCCTCGATGATGTCCACGCCCACGATGTGCTCGGCGCCCATCCGGTCCAGCTCCTCGCCGACCATGCCGTTGCCGGCGCCCACGTCGAGCACGCGCAGGTCGGCCGCCGCGTCGTCATCCAGTTGCTCGTCCAGCAGCGTCGCGATCGTATGCGGGGAGTCGCACTTCAGCTTCTCGTAGAAGAGCTGCTCGTACAGGCCGGGGATCGCGTAGAGCTCGTGGTAGTCGTGAAAGCGGATCCGGCGGGTCTCGCCGTGAAGCGCGACCTCGCAGAACTCCTCGTCCTGGTCCCGGTCTTCCTCCCTGCCCTTCGGGAAAGTGATCTCGAAAGGTTTCTCAGCAGTCGCAGATGGACTTCCAGCACGAGTGTCGGTCACCGGTGTTCCTGCCTCCTTGGGTAGCTGTCAAAGGCGCTCATCCCCGAAATATCGCTTTCGTCTGCCTAGTAGGGACCAACGCTGCCTGCGGCGCGCCTACGCGCCGGCGTCTGCCGGTCATCGGCATCGCGGTCTGCAAGCGTATGTAAAAGGTTACCGTGTATGCCGCGACTTCTAACCTGCGGGTAAAGAGGAACCAGCAGCGCGACGGCGAACGGCACCGCCGGACAGGGCGTCGCCCCCATGCCCCGAGCTGGATTCGAACCAGCGGCCTTCCCCTTAGGAGGGGGACGCTCTATCCGGCTGAGCTATCGGGGCTATGGAGCCAGAATAACCCCGGGGGACCCGCGTCCCCCGGACCCCCGCGCCGCTGTGGCGCAGACGGCTCCGGGTGCAGCGCGGCTATCCCGCACCCTCTAGTCGTCCTCGTCCTCGTACAGGGACTCGCGGGCCAGCTGCGCCCCCTTGGCCCCGAACAGGTGGATCTCGAGGTAGTCGCCCACGAAGGCGTCCAGCGACACCAGCGTGAAGCGGTCGGCCACCAGCTCGCACTGGTCGGTGGTCTCGGGGCCCAGCTCGGCGGCGGCGACCGCCCCGTTGTCAACCAGCGACACTCCCCATACGAGCGTGATCACGCCGCGCCGGCCCTCGGGGCCCCGCCACTGCCCGATCTCCTGATCGGAGAGGTCGAGGCTCCAGTCGGGGTTCGCCTCCGCGGTCTCGTCGGTGTAGTCGACCACCGCCGTGAACGCCTCGGCCTGGGATCCCTCGTGATCGCGCGTGTAGGACACGTAGCCGAACAGCTCGAAGCCCTCGGAGGTGGCCGCCGTCCCCGGCACGTAGGTGCGCCCGCCCCAGGTACGGTCGGGAAACCAGCGCAGCTCACCCGGCTCGCCCAGCTGCTCGTCGGTGTCGATCTCCTTGGCCGCGGCCCGGAAGTGCTCGGACAGCGCTTCGCCCCAGCGCCCGTAGGGCACCGGCTCCTGGGGTGGCTCGGCGGCGAACTTAGGGATCGGCCTGGCGGCAGGTGGCATCGCGCCGCAACCTACAGGAGCGTCGCTGCCAGGCCGCCCGCCACCACGAGCGCCGTGGACCACGCGATCGCAGCGGCCACCAGAGCCCGGTCCAGGTCGAACTGATGGGCGATCACCAGGGCGTTGATGGCGCTGGCCATCGCGGCCTGGGGCCCGTAGGAGTCGGGGATGTCAAACAGCGCCGCCGACAGTCCCAGCACGATCCCCGGCACGAGCAGGAGCTTGATCGCCAGGGCCACGGCCACGGGTTTCGTGAACGGGGGCGGGAACTTCACGTGGTCCTCCGCGGACTCGGCGGCCAGCGTCACCCCGACCGCGTAGAAGCCCAGCACCGGCAGCGCGTAGACGAGCGTGTGCGAGGCGTTCACCGCCCAGTCCGGCGCCAGCGCGACTGGCGCGACGACGCCGGCGACGCTGGCCCAGAGGGGTGGGTTGCGGGCGAAGAAGGAGCGCACGCGGTCCCGGGTCCTGCCGCCCGAGCCGAAGACCGCGCCGATGTAGAAGCCGACGGTGAAGATCCCCACGGTGGTCAGGATCAGGTCATAGATGATCGCGTTGGCCAGCTCGCCGCCTCCGAACAGGGCCACGGTGAACGGCAGGCCCAGAAAGCCGGTGTTGCCAAAGGCCGACACCAGCATCAGCGCTCCGACGCCCGCGCGCGAAAGACCGAGGACCCGACCGCCGATCACGTAGGCGGCCAGGAGGGAGAGGGCAAGCGCGATCGCGCCGAAGGCGACCCCCGCGGCCACTCGCCCGTCCAGCTGCAGCCCGACCACGTTTAGGAACGTGATCAGCGGGACCAGAACCCACAGCATCGCGTCGAGCACGTAGCCGGCGGAGCGCTCGGCCGGCTTGCCGAGACGGTGCTCGGCGAGGACGCCCGCCGCCGTGGCGAGGCCGACCATGCACGCGACGAGGATCACGCCGGTGGCGAGGCGCCGCGCAAGCGCTCGGCGGCCCGCTCGGGTGCCAGGACGCAGAGCTGCACGCCGGCGCCCATCTCCAAGCCGGCCGGATGGGCAAGCCGGGGGAGCACGTCGATCCGCCACGAGAACGAGGTCGAGCCCGGCGGGGCGGTGCGGACCCACAGGTTAAGAGGCGGGATGTCCCCGACGGCGCCGGCGAGGCGCTCGAGCACCTCGTGCAGGGTCCCAGCCCCGGTGGGCCCGCCGTCCTCGAAGCGCGGTCGCGGGGCTCGGGGCATCAGCTGCACGTGAAAGGGCACATGCGAGGCAAATGGGCAGAGGGCGACGGCGTCGGGTCCTACCGCCACCACGCGCTCGCGGCGGCGGACCTCTTCCTGGAGCAGATCGGCCTGGAGGTCCCGACCCTGCGTGCGATCGTGGTAGGCGGTGAAGCGCTCGCGCTCGCGGGCCACCACGGCGGGCACGAACGGCAGCGCGTAGAGCTGCGCGTGGGTGTGGGCAAGCGACGACCCGGCGGACTCGCCCTCGTTCACGATCAGGTGCACGTAGGCCGCCTCGGGGTGGGCGGCCATCCGCTGCTGCCAGACGGCCATCGCCTCGGCCAGGCCGTCGGGCCCCAGGTCGAGCAGCGACGAGACCGGCTGGGGACCGTTGACGATCACCTCGTGCGCGCCCGACGCCGGCCCGGCGGCGAACAGGTCGGGCTCGCCGCGACCGTGGCCGAGCGGGTCGGGCCGGGGCGCGGCACCGGGGGCCAGGGCCGGGAACGTGTTGGGCACCACCCGGACGCGCCAACCCGGTCCGTCGGGGGCGCCTCCCGCCGGGCGAAGGGCGTAGACCTCGGGCGGAGTCTGGTCCTCGTTGCCCTCGCGGAAGGGATCGGCCTGCGGCTCGACCGGAGTGCGCCCCGCCGCTCGGAGCCACGCCCCCGGGCGCTCACCGCGCTCGTCGGCGATGATCACCCGAAGCCCGGACAGCGGGTCGATCCGCAGCTCAGGCAAGGGCCTTCTCCATCGTCACGTGCTCGATGCCCTGCTCCACGAAGGGCGCCCCCCGCTGGACGTAGCCCGCGCGGTCGTACACGGCGCGGGCGGCGACCTGCGCGTGCAGCACCACCAGGTCGTGGCCCAGCTCCACGCACGCCCGATTGGCGGCTTCGAGCAGCCGGGTGCCAACGCCGCCACCGCGCAGCGCGGCCTTCACGACCATGCGGCCCAGGCGCACCTCTGCGCCCGCGGGCAGCAGCCGGCAGGTGCCGATCACGCGCTCGTCCGCGACGGCCACCAGGTGCACGGCCTCGCCGTCGCGGCCGTCCCGGTCGGCCTCGAACGCCACTCCCTGCTCCCCACAGAACACCTGCCGGCGCAGATCCAGGCAAGCGTCGACCTCCTCGTGGGAGCGCGCTCGCCGTACTTGAAGGGTGGCCTGCGCCGAGATTCAGCGAGCGTACCGGCGGATGTCGGCGCCCAGGGCCCGATCGCCGGGATAGGACCCCTGCTTGATGTAGGCGATCTTGCCCTTGGAGTCGTAGAAGACCGTCGACGGGAAGGCCTGGACCGCACCGAGCCGGCGAGCGATGGCGAGGTCGGAGTCCACGTAGCTGGGGTAGGACACCGGGAACCTGCGCAGGAACCGGCCGGCGTCGCGGACGTTGTCCTGGCCGTCCACGCCCAGAAAGGCGACCTTCTTGCCGTGCTTGATCGACGCGCGCTGAAAGGTCGGGAACTCGGCCCGGCAGGGCGGGCACCACGAGCCCCACTTGTTCACCACCACCGGATAGCCGCGAAGCCCGCGCAGGCGCGCGTCAAAGGCCTTGGCGCCCCCGCGCAGGAGCTGCGAGGACTGGGCGTGTACGGCGGCCAGCGGAGCGGGGGCGCCCTTCAGCCGGGCGCGGGCTTCACGGAGCGAGGGCCCGTGGGGCCCACTGGGGTCGCGTCCCCTGTCGCCGCTGGAGCTGGAAACGTCGCCGCTGGTGGAGGCGCGGGCGCTGAGGAGACCGACGACCACCACGGCCACCAGCAGGGCGGCGCCTGCCGCGAACACGACGTTGCGCTTCATGCGGTCACCCTGACAGACCCCGGCTCGCACCGGATCGTTTCATCTGTGCTGTAATAAGGGGAGTCGCGGCATACCAACATGCCGTGCCCGCCGCTCGCGGAACTTGCGATGAGCGGCTCCATCACCGGGCAGAGCGCTGCCTCCACCGCAGGCCTTCGTACCCGCCGTGGCTTGCAGCGCGCCTGATTCCTTTCCGAGATCCAGAAGCTCATGGCTGAAAGCACTTCCGTGGCTGAGTCGGCGCCGGTTTCCGGCGGCGATCTGAAGCGCGCCGAAGCGTTCGCGCGCGAGACCTTCGTGCTCGAAGGGGAGGACGCCGCCTCGGCGCTCGCCCCCGGCACGGCGCGCCGGCGTGCACTCGATGCCGCCCTGGTCGAGCTGGACGGCGGTCGCGAGGTGCCGTCGGTGGAGTGGCGGCGCGAGTTCTCGCTGATGCTGGGCCTCGAGCGCCTGCTCTGCGAGGACGAGCCCAAGCTGGTCGACGGGACCACGCTCTCCGCCCACCAGGTCGATGCCCTGTCCGGAACGCTGATCGCGCTGACCGCCGAGGTCCAGGCCGCCGCCCTGCGGTCCTCCAACGGGTCCAACGGGTCCAAGGACGCCGAGGTCGAGGAGCTGCCCTCCGGCGAGGTCGAGCTCGAGGGCGACGACGAGCTCTCCGGGGAGGACGAGCCGCTGGACTGGGACGCCGCCGAGGAGGCCGAGGAGGAAGAGTCGGCCGAGGAGCACCAGGCCGCGCCGGCCGAGGACCCCGGCGCCGCCCGCCGCTTCTGGTTCGAGCACGCCACCGGTGCGGGCAAGACGGTGGCGGCCGTGGGCTTCGCCGAGGCGTCGCGCACGGGCGGGGTGCTGATCCTCACCCACCGCCGCAACCTGGTTGACCAGTTCAACGGCGAGCTGGCCGACCGGGGCTACAAGAAGCGCCTGTCCGCACCGCTGATGAAGGGCACGGACAAGGACCCCAATGTCGATGGCCCGGTCACCGTCGAGACCTACCAGTGGTTCGTGCGTAACGCGGGCAAGATCTCCGACGCCTACACGATCGTCATCTGCGACGAGGCGCACACCGCGCTGGGCGAGAAGACCTCGGCCTCGATCCGCCAGTGGCAGGGACCGATCTACGTGGGCATGACGGCCACCGGTGCGCTGATAGCACGCCACGTGACCGACCTCTTCCCCACCCAGACGTCGCGCTTCGACCTGGCCCAGGCCGCCCGCCGGGGCGTGATCGCGCCGCTGCGCTGCGTGCGGATCCCGCCGGGGGTGGGCGTGCGCTCGATCTCCAAGGTGCCGCTGCGCAAGGGCGAGGTCGACCAGGACTTCGACCAGGAGGAGCTGGCCGCGCTGCTGGACCAGACGCCGTTCAACCTGGCCATCGCCGACCTGTACAAGACCCGCTTCAAGGACCTTCCGGGCGTGGTGTACACAGCCGGCGTGCGACACGCGCACAACGTGGCGGCCGCCTTCCAGGCGCAGGGCATCAGGGGGGTCGCCGTCTCGGGCGAGACGCCCAAGCGCGAGCTCACGCGGACCCTCGCCGCATACGAGCGGGGCGAGATCGACGTGCTGTGCAACGCCCAGCTGCTGGCCGAGGGCTGGAACTCGCCCCGGGCGACGGTCTGCATGCACCTGGCCCCCACCGCGTCGCGGCGGATCTATCAGCAGCGCGTGGGCCGGGTCACGCGGCGCCAGCCGGGCAAGGAGGCGGGGATAGTCGTCGACTTCGTGCACCCCGCCACCACCAACGACGACCCCGTCGTGACCCTCCATTCGCTGCTCGATCGCGATGTGTATCGCGGCGGCGCGATCGTGGTCGGCCCCGTACGCCGCGGTCGCGGGCGCCGGCTGCGCGTGGAGCGTCGTGTGGTCCCGGTCACCGCGGACGAGGAGCGCCGGGCCCAGGTGTTCGAGCGCGAGCTGTGGCGGATCGCGGTCGAGCATCTGTCGTGGGGCGAGCAGCACGCCTGGGCCGCTCTGGCCGGGGCGCGCGTGGCGTCGAACAACTGGCGCCGCGCGAAGGCCATGCTGCAGTTCGACGCCACCGGTGAGCTGCGTCGCCGCTACCTGGTCACCTGCCTGCAGCGAAACCGCAACACCCAGCTGCGGCTGCGCGCGCTCGGCGAGGTTGGCCAGCTCAAGGACCCAGACGCCTTCGACGAGGCGGTCGAGCTGGTCGGCGGCTGGTCGCGCGACGAGCGGCGAGAGGGCGTGAAGGTCCTGCTGCAGGCGATGGCCGAGAAGCCGCTCGGGCGCCGCGATCAGGCTTCGCGCTGGATCTGGCACCTGGCCGAGTACTCGCGCGAGGTGCACGAGGAGTACGCGGTGTCGCGCTGGCCCGAGACCAAGCGGCTGCTGGGCCTGCTGGTCAACTCGTCCGGAGGCGCCCACGCACGCAATGCGCGCCGGCTGGTGCAGGCCTCCAAGAAGCAGGATCGGCGCCTGAGCGCCGCCCTGCTGGCCGCCGCCCTGGCCCACACGCCCGAGGCCCAGCAGGTGCTGGACGGTGCCAGAATGCGGCTGGCCCGCAAGCCGTCGGCGCTGGCCCGCGAGCTGCTGAAGAACTTCCCGAAGGGCCGCCGCCGCCGCGGCGGCCGGCGTCGCGGGCGCGGCAAGGGCGGTGGAGGCGAGGACGCCGGTACCGACGCCGACGCCCAGGCCGAGCAGCGCAGCGGGCGGCAGAAGCGAGGCCGGGGAGGCGCCCGAGACGGGGGAAGCGACGGCGCAGAGAAGCGCGACGCGGCCTGAGGCCGGCGCACGGCTGAGTCCGGCGCGGGCTGAGTCCGGCGCAGGCTGAGTCCGGCGCGGGGTCAACCGTGACGACTCCGTAGCGCAACCGTCACCCGCGGGACCCCCGAGTGCGCCTTCGGGCGCGAAGCTCGGCCACATCACCGACCTCCTAGACAAAACGTCCCGTAGAGGGACGAAACCTCAGACACCCACCTTCGACGCCGCCCTGATGACCGTGCTCAGAAGTCAGCACGGCGTCGTATCTCTTGCTCAGCTGCGCGGTCTCGGCCTTTCCGACAGCGGTACGCGCTCACGGAAATGGCGGAGTCGGCTCCGACGCATCCACCGCGGGGTCTACGCGGTAACGCCGGGGCCCCTCGGGAGGGAGGGGACGTGGATGGCGGCCGTGCTCGCCTGTGGTCACGGGGCCTCCTTGTCTCACTCCTCGGCGGCTCAGGCGCGCGGCTTTATGCCGGGCACGAACGTCTGGGTGGACGTGACCGTACCCACGCCCGGGCGTCGAGCGCGGACCGGGATCATCGTGCACACGACGAGGAGTCTGACGCCGGCAGATGTCGGCGCGGTCGACCGCATCCCCTGTACCTCACCCAGCCGCACGCTGGTCGACCTGGCCGAGGCGGTGGAGCTGCGTCCGCTTCGGCGTGCGGTTGAGCGGGCGGACTCACTCGGGCTCCTCGACCTTTGGTTGATACGGGAAACCCTCGGCCGCCTCCCCGGCCGTCACGGCCACAGGCGTCTGGGGCAGGTCCTGGCCGCCTATGCCGGCCCATCCGGCACTCGCAGTGAGCTCGAACAGCGATTCCTGGAGTTGATGATCGGCGCCGGGGCGGTGCACCCCGAAGTCAACGTGTGGCTGCCAGACGCGGCTATGGAAGTGGACTTCCTATGGCGCGAGGCGCGCCTCGTCGTCGAGACCGACAGCCGCGAGTTCCACGCCACTCCCGCGGCGCTGCAGCGTGACGTCGCACGCGACCGCAGGCTGCACCTGGCCGGCTACACGCCGCTGCGCTTCACCTGGCACGACGTCACGCGGACGCCCGCGGAGACCGTGAGCGCGGTGACCCGGATGTTGACGCGCCCGTCAGCCCGCCGTTGACACAGTGCGCGGAGCCGAAAGCTGCGCCCGCGGCACGTTGGCGATGGCGCCAGCCAGGCACGAATCGCGCCCGATTCGCAGGGTTGGACACGTCGCCGACCGGGTGCGATGGCCCCATCGGCCAAGTCTCCCATGCCGACCGAGCCCGACGGCGACCGATCGGCCATGCCGCCGACCGAGCCCGACGACTCCGATCGGCCATGCCGCCGAGCGAGCCCGACGGCGACCGACCCCCTGCTCAGGACCTGGGACGGAGGTGGACCTCGCCGGCGTCCAGGGCCACTCGCCCGCCCGCGGTATCCACCAGCAGGGCGCCCGAGTAGTCCACGCCGGCCGCCACCCCCTCGCCGCCGCCCCAGGAGATGGCCGATCCGAGCAGGGCGTCGCGCTCGCGCCAGGCGCCCAGGACCTCCGCCGGCTTCTGGCCCAGCCGGCGGTCGAGCGCGGTGAGCAGCACATCCAGCACGTCCTCGACCCGGTGCATGCCCCCACCGGAGACGGCGATCGACGTCGCGGTATCCCGGAGCTCATCTGGAAGCTGCTCGGCGGAGATGCTCACGTTGAGGCCGATCCCGAGCACGAACCAATCCTCCTGCGGCCGGCCCTCGACGAGGATGCCCGCGACCTTGCGCCCGCCGACCCATACGTCGTTGGGCCACTTGATCCGCACGTCCCCGACCAGCTCGGCCAGCACGTCGGCCAGCGCCACGGCCGCGGTCAGGGGCAGCAGCGGGCCACCCTGGCCCGGCTCGCGCAGCACGACGGACATCAGCACCGAGGATCCGGCGGGCGCCGCCCATGCGCGCCCCGAGCGACCGCGTCCCGCGCTCTGCTCGCCGGCCGTGACGAGCGTGCCGTGCGGCGCGCCCGCGGCGGCTAGGTCGCGTGCCACGCGGTTGGTGGAGTCGGTCAGCCGATGGTGGGCGTGCGGATGCCCGATCATCGTGGACGCAGCCGCACCTCGGTGTCGGGCGCCAGCCCGAACGCGGCCGCCGCGTCGCCGCGGTTGATCGCGAGCGCCAGTGCGTGCTGGGCGTCCTCATAGAGGATCGCCTTGCCCGGCTCCACGTCCGCGAAGCTGGACGTGTACGTGGCCGCGAGCCGCCGCCCACCCACCTGGACGTCCACGGGGCGGCCCAGGGTCAGCCCGCTGCCGGCCAGGTCCTCGTGGCCGGCGTCCAGCGTCGCGTTGCCGAAGCCGTCGGTGTAGAGAACGTGGGTCACCAGCGTGTCGGCGTCCATCGATGGGCGCGGCAGCTCGATCGTCTGCAGCTCACCGGGGTCCAACGGCGTGCCCGCATCGGCCATCTCGGAGCCCGCCGCCAGCCTCGCCGCCACCGGCGCGAACAGGTCGCGGCCGTGGAAGGTGGCCGACACCGGCTCGAGCCGGTGGGGCGAGCGCGTGATGTCCACCGCCACCTCGACCCCGCCGGCGCGGTCGGCGGCCAGGGACAGCAGCCCATTGTCGGGGCCGACGAACATCCTCCCCTCGGCCGTGCTCAGGGCGACCGCCCGCCGTTCGGTGCCCACCTGGGGATCGACCACGGCCACGTGCACGCCGACCGGCAGGTAGGGCAGCGCATCGCGGAGGGCGAGGGCGCCGCGACGCACGTCGAAGCGCGGGATGCCGTGGGTCAGGTCGATCACGCGCACCTCGGGTGCGACCGAGGCGATCACCGCATGGCAGATGCCGGCGAAGTCGTCATCGTGCCCGTAGTCGGTGAGCAGCGTGACGATCACGGCGAGCGACGGGCCGCGTCGGCCACCAGGGCGTCCACCAGACCGTCGATGTCGTGGCGCTGCGCCTCCACGTGCACCTCAAGGCCGTGTTCGCGGGCGGTGGCGCTGGTCACGGGGCCGATGGACACCAGCCGCGCGCCGCCCGGGAACGCGCCCGCACCTTCCATCAGGAAGCGCACGGTCGACGAGGAGGTGAAGGTCACGTAGTCGGCCGAGT
>JAABUS010009406.1_pt1 | contig 10334 bp, 15 predicted proteins | sample 5560161 | NCBI WGS metagenome assembly JAABUS01 (sample SAMN10711885, study PRJNA513376) | rock metagenome | isolation source: Antarctica rocks | place: Antarctica: Victoria Land, Trio Nunatak nord | collected 2016-01-04
TCTCTTTATTTTGTCAGTGAATAAACAAATCAAACAGTGAATGTGGCATGAGCTGCAGCAGCTTATCTGTCTCGGCTGTGTCAGTGCAACCAACAAACTTGTCTACCCCAGCATCTACTTGACAGGCAACTTTCCACACGTGCAGTTTGCACAACTGTAAACTATTTGTCATACCTGTTGCTGCACTGTCTTCTGGCCATGCAGCAGCGTCGAGGAGCTGTTCAACAAAGCTGCCAAACACTTCTGGTTGTTCGACAACCTCCAGGCAAGCGGCGGGGACAGTAGCTTCCCCAGCAGCAGCAGCAGCCCCTCTGGTGCCTCTGTCAGCATTCAGACAGACATCGTTGCTGTTTGCCGCAATGGTGGCAGCAGAACCTTCATCACAGGTGGACACGAGTGTTGGACCAGGATGCTGCTGACACCGCTGCTGCAGTGGTGGCCTTGACCAAGTCTGGGATTGAAGATGCAGTTGCTGCGCTGGCTGCGCCTGCAGCTGAGGCAGCTGCTGCTGCTGCTGCTGCTGCTGCTGCAGGATCATAGGCCCAGTCTGTGGTTCTTGCAGAGTTTGCTGCTGCTGCTGCTGCTGTTTGGAATCCAGCTGCAGCCCAGACTGTGGCTGCAGACCTGAGGAGGTAGCACCGTCATCGCTTGCCACATGTCCAGAGGAGAGCAACTGAGCTGGTGGAGGGTGAAGTAGAGGAGAAGTCAACAAGGTAACAGGCGCTAACTCACACATCGGTGTCTGCTGCTGTGGCTGTGGATGCAGCTGGTGTGGCAGCTGATGCTGCTGCAGCTGCTGCTGTAGCTGCTTCTGCGGCTGAGGTAAGGGAGATCTGGCAGTGATTGGAGCAGTCTCCTTGGGGATGGTGGCGGGGCTAGAGTGCTGAAGGGGCGCTGGTGTGAGTAATGCAGCCAGCAGTGACTGCATGGCAGGGCGACGAGCAGCAGCCCTGGCAGGGCACGTGCCCCCGACTCCCTTCCGAATCTGCAGACCCACCTGCACAGTGCTTCTCTGCAAGGCATCCCTGCAGGCACGGGATGTGGCGCCTTGAAAAGACCAATGCCATGTGATTCATTTGCAGAGATTCTGGGAATGTGACAGCGGTCTGTGTATCTGTGTGCACAGGAGCACAGGTTGCATTGATGCATATTTTTACTCACTCGTGAACAACAACATAACCCAGGCCAACACGCAAAGACTGCTTGCAAAACTTGCTGTGTGACACATGCATACAGAGCACGGGCAGTTTGACTGTTGGTTGATCTGCAAAAGCATTCGTTGCGTGAAGTAACGACTTTCAATTCGCCAGCTGCTTTGATGCATGATCACATTTGCATGCGTTGGAAATCAAGCACAGGCATAGCGCTGCACAAGCTGTCAGTATATGACACAAAAAAGCATGCAGCACTCATTCAGTCCAAGAGCTACATGGACCATCACATTTGATTTACCTGTTACTCTGATCTGTAGCACTGCTTTGTGGCAAGCATGGCTCCAGTTTGGCGCCTGGTGCCAGCTTGTAATGCAAGCAGACAAAGCAGCGTCCACTCATCAGGGGCTCCAGGGCATCTGCCCCTTGGATGCTGCTTGCAACAGCCCCATGGGACATAAGCAGGCTGGCACGGCAGTTGGGATGCAGCAGATACTCCTTCACAGCTGAATCATCCTTCAAAGGCATGCTCATTGCCAGCACAGCCTGTGCTGCACCACACCTATCTTTACATCCTGGAATCAATCAACAGCATGCGACCTGACTCTGGATGGACAGCACCACTTGCTTGTTCCATTTGTTACTGCTTGTCTCTGTCTACTGCATGGCACCTGCTTGTATATCATACTTGTGCACTGCATGTCTCATGTGAATGCTTGTGGGTTGACCTGTTGAGTGGTGTTTTGAAGTTGTTGTGGTTGTGACCGTAAGGCTCAATCTTCCTGATTGCATACCTGAGACTTGAGGCAGGCCAAATTAGTCGCCACTGTGGTGCTAGTACTGTGGCTGAGGTTCGGAGGCCTGATGACAATGTGGGGAAGGCAGGGCAGGCTGGGCACAGCCCCAACCTGTCTGCTTGCACTTGCAGTGACATAGGAAACACTGCTGGTCAAGCCTGCCTGCAGCTGGAAATGATGCATTGCTGAGTCACCAACACTTGGGTGAGTAGATTACCATTATAGCCAATCTGAGGACAGATGTGCCGGTCTTGGCAATACCACATGCAGGTATTGCACACTGGCAGATCTAAAACGCATCTGCAATACGCTGACACAAACATGCCACAGCAGCAGATTGATGCACCCATCAATGTCAGTGCAGCTGATGCACATGTTGCAACCTCGTTGATGATTTGGGAGCGGAGAAGAAGACACAAACAGACCTGAGAGGTCTCTGCTGTGGTGCTGGGATGATTGATATTTGCAACCTGCTGTTGCAGCAGACACTGCAGCAGCTCCCTTTGTTCCCTTTGCCAATGAGCCACTCTCTCTGTATAGCTAGCCAACTGCTGCCCATTGCCGATGTTCCTTGTGGTCCCACTGAAACTGCCTCTGCTGCCCATTGGCATAGGCTCACCAAAAAGTGATCTTGCTGTCAAGAACCTTTGAAGAGGGCATGGTGAGCCATGTGGAGTCAACAATGACAATGGAATGGGAAAAGCAGCACTGCTGGGGACCATGTGCCTCCGCTTGGCATTGTGCTGGCCGGCTGCTGCAATGGGCGAGCTGTACAACACCACTGGAAGTGTGACCGGTGCTGTGTTTGCTGGAACCAGCTTGTATGGAGGCGGTGAGGCACTGGATGCTGTTGCCCGCCTCTTCAGCCCCCTGCACGCAGCATTGTCTACACTTGCATCTTTCTGTGATGCAGCTGTGAGCTGATAGTGTGCATGCCAATACGCACTGTTGGCGAAATTGTTGAGAGCTGTGACAAACATGCTGACATCAGCAGTGTGTGTTGCCATTCAGGACAGAGAAACTTGCTGGCGCAGACCCGACCTGTGTGTGCCTGTGCCATTCAATGAACCACATGCTCTGCCGTGATGGCTACTCCACAGTGGTGGAACCACAACACCTGTTGCCTTCTTCAGCAAAGCAACTTGAGCAGGGCGATGTGCTGTGTCGGCTTCTGCAGCTGCTGTATTGCCTGGTCCATCTGCAGCAGCAGCAGCAGCAGCAGCAGCAGCAGTACTGATTATAGATGTGGTCATGGTTGACAGCATGGGAGCTGGCTTCGCATTGCTGTGCCCAGCTTCTGGTGTACCTGCCAGACCAGCTGCCTGCCTAGCTGCTGATGCATCTTCCCTGTCTGACTGGTGTACAGCTGCAGCAGCACCTTCTGGCAATGACTGGGTGCAAGTTATGAGTAAGTCAGTATCCTGGGACTGCAAGCGCTCCTCTGCCTGGTTGGTGCTCCTGATGATGTCTGCGCCATGCCGCTTCTGTTGATGAGTAAGGGTGCTTTTGCGCTGAGTCACAGCGCTCTGAGCTGGTGCTCTGAGCCTGAGGTGAACCTTCAGCTTGGTAGTCTGTTGCCGCTTGAAATGCCTGGTGACAGGCCTTTCAACAGGTGCAGGCTTGAACCGCTTGGCATGTGGCAAGGTCTGCTTCTGGCTCTGAGCCAATTGCAATGAGGGAGGTGGCTCAGCACTATGTGTGGCAGGCCTGGTGAGCGGGCTCTTCAGCTTCAAACGCAGTGACTGCTTGGGCTCAGGTGGCGCAACGCTGGCTTGATGTGATGCCAATGCACTGCCACCAAGCTTGATTGTCAGCTTTCTTACAGAGGTTGCACAGCATGGTTTGTTAAAGAGGAGCATCTTGGCCCCTTTCGGCTGACTTGCTGAGCATGGTGCTGCTGCTTGCTGCCTGGATGAAGGGGCTTTTCGGGGCTTCCTGTCTGGCATGATGTACTCCTGCAGCTTTGCTGGCAATTTTGAACACCTGCACGACTATAGCTCTGAAACCAGGAAAGTTTGGGTGATAAGCCTTGGCACATCTAGCCTCACGCAATACCACCATGCGTCAAAGAAGCAGAGCTTGCCTCTTGTCGACCTGCTCGTGCTTCCGCTTGCCTCGACGAGTTTGCATGGTGACGTTTGCAACGGTGATCCAGCTCTCGATAGGTCAAGCAGTATCAGCTGCACTGGAGCGTGGGCTCTCACATGCCACTTTGCGCAAAGAAAGCGGGAGATGAACTTGCAATCTGAGGCACCTGTCGCTCCGGACCAACAGCACAGGGCTCAACGGCAAAGCAACTATTTCTCAGGGAAGCATGCCTCAACATCTGCTGATCTCGATAGGCAGCGTTTGCGAGACGTGGTTGCAATGTGCAAAGCATTGACGAGTGTTGACGCTGAACCTCGTCAGTGCAGCATACGTTTACAGATAGTCAAAGCATGCTTGCGCTCGACAGGTCTGAGCATGTTGACCGAGTCAGGTGTTACACATAGTCAAAGCATGCTTGCGCTCGACAGGTCTGAGCATGTTGACCGAGTCAGATGACCTGCAACGAGAGCATCTGGTGAGTCAAATGCAACAATAATACATATTGGTCCAAGTTCGTGCTTGAATACACTGGCGTGTGGACCAATGTTACAGTTCCACCTTGACTATGTTTGGTATGGAATAGCTAGCTAGTGAAATAGGTAGCTAGCTAGCTAGCTAGTATGGAGTACCATGCATGCACGAGTCCTTGTCTGCCTGCCACAGCCCAACAGCATCCTGAGCAAAAGCTGCTGCCATGGGTGCTCCTGGTACAAAGTGTACCTTGGAAGTGAAGCACCACAGTGCAACGGTGAGATAAAATCTGACAGCCTGATTGAGTGTTGCTGTTGGTGATTGCTTGTGTAACATGAAGCATACACTGCATGGGCCAAGCCAGCATCAGGCCTGTTCTTATTCATCACTGGCATCAGGCTGGGCGGTCCTTTGAAAGATGTTGCCCTTGTAGCCAAGCTTTTGCAAAAGCTTGCTGGCCTCTGTCAGGGACTCCTTCTCCTGCAGCACCACAAACCCCCCCTTGAAGCATTGTATCAGTGTCAGTTTGTGGGCGCAAGCTGCACACTTGCTAATGAGCTATGCTTGCTGATCACAGCTGCAGATGCAAGACATACCAGGTTGGACAGATTGTCCAGCTCTTCACAAGCGTCTTGGACTGCACGCCCAAGCTCAGTGTTGGAACTCAAAGAGTCCTGGTAGCCTCCTGGCACCTGCACAGCCAGCTGGATCAGATTTAAGAGTCATGGACATGAAGAGCAGTGACTCAGCAGCAAAATGCAAGCGCTTACAGTCCAGTCGTCTTCCTGGGACAGACCCTCAAACTCCTGCAGCAGCCAGAAGCCTCGACTCTGATGCTGCAATAGCTCGCGGCAGCGACACAACTGATGTTGCGTTTACCTCATCGTTTGTAGGCTGCTGCTGTCCGTTGCTGGGTGAGGCGTGAAGGCGCAGTCGTCCCGTTGTTTGTGAGTACTTGCGCAACTTAGCCGCAGCAGATCTTCTGCGATGGCTGTTTGTGACTAAGATGGGCAAACAATGACCGCTGGCAATGCACCTGGAGGCGGCAGGTCGCATGAGCGCTCAAAGAGCCTGAGAACAACCAACTCTCGCGAACGTACAAGTTTGCTGAGCCACAAATAACAGGGCACTGACGGTGCAGCAGACTTGCAAATGGTGCACTGCAACCCGGGGGAAGCCTCTCCTGCTATTTGCACTCTGTGCTGCAGGCGGGGTGTCGCACAACAAAGCGGATAATTTGGCCGAACACTTTTTTTAAAGCTGCTCCGAAACCATATTTGATAGCGTATTATAATTATGTGCACAAGTAAACACAGCTGCCGTGCTCGGCTAGCATCGAATATGGTTATATAACTTCGAACCAAATGGCCGGGACCCCATTATACAAAAGCACCTCCTTCCAGGAACAGCAGGATCAGCAGCGCGGCCGGCATTTGGCGGCGAGCTTGCAAATCCATCCCGGCAGTCATGTTCTGTGTGAAAATGCTGCAGCCGCTGTGCTACATGACAGCGAGGTGTCCCGCCGGTGTCACTTGAGTTTTGAGCTTACCCAGACCCCTCTGCGTTGTGGCGGTTGCAAGCACGCAAGATATGCTAACAAGCAGAATCAACGCTCAGCATGGTCGTCAGGGCACCGGGAAGAATGCGCAGCGCTTGCAGCTTGTCGTCCTCATGTTCCTCCACCCACTGTGAGGCTTATAGCGAAGCTGTTCTGGCGTCGGACCTGGTAAGAACTTGGTTCATCAGCGCTTGCTCACCTGTAACGCCTACATGTCCATAACCGCAACCTATCTGCAGGCTGAAACCAGTCGGGCAGCCAGCTTTTGAAAAAGCGCAACTTCGCATTGAGAGTTTAGAGCACCACTGGATTGCACTGCCAGACAGCAAGAAAGAGATGTATGCTCAGATGGCTGCTCTGACCAGGTTGAGCTCTCTCTGAAACTGATATGCTTGATAGGACAGTCATTTTATACAACCATTCAATGAAATTTTTGTATAGCAGCCAACGATGTCTGTTGTTTAGACTGCAGGCACTACATGCAGGGTGGACGGACTGAATCAGACAGACTTGCCTGACCAAAAAGTCATAGCCCTTACGTTGGCGCGATGTGCATGCAACAACCACACCATCTGTGATGATGAGCTGCGACCTATAGGTCAGCAAATCCCCCTCCCATTCTACTGGCAATGTGTTGACAAGCATCTGCAGCAGGGTTGTGCCCTTGTGTTTCAGCCACCACCACATTCTTTTCTGCGGCGTCTATGCTTGCCAGGCAATGGGCCTTGCCTTCCAGGCTCATTTTGTGTCGTTTGCCGGCTTTTTTACACACTCTCGCATACCATCTGTCACATGCACCTGTGCAGGCATTGTTAAGCTGTTCCTAGCAGCAGCATCACAAGGCATAGCTAATGCTTAGAATTGTCATCTCAATTTGCAGCAGCAGAGGGCGCCAGCCGATGAGAGTAATGTCAACAGCAGTATCAGCAGCACAAGCCTACTGAGTGTGTGCCATGCACTAGCACACCGGAGTGCACAGATCTGAGCAGTGGCTCATGTGACGCAGGTGTAGGGCTGTTCCCCACAGGAGCCCTCATCAATCACTCATGCACCCCCAATGCTATGCAGAGCTTCAAGCAGCAGCAGATCATCTTTACAGCACTGCAGCCTATTGCTCCTGGCGCTGAAATCAGCATCAGCTACATTGAGTTGGCTGCTACCCATGCAGAAAGGCGACAACAGCTTCTGGAACAATACTACTTTGACATTGACAGTGACTTGCAGGTTAGCTGCCTTGCAACCATGCCTGCTTTGTTATCCTGCAAAAGATTGCCATGTCAGTATAGTATTTGTTCCACCACGGCGCTGTTTTGTTTGCATCGCTGCATCGGCACATTGCTGAAACGTTGCTGCTGGCACTCGTGTTGTGTAGATTGATCATCATTGATCCCATCTGCTGCATTGGTTGCCATATCATCACATCAGGCCTTGACATTGTGCATTGCATGTCCTCTCATTGGCATTGGCACTGGCACTGGTGTTGGCAAAGTGTCAGAAGCATGAGCAACTGAGATAGGCACCATGGTCAAACTATGATCAGTGCCTTGAGGCTTCATGTTCCTGAAAGTGTCCGCTTGCTCACACACCTGCGGCATTGGCTTCAATGGTGCCGCCGCCACTAGGCGCCTTGCTGCACTGCACTCAGATACCAATTTTGTTGCCTTATGCTGCAACCTTCATTCTGTGCTGCTTGCAAGAAAAAGTGTGTGCGTCTTTGGCAATCATGACGGGATAAGTGAAAAAGGGATATGGCAGGTTCATAACAGGATCTGCAGATTACATATGACAGATGATGGAGCCTTCTGAGGTAGCAGGCCACATTGTGTGCTGCTTGCAGGGTGGTAGACCTCAGGCCCAGCCCCTCCTGAAGTGCACTGCAGGCCAAATCTTTGCAGAAGCTTACTCTAGCGCGCTTGACCACATGGGCCCTGCTGATCATGCCTTGACTGGAGCCCACATGACTTTAGGTAGGACCAGTCTTGCACCTAACAGTACAGAGTGATGCCTGGCTGCTTGATGTACAGTTTAGTATGCTGCAAGGTTTTGGGCAAAAGAGGTTGACTGTTGTTCTTTTGAACTCTTTGTTAGGTGAAACATCAACCACTGTCAGCAGCTTCAATTGCCGTGGAGTGTATTCCCTTGTTTGTCAGCCCACAATGATGAAGGAGAGTATTTATTCATTTGTCAGCCCTGATTTCTTGAGCCTCTTGGCAAGCTCACAAACAGCTGCTGCTCTGTCGTAGCATCTCCTCACCATGCAAGCACAGCTGGCCCTTCTCCCTTGATGTTACTCACATGCCCGCCTGCATGCAACCATGGCCGGTCAGAAGCCATTTCACAGTCTGTGAGTCTGTCCTTTGTGCGCTGAAGCAGGCTCAGCAGTGGATGGTCATGTGATGGCCTTCACCAGATCAGCACCAAGTGATGCTGATCAAGAGTCATTCCCATGCAGCAGCGCACATGACAGTCATGACGAAGGTGCCAATGACAACAGCTATGATGTCACTGCTGGCAGAAGCCTGCAAGCAGCATCAGATGCTGCATCAGTATCATCATTGTTATCATCAGGCAGATCGCCGCGAACATCATCTGCACAACAGCTCACGCAAGATCTGGTACATCTCCAGTGCTGGGGCGCAGGCTTTGCAGGTGGGTCTGGGTTTGTGCGTGCGTGCGTGCATGCGTGTGTCTGTCTGTCTGTGTGTATGTATGTGCGTCCCAGCTTGTGGAAAGCAGGTGCTCAGCAGCATTGTGTCAAAAGACTCTTGACTCATGCCTGTTGAGTCATCTGGATGCGCACTTTACATGCCATCGGCCCTCACAACAAGCCATACACCTGCACCTGAACAGTGGCAAACAGCTTGTCCTTTGCTTGTATTGATAAGACTTCATTGGCCTGCATCACATCTGCCTGATGTGCAATGTTTCTCATGCAGGCATCAACCAACAGCAGCTGCTTGACCTAGCCCGCCACATGGCCCACATGCTGTCGCAGCATAAGGCGTGCTTGCAATCTCTGTCCAGTCAGTACCCAGACAGAGCAAAGAGCCTTGCCTTGTCAGCTTTACAGCTGGCAGACCACATGCCTGCTCCAGTGAAGGCCTTGGGCAGTCATCACATCTGGCGCACGCGTATACAGGAGGCATTGATGAGGGCCTGTGTGGATCTGGGCAATGACTGGCCAATGGTGCTGTCAGTAGGAAAGAAACTGGTCCCTGCGTATGAAATGGTCTATCCCAAGGTCAGCACTGCAGTGTGTGCAATTGAGTTGCCACGGTGTGTTGACACTGACATTGTGTCTTGTGAATTGCAATATCATACCCCCACTGAGCAATGTCAATCACTACCTTGTCCTGCTCTGAATTGATGTCCGGTGCTGCAGTGTGGAAACTGCTAAATGGACACTGCTCAACAGTGACTGACTAATGCATGGTATCAATGCTGTTAGCACAGGTGTATGTGTTTGCCCTGATTTGTTCAGATGCTGAGTCTGCCAAAGTCACTTTGTCAGTTTACAGCATGTATGTGTTTCCAGGTCTGGCCTATCAAAGGCCTGCACTTTGCAATGCTGGCAAAGGTATCAGCTCTACTGGAATGCAATCAGGAAGCCATGAATTATGCTAGGCAGGCTTTGCAGCAGCTTCAATATACACATTCAGACAGTTTGGTCATGGAGGAGGTGCGCCAGATCATGTTCGAGTCTGGCAGAAGTCCATCAGATACCTTTGCGTGATCATAATTGTTATCACATGAAATGTACGATACTGTTGCTTTTGGCCATGTGGTGAAGGTCGTCGTTGTGTGTGGAGTGTCAATTACTGCCATGCGAGATGGTCTATGCAGTGTTTGTTCAGACCATGTCGGACTGCTACAGCCCTGTGTCAGTGCTTTGCCTTGAGGCCTCCTGTTAAATGTTAAAACTCGAGTGGAGTCATGCACTGCAGCCGTGACTGTAATTGTGCGCCCTGTACAATCATTGGGATCAGAACATCTGCTGTGGATGCTTGCAGCAATGTGGTAGTGATAATGCTCGAAGTCAGACTTGACACTGCATGCCACTTGCTAAACTAGCCGAAAGCAAGAAATCCCCGCTGAGGACCAGCGATTTGTACACATTTGAGCAACAATTACTCAGTCTCTGGAAAGCAAAGTGCTCCGTAAACCCAAAGCTCAAACGATCCTCTTTCGTCGCTTGGGCTTCATTCTTTCCAGGTAGACCTCCTCATCAGCAGTCAGTCTCCTGGATCTGCCACCAGGCAAGGCAACAAA
>JAABUS010009407.1_pt1 | contig 10333 bp, 8 predicted proteins | sample 5560161 | NCBI WGS metagenome assembly JAABUS01 (sample SAMN10711885, study PRJNA513376) | rock metagenome | isolation source: Antarctica rocks | place: Antarctica: Victoria Land, Trio Nunatak nord | collected 2016-01-04
CTGGCCGAGCACCGGCGGACCAGGACGGCCGCCTGGATCGCGTCGATCGCGATCGACGCAGTGTTCCGGGAAGTGAACGGACCCAGGCAGGCACTGGTACGAGCGGCGGCCGGCGAGAGCGCCCCGACAATCGACAGCCGGGGGAATGCCTCGTCGGTGAGCACCACCCACCAGAGCCGCATCGGCGTGCGCGACCTTCTGTTGTAGCGGGGCTGGTGAGCGGCGATCAGCCGCAGCTCGCGGACGTGGGCCTCCAGTGAATGCGCGCACACCACGTGGTCCACCCGCTCGGCAATCGTCACCATCTGCCGAACCCGACGCCGTTGTTCCGCCGCGCCGAAGTAGGAGCGGACCCGCTGCCGGAGATTCTTCGACGTGCCGACATAGAGCACCTCGTCCCCGGAACCTCGGAACAGGTACACCCCTGTGGCCGCCGGAAGTCCGCGAGCCAGCACCCGTTTGCGATGTCGCTCGGGGGACACCTGCCGCGTCGCGTGTTGCAGTTCGGGGAGGCTGTGGACGCCCAGATTGCCCAGTCGCTCGAACAGCGCGTGTAATACGTCGACCGTCGCCCTGGCGTCAGTGAGGGCGCGATGGTCGGGCCGGACCGGCGAACCCAGCAGGGGGGCGAGCAGCCCGAGCCGGACGCTGGGTGCCTCGTCCCTGCTGAGCACGCTGCGGGCCAGCCGCACCGTGTCCACCACCTTGGGATCGGGCCACGGCAACTGCTGGCGGCGGCAGGCCTCCTTCAGGAAGCCGATGTCGAAGCCGGCGTTGTGCGCCACCAGCACACAGTTCCTGGCGAACTCCAGGAAGGCGGGCAGCACCGCCCCGATCCGAGGAGCGTCGGACACCATCGAATCGCTGATCCCGGTCAGAATGGTGATTTGCGGTGGGATGGAGCGCCCGGGATCGACCAGAGTCGAGAACTCGCCGAGCACTTCCCCGCCGCGCACCTTGACCGCCCCGATCTCGGTGATCGACTCGGTGCTGCTCGACCCACCGGTGGTTTCCAGGTCGACCACCACGAAGGTGACCTCACGCAGCGGATCGGCAAGCTCGTCGAAGCAGGCCTGAGTCACAATTCGAACGCTAGGACGCACCACCGACAACGGTGCAGGCGGCGGACGGGGTGGCCGCACCGTCGGACCTGGATCGGCGAGGATCCACTCGGTGGCGAAGATCTGGGTTCGACTTCGGCCGATTCGGGCTGGAGTGACGGAACGAGGCAATCAGATCCTCGTCAGCGAAGACGCTCCTCGCCAGGGGTCGATCGGAGCCGGGGGACAATGTTCGGATGCGGTTCGACGAGCTACCCGAGGCGGTGCGTCACAGGGTGATCTCGTTGGCTGCCGCTGCCCTCGGTTCGGCGACCCCGGCGCAGATCCCACCGACGTTGACAGCGGTTTCCAGGTTCGCGCCCGCCAAGCGCGCCAAGCGCGGTGCCCTGCCGCTGGCCCAGACGGTGCAGACCGATCCGGCCTTCAGGGCATTGGTGGCGCACGTCGCGCAAGGCATCAGCCGAGCCGATGTCGACGGCGCGCCGGGCGACCCGCCGCACCGCGGTGAGCCGGCTGACCGGAAGGATGTCACCGCCGTCACACTGGCATATCTGCTCCGCAAGGAGATTCCGGCCGATGCCGTCGGCCGGATCCGTGAAGCGGCCGGCCAGGACGCCGCCCTGGGCAGGATCGAGGAATTGGAACGCGAGGTCGATCGGTTGACCGCCACCGTTCATCGGCTGAGCAGCGGGCGTGACGGGCACCCCGGCACCGGCGCTCCGGCAGCCGCCGATGAGGCGGACCGATTACGTGGCCGGCTGCGCGAACAGGGCACCAGAGTGCGGGAAGCGGGAGCTCTTGCGGCCCGGGTCCAGGCGGAGTCCGAACTGCGGGTCGCCGAGCTGACCGGGCTGTTGAGGGAGGCCGTTGCCGGCCGGAAGGCCGCCGAGCAGCGGGCCGGAGAGTCCGCGCGGAAAGCTGAACGCGCCGCCAGAAGCGTTGCACTGCAACGAGAATCTACCGAGCGAGCCAGTGGCGCGCAGGATCGCCGGATCGATCTGCTGCTGTCAACCATCAGCGCCGCGGCGACCGGTCTGCGACGGGAATGGAGTCTCACCGGTCAGGGTGAGTTGCCGGCCGACGTGGTCGCCAGGCAGATTGCGCCGGCTCCGGTCAGCGCGCAGCGGATCGCCGACCCGGCCCGACTGGCCGATGTGCTGGCCCTGCCGGGCGCGCACCTCATCGTGGACGGATACAACGTCACCAAGACCGGTTACCCGGGCATCTCGCTGGCCGATCAACGTGATCGGCTCATCCGATCGCTGTCCGGGCTTGCCGCACGCACGTCGGCCGAGATGACCGTGGTGTTCGACGGCGCAGCGGTGGCGGCCGTACCGCCGCAGGGCCGGAAGATCCGGGTGCTGTTCTCGCCGCCAGGGGTGATCGCCGACGACGTCATCCGGCGGCTGGTGGCCGCCGAACCAGCCGGTCGGCCGCTGGTGGTGGCCACCCTCGACCGGGCGGTGGCCGGCGATGTCGCCCGATCGGGGGCCAGGACCGTCGGATCCGATGTGCTGCTCGCTCTGATCGGTCGGTGAGGGCCCTGGCCAGTGCGCGGCGCCCTGCGCAATGACGACACATCAGGCCGCCGAGACCCGGCAGCAAGTGCCATGTCGTTGAGATTGTCGGACGGGACTGTCGCGGGGCGCTGATGTCGGAGGGGCTCGTTAGCGTCAGACGGACTAGACGTCGACGAAGGAGCGGAACAATGCACGTGGATTGTGAAACGTGTGTAGGACGGGGCCGGCAGTGCTCCGGCTGCGTCATCACCATGCTGCTGGGAGCACCTCCGGACGGTGTCGAGTGGGACGAGACCGAGCGCACCGCCATCGGGGTACTCGCGGACTCCGGCCTCGTTCGGCCGCTGCTGTTGTCACCGGTCGGTGGACGGCGGCGGACGGCCGCAGAGCGGGTGGACGGTCGAGACGATCGCGCGGGCTGATTCCTGCGCTGGGAGCAGACGCGGTGGGCAGCGTGTGCGCGATGAGGCGAGTTGCCGCCGCTCCGCTGGTACGTGTCGGTCGGAGCGGATCTCGTTACCGATCCGTCATCTTCGGCCAGTACCCAGTGTGCGAAGGATGTGACTGGAGTGACAGCTGATTACAGAGTGACTGTACGTTGGGACCGGTGGCCTGATTCGTGTGTATCGGGCGGGTGATGTCGGTCACAAAGCGTCATCAAATCGCGCCCGGGCGACCTGCCAGGGTCGGCGTGACCACGCTCGGGTGAAGGTCGGACTGGACTCGGGCCGTGTCCGTCTCGTAACCTGACCGAGACCTTCCGGTAGTGGCGCCATCCCTGGCGCTCCCGGAGGCACCGCCGAATCGGCCCATCGGGGTGGTCGAACCGGGGACCCAGTGTTACCTGGGGTGAATCTGTTCGCTTGAGCTCTGCTCTGCGTGCAGTAGGGCACTTCCTGGCCCGAACCCGTCAGCTAACCCGGTAGGCGGCATAGGAAGAAAGGTAACGCCGGTCTTGGCGATCCCACGCCGCAGCGCTCGCATCGCTGCGAGCTCGACCTCCGCTCGATCCCGCCCACTGCGAGCCCTGACCGCACTGGTGGCCGTCACCGTGGCCGTCGGGTTGTTCGGAGCGCCCCACGCCGCGGCCGCCCCGGCAGCGACCATCAAGGCAGCCATCGTGCCGGCACTGCCCTCGAAACCGGTACGGCCCCCGGCCGATCCCAGCACCTCGGCGGATGCCAAGAAGGCGTGGCTGGAGTCGACGGATCTTGCCGAGGCCATGAACGAGAAGGTGCTGCAGGCCCAGGAGAGCGAGAAGAAGGCACAGTCCGCCACCCGGGCCGCTGCCGCCGCCCTGAATGCCAAGCAGTCCGCCGCCGCGTTGGCCCAGAACGAACAACTGGCTGCCGACCGGTCGGCGGCCGCAGCCAAGACCCGTCAGCAGGCGGCGAACACCGCCGAGGCCGGGTACCAGGTGAAGGTCGATGCGTTCACCGACGCCAGCTTCCGCGGCGCTCACCTCGGCTCGATGTCCGCGCTCTTCACGGCGAATTCGCCGGACGACTTCCTCGACAGCGCGTCCACTTTGGACGTGATCGCCGACAACACCCGCAGGACGCTTGACGCCGCGGCCGCGGCCAAGATCGCGGCCAGGGACGCCCGGTCCCAGGCCGAGACCGCTGCGGCGGCCGCCGCTACCGCTTTCGCCAGGGAGGACAGCGCGGTCAAGGATGCCGACCAGGCCAAGAAGAGCGCAGATTCGGCGCAGGCCGCCGCGCACCGGGCGACCGGCGACGTCGTGAAGCGCCAGGCGGAGCTCAAGGTCGCGGCCACCCGGATGAAGGCGCTCTACGACCAGTTGTCGGAGGCAGAGCGGCAGGCGGCGTTGAAGGCCGTGCAGGACGAAGCGCAGCGCCAGGCGGAACGCGATGCCGCGCAGCAGCGGGCCGACCGGGCCCAGCGGAATGCCGCCGCCAGCAGCCAGGATGCAGCTCGGCAAGCCGCGGCAGCCGTTCCGCCGGATCAGGCAACCCCGCAGAACCAGGCCCCGCAGAACCAGGCCCCGCAGAACCAGGCGCAGCAGCAGACCACCACGGCCGACCAACCGACCCCGACCACTCAAGAATCCACCACGACCGGTGCGACGGACAGTTCCGCTCCCTCGCAGGCGCCGACAGCCTCCGGCAGCGGTGCCGGATCCGGCGCGGTGCAGGCCGCCTTGTCCAGGGTCGGAATGCCGTATGTGTTCGGGGCCGCCGGGCCGGACGCGTTCGACTGTTCGGGGCTGACCTCATGGGCCTGGGCGCAGGCCGGCGTCAGTATTCCGCGCACGTCGGCGGACCAGGCGAACCTGCCTTCGGTGCCGCTGGACGAGCTGCAGCCCGGTGATCTGGTCACCTACTACTCGCCGGTGCATCACGTGGCCATGTACATCGGCAACGGGCAGATTGTGAACGCCTCGACCGCATCGAAGCCCGTGGGCGTGATGCCGCTCTACTACAACGGTCAGACTCCGCACGGTCACCGCGTGGGCTGATCGAGCCGACCAGCTCGACCACCTGCGCAACCGGACATCATCGGCCATGCGGCGCACCCTGCTCGTCACCAACGATTTCCCGCCCAGGTCCGGTGGCATCCAGTCGTACCTGCATTCGTTGACGCGGCGGCTTCCGGCCGGCGATCTGGTGGTGTACGCACCATCCTGGGACGGCGATGCCGCCTTCGATGCGCAGCAGCCGTTTCCGGTCATCCGTCATTCGACTTCGCTGATGCTTCCGACGCCGTCGGTGGCGCGCAGGGCAGCGAACCTGCTGGCCGAGCACCGGTTGACCGGTGTCTGGTTCGGCGCCGCTGCGCCGTTGGGCCTGTTGGCGCCCTACCTGCGAGGGCACGGCGCGGAGCGGATCGTCGCCAGTACGCACGGCCACGAGGTGGGTTGGTCGATGCTGCCCGCTGCCCGGCAGGCCTTGCGAGCGATCGGCGGCAGCACCGATGTGGTGACCTTCGTCAGCAAGTACGTGCGGCATCGCTTCGCCGCCGCCTTCGGGCCCGCCGCCGCCCTCGAGTACCTACCTCCGGGCGTGGACACCGCAACCTTCCGACCGGATAGTGGTGCAAGGCAACGGATCCGTGAACGACACCGGCTGGGCGCCGCTCCGACCATCGTCTGTGTCTCACGGCTGGTACCCCGCAAGGGCCAGGATGAGCTGATCGCCGCGATGCCGGCAATCCGGGTGGCGGTGCCGAACACGGTGCTGCTGGTGGTGGGTGACGGGCCGGACGCGAACCGGCTGCGGTCGCTGGCCGATCGGCACCGGGTGCGGCAGGCGGTGGTGTTCGCCGGGGCGGTCCCGCCGGCCGAACTGCCCGCGTACTTCGTGGCCGGCGACGTGTTCGCCATGCCGTGCCGAACCCGCGGCGGCGGCCTGCTGGACGTGGAGGGACTGGGCATCGTTTATCTCGAGGCGTCGGCCAGTGGCCTACCGGTGATCGCCGGTGATTCCGGCGGCGCACCCGAGGCGGTGCTGGACGGCAGGACCGGAATGGTGGTCGGCGGGCGGGACCTGCAGGCACTGACCTTGGCCTGCGTCGAACTACTCGGCGATTCGGACCGACGAGCCCGCTTCGGAGCCGCCGGTCGGGAATGGGTGGGCCGGACCTGGACCTGGGACCGGTCGGCGCAGCGGCTGGCCGGGCTGCTGTCCGGCTGACCCGGGCAGCCGCGGTCCTCAGAGGCTCGGCCGACCGGGTCGCGCACCGGTTGGGTACCCATCGCCGGCCGGACCGACCTCGGACCCGCGCCCGCAGCCCGGCCGGCGCGCCCCGATAGCGTAGCCGAGTGCGGGTCTCGTTCGTTTCCGACGTCCACGGCAACATCGACGGCCTGGCCGAGGTGGCGCGCGACGCCGAGACGCTGGTGGTGCTGGGCGATCTACTCGACTACGTCGACTATCACGACCCGTCCGCGGGAATCCTCGGCGAGGTGTTCGGCGCGGACAACGTGCTGGCCTTCTCCCGGCTCCGATCCACCGGTGATTTCGCCGGCCTGCACCGGCTCAACACCGCGCTCTGGGAGACCATCGCGGACCCGGTCGGAACGTTGAACGAGGTCGTCGATCGCCGCTACCGTCTGGCATTCGCCGCGCTGGCCCGTGCCGACAGCACGCCGCTGCTGATCCTGGGCAACGTGGACGTGCTGGACGTCTGGCAGCAGGTCGCCGGCGACGAGCTGCCGTCGCTGGACGGCAGGGTGGTGGACGTGCACGGGTGCAGCTTCGGATTCGTCGGCGGCGGGGCCACCCGAGTACGGCCGGTGCCGGCGGCGGCGCCGGCCGCGGTGACGAGCATGGCCAGGGCATGGCGACCTTATGTGCGCCAGCCGCCGGAGTACGCGGAATCGGTAGCGGCTCTGGGAGCCGTCGACGTGCTCTGCTCGCACCTGCCGCCGAAGCTGGCGCCGTTGCGGTACGACTTGGTGCCGGCGAGGTTGGAGATGTACGGGCCTGGACTGCTGGAGTCGGTGGACGCTCACCATCCGTGGCTGGCGGTGTTCGGGCACGTGCATCAGCCGTTGGCCACGCGGATGCGGCGGGGCACCACAGAATGTGTGAACGTCGGCCACTTCGCGCGGCATCCTCGGGCGTTCGAGATCCAGCTCTGAAGGTGCTGCGGGTAACCTTCCGACCATGGCGGACACCTCGACGCAGTCTCTGGTGATGGCAGCGGAGCCGGCAGCCATCATGGGCGTCATCGCCGATGTGCGGGCCTACCCGGAGTGGACCGGCGCCGTCAAGGACGTGCTGATCACCCAGGTCGGTGATGGCGAGCGTCCGCGGCGGGTGCGCTTCGTGATGGACGCCGGGATCATCAAGGACACCTACGAACTCGAGTACGAATGGGCCGCCGACGGGATGTCGGTGAGCTGGGCTCTGGTACGCGGCAAACTCCAGAAGGCCCAACATGGTTCGTACACCGTGCGACCGACAGATGGTGGCACCGAGGTGACCTACCGGCTCTCGGTGCAGCTCACCGTCCCGCTGATCGGTCCCCTGCGACGGACCGCCGAGAAGGTGATCATGGACACCGCGCTGAAGGAACTGCGCAAGCGGGTGGAGAAATCCGCGGCGGACGGCGTATGAAGATCGCCCTGGTCACCGGACCGGGCGGAGCCGGCGGTACCACGATCTCTGCACTCACGGCCATCGCGCTGGCCCGTAGCGGCTCGGCGACCGCCCTGATCAGCAGCGATATGTCAATGCCGGCCGTCCTCGGCGAGCCTGCCATCGCAGCTCGTCCCGGGTTGACGGTGCTCCGACCGGACCCAGCGGCTCGGGCCATCGATGCGTGGCCCTCGATCAGCGGATACCTGTCGGCGCTGGGAGTCGACCAGGACATCGAGCCGTCGGATCTGGCCGGCCTTCCCGGGGCCATCGCCGTGTCCACCCTGCTGGAGATTGCCGCGGCGGCCGGAGCCGGCGACTACGACACCGTGGTGGTGGACGCCGGTTCGTCGGCCGTGGAACTGCTGGCGGCGCCCGAATCGATCGGAAACCTCATCGATCGGCTGCTGCCGACACCGCTGCGGATCCTGCGCCAGCTGGGCGGCCTCCGCGCAGGCAGGCCGGGACAGTCCGGCGACACCGGACCGGTGGACCTGATCGGTCAGTTGCTGGCGCGGCTGGTGCTCGCGCACGCGCTGCTCACCGACCCCGCCGTGACATCTGTCCAGCTGGTGGTCGGTCCGGAACGCCTGCGCAGCGCATCGGCCGCGCGAATGCTGCCCACGCTGGCGGTCTGCGGAGCCGGGACAGGCAGGGTGGTGCTCAACCGACGCGGGCTGCTGACGGATCGAGAACTCGCCGATCAGGCAGCGTACTGGCCGGCCGAATTGCTGGTGGTGCCCGAACAGCCCACCGAACCGGTCGGGCCGGCGCTGGACGCGTTGGTCGACACCCTTGACCTGATCGCCGAACCCCTGCCGGCCGGCATCGGTCCGGCCGTCGCCGAGCTCGAGGTGTCCAGGCAGGGCAACGGCTTCCTGGCGAAGATCCCGGTTCCACTGGCGGAACGGGCCGCTCTGCACCTGGCCAGATCCGGCGACGACGTGCTGATCACAGTGGCTGGACACACCCGCAGGATTGAACTGCCGTCAGTGCTGCAACGGTGCACCATCGTCGGGGCTGAGTTCATCGGCGCCGGCGGGGCAGGATCGCCCGGCGCCGGCGGTGCAGGATCGCCCGGCGCCGGCGGTGCAGGATCGCCCGGCGCCGCCCTGCTCGTCAGATTCGTGCCCGACCCGGGTCGATGGCCCCAAGGGCTGGCCGCCTTCGCCACTGCCGGTGCCGCAGCTGGAGCCGCCGGCTCGGCCGGCGCCGCGGCGAGAGGGGCCGCGACATGAGCGAGCTTCGAACCGAGGCCGCGCGGCTGTTGGACGTGCTCACCGACCGGTTGACGGCGCTCAGGAACGCCGCCGGTGCTGATTTCGGCGCCCCGCCCAGCGACCGGGCCGGTTCGACCACCACCGGACAAGCGAGCGGAGATCCCGCCCCACCGCACCAGGATCCATCGCGGCTCAGCGCTGATCTGCCGGCCGGCACCGCCACGCCGTGCGCGACGTGCGGGCACGGCTCGGCCGAGACGACCGGCGGGGCCAGCACCGGGTGCCCCCTCTGCGCCCTGTTGGCGGTGCTCCGCGGCGAAAGGCCGGACGTCGCTGCCGGCCTGCTCGACGGCGCGCTGAAGGGCGTCATCGGGCTACGGACGTTGCTCGGTGAACCGCCGGCGGATCCCTCAGGGGACGGCCGGATGGACGATCAACATCTGCGGCGCCCGGCCGGTCCCGGACCGCAGGGAGCCTTCCGGACGGCCCCGGGTCCGCGCCGGCCCGCGGAACGGATCCATATCGCATGACCGGACCGGCCTACACCATCGGCATCGACATCGGCGGCACCTCGGTGCGGGCAGCGGTGATCGATGAGGGCGGCGCCATCGTCGCCGCGACCAGGGTGCGCACCCCGGCGACGGCGGAGGCCACCGAGGATCTACTGGTGGAACTGGTCGGTGAGCTGCGCGCGGACCACCCGATCACCGCGGTCGGCCTCGCCGTCGCCGGATTCGTCAGCACAGACCGGGAGCAGGTGATGTTCGCTCCCCACCTGGCATGGCGGGATGCCAAAGTGCCCGCCATGCTCGCCGGTCGACTCGACGTCCCGGTGGTGATGGACCACGACGTGAACTCCGCCGTCTGGGCCGAGTACCAACTCGGCGCGGCCGCCGGATCTCCGGTGGCCCTGCTGATCGCCCTGGGAACCGGGATCGGCGCCGGGTTGATCGTCGACGGCCACATCTATCGCGGCGCGTTCGGGGTGGCTCCGGAACTCGGTCACCTCACCGTCGTCCCGGACGGCCGCCACTGCCCGTGCGGCAAGCAGGGTTGCTGGGAGCGTTACTGCTCAGGCACCGCGCTGGCCGCGACGGCCGTGCACCGGTGGCGGCAGGCCGGCCGCCGCCACCCGGCTCTGCTGCCGGCCGCAGAGGTGACCGGCACCGTCGTGGCCACGGCGGCCGCCGAAGGTGATCCGGAAGCGCTGGCGGCCGTGGACGAACTCGGGCATTGGCTCGGCGTCGGTCTGGCGCTCGCCGCTGACGTGCTCGACCCGGAGCTGATCGTGATCGGCGGCGGTGTCTCCGGAGCGGCGCCGTTGTACCTGCCTCGCGCTCGGCAGGTGATGTCGGACATGATCACCGGGGGCTGGCATCGCCCGCACCCGCGGATCGAGCTGGCGGCCTTCGGCGATCGGGCAGCCGTCA
>JAABUS010009408.1_pt1 | contig 10333 bp, 11 predicted proteins | sample 5560161 | NCBI WGS metagenome assembly JAABUS01 (sample SAMN10711885, study PRJNA513376) | rock metagenome | isolation source: Antarctica rocks | place: Antarctica: Victoria Land, Trio Nunatak nord | collected 2016-01-04
CCGGGCCAGGACCTCGGGAACGAGGGCATCGAGCGCCCCGCCGGGCTGCAGCGTGAAGGCGTCGGACAGCACGGCCGCCAGGTCGTCAGCGTCGACGCCCGTGTAGAGGCGGTGGATGGCCTCCACGCTGAGCTGGTCGGCCACGAGCTCGCCGACGAAGGCCAGCGTCCGCTCGGCGGCGGTGTCCGTGCGACCGGTGAAGGTCCGCACCTCGTCGCGGTACTGGCGCGCCACCGCATACCGGTGGTGCCCGTCGGCGATGAGCGCCGGCACCGACCCCACCGCGACGCTGATCGCCGTCAACCGCACCGGGTCGTCGACGCGCTCCGCCACGTGCTCGACCCCGTCGACGGTCACCCGACCCATCGGCTCACCGGGTGCGGCCAGCAGGTCGGACAGGCCGGGGTATGCGCTGAGGCACCAGACGGGGGAGAGGTTGGCCTGCGTGGCGCGGGTCAGCTCGAGCCGGTCGGTGGAGGCCTTGGGGGTGGTCCGCTCATGGGCCAGGACCTCGCGTGAGCCCTCGTCGGCCACCGCGAGCGCCCCGAGGACGCCGCTCAGCTCGCGCTGCTGCCCCGTCGCGTCGGTGAACCGGCGCCGGTAGATCGTCAGGCTCGGCTCGGCGTCTCGGACCAGCGTGCCGTCCGCCAGCCAGCCGCGCAGCAACGCGCCGGCGACGACGTAGCGGTCGTCCCCACCGCTGGGCACGTCGACGTGCACGACGTTGTGCTCGTCCAGAGCCGCCAGCGCCTCGACGTCAGCGTCGGACAGCACGTCATACGGCGGCGCGGTCAGCGCGGCGAGGTCGTCGGTCGCGGCATACCGCTCCGCGCGGAAGGGCTCGAAGATCGGCACGACGCCCAGCCTGCCAGGTGCGGCGCCGCCATCAGCCTCACCAGGACGTAAGGCGCGCTCAGGTCACGTCGTGGTGCAACACCTCGGACGGCGGGGCGCCGCGGCGGCCCCGGAGCTCCACGACGTACATCGCCGCCAGCACCAGCGCGCCGCCGACGAGCATCCGCACCGTCAGGCCCTCCTGCCCGAACGCGACGGCGAAGAGTGCGGCGAAGACCGGCTCCAGCGTCATGACGATCGCGGCGCGCGTGGCCGTCATCCGGGCCTGGGCCCAGGTCTGCCCCCACATGGCCAGCACGCCCGCCGCCGTCGCCATGTAGAGCACCGCCGCCCATGCCCCCCCACCGGACGGCAGCTGAATACCTCCCGGCGCCGCGACGAGCAGGGTCACGACAGCGATGGCGATCATCTGCACGGCGGCCATGCCCGTGGCGTGGTCGAGCGTCGACCACCGCCCGAGGCCGATGATGTGTAGCGCGTAGACGACAGCGCAGGCCAGGGTCAGGGCCTCTCCGACGCCGGTCGACAGGCCGCGCAGGGAGAGGACAGCCAGCCCGACGGCGGCCAGGCCCACGGCGTACCAGGTCACCCGGCCCAACCGCTCCCGCAACAGCAGTGCCGACAGGACCGGCGTGAGCACGACGTAGGTGCCGGTGATGAAGCCCGACACCGACGCGTCGGTCGATGCGAGGCCGACCGTCTGCAGGAGCTGGGCGGCCGCGTAGACGGCACCCAACCCGAGGCCGACGACCCACTGGCGACGCCCGAGGCGGCGCACCGGCCCCCAGAAGATCGCGAGCATGAGCACCGCGGCGATCGTGAACCGGGTGGCCAGGAAGTCGGTGACCGGCATCGTCACGAGCAGGTCGCGGATGAGGAAGAACGTCGAGCCCCAGACCGCGGTGACAAGGACGAGCAGCGCGGTGGGCACAGCCGTTCCGCGCGCCGGAGAAGGGGGCACGCGCGACCGGTCAGACGATCGTCAGCGTGATCGTCGAGCCCTTGCGGACCAGGGTTCCTCCGGCGGGGTCAGAGCTGCGGACGGTGGCGAAGAAGCCGCCGAGCACCAGGTTGTAGGAGACGGTGAAACCCGCCGCCTTGAGAGCCGCCGCGGCCTCTTCGCGCTGCTGCCCCACCGTCGACGGCACCGCGAGGAGCACGGGACCCTTGGAGACGACGATGGTGACGCTGTCGCCCTTGAACAACGTTCCGCTGGAGGGGTTCTGCGACACGACCGACCCATTGGGCACGGTCTCGCTGTTGACCTGGTCGCCCTCCTTGACGGTGAACCCGGCATCGCCGAGCGCCTTCTTCGCACCGTCGAGCGACCGGCCCGAGTAGTCGGTGACCGGGATGGGCTGGCGGCCCTTGCTCACTGTGATCGCGACCGGGCTGTCGGGTTTGAGCGACGTGGCCGGGGCGGGGTCCTGGGCAATGACCTTCCCGGCCTCGACGGTGTCGTCGAACTCGTCCTTGCGCTCGCCCAGGGCGAGGTGTTGGGCCACGAGTGCGCCCTGGGCGGTGTCGCCCACCGAGCCGACGAGGTTGGGCGCGGCATACCGTTCCTGGCCCTTGGAGACGGTGAGCGTCACGGCGCTGAGCCGGCGCACCTCCGTGCCCGTGGCGGGGTCGGCTTTCAGGACGACCCCGGCGGGCACGTCCTCGGCGAACGCCTGGGTGACGGTGCCCCGCAGGTCGGCCTGGTCGAGCGCCTGCTGCGCCGCCGCCTGGGACAGCCGCGCCAGCGTCGGCACCGTCGTCACCGCGCCCGGGCCGCTCGCCGACCACCAGTAGGAGCCGACCCCGGCGACCAGCGCGAGGACCAGCAGGACGGTGAGCACCACCGGCCAGACCCGTCGACGGCGTCGACGGGTCGCCTCCGGTGCAGCCGGAGGGGTGTGCGCGGTGGCGCCGACCGGCTCCGGCGCGGTGCGGGCGGTGACCGGCATCGCTGACGTCGGGGCGATGTCGTGAGCGGCCGAGCCGCCGTCCGCGCCGAGCCTGGACGCGTTGCTGCTCGTGCGGCTCGTGCGGCTCGTGCGGCTCGGCCGCAGGTCGAGCTCGGCCGTCGTCATCAGGGCGCGCGAGCGGCGGACCTCCACGAGCAGGTCTCCGGCGTTGACGGGCCGCTGCTCGGGGTCACGCGCGGTGGCCAGGGCCACCAGCTGGTCGAGCTCCTGCGGCACCGAGGGCACCGCACTCGACGGGATGGGCACAGAGCCGTGGACATGCTGGTAGGCCACGTGGATCGGCGAGTCACCGTCGAACGCCTTACGGCCGGTGAGCATCTCGTAGAGGACGAGGCCCGTGGCGTAGACGTCGGAGCGGGCGTCGGCGACACCCCGCTCGACCTGCTCGGGCGAGAGGTAGGCGACGGTGCCTAGCAGGGTGCCGGAGGCGTTGGTGGTGGCCGCCGTCACGGCCCGGGCGAGGCCGAAGTCAGCGACCTTGACGACGCCGTCCTCGCGCAGGATCACGTTCTCCGGCTTGATGTCTCGATGGATCAGACCCGCGTGGTGGGCCGCGGCGACCGCCTGGAGGATCGGGTCGAAGAGGTCGAACGCCGCGCGGGGCGTCAGCGGACCCTCGTCACTGATCACGTCGCGAAGGGTGCGGCCCGGTACGTACTCCATGGTGAGGAACATGTCGCCGTCGTCCTCGCCCTGGTCGAACACGGCGACGACGTGGGGGTGGCTGAGCCGAGCGGCCGACTTGGCCTCGCGCAGGAAACGGGTGCGGAACGCCGGGTCACGCACGAGGTTGTCGTGCATGATCTTGACGGCCACCTCGCGGTCGAGCCGTTCGTCGGTCGCCCGGTAGACCGTGGCCATGCCGCCGTCGGCGATGCGCGAGAGCACGCGGTAGCGGCCGTCGAGCAGCCGCCCCACGACGGGCAGCCTGGAACTCGTGACGCTCGACGTCATGTCGGCGAGTGTATGAAGAAGCCCGGCACAGAGCGTGGAGGCGGGGCCGCCCTACAGTGGTGGACGTGTCCGACCCCTCGACGCCCGCCCAGATCGATGCCCAGATCGACGCCCAGATCGACGACCCGGAGCTCGCCGCGCTGGTGGGGGAGTGGACCACGGTCCCCGACGTCGCCGAGCGCTTCCGGATGCCCCTGGCGCGGGTGCGCCAGCTGATCGCCGACCGCGAGCTGCTGTCGCTGCGGGTGGGCGAGCGCCGGGTCGTGAGCATCCCGGCCAAGTTCCTCGCTGACGACGGTCCGCGGCCCGAGCTGAAGGGCACCTTCACCGTGCTCGCCGACGGCGGGATGGACGACGGCGAGATCCTGCGCTGGCTGTTCACTCCCGACGACACGCTGCCGATCGCGGGGGCGCCGATCGACGCGCTCATCGGCGGCTTCAAGACCGAGGTCCGGCGCCGGGCCCAGGTCGAGGCGCTCTAGCCGTCGACGACGTGCGCCATTTCGCGTATGCCGCGATTCTCGTCTTCTGCCTCGTCGGCACGCTCCCGCTCGACCGGCTCTTCCAGCTCGGTCTGCTGCGCCAGGTGCGTCGCCTGGCGCTGAGCATCCTGCCGGTCGCCGCTGCCTTCGTCGCGTGGGACGTCGCGGCGACCCGCGCGGGGCACTGGACCTTCGATCAGGAGCAGACCCTGCCGACCCGCGTGTTCGGGCTGCCGTTCGAGGAGCTCGGCTTCTTCGTCGTCGTCCCGCTCGCCGGGCTGCTGACCTATGAGGCGGTCGGCGTCGTCCTGGCCAGAAGGAAGAACCGATGAGCTACACCGCGGCCGCGGTGGTGGGCATCGTCGCTGCCGTGGTCATCGACCTGGTCGTCCTGCGCACCAGGCTGCTGACCACCCGGCAGTGGTGGGCGGCATACGCGATCGTCGTCGGCTTCCAGCTGCTGACCAACGGCTGGCTGACCGGGCGGCTCATCGTCACCTACGATCCCGACGCGATCATCGGGGCGGGGTCCGTGCCGTTCGTCGGTGACGGGCGGCTGGCCTGGGCGCCGGTCGAGGACCTGGGGTTCGGGTTCGCCCTGGTGCTGGCGACCTGTGCCCTGTGGGTCTGGTGGGGTCGGCGCCTCCGGACCGGGCGACGGGCCCGGGAGGTCTAGGCCGTCCGCGTCGTCGTCGTCTCGACCAGCTGGCCGAGCACGCCGGCCGCTCCCGGCTCCAGGGTGGTCGCGCGGCCGAGGGCGGTCCGGCTCTCGGTGGCCAGCGCCGAGATCATCCGCTCCACCTCGGCCACCGCGCCCGTCTCGACGAGCACCCCCCGCAGCTGGTCGACCCCGCGTGAGTCGAGGTCGGGCTGGCCGAACAGCTTGTCGACCGTCGCCAGCTGGTCGGTGTCGGCGGCTTCGAGGGCGAGAGCCATGAGGACCGTGCGCTTGCCCTCGCGCAGGTCGTCGCCGGCTGGCTTCCCGGTCGTCGCCGGGTCACCGAAGACGCCGAGGACGTCGTCGCGCAGCTGGAACGCCTCGCCGAGGGCCAGTCCGTAGGCGGACAGGTGGCCCAGGTCGTCGGCGCCGGTCCCACCCACGGCGGCGCCGATGAGCAGCGGGTGCTCGATGGTGTACTTCGCGCTCTTGTAGCGCATCACGTTGCGAGCCGCCGCGATCCGGGCGGAGGTGTCGAGCCGGTCCCACCCGCGGGCCGACTCCAGCAGGTCGAGGTACTGGCCACCCATGAGCTGCGTGCGCATGGTGTCGAACAGGTGGCGGCCGCGCTGGAGCTCGTCGAGCGGAAGGCCCGACGTCGCGTAGAGCTCGTCCGACCACTGGAGGCAGAGGTCACCGGCGAGGATCGCGGCGGACTCGCCGAAGCGGGCGCTGTCACCGAGCCAGCCGGCATCCGCGTGGAGTGACGCCAGCGCTCGGTGGGCGGACGGCATACCGCGGCGGGTGTCGCTGCCGTCCATGACGTCGTCGTGCAGCAGCGCGGCGGCCTGGAAGAACTCCATCGCGCAGGCCAGCCGGATCACGGCGTCGGAGTCGGGGCGGCCGGCCGCGCGGTAGCCCCAGTAGAGGAAGCCGGCCCGCAGCCGCTTGCCGCCGGAGATCAGACGCACCACGCTGTCGACGAGCGGCCCGAGCTCGTCGCCCAGCGGAGTGAGGACACGGCGCTGGACGCTCATCTCGGCGTCGACGGCAGCCTGCACCCGGACCCGGAGGTCGCAAAGGTCGAGCGGACTGGTCACACTGCACTTTCCCTCGGGAGGCACCATCTGGATGCAAGGCTACGTTGCGAAGAGTCCCGCCGCCGATTCGGGCGCGTCCGTCGAGGCGGGCCACGGCCCCCGTACGCTGGTGGTCATGCCGGTCAGCACCCGAATGGCGCGCCCTGGACACCTGACCCGCTCGATCCCGGCGGCACTGGCCGATTCGGCCCTCAGCATCAGCTTTGAGTTCTTCCCGCCCCGTGACGACGCGGGCGAGGCGGTGCTGTGGGAGGCGATCCGGCGGCTGGAGAAGGTGCGTCCAACGTTCGTGTCCGTCACCTACGGCGCCGGCGGCAGCACTCGGGACCGCACCATCCGGGTCACCGAGCGGATCGCCCGGGAGACGTTGCTGACGCCACTGGCCCACCTGACGTGCGTGGGTCACTCGGTCACCGAGCTGCGCAGCGTCATCGGCTCGCTCTCCGACGTGGGGATCCGCAACATCCTCGCGTTGCGCGGCGACCCGCAGGGCGGCCCCGGGTCGCAGTGGGTCCGCCACCCCGAAGGGGTCGACCACGCCGACGAGCTGGTGTCGCTGGTGCGCTCGCTCGGCGAGTTCACCGTGGGGGTGGCCGCGTTCCCCGACCAGCACCCCGAGAGCGCGAGCCTCGACGCCGACGCGGAGGTCCTGGTGCGCAAGGCCGACGCGGGGGCGGAGTATGCGATCACCCAGTTCTTCTTCACGCGTGAGGCGTACGCCGGTCTGCGCGACCGGGTCGCCGCCCGCGGCCGCGACCTGCCGATCATCCCGGGCCTGATGCCGGTCACCAACGTCAAGCAGCTGGCCCGGATGACGCAGCTGTCCGGTCAGCCGGTGCCGGTGTCGGTGACGTCACGCCTGGAGGCGGTGGCCGACGACCCCGATGCGGTCCGCGAGGTGGGCGTCGAGATCACCACCGAGCTGGCGCAGCAGCTGCTCGCCGACGGGGCACCGGGCATCCACTTCATCACGATGAACCGCTCGACGGCGACGCTGCAGGTGTTCGAGAACCTGGGGATCACCGCCGCGCAGTAGCGCTGTCGGTGTTCGACGACCGATGTGCGCTCAGCGCACGGATTTCCGTCGTCCAGGCGCAGATCGCTGGTCCGGGTGCAGATCGGTCGTGGTCGTCCGGGCTGACGGCGGGGCCAGCCCGTTGCGGGCGCCCCAGTCGTCGTAGCGCCGGCGCATCCGCCGGATCCGCTTGAGCAGGAAGACGACGAGGAACGCGCCGGCCACGAGGATCAGGGCGGCGATCGAGGCGGCCACCCACGGGTTGAGGAACGCCAGCGACACGACGCCGGCGACCGTGAGGTCCTCGGCGGTCGAGACGACGACGTTGCTCGCCGGCTCGGGTGAGGTGTTGACGGCCGCTCGGGTGCCCGCCTTGACCAGGTGCGCCGCCAGGGCGCTGAACCCGCCGGTGGCCGCGCCGAACGCCGCCTCCAGCGAGGACGACTCGTGGCCGATGAGGTAGCCCAGGGTCGCACCCACAGCGGGACGGATCACGGTGTGTGCGGTGTCCCAGAAGGAGTCGACGTAGGGGATCTTGTCGGCGAACATCTCCAGCAGGAACAGCACCGCCGCACCGACCATGACGTCGGTGCGGCCGAGCACGTCCGGGACCCCGCTGACGTGGAAGACCTTCTCGGCGATGCCGAGGATGAGGACGACGAGGTAGGCGTTGATGCCGCTGGCCCAGCCCGTGGTGAAGACCCAGGGGAGGAGCTCGGTACCCACCATGTCGGCTCCTTCGTCCCTCGTACGCCTCAGACCTGCCGATGCAGTCAACGCCTCCCCAGGGTCACCCGCATCCCGGACGTCGGCAACGTTCCGGTATCGCTTTCGGCTAGGTGGCTTCGATCGGCTGCCCGCCGGTGATCCGCAGCAGCTCGTCGTAGGTCGTCGCGAACACCGCGTTCGGGTGGCCGGCCGCCGCCCACACCGTGTCGTGGCGCGCCAGGGTGACGTCGACGATCGTGCGCACCGGATGCCGGTGACCGACCGGAGCGACACCCCCGATGACGAACCCGGTCGTCTCCAGCACGAACGCGGCGCCGGCCAGGGCCAGCCCGTCGACCCTGTCGACGCCGTGGACGCCGTGGACGCCGTGGACGCCGTGGACGCCGTGGACGCCGTGGACGCCGTGGACGCCGTGGACGCCGTGGACGCCGTGGAGCAGCCCGGCCACCTTCGCCGTGTCCACCCGGTGCGCGCCGAAGGCGAGCACGAGCAGCGGCTCGGGCTCGCTGCCCGGAGCGCGGGTCACGTCCATGGCCGCCAGGGCGGCGCGCACTCGGGCGACGGCGGGGTGGTCGAGGATCGACGACCGCGGGGCGGCGGACGCAGGGTCGGTCGGCGTCGTCATCGGCGGCCCGGCATGGTCACACGTAACGGCGAGGACGGCCTGAGGGGGCCTGAACGGGGGTGGGCCCCCGTGCGCCCGACGGGTGCGGTCGTCTCTTGACACGGTGTCCGACCCGGGGGGTAGCGTGGGGGTCAGTCGAACAGGTGTACGAACAGTCCGCCGGGTCACGCCCGGTCGAGGACCACGATCTCCGCACTGGGTGGCCGACTGCTCACCCGTGCCCGCGCAACCCCAGGAAGGAACGATGTTGTCATGCGCCGATACAGCGACCCGGTCCAGGTCCGCTCCGAGCCGATGTCGGGGCTGGAGCCGTCTGGGTCGTCTGAGCCGTCTGGATCGGTGGCGACCGAGGTCGTGCGCTCACCGCAGGCGTTCATCTGGCAGGGCCGGCTCTACGTCGTCCGCCAGGTCCTCGACCACTGGCGGGAGCGCCGGTCCTGGTGGCGCGACGCCCTCGACCCCGTGCCGGGCCAGCCCACCGGCATCGCCGTCGCCTCTCGCGAGCAGCACGTCTGGCGGGTCGAGGCGAGCCGCGGGCTGGCTCACGGCACCGGCGTGTTCGACCTGACCAGCGACGGTGTTGAGGGTGCCGAGGGTGCCGAGGGCGCCGACGCCGACTGGCGCCTCATCCGTGTCGCCGACTGAGCTGCAGCACCCGATGAGCAGCACCCGATGAGCAGCACCCGATGAGCAGCACCCGATGAGCAGCACCCGATGAGCAGCAAGGAAAGCCCATGAGCACGAGCAGCCCCCCACTTCCCGCCCCGCTGGCGTCCACGTCCCTCGACCTGCTCGACCGGTCGCGGGGCAGCCTGCTGCTCGCCTGCCGCACCGGCGATGTCGGCGAACGCTACGTCGAGGCCCACCTCGGCGCCCTGCGCGCCGCGGCGGCGCTCCTCGCGGCCCGGAGCCTGCCGGGCACGGGGGCGCCGGTGACCTCCGGACGCACCATCCGGTCCGGGACTGCCGGGACCTCCGGGACCTCCGGGGTCTCGGGGGTCTCTCGGGCGTCCAGGGCCTCGGGCGTCGGCTCGAGCCGGTCCCGGCCGCGCAGCGTGTGGGAGCTGCTGCCGCGGATCGCGCCCGAGCTCACCGAGTGGGCGGCGTTCTTCGCCGCGTCGGCCCGGCGCCGGGCCGTGGTCGAGCGGGGCGGCCAGATCGGTGCCCGCGAGTCCGACGACCTGCTGCGCCAGGCGGAGATCTTCCTCGAGATCGTCCAGGACCTCCTCGGCCTGCCCCGGGCCGAGCCGCTCGCGCCGATCTCCCGCTACGTCGCTCCGGTCTCCCGGTCGGGCTGGTCCGGACGCGGGTGAGACGTCCCGATGCCGTCCCCGCGGTCCGCCGAGACCTTCGTCCACCTGCACGTCGCCTCCGGCTACTCCATGCAGTACGGCGCCTCCACTCCCGCCGCCCTCGTCCAGCGGGCCGTGGCGTGGGGCCAGCCGGCACTCGCCCTCACCGACCGTGACGGTCTCTACGGTGCGGTCCGGTTCGTCCAGGCGTGCACCGAGGCCGGGGTCGCGCCGATCCTCGGGGTCGACCTGGCGGTCCGGGTCCCGACCGGGGGCGGCGCCCGCCCCCCGGCCGGCGGCAGGGGAGGGGGGTCCATGGCACCCATGGCACCGCCGAGCGCGAGGGCTCGAAGCGGGTCGAGCGGGTCCACCCGGACGCCGGTGCGCGGTGGCGCGATCGTCGACCCGCGGCTGCCCCGGATCACCGTGCTCGCCCGCGGTCACGGCCACGGCGGGGCGTGCGGTCTCGACCCGGGGGCCGGCTGGGGTCGCCTGTGCCGGCTGGTCACGACCACTCACCTGAGCGGTGAGCGGGGTGACCCGGTCTGCACGCCCGAGCTCGTCGCCGAGCTGGCCACCGCCCCGGGCACACCCAGCGCGCCAGGTACATCAGGTGCATCGGGCGCGTCGGGAGCAGGCAGCGGCGGCCGTCA
>JAABUS010009409.1_pt1 | contig 10331 bp, 8 predicted proteins | sample 5560161 | NCBI WGS metagenome assembly JAABUS01 (sample SAMN10711885, study PRJNA513376) | rock metagenome | isolation source: Antarctica rocks | place: Antarctica: Victoria Land, Trio Nunatak nord | collected 2016-01-04
GGACGACCCCATCGCCACCGAGGGCCTGATCCTGCCGCCGCTGGGCGCGGACGCGATCCAGACGCTGATCGACGCCGACGGCGCGCGGCTGAAGGCGTTGACCGGGGCACGGTTCCCCCGGCCGGTCGCGCCGCCGCCGCTGATGGACGACGCCCTCCCCGTCTTCCGCGACCGGCTGCGCGAGGACCCCGCCCTCGCCCCCTGGTGGGTCCGCCTGATCGTCCGCCGCGACGGGGGCGAGGCCGTCGGCTCGGCGGGCCTAACCGGTCGCCCCGATGCCGCGGGCGTGGTCGTGGTCGGCTACGCCGTCTACCCCGAGTTCCAGGGCCACGGCTACGCGACCGAAGCGGTGCGGGCGCTGGTCGCTTGGGCGCTCGGTCAGCCCGCGGTCGCCGCCGTCCGGGCGACGGTGCCTCCGGGCAACGCGCCGTCGCTCCGCGTCGTCGCCAAGGCCGGGTTCCGCCGGGCCGGCGGCATCGTCGACGACGAGGAGGGCGAGTTGGAGGTATGGGAGATCCGGCGCGGGGGCGGTGCCATCTGAACCCCGGTGGCCGCCGGCGACGACGCCCGGTCGGCCAAGCGGGGCGACGACGCTCGGCGGTCGGATCAACCGCCGAGGGCGGCGACGATCGTCTCGACGTTGGAGCGGACCATCCCCTCGTACGAGTCCGCCCCGCTGCCGGGCGCGCCCAGGGCGTCGGTGGAGAGCGGCGGCGCCAGGGAGACGCCGGCTTCCTCGGCCACGGCCTCCATCACCTCCGGGTTCTGGACGTTCTCGGCGAAGATGGCCGGCACGCCCGCCGCCTCGATCCGCTCGACCAGTTCGGCGATCTCGCGGGCGGAGGGGCCGCCCCCCTCGGTCGAGGCGGAATCGAGCGCGGTGCCGACGACCTCGAACCCGTAGCGGTCGGCGAAGTAGCCGAAGGTATCGTGGGAGGTGACGAGCTTGCGCCGATCCTCCGGCAGCGTGGCGACCTGCTCGACCACCCAAGCGTCGAGGGTTTCCAGCTCGGCCAGCAACGTGGCGGCGTTCGCCTGGTAGAGGTCCGCGTTGGCCGGGTCGGCGGCAATCAGGGCGTCGCGGATCGCCTCGGTCATCGCCATCGCGTTCCGGACGTCGTGCCAGACGTGGGGGTCGAAGGCGCCGCGGTCGTGGTCGGATGCCGCCGCGTCGGCGTGGGTTTCGCCCTCCGCGGGGGGGCCCACGTCGCCCTCGTCCGGGTGGGGCGCGTCGCCCGCCTCCCGCAGCTCGATCCCGTCGGTGACGACCACGATCGGCAGCGGCTCGTCGGCGCCCTCGGCCAGTTCGTCGAGCCACGGCTCGAAGCCGATCCCGTTGGCGAAGACGAGGTCCGCCTCGCCGAGCGCGATCGCGTCGTCCGGCGCCGGCTCGAAGGTGTGGGCGTCGGCGCCGGCGGCGACGATCGTCCGCAGGTCGATGGCGTCGCCGCCGACCCGGTCCACCAAGTCGCCCAGGACGCTGAAGGTGGCCACCACCCGGAGCGGCTCGGCCGCCGCCGGCGTCTGCGCGAGCCCGCCGGCGCCCGGCACCGCGACCGCCACCCCGAGGCCGATCGCCGCCGCCGTCCACCGCCACGTCCGCCAGTTCATCGGACCCCTCCTCGCTGCCCGTCGGTCTTGTTGAGACACCGTATCACACCAGACCAGGGCGAGGTCGGCTGGCAACCGTCCCCCGAACCGTGCTCGGCGCGGCGGTCGGAGACCGCTGGGGGGCGCCCGCCGCCGACTCGCGCCCCGGCGGCGACGAACCGCGATTGACAACTCGGCGAAGGACCGTACGATGCTCTCCGGTCGGCGCCCGACTGGCGTTCGGACCCCGGCCGCGGCAAGGCCGGAACCGCGGTCGTGGCGGACCGGTGCCCGGTCTCCTGCGCTGCGGGAAACGGCGCCGATCCGGTCGGTTCGATTCGGCGCGGCGTGGTTCGCCGCCGGCCGAGGAAGGAGCGGACCCCGATGACCCGAGAGCCGAAGATCAACCGCCGAACCCTGCTGCACGCCGCGAGCACGACCGGCGCCGGTGCCGCGTTGGCCCTGAGCTTGCCGCGGGGTGCGGGCGCCTCCGCTATCGCGGGCTGGCGCCTCGGCGCCCCCCCGGCCGTCATCCGCCGGCAAACCCCCGACCCCGGCTGGGACGACATGTGGAAGCGGGCCGCCGAGCCCTACGCCGGCGCCACCATCCGGGTCCCGGCCGGGCCGGTCGAGGGCCACTTCGGCGCCAACGCCGAAGCGGCCGCGGTCTTCGCCGAGTTGACCGGCATCACCAGCGAGTGGGAATCGATCCCGATCGAGCAGCAGTACCAGAAGATCTTCCTCGACCTCACCACCCAGAGCGGCACCTACGACCTGATCCCCCTCAACTACGCCTGGTTCGGCGCCTTCCTCTCCGGCAACCACCTCGAACCGGTCGCACCCTTTCTCGCCGACGAGCGCTTCCCCGCCGTCGACATGGGCGTCTTCATTCCCCGCCTGGTCGAGGTCTACACGATCTACGAGGGGGTCCAGTACGGTCTGCCGTGGCTCGGCGACGCGATGATCTTCCCCTACAACCGGCAGCACTTCGAAGACGCCGGCCTCGACCCCGCGGCCCCGCCGACGAACTGGGACGAGGTCGTCGCGTTCGGCCAGCAGCTGACCACCGACGACCGCTACGGCTTCTCGCTGATGGGCGGCCGCCAGGTCCAGGTGATGTGCACCTACGCCGCGGCCCTCTTCGCCCAGGACGTCAACTTCTACGACGCCGCCGGGCGGCCCCTGTTCGCCACGCCGGAAGGCATCGCCGCGATGCAGACCCTGGCCGACCTCGTGCCGATCTCGCCCCCGGCCGCCGCCACCTGGGACATCGTCGCCGCCGCCGAGGCGGTCGCCCAGGGGATCTGCTCGACGGAGATCCAGTGGCCCGGCATCCTCGGCTCGCTGCTCGACCCCGAGGCGCCGGTGGCCGGCCAGATGGCCTACGCGCCTCCCCCCGGCCGCGGCCCGCTCGGCGGCTGGGGGGCCGCCATCTCGGCCTACTCCCGCAACAAGGAAGCCACCTGGCTCCTGATGAACTACCTGACCACGCCGCGGATCCAGAAAGAGTACGCCGCGCGGGGCTACGCGATCACCGCCGAGGCGCTCTTCGCCGACCCCGAGATCCAGGAGATCTACCCCTACGCCGAGGCCGCCGGCCAGGCGATGGCCACCGGCTACCCGTGGCCGCGGACCCAGGAGAGCGTCGACGTTTTCACCATCATGACCGAGTACTGCAACGCCGTCGTCGTCGGCCAGGAGGAGCCGGAAGCCGCCGCCCGCGCCATGGACGCCGAGGTGCTGCAACTTCGCCAGGAGCGCGGGCTGATCACGGGGTAACCCGGAACCCGGGTGGTCGCTTGGGCGGGCTACCGGCATCCCAAGCGCCCGTCAGCCTGAGCCCACGCCCGTCATTCTGAGCCGAAGGCGAAGAATCTCTCTTCGACGCACCCAACTGGTTCACGGAGAACGCCGCTGCGGCGGGAGATCCTTCGGCTTCGCCTCAGGATGACGAGCGGGGCCAGGATGACGAGCGGGGCCAGGATGACGGGGAGGCGGCCCGGGATGACGGGGGCGCGGGTCGGGACGACGGGGACGCGTCGGCTCTTGGCGCGGGGCCGAATCAATCGGCTGACGTCCGAGTAAGCGTCCGTCGGCGGCCGGCAGTCGATTCGGCGGCCATCCCCGAGGCCGGCGTTCCACTTCGGAGATCGCAGTTGGCCACAGCGAAGCCCGAGGCGATTGCCAACCGGGCCGTGCCCATCCAGCACGGGGCGCCGCCGCGGTTGCGGCGCTGGCGCCGCTCGGGGCCGGTCCTGCTGCTCCTGCCGGCGGTGCTCCTGATCTTTGCCGTCCTCATCTACCCGGTCGCCTACGGGCTCTACCTCAGCCTCTTCGACTACGTGATGACCTTGTCGCCGGACCGCACCTTCGTCGCCCTCGCCAACTACCAGAAACTGCTCTTCGCCGACGCGAGTTTCGTCAACTCCATCGCGGTCACCGCCCGCTTCACGGCCATCACCGTGGTCCTCGAATTCGCGATCGGCCTCGGCATCGCCCTCCTGCTGATGCAGGAGTTCCCGGCCCGGCCGTTCTTTCGGGCCTTCATCCTGCTCCCGCTGATGGTGCCGCCGCTGGTCTCCGGCCTGCTCTGGCGGCTGATGTACGACCACGAGCTCGGGGTGCTCAGCTTCTTCGTCCGGGCGCTGGGGGGCGAACCGCCGGTCTTCCTCGGCGACCCCGGCATCGCCCTCGTGGCGGTCAGCCTGACCGAGGTCTGGCGGGCGACGCCGTTCATGGTGCTGGTGCTGCTCGCCGCCCTCCAGGCGGTGCCGAGCGATCTCCACGAAGCGGCCCAGATCGACGGCGCGGACGCCGTCGCCCGGTTCCGCGACGTGACCGTCCCCTTGATCCTGCCGGTCGTCCTGATCGCCCTGCTGTTCCGGACCGTCGACGTCCTGCGCACCTTCGACCTGGTCTACCTCCTTACCCAGGGCGGCCCGGGCGCCACGACCGAGGTCCTCTCGATGTTCATCTACCGCTACGGCTTCCAATCGTTCGACATGGGGCTGACCTCCGCCGCCTCGATGCTCCTCTTCGCGCTGACCCTGGTGGTCTGCGCCGTCTACCTGCGCCTGATCGTCCGCCGCCAGACGGCGGACCGCTAGGCAAGGACACCAAGGGAATCCGATGGCGACCCCACTCCCGCTCCCACTCGCGGCCGGCGCCGCGGCCCCGCGCCGCCGGCCGCGCCGCGTTGGCGAGCGCCGGTTCCTCCTGGTCGCGGTCGTGGCCGGCATCTGGGCCTTCTACCTCTTCCCGCTGGTCTGGCTGGTGATGATGTCGCTCAAGACCCAGATCGACATGTTTGCCGTGCCCCCCCTCTTCCTCTTCGCGCCGACCTTCGAGCACTACCAGGCCACCTTCGCCGACGACCACTTCCGCGACGCCGCCCGCAACAGTCTGATCGTGACGGCGGTCTCGATGGTCGCCTCGCTCATCCTCGGCGCCCTCGCCGCCTACAGCCTGGCCCGGTTCCGCATCCGCTTCGGGGAGGGGCTGGCGTTCGGCCTGATCGTCGGCCGGATGATCCCGCCGATCGTCTTCGTGGTCCCCCTGTTCCTGCTCCTCAACCGGCTCGGCCTGCGCAACACCCACCTCGGCCTGATCCTGGTCTACACGGCCTTCAACCTGCCGTTCGTGATCTGGATGCTGCGCTCGTTCTTCGAGGAGGTCCCGGTCGAGCTGGAGCAGGCGGCGATGATCGACGGCGCCTCCCGCCTGCGCGCCTTCTGGTCGGTGACGATGCCGCTCGCCGCCGCCGGCCTGGCGGCGACCGCGGTCTTCGTCGCGATCGGGTCCTGGAGCGAATTCCTCTTCGCCCTGGTCCTGACCGGCCCCGATACGGGCACCCTGCCGGTCTACCTCGCCACCTTCGTCGGCGACCGGACGGTCAACTGGGGCGGCGTCGCCTCGACCGGGGTGCTGGTCATCCTGCCGCTGGTCGTCCTCGGCATCCTCGTCCAGCGCAACCTGATCAAGGGGCTGACGATGGGCGCCATGAAGGGGTGAGTCGGGGAGTGAGGAGGACACGCAGATGGCCGAGCTCGCCGGACCGAGCCGCCTCGAGATCACCGAGATCGACGGCCGGATCCTCGCCGCGACGCCGGCGATCCGACTGACGATCGCGCTCGCCCCGTTCGCGCTCGAGATCGCGACCGTCGACGGCACCCCGATCGTGGCGCCGCCGCCCGGTGGCGGCGAGCGGCGGCGTCCGGACCCAGCGGCGCCGCCCGCCCCCGGCGAGGATCCCGCGTTGTCGGCGGCGAGCCGCTACCTCGGCCTCACCTACGGCGTCGACGGGATGCTCGTCGGCTCCTACGTCAGTAGCGGCCGGGCACCGCGTTGGTACGCCGTCACCGCGGTCGAGCGGTGGGAGCGCGACGGCAACGCGCTCCGCCTGGACGCCGCGACGAACGACGTCATCGGCCGCACGGCCAGGGTTTCCTTCGAGTTCCTCGACGACGCCACGGTCCGGCTCCGGCTGACGCTGGATCGGATGGTTGGCGTCGTCGAGATGGGGTTGGCCGCCGCGGCGACCGCGGACGAGGGCTTCTTCGGCCTCGGCGAGCGCTTCGCCCGGGCCAACCATCGCGGCCACGAGGTGCTCAACTGGGCCGAGGACTCCTGCTTCGACCCCCGACCCGGCCACGACTGGACCTACTGGCCGGTGCCGTTCTTCCTCTCCAGCCGCGGCTACGGGGTCTTCCTCGACACGACCCGGCGGGCCGTCTTCCGGCTGGCCAGTGACCGCCCCGACGCCTGGCAGGCGAGCGTCGACGGCACCGAGCTGGACGCGGTCGTCTTCGCCGGCCCCGACCCGCTCGCCGTAGTCCAGCGCTTCACCGCCCTCACCGGCCGGCCGCCGCTGCCGGCACCGTGGGCGTTCGGCGTCTGGAAAACCACGCTCAGCGGCGAAGCGGCCGTCCGGGCGGAGGCGAAGCGGCTCCGCGAGGAGGACCTCGGCGTCAGCGCCCTCTGGATCTACGACTACCTGGATCGCGGGAACAACTCCGGCTGGAACTCGGCGATGGGCTACCCCGAGGGCGAGTACCCCGACCTGCCGGGGCTGATCGCCGATCTGCACGGCGAGGGTTTCAAGGTCCTCGGCTACCTGAACCAGTACTTCATCGCCGGCCGCCCCCGCACCGACGAGGGGATCGCCAAGGGCTACTTCCTGAAGCGCCCCGACGGCGAGCCCTACCTGGTGCCCGGTCCCGACCCCAACCCGGAGGTCGGCATCCGCTACGGCAGCATCGCCCTCTACGACCCGACCCACCCCGAGGGCGTGCCGTGGTGGCAGGCGATGCTGCGGCGGCTCCTGGTCGAGACCGGGTTCGACGGCTGGATGCACGACTTCGGGGAGTACACCCCGCGCGACGCCCTCTTCGCCGACGGCCGCACCGGCGAGGAGGTGCGCAACGTCTACCCCACCCTTTACCACCGGACCGCGGCCGAGGCCTGCCGCGCGGCGAAGCCGGACTTCGCCTTTTTCGTCCGCTCCGGCGCCACCGGCTCCAACGCTTGGGCGCCGGTCGCCTGGCCCGGCGACCAGCACACCGACTGGTCGCCCGACCGTGGGCTGCCAAGCATCGTCCCGGCCGCGCTCTCGGTCGGCATCTGCGGCGCCAACGCCTGGGGCCCCGACATCGGCGGCTTCTTCGACGCCTACGACGGGAGCGACATCGCCCGCTCCGCCGAGCTCTGGATCCGCTGGTGCCAGTTCGGGGCGCTGACCCCGATCATGCGCGACCACCTCGGGCCGAAGCGGATGACGACGCCGGGGGCGGTGGACCTCTGGAGCAGCGCCGAGACGGTCACCACCTGGCGCCGCTACGCCCGGCTGCACAACGCGCTCGTGCCCTACCTGTACGCCTACGCCGCGATCGCCCACGCGACCGGCGTGCCGACGATGCGCCACCTCGTGCTCCGCTACCCGGACCACCCGGAGGCGCTGCGCCAGGACCACCAGTACCTCCTCGGCGACGAGCTGCTCGTCGCCCCGGTCGTCGAGCCGGGCGCGACGACGCGCCGGGTCTGGTTCCCGCCGGGGACGTGGGTCGGGTTCTGGGACGATGCTCCGCACAGCGGACCCGGCTACGCCGAGGTGCCGGCGCCGCTCGAGCGGATCCCCCTCTTCGTCCGCGGCGGCGCGATCCTGCCGTTGCTCGCCCTGCCGGTGGTCACCCTCGCCGGGGTCCAACCCGACGACCTCCTGACCGACCTCGAGCTGCAAGTCTACCCCGGCGGCACCGGGCAGGAGCGCACCTTCACGTTCCACGATGGGAGCGACATCCGACTGACGGAGGAGGGGAACTGGCTGACCGTCCGGATTGACCCATCGCGCCGAGACCGCGCGGTCTCGCTGCGCGTTCCGCGCGGGTATGGCGTGGCGGAGGTGAAGGCCGATGGGGCACCCCTGCCCCGCACCGAGGCCAGCGCCGGAGCGCCGGGGTGGTGGGCCGCTGGGGAGGGCGGCGGCAGCCGGGTCCGCCTCCCAGCCGGGGCGGCCGAATGCGCGGTCCGCACGCGTTGACCGACGACGATGCCGGATGGTATCATCCTCGTCTAGCCCCGGAGTTGGGGGAGCGCCGGTGCATGGCTCCGGCGCCGTTCGTGTCCGGCATATACCATTGGAGGCCGAGCCATTTCCAGACCCGTGCAAACGCGCGTCAACGAGCGCATCCGGATCCGCGAGGTCCGGTTGATCGACGACGAGGGCACCCAGGTCGGGATCATCCCGACGTTCGAGGCCCTCCAGATGGCGCGGGACCGCGGCCTCGATCTGGTGGAGGTCGCCCCGAATGCCATGCCGCCGGTTTGCCGGCTGATGGACTACGGCAAGTTCCGCTACGAGCAGAGCCGCAAAGAGCGCGAGTCACGGAAGAACCAGCACGTCGTCGAGCTCAAGGAAGTCCGCATCCGGCCCAAGATCGACGAGCACGACTTGGAGACCAAGGGCCGCCAGGCGGCCAAGTTCCTGGACGGGGGCGACAAGGTCAAGCTGACCGTCCTCTTTCGGGGCCGGGAAATGGCCCATCCCGATATCGGCCGGGGGTTGCTCGACCAACTCTCCGACCAACTCCGCCCCCACGGCTCGATCGAACAGCCGCCGCGGATGGAAGGGCGGACGATGACGATGTTCATGAATCCGCTCAAGCCGAAGCAACCGGCCGGGGCGACGCAGCAGCCCGGCGCAGCGAGCGGGGCGGATGAGGACGAGCGCGGTGAAGAAGCAGAAGCTGAAAACGCATAGCGGCGCCAAGCGGCGGTTCGATGTGACCGCCACCGGCAAGATCAGGCACGCCAAGGGCATGAAGAGCCACAACCGGCGGAAAAAGGCCCCGCGCACCAAGCGCCAGTTCGACCGGATGCTCGTGATGGACCAGTCGATGGTCTCGAAGGTCAAGCGGATGATCCCCTACGGCGTCTAGTCGGCGGGCGTGACCGGCCGCGGGGCCTCCTGTTTCGGCCGCCCAGCTCAGGAGAACGAGGAGAGCGATGGCTCGCGTCAAGCGCGGCGTGACGTCCCACCGGCGCCACAAGAAGGTCCTGGCCCAGGTCAAGGGCCACTACTCAACCAACAACCGCCTCTTCAAGCGCGCCAACGAGTCGCTGATGCGATCGTTGGCCTACGCCTACCGCGACCGCCGGACGCGGAAGCGGGACATGCGCCGCCTCTGGATCGTGCGGATCAACGCCGCCGCCCGGCTCAACGGCCTCTCCTACTCCCGCCTCATCCAGGGGCTGACGCTGGCCGACGTCGCGGTCGACCGCAAGATGATGGCCGACCTCGCGGTCCGCGACGCCGACGCGTTCTCGGCGATCGTCGCCGTCGCCCGCCAGGCGCTGCCGACGGCCTAGCCAGGCCGACCCGGAGCCCGCCGCCCCCCCTCCCCCTCGGAGCGCGGGGCGTCCGCTTGTCGGAAGCGCACCCCCGACTCCCCGACTCCCCGACTCGCCGACTCCCCGACTCCTCGACTCCTCGACTCCTCGACTCCTCGACTCCTCGACTCGGAACCAGCATGCCCGACCCCATCGCCAGCCCGGCCAACCCGACCGCCCTCCGCGTCCGCGGGCTGCTCACCCGGCGCGACCGGCGGGCGGAGGAGGGCGCCTTTGTCGTCGAGGGGCGACGGGCCATCGCCGACGCGCTGGCGGCCGGCGCCCGCCCGCAGCTGCTGCTGCTGCGCGAGGGCGAGCCGGTGCCCGACCTGCCGGACGGCGTGCCGACGCGGTTCGTCGCGCCGAAGGTGTTCGACGCCCTGAGCGACGTGGCCGCGCCCCAAGGCGTCCTGGCCGTCTTCCCGCTGCCCGACCCGACGCCGCCTCCGAGCGATGCCCCGCTCGTCCTGATCGTCGACCGCCTGCGCGATCCCGGCAACCTCGGCACCCTGCTGCGGGCCGCGACCGGCGCCGGGGTGACGACGGTCTACCTCGGCCCCGAGACGGTCGACCCGTTCAACCCGAAGGTGGTCCGGGCGGGGATGGGCGCCCATTTCCGCCTGCCGCTCCGCCCCCTGGACGATGTCGCGCTGGCCGGGCTGCGGGCCGGCCTCCCCCTCCGCGCCGCGACCGACGCCGCGGCCGCCCTCCCCTACGACGCGGTCGACTGGCAGGGGCCGGCGGCGGTTATCGTCGGTTCCGAGGCGGACGGGGTCGGGCCGGAGGCGGCGGCCCTCGCCACCGTCCGCTGCGCCATCCCGCTCGCGGCGGGGGTGGAGTCGCTCAACGCGGCGGTG
>JAABUS010009410.1_pt1 | contig 10330 bp, 12 predicted proteins | sample 5560161 | NCBI WGS metagenome assembly JAABUS01 (sample SAMN10711885, study PRJNA513376) | rock metagenome | isolation source: Antarctica rocks | place: Antarctica: Victoria Land, Trio Nunatak nord | collected 2016-01-04
AGGCGTTGCTGCTGCACCTCACCAGCCGGTCTCCTACTACTGACTTCTGGGGGGGAGACAGGCTGGGGATTGGGCTGGGGTCCAGAGCGCTCCCCAAGGAGTGGACAAGTGTGAGGCTCAGCCTCTGCTCAGAAGCCTGTGATTGCCAGCCAATAGTCTTGACGCTTTCAACCTCAGATGGCATTCAAAGTTGTCAGGACGAGCTGAGAGTGCACGATTGAGAGCTTCCCACTTGCAGGAGGGTGGGACCTACATACTACCATACGTGCTCATCCTGCAGGCCTGGAAAATGCAATCATTAAACGCTATCCTGCAGAGTTCCCGCATGCTGCATACATACAGTATAAATACTACGTGTTCTGGTATGTCTGTGCATATCTACAGCGTATTGCGGTTGATTTGAGCAGCTAGGATCATACTCTGCAAGGCTTCCCACAACTTCTTAGGCGGGACGATGTTGAGGACGTACAACATGCAGATTGTTGGTGTGCAGAAACATCACACGACATGCGCTATGTGTTTGTGTCTGATTGGTACAACTTATGTCTAAGTGAGACAACTTGGCAAGTGAAATTGAATTGCTCACATCAGGGCACAAACAGCAACAGAGACAGGTGACATGCTTGACTTCATCTGAGGACGCTGTGTGTCACGACGCATAAGGCAATCACCAGCAACCTTATGTGGCTGATTCACGCTCTGGTGCACCAGGATGTCATGCAACGTTGAGTCTGTAGGTGAGAGCACGGCAGAATGTTGAGTAGCGTGCAGTTGTGCATGATGAAGCTTGTATTAAGCTTACCTGAAGGGCGTAGACAGCAATGACGCGTGATGGCAGGGTGACGGCAAGATGGGTTGGTGACACAGCCACCTCCCAGCCCTGCTGCACATCTGCTGCAGCCATGCCACCAGAAAACAGACCCTGCAGAATGTGATATGTCAGGTTGCAAATGCTGCAATGGAGTTTGCAGGCTCTATGGCAACATCTGCAAAAGCTGGAGGTTTTGTTTCAGCTGATGTGTCTGCTACACGCTTGGACTTATAACTTCTGACAGGCTGTACAATGCTATCTGTACAAGCTGGAGGTTTTATTTCAGCTGATGTGTTTGCTACATGCTTGACCTTCTTACTGCCACCCACAACACAGCCTTGCCGGAAGTTGGCGATATATGCACATCCCCGATTCTTTTGGACCACCTGATGAGAATGCAACATGCACTGCAAACTCCAGTTTCGATGGGTATATTACATGACAAAGAGGCAACGGTGCTCATGACGCACAGACAGTCACACTCCAGACCAGGACAGACTGGGTCTGCAACAAGGTGTGGGGCCGTATTGGGTGAGCAGGCATTGTAATGACCAGTGGGCTGAAGGTGTACCTGCTGTTTGCCAGCCAGACACGCCATGACAGGTCGCAGCATGCTGGAGACATCCCAGATGGACACAGACAAAGCAGAGGCCAGCTGTTGGCTGCTGCTGGCCTTGCATGCCTGCCCGGAGTCACCCACAATGATCAGGCGCAGCTCTGCTTCATCGTATGCCATGCATCTGAAGTAGCGATGTACTCCCTGCATGCACACCGACTCTTCTTTCAGGTCTGAGTGCAGTGGCAAGGCCGTGCTAGATGAGTGCCCAAGATGGGGGTGCAAAGTGGAATACTGTGCAAGCTGTCCAAGGAGGCAACCAGTCCTGTTTCAGATGTCAGTGACATTTTGGCAGATGTGAGCAGCAGCATGTTTGCCAAGTTGCACAAGCCAATTGGGAGGTGTTAAGCTGCAGTGTTGCTGGAACATACCGAGAGCCTTCTCATGAACACAGTGGGTGGTGAGCCTGTCTGACTTGGCAATGCATAGATGTTGCCGGCAGTCGTCAGGGCTGCCACAGTGTCCTGTCCAAACCACACCGCACTGACAGTTCTCTCCTTAGCACTCACTCCATGCCACTGCCACAAGACTGCTCCATCACTGCAAAGCACCGCTTGATGGGTGATGAAAGGTATGATGAGCAACCAGCTCCTGGCATATTGAGCCTACTAAAGAAAACAGAATTGCTTACCTGTTTACCGTGTACAGCCCCCCATTGTGGGTCTTCAACAGCATGGTTCCATTGCTGCCCCAGCTGCAGTCTGACAGGCTGCCCTGGCAAGAGCTTTCAGAGTCCAGAGTGTTTCCAAGTGACAATCTGGTTGGGCCTTTGATGCCTGATGACACGTCAACGGAGGATAGTGCAGAGCTAGCTGCCGGACAGAACGCCAGCTGCCCTTCTGATGCATCCAGCATAAGGTTGGCGGTGCCTAGCGGGGACATCGAGCATGTTTCAGCTTCCAGCAGGCTGTGCAGTTCTGGGGTGACCAGGAACAACCTGCTGCAAAGCAGATGCGCCATAGGCACTGCAGACAAGGCAAGTCTGTGCACTCACCAGACGAATACACCGGCAGCCCCTCTGTTAATGCTGGCATATGCTGAAGGCATAGCAGAGCAGTATCGTGAAGGTATTGAACGGCCTCTACCATGTCAACTGGGCCCAAGGAATCGTAGCGTTACCGTGTGAAAGCGATTCTCAATGCTTTTCCAACAGATGACGTTACAAAAGCACATGAACAAGCGTCGACGTTCGCAATGATTCTGCAGCTCAGAGACCCATCAGATGGACAACGCAGGATGGTGACCGAAATACGGCATCCTGCTGCCTCCTTTGAGCACCGCCCCACGATCATTAAGGGTACAACATGCAATACACACAACTGTAATTCTCATTGCATCGTGTACGAATCTTCGACATGCTGTTCCTTCGAAACGCAGATGGTGTGGCAACAATCTGGAAGAGGATGAACGGAAATGCCCATCATCATAGCGAGTTGTATTGAAGAGCACTGCATTGCACTGCGCATGGTCATAGGCCCAACAACACTGGAAACCTAACAAATGCATGCTCTGCACTGCACATTCGTATCCCAAAGAGCATATTGACTGTCACCAAATGCTATGTATGCAGTACAGTCATAGTTTCACCCACAGGGTTTACAGCAGACCTTCAAGCCTGCAAGCAGCTGTGTGTAGTGCTAAACTGTCAGTCTTGCAGGTATGGCAAGTTGGGATATCTGATATTGAAGCTTCAAGATAAGGTAATCACAGGTCCATGGTAGAACCTCAGGCGAAAATTTCACCCTTCAACCATAGGCAGCCTGCCAGTCTGGCATTTTCCGAGGTGTCATCTTGCTGTGTCAGCACAATTAACCAACCCTTACCTCCGCATATTTTAAATACAGCTGGTCTTCTGTGTGCACGCAAGGCGGCTGAATGCCAATCATGCAGGTGTGCCGGCAATGCATTACGATACGCTGTTTGCCAGGACTGTTTTGCATGCTCTGTTGGCGAGAGGACTCCGTATCACGGACCATATTCCTGCTGGTCAGAATTGCATTGCAGACATTTTGGCATAGTTGACATTAACAATTTATTATACAGGTCTGCTTGAATGTTCATCAGTCTAGATAAACTGTGGTGGGTCACAATGCAGTGTCATGAGTGCAAGTGCGCCAGTTGACAGTATTGGGTCAGACCAAGCCTGCAGAGACTATTTGGTGCATGCTGAGAAAGACCACATTGCAAGGCTACAGTGCTGCTATCAGACGTGTCAGAAGGTGCTGCATGAAACGCTTGATTCCTACTTCTACTAGTACTGAAGTACTGCAGTGATCCTGCTAAATGTGTGCAAGTCAAAGTAAAGCAAAAGCTACTAACCAATGCGCAGTGCAAAATTGTTGCTGTAGCATGTAGAGGAGTTGTCATATGGACACATCCTAACTTTATGTGTCATTTCACTCAATTCACCTCTTGAACATGCTGCATGCACCTTGCTGTTCAGCCACCATGCTGACATTATGGCCATATCAGTCAGCATGTCAACATCACTACTGCCTAGCAAAAGTCTGTTGACCAGACAGCTCTTGTAATCAACCCGTGAAGGTGTTGCCCCTGTATGGGTTAGCCCCCTGGTTGGCTGGACCACTCAGGCGCTGCATACTGGTCACAACCTCATTCTGGGGCACCACACCACCGGGGTAGCACACGTGTCTCCATACCTTGTGTGCACGCACAAAGTTGGCAGCCTATACAGCAGGCAGATCAAAGGCTTAGCTAAGATTCCCTCAAGTAACCGCTGAGGTGTAGCAAACACCTCAGTTTCAGTTTACAAGTGCAACCTTTTCTATTGACCAGCCCTGTGCAAGATCAATGGCCCTTCAGACAGGTACACAACATGCAGTTGCCTATAAAGACTGCATGGATCATACACTGATGACAAGACAGCTTACCATCTGCATCGTACGCAGCATGCCTTGGAGCTGTACTGCCATACAAGAGCACAGGCCCACCTGCTGGTTGACACTGATGTAAACATTGCTCATCAACGTCAACTTGGCACCACAAATCAATGAATCAACAATAAGCAACAAATGCATGAGTGCATGTTGAGACCACAGGAGTCAGACTAGGTGAACACAGCTGGCAGTGATCAGGATGTGAGTGAGCCTGGAAGCAATGGGAGGGAGAGGCTGACCTCCTCAATGGGTACCCCACGGGTCTCAGGGACCAGGAAGAGGGTGAAGAAGATAGCAATGAACTGCCAGGCTCCAAAAAAGACATAAATGCCCCACTTGAGAGAGCACAGCATGTTCAAGAAGGCTGCACAACCAGCAATACCGTTAAGCCAGCCACAAAAAGCACAACAGTAATGCATATTTCCCTTGTTGATCGTTGCAACAGACAGCAGATGGTGGCACTGTAGACAATTGAATGCAGCTCACGACCCTCGCCAGTAAACATGGAGTTGACAAAACGCATCATGCACATGAGGCAGAGGTGCATGCTGAACTCATGCTTTTTGTTTTGCTTGGCAGTGCTCAAGCAAAACAAACAGCAGATGGAATGTGTATCTGACAAGCAAGTCACAGACTCTGGGAGTAGAACAGACTATTGCATGCACTTACTTTGTGTGACGGTCGCACCAGAAACCAGCTGGGTGAAGACTGTAATGCTTTGCCCAGCTGACCGAGTGTTCAAATCATGTATCTCTGAGGGGATCAGCCAGCCAACAGGTCCCCAGGAGAATCCAAAGGAAATGGAATACAGACCGATCTACACGCAGACCAGGACGGAATCAGACCCGCGTCTTCCAAACAGAGCAGACCTGTTGACACTATGAGCACAGACTTGCATGCAGCAACTTGCCCTGTCAACTCATTTCTGAAGGCAAATCTGATGTTGGCAAACAGCGCATGATCAGCTGATGTGTACTGCTCAGGCTGGAAATTTGCTGAAGGGCTGGAGGAAGCTGATGGTGTACAAATTGTCAAGCATCGCCTCTCCTGATGTGATGCAATTGGTAAGCTGATTCATGCTGCTGAGAGCGCAGAGGATAGCCTTGATATTTTTGCCAAGCAGGGCGAGGGACAGTCTCAGGAACAGCCCCAGAAGAGAATGCCATGTGGCCAAAGCCATGGTCAAGCTAACTATGTAGACCGGATTCACACCTGCCAGAATTGCGGTCGACATAGTTGGCTTGACCATGACCTTGACCACATGGCCTTACGTTCTGGGGCTGGTCATGGGAGTGCCCCTTGCCCTGCTTGGCAGGCTGCGTGATGTGCTCACAATATGCAGACAGGGAACATCTGTGATGATGCTGCAAATGAGGGCAAAGTCTGCATGCCATCATGCAAGTAAAGCATATGCTCACCAGGCTGTTGCAAGGACTCAGAGCTGTGGACACAAGATCAAAGTAATTGACCAAATATCCACCGTTGTATGCTTTTGTGACAAGACGCTGGAGCGAATGCAGCACAATTGTAGCAAAGGGGGTGCCATGAGAAATACAGGTCCTGCTTACCAGCACAATGGAGGCAATGGAGGCTCCGTAGGGCAGGTTGATTGCGTTGTTGCTGGCTGATGTAGCAAAGACAATGGCAACAGCAATCTCAGCTGCAAAACCCAGTGCTGATCCGCTGACCAGCAGCACTCGCCGACCAACCTTGTCCACAATGAACACGGTGATGATGGTGGCTATGAGCTGGACACCATTCACAATGATGGCTGCAATCAGAGAGCCTCTGTTGCCAGAGCCCAGAGCGTTGATGCCGGCAAAGATCTGAGGAGCGAAAAAGGAGACTCCATTCACTCCAGACCACTGCCTGCACCAGGCGAGAGACATCAAGTCAGCGGACGCTGCTGATGGGCTTGCGCTGCTAAGTGAAAGGAGGGCGCTGCTAAATGAAAGGAGGGCGCCTGCAGTGACCTGATTTGCAGTGGACTTGCTTGCACATAAGGTGCCACATGAGGTGAGACGATGCCCATCGACTTGGCCACGGATCCACAGCTCATGCCTCTAGGCAGTAGTGACTGACACAACAGCATTAGCACATGCAGCCAAAGGACATGCAAATGATGCACCAGCAAGGCAGAAATGGCTGGGATGGTGAGAGGGGCGGCCATACTGGAAAAAGGGCATGGCGATAGCCAGAATGAGCTGAGGGCGGTTCCGTCTCCTGAAGATGGCCTTCCAGGGGCTCTCCATGCCCTTCAGGGCCTCATTGGCCAGCACTATGGTGTCAAATTCCACATCCACATCCTTGGTGCCTCGCACCTTCTGTAAGACAGATTTGGCCTCTGACAGGTAGCCACGCTCTACAAGACTATTGGGAGTCTCTGGCAAAAACAGTCCACCTGCATGTACGTGTGGCTCTTGGGACGCTTCACAGCTTCTGTATAATGCATGTGTCCAGTGTCCTCCCCTGCCAGAGTCGGACAATGCTCTGAGGTTTTATGGGCATGCAACGCAGGCCTGTGATGATGAATGAGTGTTGGTGCACAAGCCACAGGTCGATGAGCAAATTTCTGAAAAGCAGGCAGCAGGAAGGCTGCTGCTGTACACTTGTAATGTGCAGCATTTCAATGATGGTAGCTGAACGCCAGGCACATAGTGTGCAGCATGCATACAGAAGCTGCAGCCAAAGTGGCAAGCAGATGCATGTAAGCGGCATGAACTCAGCTCACCCATTAGCAAAATGAGACCAGGGACTGCAGCCAGCCCCAGGGACAAGCGCCAGCCCCAGATGAGGTTGTTTGTGCCAATATTGATTGCATTGGCAACCACGATTCCACCAATCGTCCCAAGCTGCACTAGAGTGTTCAGGCGGCCCCTCCACCTGGGAGGCGCCATTTCAGCTGTATAGATGAATGCGCAGTGGTCACCAAAGCCAATACCTGCACTATGGCATAACATTGAGCTATTTGCTTGATATGGCAAGCTGTCTACTTTGTCCAGCTGAAGCACAAGATAGCAGTGCTGACAGCAATACTGACATGCTGGCGCCTGAGAAGGAACATACCAATTCCCCAGAAGACACGGCCGATGAAAAGGAGGGCAATTGTATTTTTGGCCGACGCTTGAAAGATTGCGCCTATGCAGAACGAGGTGCCGGCAATGATCATAGACCTGCAAACGCGAGCCACTTTGTCCGTGCCGTAAACACACGGCCGTGCGATAGTAATTTAGCAACGTCACGGCTTGACCCACCCTTTCCGGCCCCAATGCTGGGTGAAATAGGAGGCAGCGATGGACGCCAAACTGCCCGTGAAGTGCATAATGGCGGAGTAAGCCTGCAGAGGCTTGTTGTTGTACTTGCAGTAAAAGCTGCTGTTACCTCCTCCAGGAAAGAACCATTGTTTGAACTGGGTCATGGACTCCACACCACCTGTCACGCCAGGGCACAGTGAGATCGCGCGTGCAGCTGGCAGCTGCAACAGTGTATACTGTTTGGCGGCGTCTACAAGCCCATTTTTTCAGTCCTTCCAGCACCTGTGACACCTCCATCGTAGCCGAAGAGTACCCCACCGCTGGCTGCGATAATGCAGGCCAGCACGACGTATGTTGTGGTCTTTGCGTCTACATCGATGACACCAGCTGCGGCACGTTCAATATCCGCAGCGCTTCTAATTTTGCTAGACGGCACGTATTGCTCGTCGCTTGACCTCTTCATGCTTGCAATACAATATTGCCGTATTGGGTTGTGCTTGCCGTTGTGAGCAAGCCTTCTTAGAATTGACTAGGCCCATCTTTTACTAAGCAATTTGTAACCACGACAGTTGCAAATCCACGGACAGATATCTGCGTGCTCATGACGGACTCCGCTGAACGAGTCAGAACTTTTCCAGATGTTGTACTTTTTCTGACTCAATTCATCAGAACAAAACTCTGTTTGTTGGCCCCCAGGACATTGCACATAAGCAATACAATACAAGCATGCAAAATGGATATCTGGAGGTCACAGAACATAGCAACATCGCAAATGTCGTTCACATGCATATGCACGGATGGTATCATGGCACTGCCGTTGTTGCAGGTTCTAATTAAACATCTTTCACGTCGGTGCAATCGTGCAGTGAGAGGAGCATTGCCTACCTATAAGCACAATCAATACACATGTGACCCATCCCTGCTGTTGGTACACAGATTGTACAAAAGGAAAATACAAAGCGATCTGATATGGTATACTAGTACTGCCACCAGCCAAATGCACCCTGACACAGCTAGATTGTCCACATACGTTGATGTCAAGCATGCCCGCTGGCTGCTTCTGTCCAGTTTTGTTGTAGCAGCAAAGCAACATCCCTGCGCATGCATAGAAGAACACTGATCATGATGGCAAAAAGTACACATGTCATCAATGCCAGTATGCACAGCATGGCACATAGAGGTACATTTGATTGCGTTGAGGCTGAACATTGGGATGCACATCATACGTATCATGCATGCAAATGTGTGCAGCTCCATATGTGACTCATGGTGGCCGGTCGCAATCACCCACCTGACTGTCAGCGGTTCTTGTTGACCAACTTGCTTGACACGAGAGCCAACTGCTGCTGACAGGTCCATTGCAGCTGCACGCTGCCCACTCAATCGCTGCACATTCTCTTCCACAGTTGCCTCAATCACAAACCTGCATGAGTGCAATGTTTGGACCTAGCCCAAATCAATATCATGCAGTGATCAGGCACAAGTTGGCCTCTCAGCACTGTGGCTGAAGCTTGCCTTCTGTGCATCAGCAGAACATAAGCTTTTGGCTCAGGCGTCACGACTGCATGGTTGTGAACAATGACTGGCAAGCGTATGTGCATTCACTGCACACGCTGTCAACTGGGCTTGCGCATGGCTGCCATACAGGCAATGAGACATGAGAAGGAAGCATGAGAAGGACGTGTACCTGTGGACATAGGTGGGTTGGGTTTGGCCAATGCGGTGCACTCTGCCCACTGCTTGAGCCTCCACAGCCGGATCTAGAAGTGGTTCCGTCAAAATCACGTGCTGGGCCTCTGGACCACAACATGCACTCAGTCAGAATGTGTCTAAAAGTTACACTGCATACCGCGACACCATTGCCACGCATTCAAAGGCTGATGCCATTGAAATTTTACATAGCAGTGCTGGCACCTGTCAATGAGGTGATCTGCTGTGCAAATTGCGTGCATGGGCAGGCTGTCACAATGTAGCTCTGACATATCGTCATCAGAAACTCTTACAGGTCAGGTGAGAATCATGTGCCTGTCAGCGTGCCTGACCTGTCAGATTCAGGCCATTGGCGCCCTGCTTCACAAGTAGCAGCAAGATCTGCACAGCCTGGGAATGGCTGCTGTTGGTCTGCTTGAAGTCAGCCACAGCAGCATCAAAGGCTTTGCGCCCGCGTGCATAGGCATATGGCATCTTGTTGGTTTGGAGAGCGTGCGAGACCAGCTCTAGGACGTCCTGCCAAGAGGAAAACACCAGCACCTTTGCTGCAGCATCCTGGTGCATGAGGTGCTTTATGCGCCTCACCACTGCCTCCAACTGCAGCAAGCGTCCATCAGTCAGTGAGTGGGGTACTCTTTGCAGCAAAGTGACATGCTCACTCAGGTAGCATGGCCAGGGAACATAAGCATGGTTTCAGACACAGTCCCACCAGGACCTGCATTGGATTAGTGGATTAATGCACTTGAGAATAATTTGGCCAGCTATGATATAAGGTCATCTTGGGCATGCTGCCATGTTAGTAGTTTGATCATTACCGTCATCGGTCAGCATTGCAGCCTACATGAGGTTCATGGGAAGATACAGTGAAACCCTGTTGCTGTCTAACGTTTGCCATGGCCAGGTACGCTGAGTCAAGTCTTTGGGTAAACCCCATGAACTCAATCTTGTAGCACTCAGCTTCATCTGCCTGTCTGACTCTCTGACCTTTGTGCTGACCGACCTGCTGTGCTATAGGTATGAGGCCATGCAGGATGTGGATGAG
>JAABUS010009411.1_pt1 | contig 10330 bp, 10 predicted proteins | sample 5560161 | NCBI WGS metagenome assembly JAABUS01 (sample SAMN10711885, study PRJNA513376) | rock metagenome | isolation source: Antarctica rocks | place: Antarctica: Victoria Land, Trio Nunatak nord | collected 2016-01-04
TGCGTATTCCATTTGATCATCAGTTGGCCACAAAGAATTGAACTCTTCTAAGCCTATAAAATCTTATCAACCCTTAAAGAATACTTTTTACTTTTAAAGTTACCATAACGGGGTAGCCATTACGCATAACAATCACTTTTAAATTTGCTCCTACGTTTTGTAATAAATTTTTATAAAACTGAATGTTCTTACCCACATTATTATTCATTGCAAAAAGTATGTCTCCGGGTTTTAAACCTGCCTTATCAGCAGGTGAATCTTCAATTACGTCTTCAATCTTAATCTGTCCGTCAACTGTGTATATGCCTAAGCCCGTGTACGAATAATCAAAAGCATCTAAATAGTGGGTGTTAGGCAGCATGTGTATTTCGTTAACTGAATAATTTATTATTAAATTAAACCGGCGAAGCAAATCGTTACCTATCAATCCACCTAAATAAGGGTAGGCTGTAATTTTATATTCGTCGTCAAAAATATAAGCAGGCACTTTACGAAAACGATATGGGCCTACCCTAACCTCGCCTACAGTACTTAATTTCATTGGCTTTTTTCCTCCCAGTCCTTCCACTTGTGTTTTAATAATCTTTTTGCCCTTCTTTAAAATACTGCTGTCACGCTCGTAATCTTCGCTCATTAAAAAACATAAGCCTGCGCCGGTATCAAAATAAAATCTGCCGGGTTTAGCAGAACCATCTTTAATTTTTGCATCAATTACCGGAATGCCATTTATGGTTGGCCTTAAAAGGTGGCCGCCTCTGGGGTATTTTATTTGTCCCGGAAGCCACACTTCAACTTCATTTTTGTCGTAATTAATTTTCACTATATAGCGCTGAAGAAAACTAAAGCCGATAATGCCGTCTATCTTTATTCCATATACGCTGGTGAGGATTTCATAATCGTTTATATGAAAATTCAGATGATCTACAGCAAGACCAGGCAAGTGAAGTGTTCTGTCGGTTACAAAGTTCACCTTTCTTATTCCACCAATACCTTTAACCGTTCTATCTGAATGTGTTGAAGGCAAACCATAGTAATTAACTGTAGAAGAATCCAGCGAAATACCTCCGCTTCCGGTATCTAAAACAAAATTAAGTGTGTCAGAAAAACCATCTAATTGTGCTTCAACTATTATAATTCCTCCGGTAAGAATTGTAAAAGGAAAACGGGTAACAAACTTTGCGGGAGGCGAAACAAGTTGTTCCTGCGCTGTGGCAGATGTATAAGTGTTAAAAAATAAAAGGATGAGAGCAAGTGTAATCAGGCGCGCATTTACTTTACTATAGTGCTTTCGTTGTGTCAATCGCTTCGGTTTTCTATTCGTTTAATTAGCCGCGTTAAATTACATCATTTCTTATTTGTGGTAAGCAATGGAGTAATTATTGCCGATATTTTAAGAAAGCCAAAAGAAAAGACTGCCCTTGTTGCAATTGCAAGTTGTACTTTTGCTATTGTTTAAATGTGATCAGATGCAATTAGCAGACTTGTATAAGAAGGCGCAGAACTTTCAATTTTTAAGTGTTGAAGAAGGAGTTTTTCTTTTTGAAAATGCCCCTACTGCAGAATTGATGAACATAGCAAACGAACTTCGTAAAAAGCAGGTTCCCCATGGAAAAGTTACCTGGATAATTGACCGTAATATGAACACTACCAATGTTTGTATCGCCAACTGTAAGTTTTGCAATTTCTATCGTATTCCCGGACATGAAGAAGCATACATTACCGATATTGAAACTTACCGCCGTAAGATAGAAGAAACTTTTCGCTATGGCGGCGAACAACTATTATTACAAGGTGGGCATCATCCCGGTCTTGGACTTCAATATTATGTTGATCTGTTCAGGAAGCTGAAGGAGATGTTTCCAACACTTAAGTTACATGCCTTGGGGCCGCCTGAAGTTGCACATATAACAAAGCTTGAAAAAAGTACACATAAAGAAGTTTTGACTGCCCTGAAAGAAGCAGGCATGGATAGCTTACCAGGTCCGGGAGCAGAAATATTGGTTGACCGTGTTCGCCGCTTAATAAGTAAAGGCAAGTGCGGATCGCAGGAGTGGCTCGATATTATGGTTGAAGCGCATAAGCTTAACATCACTACCAGCGCAACCATGATGTTCGGCCATGTTGAAACTATACACGAACGTATGGAGCACTTAGTTAAGTTGCGTGAAGTGCAGGCTAAAAAACCTGCTTATGCAAAAGGCTTTATTGCATTCATTCCGTGGACGTTTCAGGATGTGGATACATTGCTTGCACGCATACGAGGCGTTCAAAACCTTACAACAGCAGATGAATATATAAGGATGATTGCATTAAGCCGCATCATGCTGCCGAACGTAAAAAACATTCAGGCAAGCTGGCTAACGGTTGGTAAACAGGTAGCACAAATGTGCCTGCATGCCGGAGCAAACGATTTCGGCAGCATTATGATTGAAGAGAATGTAGTAAGCGCCGCAGGCGCGCCTCACCGCTTTACCAGCAAAGGCATACAACAGGCAATAGTCGAAGCAGGCTTTGAACCTCAATTGCGTAACCAGCAGTACGAGTTTAGAGAAATGCCTGTGATGATGGAAGAGCAGGTGATTAATTATTGAGGTTATATTTTTGTTGGAATGGTTTGTTAGATATATCTATCATTACTCTTTTAAAGTTATTGAACAAGTTTCACAGCTACGAGAATAAAGGAATGTTACTTTAACCTGAAATTCTATCCTGCTTATGAAGCAACTTTGCTGCCTGTTTACCCTGTTGTTAATAAATGTATTGGCACATAGCCAGGAGAATTATGAGATACAGGTTTACGGCTCTCAAACCCAGCAAAAGAACAGTACCATTTTCGAACTGCACAGCAACTTCACATTTGTTGGAGAGAAAAACGTTATAAAAGGTGTACGTCCCTCCTACCATTCATTACACGAAACAGTAGAAATAACGCATGGCGCTGGAGATAATTTTGAGTTAGGATTTTATCTTTTTACAAATTATACACCTCATTATGGTTACCAGATTGTCGGCACACATATCAGGCCCCGCATCATGGCTCCGCTTCGTTGGAACCTACCTGTTGGCCTTAGCTTATCCTCAGAAATTGGATACCAAAGGCCACAGTATTCAGACGAAACATGGAATATTGAAGTGCGCCCAATTATAGATAAGCAATGGAATAAGTTGTATATTTCCTTCAATCCAACATTTGGAATCGGATTGAAAAGTATAGATAATAGTCATGTTCCTGCTTTTGAACCAAACATAAAAGCAAACTATGCTTTTTTTAAAAATGCAGCTTTAGGAATAGAATATTACGGAGGCCTTGGAGCCGTTAACGCTTTTGAAAAAGGATCTGCTCAAAGCCATGGAGTTTTTGCAACTTACGATTTGATTAATAATAAGCACTGGGAATTGAATACAGGAGTTGGCTTTGGACTTACTCCTGCAACAGATGGTTTTATAATTAAAATACTTGCAGGCCGAAGAATTTTTTGGAGAGAATAGTTCGTACAGCAGGCCTGCAAATATTTTTACTCCCGGTTAAACTCTTGTTTTACTCTTTCTGTAAATATTATAAACAACCAACCCTATACCCGCAAACATAATTGCTATGGGAGGCCCGTATCCAAACTTTGTAGGAAGGTAGCCTCCTAAAATAAGTCCTGAAGAAGCTCCTGCCGCAATTATTCCTATCTGAACCCAAAAGTCGCTTCTTGCAAGGTTTGGATCCATGCCTTTTTCGATTAAGGCCATACGCTCTTTGTTGTTTGAAGAAAAATACAGGTAAAATATTCCAAAAACAGTTAGTAACGCCAGTACTATTAGCAACACATAGAGTAGTACGATTATTGAAAATTCTGATCTTCCCATAATTGTTTATTTATTACTTTGACAGTACAACAACTGTTGCCGGTTACAATTTTTTAAAAATTATTTGTAACCACAGCATCATTTCTGTTGTCAAAATAAATAGTGAGCGATCAAAACGATTTAATAATAATCAAAAAAGTATTGAACGGAGATGCAACTGCTTACAGCGTCCTCGTTAATGCATATAAAAACCTTGCGCTTACGCTGGCCTATAATATCGTATTAAACAGAGAAGATGCCGAAGAAATTGTGCAGGATGCTTTTGTTAAAGCTTTTGTCTCACTTAAAACCTTTAAAGGGAATGCACGCTTTAGTACGTGGTTTTACCGTATTGTTGTTAACACATCTCTTAATAAAAAGAAACTAAAAAAATTAAATACAATTACAATAGAAGAACATGCAGAAGAATTAGCAAACGACACAACTGTTGAGTTAAATAACTATAGTAATGAAGAACAAAAGCGATTTATTAAGACTGCGCTGAGTACCTTAGCCGAAGGCGAAAGAATTTGTTTGACGATGTATTACCTTAACCAACTCACTGTGGATGAGATAAATTTGTTAACAGGATTTTCAGCTTCTAATATTAAAGTACTTTTATACAGGGGAAGAAAGAATATGTATAATAAGCTTCAGGATATTTTGAAAGATGAAATGCACCATTTAATGTAATAATATGCAGGACGATAAAAATTTTAAAGAGCTAATGATGAAATGTGCAGTTGAAGAAACTGCGCAAAATTTTACTGCTGAAACTTTACGTAGAATAAAAGCTTTATCTGCAACTAAAACATCTCAGCCTTTAATTAATCATACAATAAAGCAAGCTTTTATAATAGTTTTTGCAATCGTTCTAACTGCACTTTTAGCTATAAGCCTTTTTATTAAACCTGCTGATCTGCCTTTCAATTTTATACAAATACCGACAATACGAGTAGAAGTTTTTTATAACCTTATCAGTTTTATATTAGCCTTTTGGGTACTTATGTTTTTGAATTATTATTTACAAAACAGGAATACAAAAAACAATTGGGTTTAATGCAAGGGTTCTTATAATGCCTGTTTCCTCTCAGCTTAAAGCCGTTCCATAATAACTCACATGCCAGCAGATGAAGTAGCTCTTCCAATAAAAAAAGCATACTGCATTTACAATTACAGCACTTAATGTTTTTAGCAATTCATTTGTATTAGTAGAAAGATTGTTCTTAATTTCAGGTATGAAAAACGGCATCATATATGTTAATAGATGCATTTAATAACTATGACGTCATTCATATCAATAACAGCTATAATCATTCTTATTAATTTCCTGGTTTCGTATAAAGGCTTTAAGGATCAATTATTTTATAATAAATATTCTTTTATAATTGATGCGATAAAGCTTCAGAAAGATTATAAGCGGCTTATCACTTCAGGTTTTTTGCACGTTAACTGGTCGCATTTAATCTTCAATATGATTGCCTTATATTTTTTTAGCAGCAGTCTTGAGGCTTATATCGGCATAGGCAATTTTTTGATCATTTACCTCTCGGGTTTAATTGGCGGAAACCTGCTTAGCCTTTTTATCCACCGGTTCGATTCTGGTTATAGTTCTGTTGGTGCATCGGGTGGTGTTTTGGCTGTTATGTTTTCGAGCATTGCTTTGCTGCCGGGTATGCGCATCGGGTTGTTCCTGCTTCCTGTTTCGTTACCGGGTTGGGTTTTTGGTTTAGCTTATGTTTTGTTTTCGATTTATGGCATCAGATCGAGAAGCAATAATATTGGCCATGATGCGCATTTAGGCGGCGGACTTGCAGGAATGCTGGCGGCAATTTTATTATATCCTTCAATCCTTTTAGTAAACTATTTTGCCATTTTAATTATTGCAGTGCCCGCAATAGCCTTTATTCTTTTTATTGTTTATAAACCTGAAGCTCTGCTGATTGATAATTTATTTTATAAGAAAAGCCATTACTTAACCCAGGAAGATAAATACAACCTGAGCAAGCGGAGCAAACAAAGGCAGCTTGACGACCTGTTAGAAAAGATACATAAAAAGGGCATGAACAGCCTTTCGAAAAGCGAGAAAGAATTTCTTGAAAAATATTCGAAACAGAGATAGTTCTATCCTATCATTATAAGGTTTCACCTACAACTCCTATAGAAGCAATTGTAAGACTTCCATATTTTTTTGCATCTTCTCTTGTCCATTTAAACATTTCTTCTCTTGGCTTATTCCATTCAAAACGTTCTTTTATTCGAACGATTATAGTTAGAGGTGTTTTTCCTGCCAAATTATACTTTTTGCGCTCTTCCCAATCTGTAAATTTGAATATGATGTAACTAATAGCACCATCGGCTCTTTTCCCCTCTACAGAAACCAATTTTATCTCGGGACCTATTTCTTTTAATAGTGTTTTCAAAGGCCTGTCAATAAACAATTGTTCATTTGCTTGCAGTTTTTGAGCATCATTTACTGTCTGCATTATTCGTGGTGCATGACAACTATAATTGACGACCACTAAAAAGATAAGAGCAAGAATATTTAATAAATGCGTCATGTATTTTAGATGCCTCATAAATGTATTTCCATAAAAAAGCATTTATTCAATTGACTTATATTTTAAGAACAAGCCCTATATCTTCAACGAGAACAGCTCAACACCGTTTCCTTTTCCCTTTAGTTCAACTACACCAAGGCTTTCGGTTTGCCAGGCTTGTAAATCAATATTGTCCTTAAAATCTTTTGACACAATAAACTTCTGGTTCAGCTCACTGCACGCACTTCTAATTCGTGCGGTGGTGTTCATGGTATCGCCACTCATGGCAATATCTTTTTTTACAACCCCAATCTCCCCCACAGTTACATCACCTATATGTATGCCTACTCTAAACTCCGGTACTATACCATAATGTCTTCTAAAATGTTCGCTGTTTTTTTGCAGGTTTTTTCTGGCTTCAATTAAAGCATCCATAGATCTTCTTGCATTTTTTTTATCAAACATCCACGACACAACTACTTCATCACCTACATATTGATAGATGCTTCCCCCATGCTCGATCAGTGCGTTGGATATGTGATAGATAAATTCTCTTATAAATTTAAAATAATGCTGATGCCCCAGCTTTTCGGCTGTTGGTGTTGAGTCTTTAAGATCAATGAACATTACAATACGCTTCTCAATTTTGGGCTCGAGGTATTTTCCGAGCATGATGTCCATAAATACACCGGGAGAATATTTTTCGTTCACTTCAATAATAAGCTGGGTTAGCACAAAGAGTATCATCCAGTAAATTATTTTCTGTGCAAGCCATTGCGGATGAAAAGCATCCTGCCCATACAATTCAAAAGCCTGCCCGATAGTGAGCTTTAAAATAAAAAAAATGTTTGCCGCATGAATAATGTAATTGATAATATATGCGGCAATAAGTAAAATGGCACTTCTAAAAATAAAGCTTACCCAAAGAGAGCGGTTTCTAAAAAGTTTTTTTAATTTAAATACAAGCAGATAGCCTATGCCCAGGCTCATTACTAATACAAGAAATGAACGCAACGCAATAGCTGATGCAAAGCTATAATATTGCGGGTCTTTACGGGTTAATGCAACTATAAGATCAATCAAAGTCCACCCGATGGAAATGTACAATATAAGGAGGAACCTGTACCTGGTAATAAAACTGAATGTGAAGGTTTTCTTTAAAGATTTCATACGCGGCTTTGCAGGTATTGATAGATTTTCTCTTGTGAATTCACTTTTTCCTGTCCATCCGCAGCAATGCGATGTTGCTCAAGGTTTGGTGATAGTACAACGGCCTTATCATTATCAGTCCACTGAATTTCGAAGTAGTCAATCAGTTCTTTTTTGCAGGTTATATTTTTTATGGATACGCAAACTTCAATGCGATGATAAAGGTTCCTGGTCATCCAGTCTGCCGAGCCCATTATTACTTCAGGATTATCGCCGGCGCCAAATAAAAATAAGCGCGTATGTTCAAGATAGCGATCTACCAAACGCCTTACAATTATATTATCGCTTATGCCTGGTATGCCGGGCATAAGGCAACAGATTCCTCTTACAATTAAATGCACTTTAACCCCTGCCTGGCTTGCTGAATATAACAAACTAATCATGTGCGGGTCTTCCAGATTATTAACTTTAATTCGTATTAAAGCTTCCTCTTTAAGCCCTGCCTTTTGTATTTCCTGGTTTATCAGTTTTTCAAATCTTTCATTCATATTAAACTGCGACACCAGCAATTGTTCAAACTTTAGTTTAGGGCGGTTGGCTAACTTTTCATCTTTTTGTAAATACTTAAATAATGCCACAAGTTCTTTAATAATGAATGGATCGGTGGTCATTAATACATGATCGGTATAAAACTGTGCAGTTACTTCATTAAAATTTCCGGTACTTAAAATAGCATAGGTAACTGTATCAATTCCGCTGTTTTTTTTGATAAGCGCAATCTTCGAGTGAACCTTTATATGTGGTATGCTATAAATGATCTTTATTCCGGCTTCGCGCATTTTACGGCTCCATTTTATGTTATTGGCTTCGTCGAAACGGGCTTTTAACTCAATAAAAGCCGTTACTTTTTTGCCGTTCTTGGCTGCACTTATTAAAGCGTTTACAATATGCGAATCGGCTGCAACGCGGTAAAGTGTTATGTAAATTTCTGTTACTTCTCCGTCAACCGCAGCCTGGTTAAAGAACGATAATACATGGTTGTACGATTGATAGGGAAGATGCAAAAGAATATCGCGGGTATTTAAAATATCAAAGATGTCGCCGCATTCCATTATATCGGGCGATGGAAGTGGTTTCCACTTTGGATATTTCAGTTTAGTGTTAAAAGTTGGAAACGAAGAAAGATCGCTGAGGTGATGATACCGTCCGCCTGCAAACATATCTTCGAACTTTAGCTCGAAAGCAGAAGCAAGATAAAGCTGAACATTGCGGGACATACCATGCTCATATAAAAACCGTGAGGGCGGGCCGTACTCTCTTTTCTTAAGCTGCCTTTCAATTTTGTTCAGCAGGTCTTCGCTATATTCCTCTTGCAGCCCCAGGTCGGCATCGCGGTTAAATTTTATACTGTAAACGCCTAATATCTCAAGGCCTGGAAAAATACAGGCAAGGTTTTCTCTTATAATGTCATCAATAAAAATAACATAATCCATCCCTTCGAGGGGTGTTAGTGCAAAGAAGCGCGGAAGTTTATATGACGGTATGTTGATAACAGCATGACGAACGCCGCCGGGTTCGGTTCCTTTTAAAGTAACTACGAGATATAAATGATTATTTTCAGGAATGAATTTGGTGCTGAAGTTCCCTTCCAAAAAAATCGGCTGAATAAAAGACAATACCTGCGAGAGAAAAGTTTCTCTTATCTCAGCTTCATGCTCTTGTTTAATCGGGTTATTGTAATAAAAGAAAACTCCGTTATTTTTAAGATCAGGAATAACATCGTGTGTAAGGATGTTGCCAAAAATATCTAACTGTCTTCTTATCTCACTTTGCATCTTTTCAAGAATATCTTCGTTGTAACTAGTGCTAACCCGAAGTTGTGTTTTTTTGCTCAGCTTGGAAAAAGCATAAACAGAAGGATACCGAACCCTGAAGAATTCATCAAGATTTGAAGAAAAAATAGAAAGGAACTTTATGCGTTCGTACAAAGGCACATTTTTATCTGCAGCCTCCTGCAAAACCCTGAAATTAAAGCCCAGCCAGCTTAAGTCGCGGTTGTATAGCATGTTTATTTTTTTATAACGGCGACCCTGAACCATTTGTAATGGTGCCGGGGGTATCTGAGGCAAAGAATAAAGTTGCAATACCAAACGCTATTACTGATATAATTATTCCAACCATAAATATATTATAGGCAAGGCGGATAAGCCTGTATTTACGGCCAAGTACTACCCCCAACATATAAATATCTTTTATTACGCTGCTGTATAAATAATCAGAATCCCGCATCATTTTTCTCATCGCCATATCATAATCCTGCAGGGCGGATTTATGAAAATTTCCGAAGAATAAAAGGTTTGTTTTTTTATCAAGAATATCCTGGTTACTGAATTTGCCGTTGTTAAATACCTGCGGCCGTGTTGCCAGTATAGCAATAACAATAGTTACCACAGCTACCAATAAAAAGATAATGGTAGGAACCGTTAAATAGGCTTCGGTTGTAAGCCGCCTTAACAGTACGCTCAGTATTACTGATATGATGATGGCATTTACCGATATAAGTATGTTGGCTTTATGGTCGGCCATATCACTTAACTTCATTTGGTTTTCGGATGTAAGCCGCAGCATGGTTTGAATACCTTTTGTTGCCAGGTTATTCTTTTCATCTATCGTAAGGCTTTTTCTGCTGTCAGGGTTGTTCATCTCGCTTAATTTCTTTTTCAATCTTTTAATGTTTTTTTGTTTTTGTTCTTCAAGTCGTTCGCGGCAGTACGAGGTATAAAACCGGTGCTCTTCCATCATTTCAA
>JAABUS010009412.1_pt1 | contig 10330 bp, 8 predicted proteins | sample 5560161 | NCBI WGS metagenome assembly JAABUS01 (sample SAMN10711885, study PRJNA513376) | rock metagenome | isolation source: Antarctica rocks | place: Antarctica: Victoria Land, Trio Nunatak nord | collected 2016-01-04
GCCCACGCGCCTGTTCGACTACACGGAGCATCCGCCCGCGGGGTGGAACCCCGGCTCCGCTCCGCACACGGTCGTGCCGAACCAGCCGGGGCACGCGCGAGGCCCGCAGTGGCTGCCGGCCGGCCGCTACCGCGTGTGGCTGCGCGGATCCACTGGGCGCCGGCTGACCGTGACGGTGGACGGGCGCACCGTCGGCCGGCCCGTCGGCGTCAACACGCCGGACACGTGGCTCCCGGCCGGTGAGGTCACCCTCCGGCGCACGGCCACGCACAGCGTCGAGCTGCGGCGCCCGGGCGGGGGGCTCGCGCCCGGCGACGGCTATGCGGCCGACATCGGGCCGCTGGCGTTCCAGCGCATCGGTGCGCCGGGAGGGCTCGAGCGCATCCGCCCGGGAGACGTCGGGCGAGCCTGTGGGCGCACCTGGGACTGGATCGAGCGCGTGCGGCCCTAGGCTGGGTCTACGCCCGCGCCCGGGGCTTGCTCAGGAACTCTCGCAGCGCCGTCTCCACCTGGTCGCCCGCGCGCTCCCACGTGCGCGCCTCGACGAACGCCCGGGCGCGCGCCGCCATCGCGCCCGCCGCCGCACGATCGTCGAGCAGCCGCTCGACGGCGTCGGCGATCGCGTCGGGGCGGCGGGCGGCCATCTCCACCACGTCACCCGACGCGCCGAGCGCCGAGCCGACGTTGTCGCCCTCCAGCTCGACCACCGGCAGGCCACTGGCCATCATCTCCTGGGCCACGAGCGAGTGGGTCGTGAGCGAGAAGACCATGCCGACGCTCGCCTCGCGGTAGAGCTCCGCGAGCCGCCGCGGGGCGGCGACGCCGAGGTCCTCGGCGGCGAACGGCAGCGGCGCGCGCTGACGTGAGCCGAACAGCACGGGACGCACGGTCGGGCGCCGGCGGGCGAGCACCGCCAGGCCCGTCATCGCGAGGTCGACGGCGCGGCGGTCCGTTTCGCGGCGGGCATAGACGGCCACGAGCTCCTCGCGCCGTCCCTCCTCGCCGGCGAAGCGGAAGACGTCGAGGTCGGTCCCGCACTCGAACCACCGCGCCTGCACGCCGTAGCGGTCGCGCAGCAGGTTCGCCATCCACGGCGTGTAGGCGATGCAGCGGAAGCCCATGCGGTAGGTCTCCTCGGCCCAGATCGACTGCGCGGAGGTGGCGAAGAACTCCGGCTCGTGGTCCTGGACGAGGTATGCCTTCTCGCGGCAGCGCGGGAGATCACGCGTGGCGAAGGCGGTCTCCCAACCGGTCGCGATCGCCACGTCGGCGGAGTCGAAGTCCTCGAGCCCGAGGAACACCTCGGCCTCCACGCCGGGCACGAAGCGCTCGCGGATCTGCTCGCGCAGCTCGCGCGCGCTGAGCCGGTTCAGGCGGTGCGGGTCGAAGAGATGGATGACGCTGCGGTGCCCGCGCAGCTCGAGCTGGCGGATGAGCCGGAAGATCGTCGTGTGGCCGCCCGAGCCGACCTGCCACTTCGGAACGATCCAGGCGAGCCGCCACGGGCCCGTCGGATCGCCGGAGTGCGGCTCGGTCGCGACCGGGCGCGCCGGGTAGGCGTCGGAGACGAAGCGCCAGCTCCAGCGTGCGTCGACCTTCACGGGCCGGGCGTCGGGCTGCGTCGTCCGCTGCAGCAGCGGGCTCTCGGGGACTTCGAAGGGCTCGAAGCTGTCGCGGCCTTCGAGCGAGAGGGCGCGCCGGGCGCTCGGTGGCAGGCGGTCTGCGCGCGTGCCGACGATCGCGCCGGTCTGGCGGATCGCGTGGTGGCGCAGCGAGACCGCCAGCGGGAGCACGAGCGCGCGCCCGTACACGCCCTGGCGGCGCAGCCAGCGCTTGTCGTGGCCGACCAGCCCGCGGATCGTCTGCGGGGTGCCGATCGGCCGGGCGGCCTCGACGTGGTCGAGCACCTCGCGCAGCGAGCGGAACTCGTCGAAGTAGCGCCGCAGGAACTGCACGGGCGGGTAGTCGTGGGAGTGCCTGACGCGGGCCTGCGGGTGGAAGACCTTGGCGAAGCCGGCCTCGATCATCTCCCGCCCCAGCAGCTGGTCCTCGGCGTAGGGGACCTCGCGGTACGGGATCCGCTCCCACGCCCAGCGGGCGACGCAGCCGTTGACGTCGGAGAAGAACGACCACCGCCCCGGGAACGCGCGGTAGGCCGCGAGCGCCTCCGGCGTGCGCTCGAGGCGCTGGACGTCCACGCGCGTCCCGCCGTCGCCCCACACGCTGAAGTGGCGCTCCATCTCGCACTTGATCATGTGCGACGCGTCGGGCCGCGGGTCGTGCGGCCCGAATACGAGCGCGACGTCGCCGGCCTGCTCGAAGCCCTCCAGCAGCGCGGCCAGCCAGCGCTCGTGCGCCGGCGTCGCGTCCTGGGTGATGAAGGCCACGTGCTCGCCCTCGGCCAGGGCCATCATGCGGTTGCGCGTGCCGCCGTGGGAGAACTCCGCCCCGGCGATGCGGTGGATGCGCGCCCCGTGGGACTCGGCGATCTCCAGCGAGCCGTCGGTCGAGCCCGAGTCGACGATCAGCAGCTCGACGTCGCGGTCGGTGCGCTGGGCGCGCACGGCGCCGAGCACCTCGTCGAGGTAGCGCGCCCCGTTGAGGACGGGGATCGCGACGGTGACGTCGGCGGCCATCAGGCGCGGTCGCGCAGACGGCGAGCCAGGGCTTCGGCGACCCGCTTGCCGGTGCGAAGCGGCGTCGTGATCCGCCAGGAGACCGAGCTCTCGACGTAGCCGACCCGGCGCTCGTACTCCTCCACCGCACGCCGCTCGGCGCGCAGCTGCTGCACCTCCGCCCACAGGCGAGCCTGCTCGGCGGTGAGCTCCGCGATGCGCTCCTGCTCGGTCACAGGTTCTCGGCGATCCGTGGGGCTTCGCGGCGGAACACGAGCAGTCCGACCACGAGCGCGGCGAGCGTGATGCCGAGCGGGATGAACACGCGTCCGACGCCGCCGATCGCGGTCCAGATCGCCGGCGCGCCGGGATCCACGACGGCATGGCGCATCTGGCAGAAGACGGCCGCGATCGGGTTGGCGTGGTACGGGCGCTGGTAGGCCTCGGGCACGAACGTCGACACGTACAGCACCGGCGAGGCGTAGAACAGCATCTGGCTGACGACCTCCCAGATCGGCTGGATGTCGCGGAAGCGCACGTAGAGGGCGCCGAGCGTGAGGCCGATGCCGGTGGCGAACAGCGCGAGGATGCCGATGAGCAGCGGCAGCTCGAGCCAGCCCCAGCCCGGGTAGACGCCGGAGATCAGCGCGAAGATCAGCACAGCGGCGAGCGTCCCGATCAGGTTGAAGATCGCCGTGAGCACGATCGCCAGCGGGATCACGAGCCGCGGGAAGCGCATCTTGCGCAGCAGGTTCTCCCGCACGACGAGCGACTGCACGCTGTTGCCGGTGATCTCGCCGAAGAACTGGAACAGCACCAGCGAGAAGAGGATGTAGACGCCGTAGTTCGGGATGTTCTTGTTGAGCCCGATGATGTCCGTGAACACGAAGTAGACGACGCCGAAGAACGCGAACGGCCGGACGAGCGTCCAGAGGTAGCCGAGGACGGATCCGTAGAAGCGCAGCTTCCAGTCCGTGACCGCCAGCGTCCACGCGAGACTCCAGAAGCGCCGCAGGTCCGAGCCGAGGACGCTCGGGCGCTGGTGCTCGTACGTCGCGGCCGTGCTCACGAGCGCTCGAGCTCCAGCTCGTGCGGGATCTCCACGACGCCGCCCGAGTGGCGCGTGCCGTGGACGACCACGGTGGCGAGGTCCTCGCGCAGATCGAGCACGTCCGCGCCCGACCCGCGGCGTGCGACGGTGGGGGAGAGGTCGTAGCGCCCCGGCGCCAGCCAGTTGTCCATGCGCGCGCGGAGCGTGGCGGTCTGGCCGGCGTCGTAGTCGCCGGTGCGGCCGTCGCCGTGCAGGTCGGTCGAGGTCGCGAACACGGTGTGGCGGGACCCGTTGCGCAGGTGCAGCGCGAACAGCGGCTGCTCGACGCGGCCGTGGAAGGCGACCTCCATGGCCAGCGTGAGCGGCAGGGCCTGCTCGTGCTGCGTCACGCGGGTTCCGTCTGCCGACTCGAACCAGGAGTCCTTGATCTCGGCCGCCTGGTGGTCGCCGTAGCGCGTGGTCGGCGAGGTGGTGTCGACGAGGCGCCCGAAGTTCAGCTCGTTGTACGCGCGCGCGATCATCTCCGGCCGGTCGATCGAGACGACGTGCCCGCGCTCGATCAGCATCGCCCGATCGCAGAAGCGCTCGACCGAGGACATGTCGTGGGTCACGAACACGATCGTCCGGCCCGAGTCCTTGAGCCTGTGGAACGCGTCGAAGCACTTCTGCTGGAAGGAGGCGTCGCCGACCGCGAGCACCTCGTCCACCAGCAGCACGTCGGCATCGACCTGGATGGCCACGGAGAACGCCAGCCGCACGGTCATCCCGGAGGAGTAGTTCTTGAGCTTGAGGTCGAGGAAGTCCTCCAGCTCGGCGAAGGCGATGATCTCCTCGAAGCGGTCCCTCGCCTGCTTGCGCGTGAGCCCCAGCATGATCGCGTTGATCAGCACGTTCTCGCGCGCGGAGAGCTCCGCGTTGAAGCCGACCCCGAGCTCGATGAACGGCGACAGGCGTCCGCGCACGATCGCGTGCCCGTCGTCCGTCTCGTAGATGCCTGCGAGGCACTTGAGCAGCGTGCTCTTGCCGGAGCCGTTGCGCCCGACGATGCCGAAGAACTCGCCGACGCCCACGTCGAAGGAAACGTCGTGCAGCGCGTGCAGGGTGTCGAAGCTGCGGCTGCGCAGCGGATGCAGCGCCCGCTCCTTGATCGTGCCGTACTTCTGGTGCGGCAGCATGAAGCGCTTGGAGAGGTGCTCGACGCTCACCGAGGGCGCGCTAGGACGATGCGCGGCGAGGCGCGGCGCTCCGGGCTTCGGCACGGCGACGGACACGAGCACGCAAGCTAGCAACGAGCGATGACCGCTCCGGTTGCGCCGCGGGCCGTTGATACCGTCCCGGCCCGTGCAGATCGCCCTCGTCTCGCGTGAGCTCTACCCGTACGTGGGTGGCAGGATCGCGCCGATCGTGACGGCCGCGGCGCGCGAGCTGAGCCGCATCGCCGAGGTCACCGTTGTCACGTCGGCCGAGCATCGCGGCGCCTACGAGCGGCTGCGCGCCCGGGGGGACGCGCGCGTGCTGCCGGACGCGGTCCGGCACGCCTGGGTGGCCGACCCGCCGGAGGACCACGGAGCCTGGCTCTCGTACCTCCACGCCTACAGCGCCCGCGTGGACGCCGCGCTGCGGGCCGCCTATCCAGCCGGCGGCCCCGACGTGATCGAGTTCTGCGACTACCTCGCCGAGGGGTTCGTCACGGTGCAGGCCCGCCACACGGAGGATCCGTGGCTGGCGGACACGCTCGTGTGCGTGCGCCTGCAGACGACGTCGGAGATCTGCGCGGTGCTGGACGGCCACCTGCCGTCGGACGTTCTCACGATGGCGATCCACGACGCCGAGCGCTACACGCTGCGCCACGCCGACCGCCTGCTGTGGCCGGGCGGCGACGTCCTCGAGACCTACCGCCGCTATTACGGAGCCGACGCGCTGGCGCCCGCCGTCCGCATCCCCGACGCCTTCCTGGCCGAGCCCGGACTGGACCTGACGTCGCCGGCCGAGGGCGGCGAGCCTGAAGCCGCCGACGCGCCGCTGCGCCTCCTGTTCCTCGGCCGCGCCGAGCGGCGCAAGGGCGTGCAGGAGCTGGTGCGGGCCATGACCATGCTCGAGACGGCCGACGTCAGGCTCACGCTGCTCGGCGCCGACACGCGCAGCGGGCCGCTGCAGACCTCGCTGCGCACCAGTCTCGAGCTCATGGCCGCGCAGGACCCGCGCATCGCGCTCCTGGATCCCGTCGAGCGAGGCGCGGTCGGAGCGCACCTGCGCGCCGCCGACGTGGTCGTCGTGCCGTCGCTGTGGGAGTGCTGGCCCAACGTGGCCCGCGAGGCGCTGATGCACAACCGCCCCGTGCTCGGCACGCCGGTCGGCGGGCTCTGCGAGATGGTCCGGCCGGGCGAGAGCGGCTGGTTGACGCGCGACGGCTCCGCCAAGGCGCTCGCCGACGCCATCGAGGATCTCGTCGGACGGCGCGCGGAGGTCCGCGAGCTGATCGACTCGCGACGGCCGCGGGCCGTGTTCGAGGAGCTGACCGACGCCGAGGCGCTGGTCGACCGCTACCGGGCCCTCGCGGCCGAGCGGTCCGAGCGCCCGTCCAGGCCGGCCCGCCGGCGCCCTCCGCTGGTGTCCGTGGTCGTCCCGTACTTCAAGCTCGACCGCCACCTCGGCGAGACGCTCGAATCCGTGTGGGCGCAGACGCACTGCCGGGTCGAGGTGATCGTCGCCAACGACGGCTCGCTCCGCGAGGACGACGCGTTCCTGTTCGACCTCGCGCGCGACGAGCGGGTCACGGTCGTCACGCAGCCGAACGCCGGCCTCTCGGCCGCCCGCAACTTCGGCATCTCCCAGGCGCGCGGCGACTACGTGCTGCCGCTCGACGCCGACGACCTCATCGAGCCGACGTTCCTCGAGCGCTGCGTCGAGGCGCTCGAGCGCCGGCCGGAGCTGGCCTACGTGACGACGTACGTGGAGTACATGCTGCCCGACTCGACCCGGGTGAAGGACGATTGCGGCGGCTACGTCCCCTACGGCAACTGGTCCCGCCTGATGGAGCGCAACAACGTCGGCGGGACGTGCTCGTCCGTCTTCCGCCGGCGCGTGTTCGAGCTCGGCTTCCGCTACTCGCGCGACCTCACCTCCTACGAGGACTGGCTGCTCTACCTCGAGCTGGCGCGGGCCGGCCATCACGGCGCGGTCGTCCCCGAACGGCTGTTCCGTTACCGCGTGCGCCCCGAGTCGATGATGCGCATGGAGGGCAGCCCGCGGACCGAGATCATCGTCGACGAGATCACCGCCCACATGCGGGAGAGCGAGGTGCGATGGCTGGCGGGCGCACGGTGACCGAGCCGCGCGACGGCGACGCCAAGGAGCGCCTCGAGCCCGAGGAGGTCGCCGACGGCGGGCTGCTCGCCGCGTCGCATCTGCATCGCTACGAGCTGGCGGCGGAGCTGTGCGCCAGGGCGCGCGTCCTCGACCTGTGCTGCGGCACCGGGTACGGAGCGTCGATCCTGGCGCGCGCCGCCGCGACGGTACACGGCGTCGACGTGTCCGCGCCCGCGATCGCCACCGCCCGCGCCCAGGTTCCGGAGGAGCACGCCGGGCGCATCAGCTTCGAGGTCGCGGATGCGCTCGAGCACCTGCGCGCGGCCGGCGCGGGGGCCTACGACGCCGTCGTGTGCTTCGAGGGGCTCGAGCACGTGCCGGACCCCGACGCGGTCCTGGGCGAGATCGAGCGACTCGCGACGGCCGGCGCCCGCGTGCTCCTCTCGTTCCCCAACTCGCTCGGCTTCGAGGAGGAGAACGCCTACCGCGTCACCGACTACGGCTGGGAGGAGGTGCAGGTCGCGGCCGCTCGCTTCCCGGATGCGGTCCTGCTGGGGCAGAGCCTCGCCGAGGGCTCCTGGATCGCCGAGTCCGGCGCCCCCGACGGACCGGCGACCGCGTGGCTCGTGGGCGCCGACGAGGCGCGCCCCGAGTGGGCCAACCACTGGCTCCTGGTGGCCGGGGTCGACGAGGGAGCGACGAGCCGTGCCCGCGCGCGCATGGCCCTTGCCGCCTCGCCTCCGCACAACGCCTACATGCGCCACCTCGAACGGGCCAACGACGCGCTGCGCAGCACCAACGCGCGCCTCGGACGCAAGTGGCTCGGCGTCCACGACGCGGCCGCGGCCGCCGTGGTGCGGCGGCTGCAGGAGCGGATCGAGAGCATCGAGAACCGTGCCGACGGGCTCGAGGCACGCGCGCGTGCTGCGGAGGCCGCGGCGGAGCGGTGGAAGGGGATCGCCGACAACAACGACTGGGCGCGCGAGCAGCTCGACCGGCGGCTCGCGCAGCCCCACTACGCCCGCATGGACGCGGTGCGCGACCGCGTGCTGTCGGTGCCGGGAGCCGTACGGCTGCGCCGGCTCCTGCGCCGCCGCTGACCGATCCGGTCAGGGCGCGGCGTCGCCCGCCACCTGCCGGACCGCCAGGTGACTCAGAGTCACGTCCGGCGCGCCGGCGGCCAGCACCACGTCCCGGACGGGGAGGGCAGCTCCAACGTGGCGTAGTGCGTGGCGCTCCCGGCCGCCACGACGATCGTTCCGCCCCGGCCACGTCGAGCCGCTGCTCCGCGTCCGGGCGCGGCTCGATCCCGAGCGTCACGGCATCGAACGTCGTCCCCGGCCAGACCCTCATGTCGGCGCCGGGGTCGGCCAGCAGCAGCGTCTCCCAGCGCGTCACGCCCACGCCCGGCATCCCGATCGCCTCGAACGGCACCGGTCGCCAGGCGCCGGAGCCGTTCGTGCTCACGCCCGGCGCAGCACGACGTCGATCCAGTAGCGGGAGAACGCCGGGTGGAGGTCGAGGCCCATGCGCTCGAACGTACGGGCCAGCGCGCGCTCCTCGGCAGCACGAGGCGGATCGGAGCCAGCGCGGGGTCGTAGCCGCCGTCGAGCGCGGTCCAGCCGTCGGGCCAGGCCACGTCGAGCTCGTGGAAGCTGACGGCGCGGCCGGCGCGCGTCAGCAGGAGGCGCCGCTCGGCCTCGTCGGTCGCGCCGAGGATGTCGTCGGCGATGTCCTTCCGGCGCACGCGGGGCAGCCACTCGAGCGCGCGAGGTCATCGGGGAGGAGGTGGAAGAACGGCGTGGTCGTGGTGTGGTGATCCCACGGCAGCAGGCGATTCGGGGTCTCGAACAGCGCGACGACCACACCCGGGCGCAGGACCTCGCGGGCCGGGCGCAGCGAGGCGCGCCGCTCGGCCTGCGTCATGTGCTCGAGGACCGCCGGGAAGATCACGGCATCGACGCCGCCCTGCTCTGCGCTCACGCGCTCCAGCAGCGCGTCGAACGACCCGGCGAACAGCTCGATGTCGAGACCCGCCTCGCCGGCCAGCAGCGCTCGCCCCTCCTCGGCGTCGCCGCGTTGATCTCGACTCCCAGGACGGAGGCGCCGCGGCGGGCGAAGGCCTCGGAGATCGGTCCGCTGCCGCAGCCGAACTCGACCACGCGCGCCGACTCCAGCGGGACGTGCCGTGCGACCAGCGGCGCCAAGTAGCGGCTGGCGTCCTCGAACCGTCCTTCGCGCGGCAGCGTCATCCGCCCGGACCCTATCCGCTCGCCGTCGAGGTCGCCCGGGTCCGCTCTCACCCCGGGCCTTGCCACAATGGACCGCGCATGCGCGCGCGCCTGTCGATCTCCCCCCGCGCCTACGCCGCCGTCGCGATCGCCGCGCAGGTCATCCTCGTGCTGATCGTCGTCTCCGGCGCGGGGGTGCGGACGAGCGGGTCCGGGCTCGGCTGTCCCGACTGGCCCGACTGCCGTGGCACGTTCGTGCCGGCGCTCGACTACCACACGTGGATGGAGTACGGGAACCGGCTGCTCTCGGCGCTCGTCGGCGTCGTCTGCGTGGCCGCCGGGCTGCTCGTCTTCCTGCGCCGGCCGTTCCGCCGCGACCTGGTCGGACCGGCGATGGTCCTACCGGTCGGCGTCGTGGCCGAGGGCGCGCTCGGCGCCGGTGCCGTGATCCTCAAGCTCTCGTGGCCGGTGGTCATCGCGCACTACCTGCTGTCGCTCGGCCTGCTGGTGGCGGCGACCGTGCTCGTGTGGCGGCTGCGCCGCGATCCCGCGGCTCCGGCCGCGCCGGGCGATCGGCTCACGGCGATCGCCACGCGGATCGTCGTGGCGTTCGGGGCGGTCGTGATCGTGCTCGGCACGTTCGCCACGGCCGCCGGACCGCACGCCGGCGGGGCGGGGACCGGCGACGTGGTCGAGCGTCTGCAGGCGCTCGGGCCGAACACGCTGCGCTCGCTGATCCACCTGCACGGGCACCTCGCCGCCGCGCTCGGCGTGGTGGCCGTCGGGCTCTGGCTGCTCGCCCGTCTCCGCCGGGCCGGCGCGCAGCTGCAGCGCTCGCTGACGGCGGTCTGCCTGCTGCTGGCGGCGCAGGGCGCGATCGGGCTGTGGCAGTACCACACCGGCCTGCCGGCCGGCGTCGTGTGGCTGCACGCGTCGCTCCCGGCGGCGCTGTGGGGCACGCTCGTCTGGAGCTGGCTGGCGGCCGGGCGCCCAGGGCGGCCCGTGGTTCCGGCGGCTCGGTCCGACGCGCAGGAGCCGTCCCGACCAGAGCCCGCGGCCGTCTGAGCGACCGTCGGACCGTCTCAGGTGGCTACCGCGGGCGGCGCTGCGGCGGCTGGCGCTTG
>JAABUS010009413.1_pt1 | contig 10329 bp, 9 predicted proteins | sample 5560161 | NCBI WGS metagenome assembly JAABUS01 (sample SAMN10711885, study PRJNA513376) | rock metagenome | isolation source: Antarctica rocks | place: Antarctica: Victoria Land, Trio Nunatak nord | collected 2016-01-04
CATCGAGTGTCACATTCGCACCGCAGCTGTGCGGTCTCTTCTATAGTGTGCAGTCAATGCATTACAGCTGCAAATCATACCTTAGCAGTCTACACTTTGCAGCCTGTCCAGAAGAAGACGTGCACAAGGGGACAGATGCCATGATTTACGACATGATGATGATGATTCGAGCTTGCGGGTATGCTTGCGGGCAAGTGGCAATAAGTCATGCGCTCAAAGTGACACCGCTGTGCTCTGGGGTCACGATGTATATGTAGTAGCCTGCTCTCAGTTCCTTACAAGCAGTCGACTAAAGCTGGCTTGATCTGCAATATGCCCTGTCTCAAATCGCTAGCGACTGCAGACACGGACACATTGGAGGTGTGGCACTTGGCTGGGAATGCTGGTCAGAATGTCGTGTTCCTGCACGCCATCGCTTTTCACGTCGCTCTGTATGAGCCGGTGGTAGGTGCCAGTCTATGGTTGATAAGCTGGAGATAAAAGTCGCAACAGCGCAAGCCGTTTTTGCACAGGCAACGGAGCTTGCTGAATTTTACTCATGCTTTGGAGTCCAACTCCAGGGTCAGTCAATACTGCCGACATCTTGTCAAGACTGGATGGAAATGTATGTCAGAGACCTCCTGTGTGCATTGGATCAGCTAGATCTGAGAGGTGAAGCTTCATGACTTTGTCGCTAGACTTTGAGTACTGGCGTGAGACAGCCAGCTTTTGCTTGTATGTGTGCATTGCCAAGCATTGGAATGAACAATTGGCATATCAATCGAAAGCCCGATTTTGGTGACATCAAGGCAAATTGTGTCTAAATAAGTGCTGTGAGAAGCTACGTGCCTCACAAGCTGTCCTGTGTACAGGTTGTTACGCTTTTGCTCATTCTGGCGGTGGGCAACTGGCTCTTGCAGCTGAAGCAAAATGCCCTGGAACCTTTGCTGCAATCTATGCCTTTGAACCAGTCCTGAGTCTGCCAGCGTCAATGCAATGGTGCATGATCCCTTCTTGTCAGTATGCCAGAGCCTCACTGCTAGACAGCATCATCTGTTTGTGGCAAATGCTCTCTGGTGTCTTTACATGCGTCTTCTTGATGCACATTATTCATGCATGTAAACCACATGATGGTCTGTTTGCATCAATATTAGAGCAACCATAACTATTGTTGCATTACTGGAAACTTGACATGAAGACTTTGCGCCTATGCAGCCTTGATTACGACACATTTGCACCGCTTTGTTTTGACCTGTCTGCCTTGTAGTCTGGCAGGCATATATGGGGCAATAGAGAGTCTAAGCGGCCATATGTCAAGTTATGCACAGTGGTTTGAAAACAGTACACTCCAATGCTTGCATGTGGCATCTGAAAGCCTCTGGCTCACCAGGTCTCACTACAGAAGCTTCATGGCAGCTCTGTGAAGCACTGTTGGGCATTCTTTGTGGCAGTATGCATGTAGCACCCATGCTAGTACCAGAAACAACAATCCTGCAGCATCTCAGTTAGCCAACAGAAGCCTCAAGACTACAACACAATGTATTGGGAGGTTCCAATGGGTTTAGATCTGTGTAAGCTCCTGTGCAGGAGGACAACATTTCTACCTGAAGCAGCTCGCCGCCGCAAGGGCCGATTCAAGAGTAAGGCAGATGCAATGCAGCGCCTGAGGTGCAGAATGCCTTTTGCCCAGTTCCATGCTGCCTCATGGCAAGCGTACACAGACTACGGATTGACACAGGAATCAGGTAGTGTCTGACACCAATAGGATAGGCCCAGAAGTCTTGGGCTGCTGGGCTTGGTGTCTGCACAAGTCAGGTTTTTGCCGGTACACCAAGTGCCACAACAAAACCTAGTACAGGGAGCTACTGAGGCTAGCAGAAGAATTGTGTTGAATGAGTGAGGGGACAGACAGGCGGACAGACACTCAAACAAGCAATTAGATGGATGAATGGATGATTGCATGAATGAACGCATGAACTGGATGCATTGTCGGCAATCTAGCTTTGCCTGCATTGTGCTGTTTGTGGCGCTGCATGAAGGTCTGCAGCAGACTTGCACAAGACTGATGTGGTCAGAGGTGCACCAGTAAGTTGCATGGTGCACTGGTAACTTGCATGCCAGCATGTCACAGCTGTGGGAAACCAACACATTTTGCTCATCTTTATGCCTTTGTGCATATGCCTTGGCACCTGAGATCAGCCTCATATGCAACAATGCTACTCGCTTTTCAACCAGCACTCCTGCATGTACCTAGCTCATCATGAGCTGGAAAGCGTTTTTTTTTTTTTTATTATTATTATTATTATAACTCATGTGCAAGACCTTCAGTTGTTGCACACAGATGGAACGTGCTCATTGGCTTGTCCCCCAGAGGCTGAGGCTCGATTTTATGAAGTTCACAACCACTATGCAGTGCATCAAGGTCATTCAGACCATCCTAGGGTTTCATGCCCTATCACAATTGCAGTGGGCGCTTGTAATGACAATTCGCCAATGGCACTCTTCAAGGAAATGGGTGTGCATCAGTGGCAAAAATTTTGCCATGGAAGGCTGGAGAGGTGCTAGCATTACTGCAGAGCAACACTTGGTGCATCATGTCTGTTTGCCAGCGAGATTCATGCGTGTGTATTGCTGTTGTGAGGAACTATGTTGCCTGCCTGGGGCACTTCACTAGTATTGGATTGACTCACCATTACTTCACCGATACTAGCACTAGTTCTCCAACCTGACATGGCACAGCTGTCACGACGTAAAATTTGTTCAAATTTGTACCCTTAGTGCTGTGACGGCATACTGTGTTTGGCAGTTTGTGCTGCTCTCAAATCAGCTAGCTACTTTCTGCATGTTTGTTTGGTTGTCTATACCAACAGATGCCATGCATGACACATGCTGCCTTCCACTGACATAAGCGATTGCTGGTTGTAGGTTTGAAGGGCTGACTCACATGGGTCCAATGGAAGATCCTGTCCGAGTGGGTGTGCAAGCCCTGCACACATTCAATGCAAGCAAAAGCAAAGCGACATGGGCTGCTCTAGCATGTGGTGACATTGTACCGCCTCTGAGCAAGTTTTGATGGCATGCAGCCATTGCCCCTACCATGTCAAATACCATTGCATGTTTGGGCACAACCCAGTTTATCTTAAACTTGACTTGATGTCATCAGACTCTCATCAATGATGTTGGTGAGGGTGTACAGCACCTTCTATGACACCTTCTACAGCACCTTTTATACCACCTTCTGCTGCACCTTCCAGCCAATTCTGACAAGAAAGACAGCCACGATGGCCCTTGTACATCAGCGCGTACCAGTCACCTGCAGCATTTGGGCCAATTGCTGTGAGACACAGTACATGAAGTCATTGGTGGCACTCACTGCAACTGTAGAGGTGGCCAATGTACATCAGGCATTCTGAAAGCGCACGAGGCAGCTGCAAATGGTTGCCTGACACAAATCTTGACAGCTGTTATAGCATCAGCAGACTCCCTACCACAGTCAGTGACACCTGGCACAGTCAGTGACATGTGGCAAAATTAAATCAGTGCTTGTCGTGCTCAGAGTGTGCATCCGGGTACAGAGAGTATGCTGCGCAGCACCAACCAGCACCCATGTGTCATGTGTTATGACAACAGCTCAAGATTGCTAGGGCAGCCTATAGGCAGTTACTGTATGCCTTGAGGTTGTCTCGAGCTCATCTGCCTGACAGGCTGTATGCTGACCAGCAATGCTGTGCTGGCGGAAGTTTTTTACGTGTTTGCAAACTGAATAAGACCAACTGCTAGTCTGACACAATGCAATGTCTATCTCACGAATTGCTAAGCTTTGCGATGAAAGCAGGAATACATGATGTGCCACGCTCTGTGCAGTGGCTGGTTTGTCTTGCAAAATCTCGGATTACATTTGGACCTTACATATCTACACCCAGTGTGTTATACAGATTAGAGTTGATCGAGGCACGCAGTTCATGAACAGACCTTGCTGATCAAAAGATAGACAAGAAACACTCGTTCAAATGCGTTTTGCACATCCACAAACGTTCATTTCTACTGCCCAATTTCGAACAAAAGTGAAAAAACAATGGCAACAATGCTTGCAATGCAATGTGCGAAACGGTGCCAAACTATTACTTACCTACCTCAGTTTGTGAATTGCTGCCATTGCTAATGATCGTGAACTGTGTAACTTGCCAAGTTTGAAAACATTGCTACTTTAAAGAATTTTCCAATTGCAGACTGGGTTCCAAATATGAGAGATGACAGGACAAGCTCAATCAATAACTCATACGCCTGTGAACACTGGCTGAATGCTGTGTTTTGCTGCTTGCTGATTAGCTATACTTGCTGCAAATCAGCTCAGCATGATGGCTGCAAGGCATTGTGTCGGGTGGTAGTAGAAAAGGGATTGTACTCTTCATGCAGTTTGAAATATAACTGTAAGCGGACTCAGCTTCTGCGCATTCTTTCCTGACCTATCATCCAAATGGCTGAACGCCAGGGAAGCTTTGGCCCAACTTGGGATCACCTCGAGCTTCTCTGTATTGAACTGCCTGACAGCGTTGTCTTTTCCTTTTTCCTTTTTGCTTTCAAGTTCAATACTGTGCCTTCAGCTGCAATAGTCTGCCCAGACATCGTTCACAGCTTTACAGATCTCCCCCGACAGCACCTGCCACTTCTGGTCATACTGCAGCTGCTTATCTGGGTGGTACTCTGCTGACGCCTTTCTCAGGGCCTGTCTGATGTTATCATACGCTGGCTCAGCCAGGTTACTCTTGAACTTGGGTGGATGGCTTTGCTTGATGTGCACGAGAAGATCCCGCGCACCTTTTGCCTTAGCTGCCTTGATCTTCTTCAGCTGAGGCTCAAGCTCCTACGGTGGTGATACAACCCACGGCTCAATGAACCAGCGTGAACAAGCTAATGATCATGCATGTGTCTCATGCACAGCTCCTCCAGAGATGGAATTGGTGCAAGTGTACACATATGGCCTATACGATACAGGAGCGTTGGTATACATGTAGCTCATGTATGCATACAGCCTTTATAATATATAAGAGGGATGCAACTTGCGCAAAGTATCCATACAGCCTGTATGATATAGGAGTGTTTGGCATGAGGATGGGCACCAGACCACAGACCATCCTGCTGTGATTGCACCCTAGACCCTGTTTTCTGTTTACAATGAAGTGGTTACTAAATGTGGAAGACCTATTGTCTGAGTGCAGCTTGAGGCTTGAAAACTGAGGCAGCACCAACTGGGCAAGCACTGAGCAGGAACAGCATATCGCATGTTGATGGGACAACAGCTGATCAAGGCACATGCTGTTTCATACCTTTAAAATTTCAGCTTGGTCCACATCTTGCCTGGCTTGCTCCTCTGCTGCTTGCTCTCTTTGAATCCTGGCCAGAATCCTCTGACAATCCTGTAAGCACCAGTCATAGAATCTTGAAATTATGTCAGAATTTGCTGCAGCCATCGATGCTTTGCCCTGGTCTGACTGAGATTGCCTGATGACAAGCACCGTGTAAGCAATGCAAGCAGCATGACGTCATCCCAAATCACAGAGCAGGACAGACTGGCAAGCGATCAATGGAACATGAGCAGCATGATGCCACTTCACTGATAAGTGCGATTGTCCATAGCCAGAAGACAGACAGACAGACAGACAGACAGACGGACGGACGGACGGACGGACGGACGGACGGACGGACGGACGGACGGACAGACAGACAGACAGACAGACAGACAGGCAGATCACAGGCAGACAGAGCAACTAACAGGCAGACAGCGACACACACAGATACACAGAAAGTTGGAACACAGGGGCAGGACGCAGGCAGGCACGCAGACAGACACCCCAGACATACATGCAGGAAGACTCACCACGTACCAGTCATGTCCAGTGGGGTGAGGCTTTATGTGGTGAGCCAGCTGCACTGCACGTTTGCAGTTCAGTACAGCCTTGCTGCGCATCTTCAAGTGCACGTCAAACACTCCCCCCAGTCGTGCATGAGCACGGCACTCATTCAGCAAATCCTGCTCCTCTGTCTGTCTGAGCGCAAGTGTGTACTTGTCCACTACCTGCCACACCTCTTCTTCATGAGGATGCGGGCCAAAACTTGCTAGCTGTCTGTCGGCTTGTACTCTAGCCTGCACAAGCATGGCCCACTATGTTAGCCTGAATGTCACGGCACAATAAAGTGCTGCAAGAAGTATGCAAGGTGACTGTGCTAGCACATAGCAACGGACAAAAGATAGCTGCAGCATTAGGGTGAGAATCAACGCAATAAAGATATGCCGACAAGAAGCATGTACAGGCAAGCGAGTGTGTTCTTACTTGAGCTGAGTCACAGGTGCACCTAATGAAGGTGTAGATTGCTTCTTTGATCTTCTCAGCTTTCTGGACTAAGCCAAAGTCCTTGAGTCGCTGTGCAGACTGTATTGCAACCTCCACTGGGCCTGCAGCCTCATGGCCACACTTCAGGCCTGTCTTGTAGTCAAATCCTGCTGCCATGCAGCGCTGGCCATAGGCAAGGATCCACTCCGCTTGGTCCGTGCTCAGCTTGCATTTCAGTGCCACCTGCTTGGCGGCACTGCTGACCACTCTAGTCCAGAACGACAGAGCATCGTTAAGATCCAGATCTGGGTTGCTCAGTACACCTCGAGCTGAGCTTTCACAGGCCACATACGCCGACTCAATCGCGGATGTAGAAGCGTGGACGGCCGCGGATGTCAAATGGCTGAAAGCTTGCTGCACGCATTTTAATCTGTTCAAGGTGCCGGCGTCCTTCTGAGCAAAGATCAGGTAAGCAGAGCACAAGGACAGCTGTGCTTCGGACCGCTGCAGTGCTGTTGTGGCCGCCCGGGTGGCCTCACTATAGGCTTGTAACACCTTTGCCTGGCGCTGAGGGTACAAGCAGGGCGCCAGGCCGTTGCTGAGACTTGTCAAAGCACGCTCGGCTTCGGTCAGCAGATCACGAAAGCAGGTCATGCTGCGACCTGCAAGCGGCGTAATGCACCTGGTCCGGCAGCTGCAACTGACCGAAGCAAGTGTGCGCAGTATAAACCCCTGAGATGCTAACACACTACTTGCGAATCGACAGGATGTCATTCGCGATTTCCTGCGCGAGAATTTATATCACAAGAAGACGAACAAAGCATTGTGGAACTGACATGACCAGCTGGCCGCGGAGCTTGCTACATCGCTTAATGGGTGCACGGCCATATGCTGGGCGCCTTATAATTATATGATGGCTCTCTGCTGCCCATGAGGGTCAATGGCGGCCATTGAATGGCCAGTGTGGCCACAGCCAAAGTCCAACCACTGGGCTAAGATAGGGCTGACCACCCTGTTTGGCACCTTCGTTGATGGCTTACATCACCGTCTGCAGACCACGGCTCCGGCTGCTGGTGTGCAGGTCCAGCACCTGAAGCTCACAGACCTTGTGTTTGCTGATGACACCTGTCTCTTGGCTGGCAGTCCTCAACTTGTGCAAGCTCAATTTCTGCCTTGGTCAATCATTGTGCCACATTGCGCATGGACATCAGTGGGGCAAAGACAAAGGTGATGGTGGTCTCCAAATCTTCTGCTAGATCACCTACTCCAGCAGCAGTGATTTTCACCTGCAATGGCCTTCCAGTAGGGCGCGTTGACACCTTTACATACCTGGGTCTGCACCTTCATGCATCAGGGGATATATCTCACTTTATCATCCCTCTGAAAGCAAAGGTGGCAGGCTCTTGGGCTGTGGTGCAGCAAAGCCTTTCTCAACTGCAGTGTGGCAACATCGTCAACCTCAAACTCTTCCTGTTGCAAAGCATCCTTGTACCATCTCTGCATTGCGGCTGTGAATTGTGGGGCATGCATAGCCCCTGTGGCGCAGCAAAGAGAGCACGGACTGCTTTACAATCCATCTATGACAGACACATCTGTGGGGTCAGGTATACTACACGAGTGCTGTGTTGCTAGAGGAGTTAGGGTTGTCGCCTCTGCTGGTTGTGTGGTGGCTACGGACTCTTGAATTTTGGAATCAAGTAGCCGCTAGCCCTGTTGGGTCGCTTTTCCACACAATCAATGATGCTGTTTTGCAGGGTGCAGCTTGAGGCTTGACACCTGAGGCAGCACAGACTGGCCATGGCAAGGACTGCAAATATGAGATAGCCCAATGGTGGGACAACAGCTTACCATTGTACATGCGGCATCATCCTGCCTGGCTTGATATTGAAGCAGTGTTGTAGAGGGTCGTTACAGGCCTAGCCAGCACTGGCCGCAATGTCACAGCAGATAAGTCTGTTGAGTACAAAGAGCCAGAAGACGTAAAGATTGACCATGAACTGACGAAGTCTCTTCAGGCAGCTAGCTGTTGCTTTGTTAATGTTAAGGACATTCACATTCCCTGTGAAGAAGTAAGTCCTGTTTCGGCAAGCTTGCTGCCATTGCAATTGGGCCCAATGGGCCCTGCTACATTGTACAGAATCAGAGATGCATGCGATGACTGAGGCAAGCTGCACACAAACGATGACCAATTGCAATGCAGGCAAGCAAGCAGGCAAGCCAGGATTTTACAGTCGTTGGGGCCAGCTAGCCCAAATGACTAAATTGCGGTCTTTCATCAGGAAACGAAACAGACAAAGCGTGACGCAGACAAACACAATCATCATTAGGAAAATGTCATCTTGCATGAAGCAAACAAAGTGTAACAAATAGATGTCTAACTTTGCGTGTGATCAGAGACCTAATACCATCAATGCCATATGTCAACGAAGAAGTCGTGCTACGCAAGCAGTCAGGCATTCATTCATTGATTCATGAGATTTTAAAGGTCGTTGGGGCCAACCATGACCATTGGACCAGTAGACTGAAAGTGTCAGACAAAGATACCCAAATGTTCTAAAGCACTTATGAAAACATTAATGTTCACAGCTGACGCACTCTAAGCTAAACTAAAGGGTATGTCCAGATTGTGCTGCCACCAGGGTGTTCCTATGTTCAAAACATTCCCTCAAAAACCTAGCTATGACTTTGGGATCATGTAGAGTAAAAAAAGAAGACAGTGTAGGGGCTGGGCAGCTCCATTCGGGATGACCCTGTCATCTTCTTCAGACATCAGTCCACCCCGGATTGGCATCACGCTGACGCTGTGTTCTGCTTGTGCCATTCATGCCGCAACAAGTTGGGCTCAGAACACTTGTCCAAATAGCAGGCCAAAGCAAGATCGGCCACATTGCCTTATAAGCCCTGGGTGGGCTTCAGAGTAAGTTATGTCCGATGCGGCTTCGAGAGTGCGCTTTTTGAAGAAGGTTAGTCCGCTGATGTTCTTGCAAGTCTCCGTGCTGTCAAGGCGCAATGTAGTCAGAAGTGACATATATATGTGCATGAGCTGTTGGTCTTGAAACCACCGATCTTGGCAGGCCTTGTCTGCTCTACACTGAGGCTCAGCGCTGACTGCAGGATGATAGCGACAGTGACGAAGACAACACACTCAACAGTACGTGTCCTAGGCTGTTATACAATGTGCAAACCTAAGCAGGTCACCGTGTCAAATATGCATCCCACCCCTATTTCAAAGTGTAAGGTGTTCTGCAGGAAATTCATCCAAAAAGAAGCTTCACAGTCATGACTCCCTGGACTCTACCACTATCCACGAAGCTGCAGAGAGGGGATCGTCAAAAGACATAGCCAGGTAAGGTTGCTGTTGCAGCTACGGTGTCAGCAGACTGATGAAGCCTATGCTCTGTCATATGTGCACTTTGAATATCTTTCTCCAATGCATCACATCATGTGTAGGATGGTTGAGCGCGCTATGGACTTTGACATCAACCAAAGAGACCGGTACGGCCGAACAGCGCTGATGTGGGCGGCAGAGTTGAACCACAAGGAGACAGTAGAAACTCTGATTGATCTGGGAAGTGACCGCAAGCTTGTGGAGCCCCAAGGTGGCAGGTAACAAAGATGTGACAACTTGCACTCCACACACAGCATCGCAGAGCACCAGTGTGAGTGCAGTGATGCCAAGCAGTCTGGGTTGCAAAATGCTCATAGATCACATGCTGGTGTTGCAAAACGGTGCAAGGGCCTTACAGCATAGCAGTCCAGGCAGCCTTCTATTGTCTTGTGATTGCTCAGGCTGCATGCAACCGTGCTGAGCAGATGCTGCCAAAGTGCCTGGGGACAAGACAGTATTTCTGTTGCTCTCATGCCAACATGCTCACACTGTTCACCCTGGTGCATCAGCATGTGCTGCAGCAGGACTGGGGGAAGATTTGTTGCCTGTGCAACATGTTAGACATGACTCTATGGGTGCAGGAGTGCTTTGCATCTGGCTGCTAGGGCTGGCGCTTTGGATGTCTTGGAA
>JAABUS010009414.1_pt1 | contig 10328 bp, 9 predicted proteins | sample 5560161 | NCBI WGS metagenome assembly JAABUS01 (sample SAMN10711885, study PRJNA513376) | rock metagenome | isolation source: Antarctica rocks | place: Antarctica: Victoria Land, Trio Nunatak nord | collected 2016-01-04
CGCGTTCGCGCCGAGCGCGAGTTCACCGTCGGCCCGCTGGCCTTGCCCGGCGACGCCGGCTCGGTCGAGGCGGTGTCGGCGTCACCCGCGGTGGAGCTGTTCGTACGCGAAGCGCAGCGTGTCCGGACATCGTTCGAGTTGAGCACCACGAACGCTGCGGTCGTCGCGTCCATCTGCTCGACGCTGCAGGGCCTTCCGCTCGCTCTCGAGCTGGCCTCAAGCCGTCTTCGTCTCCTCAGTCCCGACGCGCTCGAGGCGAGCCTCGCCGAGCACCTGTCGATCGCCTCCCGCGACGTCGACCGGCCCGATCGACAGCGAACGTTGTCCGCCGCCATCGCATGGAGCTACGACCTGCTCGACCCCCCGCATCAGGACGCCTTCGTGAGGCTGGGCGTCTTCGCCGGCGGCTGCGACGTCGACGCGGCGTCGTTCCTGCTCCGCTCGGAACCTGCCATCAATGTGCTCGCCGTGCTCGACGCGCTCGCCGATCTGAGCCTGATCGGGTTCGTCGACGCTCCCGATGGCGGCACTCGAGTGTCGATGCTGCGCTCCGTGCGCGAGTTCGCGCAACAGCGGCTGCGGGCCAGGGAGGACGCCGAGCGCATCCGGTGCGCCCACGCCACCCACTTCACGGCCCTCGCTGAAGAAGCCGGGGCGCAGCTCCGAGGTCCCAGACAACTGGCCTGGAGTGACCGGCTCACCCTCGAGCAGGACAACCTCCGAGCGGCGTTCGAGTGGTGCACGCAGCCCGAGGGCGACCCCGAGCTGGCGTTGCGGCTGGCGAGCGCCTTGGGCTGGTTCTGGTACACCCATGGCCGCTCGAGCGAGGGGCGGGCATGGCTCGAGCGGGCCGTGAGCCGACAACCGGCCGACGCCGATCCCGGGACGCGAGCCAGGGCGCTGCACGCGCTCGGTGTCCTCCAGCAGCAGCAGGGGAGCAACGACCAAGCGGCCCAGTCCTTCGAACAGGCGCTGGAGCTCTGGCGGGCTCAGGACGACCGGAAGGGAATCGCGCAGGAGCTGAACAGCCTCGGCGTCACGCGATGGGCACAAGGTCGGCTCGAGGCCGCGCAGGCCCTGCTGGACCAGAGCGCGTCGCTAGCTCGCCAACTCGGAGATGACCAGCGCCTCGCCTCGGCGCTGTCCAACCTCGGGCTCATCGCCCTCGCCCTCGGGGCCGTCAACGACGCCATCGCCCGCTTCCAGGAGGCGTTGCAGCTCGATCAACAGCTCGAGGACACGTGGGCCGTCGCCGTCGACAAGGCCAATCTCGGTGCTGCCTTCCTGCGGGACGGTGAGCTCCAGCGGGGCCACGCGCTCCTGATGGACGTGCTCCCGACGGCCGTCGGCCTCGACGACCCCGACCTGCTGGCCTCCGCCGTAGAAGCCTGCGCCATGGCCGCCGGCGCCAGCGGTCACCCGCACCGCGCCGCACTGCTGGCCGGAGGCGCAGACTCGATACGAGCGGCAGCGAGTGCTCCGCGGGCGCCCCTCGATGACGCATGGCTCGAGCGCGAGCTCGGCCCGGCGCGCGCCGCCCTCGGCGGCCCTGCATTCGGCGAGGCGTTGGTGGCGGGCGGCGCCCTCCCGCTCGACGACCTGCTCGCCACCGCCCAGATGCCGCTGTAGCCCTCGGCGGGAGTTCGGGGCGAGGCCGCTGACCTTGCCCTCCACGCGGTCGAACGTCGCCGCTGCCACGATCGACGCATGGACCTCGGCCTTACGGGTGAGGCGGGGCCCGGCGACCGCTTCCGCGGCGCGTGAGCACGGCGGCGACCCGCTCGTAGCGCGGGTCGTCGTCGCCCCCGATGCGGCCCACCCAGCGCAGGACCTCGGCGACGTCGAACGGGGTCCCGGCGGCGAGCACGAGGTCGATGTCGACCCACTCCTTCGCCCGGTTGAACGCCGCCTTGCACACCAGCAGGTGCTCGGCCGCCAGGATCGGGATGGTCGTGTCGGCGAAGGGGACGACCTGCCGTCCGGCGGCGGCGTCGTGAAAGGCGTCGTAGGCGAAGAAGAGGTCGATCGTACGTTTCGTCTATGTGGGCCTCAGCCGCACTTGGTGCCGGGCGGGGGCTGGCCCGGGGCGAAACCCACCTCTCGGTGGTGTGGCGAGGTGGTGGTGGCCTTCGACGTGGTGGACGACGTGGTGTCGTCCTCGACGGTGGTGAAGTGGCCCTACGCGACCAACCTGGGACTGGAAGTACCCCGGGTTGACGGACATCTGAGCTGAGGCGACCTTGGTCGTCTCGGAAGGAGTCCTGATGCCTCGTCCTCATCCTCCGGAGTTCCGTCTGCGGGCTGTTGAGCTTGCTCGGTTGCGGGAGAAGCCTGTCGCCGAGTTGGCCGGCGATCTCGGGATCTCGGAGTCGTGTCTGCGCAACTGGGTGGCCCGGGCCGATGGCTCGAGGTCGAGATCCTCAAGCGGGCGATCGCGGATCGCTCCAGGCCGATGAGCAAGTCGCCTTCCCAGTGTCCCGGGAAGGCTCGGTCCTCGGCCTCGGCGGGCCGTTCGCTGATCATCACGTCGGGCGTCACGTGCGCCCAGGCCTTCTGCCGGGCTCGGGCCCTCGGGACGCGCAACGCCCGCCCGGTGCGCAAGCAGGCGACCAGCTGCCGCTGCAGCGCGCCGCGGCTCTGGACGTAGAGGGCCTGGTAGATCGCCTCGTGGCTGATCCGCATGGACCCATCATCGGGGAAGTCGAGCTGCAGGCGGTTCGAGATCTGCTCAGGACTCCACCCCTGCACCCACCGGCGATCCCCACGATGCGGTTTGTTGCGGCCCTTCCACGCTGGGCCCTCCGGTCCGACCGCCCGACCTTCGGGTGCTCGAACGACACCCGAAAGTCGGTCCTGCACGTAGTCGCGGAGTCGGTCATTCGTGGCCAGCTTGGCGACCTTCGGCCGACGGGCCCGCCGCTCGGCGTGCCACTGGGCGATCGAGGCCTTGTACTCGAGGCGCCAGGTCCGGGTTGACGCGTTGCGGCGAAGCTCCCGCGAGATCGTCGACGGGCTTCGCCCCAAGCGCCGAGCCATGTCGCGCACGCCAACTCCTTGAGCCCGGAGGATCGCGATCATGCCGACACCGATGACCTGGAAGGGCCGTCCGCGGGGCTGGCATTCGCCCTCGAGATGGTCGACGCCCTCACACCGGGCGATCTCACGGGCGGCCTGCTCGTCGCCGCGACCGGCGTGGTCGACGACGCCGGGCGTGTCAGCGCCGTCGGTGGTGCCGCCGAGAAGGCGACGGCCGCCCGACGGGCCGGTGCCGACCTGCTCCTCGTGCCGAGCGCGAACTATCGCGAGGCGGTTGCCGCCGCACCTGGCCTGCGCGTCGTCGCCGTCGATACGTTCGACGAGGCGGTGGCCGCTCTCGGATCCCGGTGAGGCGGTGGAGGGCACGCCGGAAGGCGGGCCACCCGCCCAGGCATCCGATCAACCGGATCAGCCGTAGGCTTCTCACGCCTGCTCCACCGGCCCCGCCCGGGCGGCCGTGGTCGGCGACGCCGGGCCCGGGGCACCCCGGGTAGCCTCGTTCCCGCGGGTGGGTCCGAACCGAGAGGCGGAGCATGCGTCGCCTGGTAGCCGTTCTGTGCTGCGCCGGGGTGTTGGCCCTCGGGTTGGCCGGGTGTGACCCCCCGCCGGTGCGGCTGATCGGGGCCGGGGACATCGCCAGCTGCGCGCTGACCGCCGACTCCAGGACGGCCGATGTCATCGACGGCCTGCAGGGGACGGTGGTCACGCTCGGCGACAACGCCTACCAGGCGGGGACCGCCGGCGAGTTCGCGTACTGCTACCGCCCGACCTGGGGTCGCCACGACGGGCGGGTCCGGCCCGCACCGGGCAACCACGACTACGCCACGCCGGGCGCCGCCGGCTACTTCGGCTACTTCGGCGACCGGGCCGGCCCCCCGGGCGCCGGCTACTACTTCTTCGACATCGGGTCGTGGCGGGTGTTCTCGCTGAACAGCGAGGTTAACGTCGTGGCGGCCGCCGCCTTCGTCCGGGCCAACGCCGGCGGCAAGCGCTGCATCGCCGCCTACTGGCACAGGCCGCTGGTCAGCTCGGGGCTGCACGGCGACAACCCGTCGGTGCTCCCACTGTGGCAAGCCGTCTACGACGTCGGCGGCGACCTCGTCCTCAACGGGCACGACCACGGCTACGAACGCTTCGCCGAGCTCGGTCGTGACGGCGCACCGTCGCCGGGCGGCATGCGCGAGCTCGTGGTGGGCACGGGCGGGGCCAGCCCGTACGGGTTCGGGACGGTCCGGCCCGGGTCGCAGGTCCGACGGTCCGGCACCTACGGCGTCGTCGCCGTGGACCTCGGCGACGACGGCTACACCTGGAAGTTCCACCCCGTCTCCGGACAGACGTTCACCGACGGCGGCTCCGGGAGCTGCTCCTGACCGACCGCCAGATCGCCGATCGCGGAGCGCCGGGCGACGGCCATGCCCGCTCGGGCGGCCGGGGAGGGCGCGGGTGTACCGTCGCCGAAGCCGCCAGAGGAGGACGAGTCATGACCCTGATCGCCCGCGACGAGGATGTCGCCACCGGTGACGACGAGGCCATCGCCGCCCTGCGGGAGGCGTTCAGCCGCCAGCGGCAGGCGTTCCTCGCCGACCCCTACCCGACCATCGACGAGCGGCGCAGCCACCTCGAGGCGCTGGCCGGGATGATGATGGTCAACCGGGAACCGATCCGGCAAGCGATGAGCGAGGACTTCGCCGTCCATCCGGAGCTGTTCGCCGACCTGATCGAATGCCTGGGAATCGCCAGCCGCGCCGCGTTCGCCATCACCCAGCTCGAGCAGTGGATGGCCGACGAGGAGCGTGAGACCGACCCCGCCCTGCTGGGCACCGCCCGCGCCTTTGTGCGCAACCAACCCAAGGGCGTCGTCGGCAACATCGTCCCCTGGAACTTCCCGTTCGACATCGGCGTGGGACCGCTGGTCGAGATGCTGGCCGCCGGCAACCGGGTCATCGTGAAGTCCTCCGACTTCACGCCCGCCTGCGGGGAGCTGCTGCGCGACATGATCGCCGCCACGTTCGATCCCGAGCGGGTGACGGTGGCGGTGGGCGGGCTCAAGCTGGCCAAGACGTTCCCGACGCTGCCGTGGGACCACCTGCTCTACACGGGCAGCCCGGCCGTCGGTCGGGTGATCATGAAGGCGGCGGCGGAGAACCTCACACCGGTGACCCTGGAGCTGGGTGGCAAGTGCCCGGCGATCCTCACCCCCGACGCCGTGGACCTCGACGCGGTGGCGAACATCCTGGGCACCAAGATGATCAAGAACGGCCAGATGTGCATCTCGGTGGACTACGTGCTCGCCCCCCGGGAGCGGATCGGCGAGTTCGTGGACCTGGCCCGCCAGTACGTCCGTGAGCAGACGCCGGACTACTCCCAGAGCGGTGACTGCACCGGGATCATCACCGAGCGCCACCTCGATCGGCTGGTCGAGCTGCGCCAGCAGGCGGTCGACGCCGGCTACGAGGTCGTCGACCTCGAAGAGGGAGGCGCCGTGAACCGCGACACCCGCCAGATGCCGCTGTCGCTCATCGTCGACCCCGGTGAGGAGCTCGGCGTGATGCAGGAGGAGATCTTCGGGCCGTTGCTGCCGGTCAAGCCCTACGACAGCCTCGACGAGGCCATCGCCTTCGTGAACGCCGGTGAGCGGCCGCTCGGCCTCTACGTCTTCGGCGACGACCAGGCCGAGACCGACCGCGTGCTCGACTCGACCACGTCCGGAGGCGCATGCGTCAACGCCTGTGCCATGCAGGGGGCGCTGCCTTCGCTCGGGTTCGGCGGCATCGGCAACAGCGGCGCCGGGCGCCACCACGGCATCGACGGCTTCCGCGAGTTCTCGAACCCTCGAGGGGTCGTCGTGCGCGGTGAGGGCGACCTGATCGACGCCTTCACCCCGCCCTACGGCGACGCGCTCGGTGCGATCACGTCGGCCGCGTTCGGCCAGGCGCCCGGCAGCGTCTGAGCTCAGGTCGCGGCGGAGGCGAGCGGGACCAGCCGGGCCGGCGACCACGAGTAGCGGTCGTCGCCGGTGACGACGTGCAGGGCGGTGTCGAGGTCGAGCGCTTCGCTCACCGAGCAGTCGTCGCCAAACACCAGCCAGCGGTTGAAGCCGCGCATGAACCACCGGTCGTGGGTGACGGCCACGACGGTGCCCTCGAAGCCGCGTGGGGTTCCAGAAATCGATCACGTCACGCGACCAGGTCGTATTGGTGGATGAGTCCGGCGAGTACATCACGACGGACGATCTGTCCGAGGCCAGCCGGCCGGGTTTCCGGACACCGTGGCTCCGGCGCCACCAGCCCCAGGGCCCGATGAGGTCGATGGCCGTTGTAGTGCTCGACGAACTTCGAGAGGACGCGGCCGAGGTGCCGTGGTCCGACGATCAGCAGGTGATCGAGACACTCGCGTCGGGCGGTTCGGACCCAGCGCTCCGCGAAGGCGTTGGCGTTCGGAGCCCGGACCGGGGTGCGCACGACCTGGGCACCGATCGAAGTTCAGACATCATCGAAGGACCGGGTGAACTTGGTGTCGCGGTCACGGATCAGGTGACACACGCCGCGTCCGGCCTCGTCCAAGGCCGAGGCCAGGTTGCGGGCCTGTTGGGTGACCCACTCGCCGGTGGGGTTCGTGGTGATGCCGCACAGGTGGACCCGCCTGGTCTGCACTTCGATGAAGAACAACACGTAGTACCGGGTGGGCCACACCGTGTCGACGGTGAAGAAGTCACACGCCACGATGCCCGCGGATTGTTGGGCAAGGAAGGACCGCCAGGTCCTCGACACCCGGCGTGGAGCTGGGTCGATGCCTGCTGCCCGTAGGATGCGACGGACCGACGAGCCCGACACCCGGTAGCCGAGGCCGCTGAGCTCACCCTTGATGCGCTCGTAGCCCCAACGGGCTCCGTTGCGTTGAGCGTGCGCGTCGGGCGCGGCGAGGCTGTTGGGATGAAGCGCCGCCGGTCCTGCCCACCGATCAAGACCGGGTCGGGGTCATTCACAGGGTTCGGGTTCTCGCCGGAGGTGATCCTGCTCGCGGTGCGCTGGTACCTCCGGTACGGGCTCTCCTACCGCGATCTCGAGGAGCTGCTGGCCGAACGTGGGATAGAGGTCGACCATGTCACCTTGTACCGGTGGGTGCATCGCTTCACACAGCTGATCGTGGAGGCGGCCCGGCCGTGCCGCCACGCGGTCGGTGACCGGTGGTTCGTCGACGAGACCTACGTGAAGGTCGCCGGGACCTGGCGGTACGTCTACCGCGCGGTTGACCAAAGCGGGCAGGTCATCGACGTGTACGTCTCGACCAAGCGCGACGTGAAGGCCGCGACCCGGTTCTTCTCGACGGCGATCAGGGCCCACGGCGAACCCGTCGAAGTGACCACGGATCGGTCCCCGGCGTTGGCCCGCACCATCGTCGAGCTCCTGCCTGCCGTGCACCACGACACCACCCAGTACGCGAACAACCGAGTTGAAGCCGACCACGGTCGACTCAAGGCACGGCTCCGCCCAATGCGCGGACTGCAACGTGACCGCACCGCCAGCGTGATCATCCGCGGCCACGCGTTCATGCAGAACCTCCGACGAGGTCACTACGAACTCGGCGTTGACGCCCTCCCAGGACTGACCGTCGCTGCCGCATTCGACGAACTCGCGCGAGCGATCTGAGACCACGACCTCCCCAGCCGATGCAGACCCGCGCCAGCCGATCCGGCAACGCAACGGAGCCGTGTCGAGGCAGCGGCGCTCCTGCCGTGGTACGAGGAACTGTTCACCGAGACCCAACGGTCAGTGGCGCGCCGGCGACTCGTCGAGCACCGTTTCGACGTCGACCGATTCGTGCAGCAACGAACCGCTGCCCCTCCGGCGTCGACCGCTCAGGAGTAGCAGCCCAAGCGTTCAGCTCAGGTAGCCAAAGTGGCGCAGGATCATCACCGTCTGAAAGCCGTCGATGGTCATGTAGCGGCGCGGCTGCTTCAGATCGCTCGCATAGATCCGGAGGGCACTGTTGCGTTAGCGGTGCGCATCCGTGGCGGCGAGCCCGGGGTGATGCGCCGTCGTCGGTCTTCCAGTCAGGTTCTTGCGGTGCCGTCGGCGTTCGTGGGGTTCCGGTTCCCGCCTGAGGTCATCCTTCTCGCCGTACGTTGGTACCTGCGCTACGGCCTCTCGTACCGGGATGTGGAGGAGCTGTTGGCTGAGCGAGGGATCGAGGTCGACCACGTGACGCTGTACCGGTGGGTGCAGCGGTTCACGCCCCTGCTCGTGGACGCGGCACGGCCGTGCCGGCATCGGGCCGGAGACCGCTGGTTCGTGGACGAGACCTACGTGAAGGTCGCCGGTCGCTGGCGGTATGTGTACCGGGCGGTCGATCAGCACGGCCACGCCGAGTCCATCAATCGGGCGCTGGATGACACCCTCTGGCTCCGGCGTGCCCATTCGATCGGCCACGAGCGCCAGCACCTCAACCTGCTCACCCACGCCCTCGTCGTGAGCTCGGTTGCCCTGCACCGCCACCGACAGCGCAGCAGCGACCCGCCGCTCCCGCTCGCCGCCTGACAGTGAGAATGGTGAGTGGGGCCAGCGCACCGCCGGTCTGACCCATCGCCTGACTGACTCCGTGTCTTCAACGGGATTCGTCGGCCGGTAGGGCGCTGGCCCCGTTGCACCTGCTCGCGATCGACGTGACCTCATAGGAGCCTGCGCTATCAGGCGCCCATCACTGTCTTGTCCACCGGTTGCTGGCGCGTGCTGACCACCCGTTCAGTGTCAACGAGAGGACAGCGATGACCATCGTCGCAGACACCCCCACCCCCGTCGACGTGTTCGGCGTGACCCTCGGGATCGACACCCACGCCGACACCCACGTCGCCGCGGTGATCGACCCGCTCGGCCGTCACCTCGGCCAGGCCACCTTCGACACCACCGTTTCGGGGTTCAAGGCCCTCCTCGCGTGGGCGAACGAGTTCGGCCCGATCACCCTCGCCGGTGTCGAGGGCACCGGCGCCTACGGCGCCGGGCTGGCCCGGTTCCTGACCGCGGAGGACATCGTGGTGGTCGAGGTCGATCGCCCGGACCGCAAGACCCGCCGCGACCAGGGCAAGTCCGATCCCATCGACGCCTACGCCGCCGCCCGCGCCGCCGCGTCCGGTCGGGCGTCGGGCACCCCCAAGACTCGCACCGGTGATGTTGAATCGGTCCGGGTGCTGCGCGTGGCCCGCACCGGCGCCGTTCGAGCCCGGGCCAAGGCGCTCACGCAGCTCAAGTCGTTGATCGTGACCGCCCCCGACGCACTGCGCGCCCAGCTCGACAGCCTCGACGGCACCCGTCTCGCCACGACGTGTGCCCGGCTGCGACCGACCCGTGATGAAGCGCCGACACCGTCGCCGTTCGCGAAGCGCGCCCCGCGCCCGGGCCGTCTCGTCGACCCCACCGCCGCGACGAAGCGGGCGCTGGCGTCGATCGCCGGGCGGGTCCAGGACCTTGACGCGGAGATCGCCGAGCTCGACGACGACCTCGAGGCGCTCCTGGCCCCGATCGCGCCGACCCTGCTCGCCCTCCAGGGCGTCGGCCTCGACGTCGCCGGCCAGCTCCTCGTCACCGCCGGCGACAACCCCGAGCGCATCCACAACGAAGCCGCGTTCGCGCACCTCTGCGGTGTCGCCCCGATCCCCGCGTCATCGGGCAAGAACTCGAACAACTTCCGCCTCAACCGCGGCGGTGACCGAGCCGCGAACGCTGCGCTCTACCGGATCGTGATGTGCCGCCTCCGCTGGGACCCCGCCACCCGCGCCTACGTCGAGCACCGCACCAAGCAAGGCAAGTCGAAGAAGAACATCATCCGATGCCTCAAGCGCTACATCGCCCGCGAGGTCTACGCCGCCATCCAGGCCGACCTCAACCCCGCAATCGCCCCTTGACATCCATAGGAGCATCCCGCCGCCATGACCGAGTCAGGCGGCTTCGGCGCGTCTCGAACCGCCGACGGAGCCCCCACTCGAGTCGGATCACTGCCGAGCGGGCGTCATCGCACCCGTACGATGACCGGCAAGGTGTCCGGCCCCAGACCGAAGGAGGTTTTCTCCCGCGTTCTCTGCCGGCCCCGCCCGGGTAGCTCAGCTGGTCAGAGCAACCGCCTTGTAAGCGGTAGGTCGTGGGTTCGACTCCCACCTCGGGCTCAGCGCCTCTCGATTCGAACCACGGCGTTGTAGTCGGGGACCTTGCTGTCGGGTTCGCGGTGCGCGGGACCGGACGGGACTAGGGCGTTGCCCTCGGGCCAGTGGACCTGGACGGTGCGGGCGGCGAGGCGGACGA
>JAABUS010009415.1_pt1 | contig 10327 bp, 6 predicted proteins | sample 5560161 | NCBI WGS metagenome assembly JAABUS01 (sample SAMN10711885, study PRJNA513376) | rock metagenome | isolation source: Antarctica rocks | place: Antarctica: Victoria Land, Trio Nunatak nord | collected 2016-01-04
AGCGCGACTATGCGGCCGGGCTTGTCGCGTTCCTCGAGCCGCTGCTGGGGTCCTCGCCGCAGACGATCCTCGACGTCGGCGGCTCCACCGGCGTCGTCGCCGGGGTGCTGGCCGAGAGCATGAGCGCACGGGCGAGCGTCCTGGACCCGGCCGCGGACGAGCTGGCGATCGCGCACGGCGCGGGCATGGAGACCTTCGCGGGGCTGGCGGAGGACTTCGATCCCGGCGAGCGCTGGTGGGACCTCGTCTTGCTGTGCCAGACGATCGACCACCTGCTCGACGTGCGCCGCACGCTGGCGGCGCTGCGCAGGATGACCGCCCCCGGCGGTCACGCGTTCGTCGACATCCTGGATGTCGGCTTCATGGTGCGCCGGACGGGCAGCATCGAACGGGTGGTCAAGATCGATCACCCCTACTATCTGAGCCGTCCGACCGCCGTCGCGTTCTTCGACCTCGCCGGCTACACGATCGTCGCCGAGCGCTTGTCCGCTGACGGACATCGCGGCTTCGTGCTGGCCCCGGGCGTGTGCGCCGAACCGGACTGGCCGGCGCTCGCGGCAAGCGCGGCGGCGTTCCTGGACGGCGTCCGGTCACAGCGGGCCAGCCAGCTCCGGTAGCGCGCCTGCGTCCACGTTGTCCACGTCGGGCTCGACAGTGGCGTGCGCGACTGGCACACTACTCCGACCCGATCGTAGTTGTATAGCTATGAGTCAGCGGCGATCATTAGTTTAACCGCTCAGTCCTTGGAACGTCCGTACGCCCCCCGGTAGAGAGAGAGACCGAGTTGCATGTACATCACGAGCTCCCGATGAGCCGGGGCGCGGAGTCGAATGCGGCGAGCACGACCGGGCCCGGCCCGGTGCTCGCCGACGTGAGGAGTCGGCGAGGTGTCTGAGCGTCGCAAGGTGTGCGTCGTTGTCGCCAGCCGTGCGAACCTGGCGCGGATCACGGCGGTGCTCGAGGCGGTGCGCGACCATCCAGCGCTCGAGCTGCAGGTGATCGCCGCCGCGTCGGCGCTGCTCGAACGCTTCGGCACGGCCAGCCTGCTCGAGGACGCGGGCTTTGCGCCCGACGTCAGGATCCGCCTGATCATCGAGGGCCAGACACCGGCGACGATGGCGAAGTCCACCGGCCTGGGGTTGCTCGAGCTGCCCACCGCGTTCGAGCAGCTCGAACCCGACATGGTGGTCACCGTCGCCGATCGCTTCGAGACGATCGCGACCGCCATCGCCGCTGCCTACATGAACATTCCCGTCGCGCATACCCAGGGCGGCGAGATGTCGGGATCGATCGATGAGAGCGTCAGGCATGCGGTGACGAAGCTGTCACACGTCCACTTCCCGGCGACCGAGCTGAGCGCAAGTCGGATCATCGCGATGGGCGAGGACCCGGAGTACGTCTTCAACTGCGGCTGCCCGTCGATCGATCTCGCGGCGCGGACGCTGCCGGGCACCCGCTACGACGCGCTGAGCAGGCACGTCGGTGACGGCGTGCCGCTGGACCCGCGCGCGCCCTTCCTGCTCGTCATGCAGCATGCGGTCACGACCGAGTACGGAAGCAGCCTGGATCAGATCAACGCGACGCTGCATGCGGTCTCGTCGATCGGAATGCAGACGCTCGTGTTCTGGCCCAACGTCGACGCCGGGAGCTACGAGGTCTCGATCGGCATCCGCGAGTTCCGCGAGCAGGGCCTCGCCGGCGGCTGCCACTTCGTCCGCAACGTGCCCGCCGAGGACTTCCTGCGCCTCATGGCGCACTGCGCCTGCATGATCGGCAACTCCTCGGCAGCGCTGCGCGAGGGCGCCTATCTCGGCACACCGGCCGTCAGCGTCGGCACGCGCCAGCACAACCGCGAGTGCGCCCCGAACGTCGCCTTCGTATCGCAGGACCCGCTCGAGATCGCCGACGCGATCCGCGCCCAGATTGCACACGGGCCATATCCGCGCAGCTACCTGTTCGGTGACGGCACGGCGGGCCGCGCGATCGCCGACCTGCTGGCGACGATCGACCCGCCCGTGCAGAAGCGACTGCACTACGCCCCGGCCTCGCTGCTGTCCGGGGTCCCGCCGTTGGCGATGCAATCCGCGGGCGCGCCGGGGCCACGGCCCACCCGACACCCATGACGCGAGGAGACCGAGCGTGACCACCGTTGCGATCAACCTGAACCAGCCCGAAGAGGAGCTGGGCGAGATCCCGATCGCGCTGCGCGCGGCCGGTCTGGAGTTGCGCTTCGGATCGGGACGGGGAGCAACGCCCACTGCCGAGGTCATCGAGAGCCTAGAGGACAGCGTGGCGGTGATCGCCGGCCAGGAGCAGTACACGGCCGAGGTCTACGACGCGTGCCCCACGCTGAGGCTGATCGTCCGCTACGGCGTCGGGTTCGACGCCGTCGACGTCGATGCGGCCACCGAGCGCGGCATCCTCGTCGCCACCATTCCCGGCACGAACGACTGGGCCGTTGCCGACCACGTGCTCGGGCTGATCGTCGACCTCGCACACGGAATCTCGCGCCACGATCGGGCGATGCGGCGGGGAGAGTGGAGCCCTGAGCGCGGCGTCGACGTGTGGCAGCAGACGCTCGGCATCGTCGGGCTCGGTCGCATCGGGCAGGGCGTCGCCCGCCGGGGGCGAGGATTCGACATGCGGGTGATCGCCCACGAGCCCTACCCGGACATGGCATTCGTGGAGGAGCACGGCGTCGAGCTGCTCTCGATGACGGACGTCTTCGAGCGCAGCGACTACCTGACCCTCCATCTGCCGTCGATGCCGGAGACCGAGAAGATCGTCGACGCCTCGATGCTGGCCCGGATGAAGCCGACCGCGTACCTGATCAACACCGCGCGCGGCGATCTGGTCGACGAGGACGCCCTCTATGCCGCGGTGCAGTCGCAGCAGATCGCGGGGGCCGGCATCGACGCCTGGACGAGCGAGCCGATGGACGATCCGCGCTGGGCCGAGCTGGACAACGTGATCCTCACCCCGCACAGCGGGCCGAGCACCGAAGGCGTGCGGAAGGCCAGCGGAGCCATGGCGGTGGACATCGTCCTGAAGGTGCTGCGCGACGAGCAACCCGAGCAGCTGCTCAACGCCGAGGCATGGGGGCGGCAACGGCAATAGCGGCAGCGCGAACCCGGCGAACTCGTCAACGCCGAGGTGGTCCTGCGCGGGACCGATCCGGGCGCGCCACGGCACTGGCGTGACCCCGCCCGCGGGTCGTCTGGCCGTGCCCTTAGCGTCCGTTCCGTGGACGCGGTCCGGACCTCACGCCGCGGCGGCGACCCGCTGGAGCGCATCGGGCAGCGCGAAGCGCAGCCCGAGCTTTTGCAGCCCGCTGCAGAGCGCGAGGTAGCGCTCTCGCTCGACCGTGGCGTACGCGCTGGGGTCGTCGGCCTCGCCGGCGATCTCGTCCCGGAAGTAGCTCGCATACCACGCGGCGGCGGAACGGAGCGCCTCGATCTCCTCGGGCTCGAGCTCGGGCAGGGCGGTGGACGACATGGCGGGGACGGTACGTGGCCTTCCGGACACACCTCCACGCCGGAACGTGCCGACACGCTCCCACGAACGTCATGAAGCTCACCCCCGACCAGCGCCGGCTGCTCGATCGCCTCGCCGCGGTGCTCGAGGCCTACCGCGGCCGGTACGCCGAGCTCGGTGGGACCCGGCGCTTCGACGCGTACCTCGCCGGTACCGCACGACGCGAAGACGAGGAGCTGCTCACCGAGCCGGTCCTGGCCGACCTGCTCGAGCAGGTGCTGGGCTTCCCCCGCGACGCCTACTTCCCCCAGCTCGGGCGCAGCGGCCTGAAGCCCGACTTCACCCCGATCGACCTCGTGGCCCACTCGTTCGTGCTCGACGCGAAGAGCTCGGCGCAGACCCTGGGCCCGCACGAGCCCCAGATCCGGGCCTACGTCGATCAGCGCCGGCTCGACTACGGCGTGCTGTTCAACCTCCGCGAGCTGCGCGTCTACCGCCGGGGCCGAGCGGGCCACGTGGCCGAGCTCTCGTTCCCGCTCACGCCCCTGTGGCAGGCGGCCAAGGGCGAGGCGATCCCCGGCGCCGAGGTCAGGCGCTTCGAGGCCTTCCACGCCACCTTCCGCTACCACCTGCTGTCCACCGCCGACAAGGTCGAGCGGATCCGCCGGGCGCCCCGCTGGGCCGAGCTCGAGGCGCGGGGCGAGCGCCTGGAGATCGACGTGGACTACCTGGTCGACCGCCTGCGCGAGCTCTCGCGCGCACTCGCCGAGGACGCCGCCACCCAGGAGGACGCCCTGCTCCGTGACCTCGAGCTCGATCCGGCCCGCGAGCGCGCCCTGGTCCACGAGCTGCGGCTGCTCGTGCTCGACATCGCGCCCGGCACCGACCCCGACGCCCTCCCGGCGAAGGTCGACCCCTTCCGCCTCGGGGAGGGGCTCCTGGGCCGGGCCTAGCGCCAGTACCTCCTGCGCGTCGCCCAGCTCGCCCTCGTGCGCGTCGTCCTCTACCGCTCGTGGGAGGACGTCGAGTTCGTCGACGAGCGGCTCTACGACGGCGCCTTCGGCGTGCTCTACGACCGGCTCGGCCAGAGCGTCCGGGCGGTGCTGCGAGAGGCCTTCGCCGCCGGATACGAACGCTACCGCTGGCTCTTCGGCGCGGACAACAACTACCACTGGTACCGCCCGCGCGAGGACGTCCTGGTCGACGTGCTCTACGCACTCGTACCCGTCCCGCTCGGCAAGCTCGACGCCGACGTGCTCGGCGGGCTCTACGAGTCCTACGTGGACGACATCGATCGCGATCGCCTCGGGCAGTTCTACACGCCCCGCTCCGTGGTGCGGTTCATGATGGACCGGGCGGGGTTCACCGGGCCGGAGGGAGTCTTCGCCGTCGAGGGCGACCGGCGCCGCCCGCGGCGGGTGCTCGACTTCGCCACGGGCTCCGGCGGCTTCGTCGTCGAGGCCGCGCGCCGGATCGTCGACGAGGTCGCCGACGGGGACGAGCGGGCGCTGACCGAGGGGCTCATCGCCATCGCGCGCGGGATCACGGGCAGCGAGATCAGCCCGTTCCCCTACTACCTCAGCGAGGTCAACCTGCTGCTCCAGGTCTCCCGGTTGCTCGGCGGCCTGCGGGCCCGCGGGGCGGAGCCGGGCGCGTTCGTGCTCGGGATGGTCCACGCCGACACCCTCGCCGCGCGCGCCGGCAGCGACGTGAGCCTCAGCGGTCTGGACCCGGGGGCGCGCGCGGACCTCGCCGAGCTCGTGGCCGACGAGCGCTTCGGGCTCGTGCCGCTCGACTCGGCCAAGCGCGAGGCGTACCGGGCGCTACGGGAGGACGGCGGCTTCGATCTCGTCGTCGGCAACCCGCCCTACGTCTTCGAGACCGGGAACCGGGTCCTGTTCGACCGCCTGCGCGGCCTGCCCGGCTGGCGGGGCGAGTACCGCGGCAAGAGCGACTACCTCTACTACTTCCTCACCCTCGCCGCCGAGAAGGTCGCGCCCGGCGGCACCCTCTGCGTGATCACCCCGGCGGGCTGGATGAACGCCGGCAACGCGGCCTGGCTGCGCGAGCGCCTGGCCGGGACGCTGCGACTCGACGAGCTGTTCCTGTTCGGCTCGCATCGCCTGTTCGCCCCCGAGCGGGGTCGCCGGGGTGAGCGCCGCCACGCCCCCACCCCGACGGTCGAGAGCGCGATCCTCCTCGCGCGCCGCATGCCCGCCCCGCGCGGGCACGAGCTGAAGATCGTCGCCCTCGAGGACGAGGCGGCCGCGGCCCGGGCCCTGCACCCCCAGACGGAGCGGCGCGCGCCCGACCGCGACCGGCTGCTGGCGGAGATGGCCCGTCGGGCCGCCGGACGCGCGGGGCGCGCGGGGGGCATCCACGTCCACCGGCTCCGCCAGCACGAGCTCGTCCACGACCGGCCGTGGCCGATCAAGCACGCGCGGCGCGACGTGGCGGCTCGCGTGGTGGCCCACCTCGACTCTGCCCTCGCCGAAGAGGAGGGTCCGGTCGAGCCGCTGGCGCGGCGCTGGGCGATCTTCCAGGGAATCCAGACCGGCGCCGACGCCTACACGGCGCGGATTCAGCGCCGTGTAGGCGACGAGGTCAAGCGGCGGCTCGAGGAGGAGGGACGCCGGACCGGGGATCCTATCCTCGAGCTCCCGCCAGGGCGCGAGGACGAGGCGCCGTGGCGCGAGCACCCGGAGCTGCTCGCCCGCAACCCCGAGGCGCGCGCGGTGCTCTACGGCGCGCTCGACGACGGGGACTACACGAGCCTCGTGTGGATCGGCCGCGGCGATCCCGTCCCCGCCGACGTCGTGCGCGCGCTCGAGCCATGGCGCCCGGTGCTGGCGACCCGGGCGGAGTTCGCGCGCAACCCGCGCCGGCGGTGGTTCGAGACCGGTTGGCCGCGGGACCGCGCCACGCTCCGCGGGCCCAAGGTGATCGCGCTCTACCGCACCGACCGCGGACGCTTCGCGCTCGACGAGGACGGGGCGTGGCAGCCCTCGATCAAGGCGACGCTGTGCACCCCGAAGGCGCCGGGGCTGTCGGTCGCCTATCTCTGCGGTTTGCTCAACTCCGAGCTGCTCGATCTCTGGTACGCCCTGCGCGGCAAGACGCCCCGCGATGTCTGGCGCAACTACGAGCCCAAGCCCATGGGGCCGATGCCCTACCGGCACGTCGGCGCCGTCACCGAGCACGAGGCGGAGCTCCGCGGGCTGGAGGACGACCTCGCCGGCGACTCCGCCGCCGCCCTCGCGCGCCTCGACGTGCTTCTCGCCGATCAGCGCGAGGGCAACCCAGCTCCGGGCCCTGCCGCCGCCGCGCTCGCGCTCACCGTCCGCGCGATCGCCGCCAACCGTCGCACGCTGCTGACCCACCGGCCGCTCGTGACCGGGCTCGGCGCGACGGTCAAGGACGTCTGGCGCCGGGGCCCGGTCACCGTGGCGTCCGGTCCCCTCGTCGCCGCCCTCCCGCCGCAGGAGACGATCTCCGTCCGCCTGGATCCCGACCTCGCGCTCGACGTGCGCACCGACGGGCGCCTCGGGCGTTCGCACCGCGAGGGCGACGCTCTGCGCTTCACGCGCGCCCACCAGGTCACGGCCGAGGTCACCGGCCCACCCGAGCGCATCGATGGGCTCGAGCGCGTCCTCGCGGGGCGGAGGGACCTGCTACCGGCCGACCTCGGAGCGACGCTCCTGCCGAAGTCGGGCCCCGCCTTCGGCGACCGGATGGAGGAGCTCCGCGCGGAGATCGGCGCGCTCCTCGACCACGGCGCCGACCTCGCGGAGCGCGCCGAACGGCTCGTGTGCGGGCTCTACGGTGTCCCCTCCGAGCTCGAAGACGCGGTCGTCGAGCATGCCCGGGTCGGTGCCGCGCGCTGCGTTCCGCCCGACGAGAGCTGACGGGTCCCCGTCAGACGGAGGGCGCGCCGGGAGCGATGGGAACGCTCCGCGCGAGCCCGACGCTGCATCTTCTGCACGTCGTCAGGCCGCGTGCTCAAGGGCACGACGAGCCCGGGATCCGCGCCTGGTGTCGACGTCCGGCATTTCGCCACTGGACGTACCGGGGGGTGAGCCGGAGCGAGCGACGGTCGACGGGTCCTGCGCCGACCCGGGCCGGAGCGCCCTGCCCTCGCCAGACACGGATGTCGGGGGCGTGTCCACTGTTGGCGAACAGGTTGTTGCGGATCGACGACGCGTACGCGAGCGTTCCGCAGCGGTTGAGCGCCAGGGCGGACACGTCGAGCCCATTGTCACCGCGCGGGCTATCGAGCCGGTGCACCCGACCGCTGCGCAGATCTGCATCCATGATGCTGACGAACGGACCGGAATAGAAGTCCACGGTGATGATCGTGCTCTCCACGAGCGCTGCCCGGGAGCCGGCGATCGTCGGATACTCGCGGGACGTGAACTGATTTCCGGGCGAGAGGTTCCCCCCCTCGGAGAGCGCCGTCCGGCGCCCACTTGCCTTCCAGCACCCGAGGTAGTCCCCTCCGCGATCGCCGCCGGTGATCACGATCGCCGCCGTGCGCGTCTCGCGTAGCACCTTCCCGTGCTTGATCCCACAGGGCGCCGGGCGACCGCGTGCCCCCGCACGCCGCTGGGCCAGCGAGCCCTCCTCGGTCCGCGAGTCCGAGACTGCGTCCTTCACGGCGATCCGCGGCGAGCGGAACCCCGCGGCCTGGATCCGCGGGAGGTCGGCGTACTCCCCCTCGCGCTCCAGGCGATGCCCGCGCCGGCGCAGCTCGGCGAGCACCCGGGCGGGGATGCGCTTGTCCTCGATGAGCAGCTTGCCGCCGCGGTCCTCCTGCTCGAGCTGGGCGTCGAGCCGCGGACCATCGACCGCGTGGGCGAGGTCCTGCCCGAACGCAATGCGGTTGAGCAGCGTCCAGAAGGTGCCCATGATGATCGTCGAGCCGCCCGCGCCGCCCGTGACCGCGATGGGCTTCCCCCCGCGCACGGCGATGATCGGGCTCATCGAGGAGCGCGGGCGCTTGAACGCACGCGGCTCGTTCGCCGTCCCCGGATCGCCGAAGTCCGTCATCTCGTTGTTCATGAGGAAGCCCGCGCCGGGGACGACCACCGCCGAGCCGAACTCCTGCTCGATCGTGCACGTGACCGACACCGCGTTGCCGTGCCGGTCGACGACCGACACGTGCGTGGTCGAGCCGCCGCGGCGCTCGACGGCGCCGGGGCGGTAGCGCCGGGCGCGCGCGAGGGAGATGTCGCCACGCCGGCGGTCCGCGTAGGCCTTCGACGTGAGCATCCGCGTGGGAACGCGCGCGAAGCCCGGGTCGCCGAGGTAGCGGCTGCGGTCGGCCCAGGCGATCTTCTGGGCCTCGGCCACGACGTGCAGGGTGTCGGCCGAGCGGGGGCCGAAGCCCGCGAGGTCGTAGGGCTCGAGGAGGTTGAGCAGCTCGACGATCGCCACGCCGCCGGAGCTGGGCGGCGGCACCGCCACGAGGCTCGCGCCGCGGAACGAGCCGCGCAGCGGCGCGCGCCACTGCGCCCGGGAGCGCGCCAGGTCGCGGAGGGTCAGCACGCCCCGGTCGCCCTTCAGCCGGCGCGCCCGGCGCTCGTCCTGCACGATGTAGGCCGCGGTGAGGCCGCGGTAGAAGCCACGCGGGCCCTGCCGCCGGATGCGCTCGAGCGTGTGCGCGAGCGCGGGCTGCCGGAGCAGCGCCCCGGCCCGGTAGGCGCGATGGCCGCCGACGAGGAACTGTGCGCTCGCGTAGGGGAAGAGCTTGAGGCGCTTGGCGTTCTCCACCATCGCGGCGTGGAGCGCCGGCGTCACGCGGACCCCGGCCCGGGCGAGGTGCTCGGCGGGCGCGACGGCCCGGGCGAGCGAGAACGTCCCGAAGCGCCGCAGCGCGGCGTCCATCCCCGCCACCGTGCCGGGCACCCCGTGCGTGAGGTGCCCCGTGTAGTCCTTCGCCAGACCGGGATGGTCGAAGACGTGCGGGGTGAACGCGGCCGGCGCCGCCTCGCGGAAGTCCAGCGACGCGGTGCGCCCGCGGGCCGAGCGGTAGACGAGGAAGCCGCCGCCGCCGATCCCGCAGGACTGCGGGCGCGCGACGTTGAGCGCGAAGACGGTGGCCGCGGTGGCGTCGACGGCGTTGCCGCCCCGCTCGAGCACCGCCCGGCCCACGCGCGCGGCGGCGGGCGACTCCGTGGCGATCACCCCGAGGCGTCCGGACACCGCCGGGCGGTACTTCGAGCCGGCTCGCGGCTGGGCGGCGATCCCCACCCCCTCGAACGTCGTCGCGAGGAGGAGGAAGGCGAAGAGGAGGAGCCGAGGGCCGCGCATGCCGGAGTCCTACCCGCACGCGACGGGTTTGTCGACCCAGAGCCGACGAAGTCGACTCTCGCCGTCAGCCGAGCCAGCGGCGTCGGCGTTCGAGCACCTGAGCCGACGAGGCCGGCCCACGCGCTCTCAGAGCAGGCGGCGCAGGCGGGCGAGCGCGTCGTCGATCTGGACGTCGTCGATGACCAGCGGCGGGACGAAGCGCAGCGTGCGCGGACCCGTCGCGTTGATCACGAGGCGCTCGGCCTCCAGCGCGCGGCGCACGACCCCGGGCGCGTCGCCCGCGGGCAGGTCGGCGGCGAGCATGAGGCCGCGGCCGCGGACCTCCCCCACCCCGGGCAGCTCGCGCAACCCCGCGGCGAGCCGCTCGCCCCGCGCGCGTACCTCCGCGAGGAACGTCTCGTCGTCGATGATCTCCAACGTGGCCAGGGCGGCGGCGCTGACGAGCGGGTTGCCCCCGAACGTCGTGCCGTGGTCGCCGGGGCCCAGGACCTCCGCGTGCTCGGGAGAGGTCACGAGCGCGCCGACCGGAGCGCCCCCGCCGAGT
>JAABUS010009417.1_pt1 | contig 10324 bp, 15 predicted proteins | sample 5560161 | NCBI WGS metagenome assembly JAABUS01 (sample SAMN10711885, study PRJNA513376) | rock metagenome | isolation source: Antarctica rocks | place: Antarctica: Victoria Land, Trio Nunatak nord | collected 2016-01-04
GCCTGGTGACCGCTGGTTCGTCGACGAGACCTACGTCAAGGTCAACGGCCGGTGGACGTACCTGTATCCGGGGCTCGACCAGTTCGGGCAGGTCATCGACGTGTGGCTGTCCGCCAGGCGCGACCTGACAGCAGCGCGGACCTTCTTCACCCGAGCACTCGCCACCGGAGTCGTGCCCGTCGAGGTCACCACGGACCGGGCACCTGCCTACCCGCGAGTCCTAGCTGGTCCCGGCCGCGATGCACGACACCGCGCAGTACGCCAACAACAGAGTCGAGGCAGACCATGGTCGGCTCAAAGCAAGGCTGCGACCGATGCGTGGCCTCAAGACCTTCCGATCAGCTCGGATCCTCGCCACCGGTCACGCGCTTGTCCAGAACCTGCGACGCGGCCACTACGACACCGCCACCGACGAGCCAGCCCACCGTCGGCTGCCGGCGGCCTTCGATGAACTCGCGCTCGCCACCTGACCGGCGCCAGCGGGGCTCAACCCTGCCGCCCGATCGACCAACGCAACAGAGCCTTCTGACCTCAGCCACACAGCCCCGGCAGAAGCCATTAGAGCCCGTGAGCCTGCACTCCGCGGACCGCCGGCTGGCCGTTGGTTGCGCCGACGTCCGGCTGCGATTGATGACCAGGGACGATGGGCGCCAGTACCTCGCCCAGTTCTACAAGAAGGTCGTCGACCGTGACGTCCCCTACCGGGGTGCGGGGCCGTCGTTAACCGCGCTATCCACGATTCGTTGGCATATTGATGCCAGCGGAGCCCAGCGACACCCGGCTCATTCGTGCCTGCTGGGGTAGGCGTGGACTACAGCGCTGGCCAGTTTCGGCACGGCATGCGTCAGCTCATGCTCGGCAGAGTGGGCAAGCCGGTGGGCCTCGGCGAGCGAACTGTTGCTATCGATGTCGAGATCGGCATCCGCATGGATCTCGTGGCCGATCCAGCGCATCCTGACCCGACGTACCGCCACGACGCCGGGAATCCTCTGCAAGCTGGATTCGGCGGCGCTGATCAGATCGGGATCAACCGCATCCATCAGCCGACGGAAGATGTCTCGCATTGCGGTCCGCAAAACGGCGAGGATGGCAACCGTGATGAGCAGACCCACGATGGGATCTGCGGCAGGCCACCCTGCGGCGACCCCCGCGGCGCCAACCACGACTGCTAGCGACGTCATTCCGTCGGTACGGGCGTGCAGGCCATCAGCGACCAGCGCCGCCGATCCGATCTGGCGCCCGACCCGGATCCGGAAGATGGCCACCGCCTCGTTGCCGAGGAAGCCGACCACTCCGGCCAAAGCCACCCAGCCGAGATGGTCCACGGGTTGCGCGTCGATCAGCCGCGCGATCGATTCATATCCCGCCACCACGGCGGACACAGCGATCATCGCCACCACGACAAGACCAGCAAGGTCCTCCGCCCGTCCATACCCATAGGTGTAACGACGCGTCGGCGCACGCCGCCCAACAGCGAAGGCCAGCCAGAGCGGCAACGCGGTCAGGGCGTCGGAGAAGTTGTGGATGGTGTCGGCCAGCAGTGCGACCGACCCCGAGATCGCCACGACAGCAAGCTGCGCGACCGAGGTCACACCGAGCACAACAAGGCTGATCTTGACCGCCCGAATCCCCTGCGCGCTCGACTCCAACGCGCTGTCAATGGAATCCGTCGCGTCGTGAGAGTGAGGCCGAACCACATGGGACAAGCGGTCCCGCAAAGTACGTCGCCCGCCAGGACTGCGATCGTGCTCGTGCGAGCCGCCGTGGCCCTCGCCGTGACCGTACCCGTGACCGGCGCCAGGATCCTGGACGCTCACTTCGCACCTCGTCGCCCAGCGGAACGAAGCGGCGTCGCCTCGTCCTGGTGGTGCCGGGGCACGTCCGGGCCGGCATGCTCGGCGTTGAACACCGCGTCACGGACGAGCTGCGCAACATGGTCATTCTCGACCCGATAGTAGACTTGCGTCCCCTCGCGGCGAGTCCTCACCAGTCGGGCCATCCGCAGCTTCGCAAGGTGCTGGGACACCGATGGGCCCGGCTTCCCGACCAAGATGGCCAGTTCGTTCACCGACGACTCCACATCGAGCATCGCCCATAGCAACCGCACCCGGGTGGTATCGGCGAGCATCCGGAACACCTCGACCGCGAGCTCGGCCTGCTCGACGGGCAGGGCCCCGCCTTTCTCATTATCTGCATGCATGCGCAGATAGTACCTCGAGGAGGTCGTCGCACAGCAGCAGGTCCCCTGTCGACCTCCGCGTCACGGGCGGCATGGTGAGCAGTGCCGCGACCGCCTGGTTCTCCGACGACCCTGGCCGTGGTCACTCGGCCAGGAGGACGCCCATCATGCCGCGATCCTCATGGTCGAGGATGTGGCAGTGGTAGACGGTGCGGCCTCCGAAGTCATCGAAGGCGATGCGCAAAGTCACCTCGCCACGGGCCGGAACGTTGACGACATCGAGCCACATGGGCGTCTCCACCGGCGCTCCGTTGTCAGCTATCAGCTGCATCGGCCAGACGTGCAGATGGAATGGGTGGTCCATCGGGCCGACGTTGCGGATGGTCCACTCTTCGATTGCGCCCACCGCGACCTTCTGGTCCACGCGGGCTGCGTCAAACTTGTTGCCGTCGATGGTGAAGCTCATCCCCCCTGAGCTACCGCCGCCCATCATTCCGCCAGCCATGCCCATCTGGAACGTGAGCACCCGTCTGCGTGAGACCTCACTTGCGCGCAGGTCGCGGGGTGTGATCTGGCGAGGGAGCGGCGCGAGTTCCGCCTGCGGCGACCCGCGCACCTCGAAAGTGGCCAGATCAACGTGCCCGCCACTGCGTAAGGCGGATCCACCGCCCATCATCCCGCCCATCATGCCGCCCCGGTCGAACGGCTCGGCGCGCAGGACGCTGCGGCGTCGACCAGCCGTCACGATCAGGTCGGCGCGGTTTCCCCGGGCGAGCAGGACGTCCTCGACCTTCAGCGACTCCGCGAGCCGACCGGAGTCCCGTCCGAGCAGCTGCACCACTTGGCCATCGAGGCGCAGCGATAGGTACCTGGCACTGCACGCATTCACCACACGCCAGCGTTCCCGCTCCCCGGGACGCGCCTCGAGCACCGGAGCAGCCTGGCCGTTGACCAGCACCAGGCTCCCTTCACGGCCCATCATCTGCTCCATGGTCGATGGGGTCGGGATCTGCCCGGAGGCATCCAGGCTGGTGTCGGAGACGACCATGACGCGTTCGCGGGTCACCGGGACAGCGTTGGTGTCCTCGACGATGATGGCCCCGTAGAGGCCACCGAACAGCTGGTCGGCGACCATGCCGTGGTGATGGGGGTGGTACCAGTACACGCCCGGCGGATGATCGCCGCGCAGGCGGTACTCGTAGGAGAACGAGTCGCCGGGCTCGACGACGACGAACACGTTATCGCCGTTGCCCTCCGGGGAGACGTGCAGCCCGTGGACGTGAAGGTTGGTTGGCTGTTCGAGCCGGTTGACGAGTTGGATGCGCAGGGCGTCGCCCGGCCTGATGCGCAGGGTCGGGCCGGGAAGCCCCCCGTTGTAACCGAGTGTGGTCGCTCTCCGGCCGGCAACCTCATGAGACCCAGAGGCCGATTCCAGGCGCACGTCGAGAAAGCCGCCGCGGCTGCGCAGCACCTCCGGCTCCTGAAGGGCGGCCTCCGTCAGGGCGTCCAATGTCGAGGGCGAGCGCTGCCAGAAGAGACCGCCTCCGCCGACCGCGGTACCGAGCAGGCCGAGGCCACCGAGGGTCAGCGCGGTTCTGCGGTCGATCGGCTGCATCAGTCGCGTTGCCCGAGCACGCGCAGTCGTTCCTGGTACTCCTCGGTGCTGAGTTCGCCTCGCGCGTACCGCTCGTCTAACAGCCGTCTGGCCTCGCTTTCGGGGCGACCCCGAGGGCGAGCCGGTTTGTCCGTACCGCGCCGGACACCGCCCGCGATGACCCGGACAACGACCACGACGAGTAGCACCACTCCAACCATTATGAGGAAGCCGAAGAACATCCAACCGCCTGCTCCACCTCCGTTGCCGATCATCCTTCCTTCCGCTTGCCGAACCTGCCGGATCCCCCGGGGGGGTGCATCTGCTAGTCAATGTCATGCCAGGGAGAGGAAGAGCTTTTCCATCTTCTTGACGTCGACGCTGTCCATACCGTCACCGTTGGTGAGGCAGTGCTGGAGACCGGTGGCGACGATTGCGAAGCCGGCCCGGTCCAGGGCCCGGGAAACCGCTGCGAGCTGGGTGACGACGTCCTCGCACTCGCGACCCTCCTCCAGCATCCGGAGCACGCCGGCCAGCTGGCCCTGGGCACGCTTGATGCGGTTGATGACCGGGGTCATCTCCGCAGGGACGAGCTCCATCAGTTCTCCTCGTTCAGGGCGGCGAATGCCGCGTTCAGTCGTTGCTTGGCGTCGGCTGCGAGCTTGTTCAGTGCCGCGTTGTCCGCGAGTCCCATCATCGCGTCAGGGTCGAACGCCTCCACCATCGTGGTGTTTTCCTCCACGGACCGGACGACGACGTTGCAGGGCAGGACGGCGGCGATCGAGGGCTCGGCCTGGATCGCCTCGTATGCCAGCGGCGGACGGCAGGCGCCGAGGATGATCTGGGGCTCGATGTCGACGTCGAGCTTGTCCCTCAGGGTCGCTTTGAGGTCGATCTCGGTGAGCACCCCGAAGCCCTGGTCACCGAGCGCGACCCGGACGGCCTCGACGGCGGCGGCGTAGGGCTGGTTCAGGGTCGTGGTGATGGTGTAGTTGCTCATCAGGCGCTCCTCGGGTGGTTGTTGTCGCGGCGGATCTGCTCGATGTCGAGCTCGTGTATAGCGGTGATGACCTGCTCCAGAGCGGCCGCCGGCAGGGCGCCCGGCTGGGAGAAGACCAGCGAACGGTCCTTGAAGGCCATCAAGGTGGGGATCGACGTGATCTGCGCGTCGGCGGCGAGGGACTGCTCGGCCTCGGTGTCGACCTTGCCGAAGACCACGTCCAGGTGGTGCAGCGACGCCTGCTCGTAGACGGGCGCGAACCGGCGGCAGGGACCGCACCAGGACGCCCAGAAGTCTACGAGAACGATGTCGTTCCCGGTGAGGGTACGTTCGAAGTTCTCCGCACACAGCTCGATGGTGGCCATGACCCGTCCCCTCTTACTCGTGAACTTGACGATACCCCAGGGGGTGTTATGATTGCCATCGTACATACCCCCACCGGTATTGCCAAGCAGTCGGCCTGTCAAAGGAAAGGACGCCACCGCATGAGTGAGACCACTACTCCCAAGATCGACGTCGAGGAGCTTGCCGCCACACATGAGCGCGGCTTCCTCGTCGACGTGCGTGAGCCCGATGAGTACGTCGCCGGCCACGTGCCCGGCGCGGTGCTGATCCCGATGGGCCAGCTCGCGAACCGGATGGGCGAGATCGACAAGACCTCTCCCGTGTTCGTCATCTGCGCCTCGGGCAACCAGAGCAGCGCGATGACCGACCTGCTCCGCGGCGCCGGCTTCGACGCCGTCTCCGTGGCCGGTGGCACCGGCGCCTGGGCCCGCTCGGGCCGCCCCCTGGAAGGAGGACATGCGTGACCACGACCGACCTGACCATTGTCCCGATCGAGACCCCGACCCTGGGTGACCGCAGCTATGTAGTTCACGACGGCAACGTCGCCTTCGTCGTCGACCCGCAGCGCGACATCGACCGGATCCTGGCGATCCTGAACGAGCACGCGGTCCGGTTGAGCGACGTCTTCGAGACCCACCTCCACAACGACTACGTCACCGGAGGGCTCGCCCTCGCCCAGCGCACCGGCGCGGCCTACCACGTCAACGCCGACGACGACGTCTCCTTCGAACGGACCCCGATCCGCGACGCCGACACCGTCGAGGTGGGACCCCGGATGCGGGTCACCGCGATCTCCACCCCTGGCCACACGTTCACTCACCTCTCCTACGCGCTCACCGAGACCTCCCCCGAGGCGGCCGCCGCCGGGATGGATCCTCGGTGGGCGTGTTCTCCGGCGGCTCCCTGCTGTTCGGCGCCACCGGCCGGCCCGACCTGCTTGGCGACGAGCACACCGACGCTCTGGCGCGCCGGCAGCATGCCTCGGCGCACAGGCTGGCAAGCCTGCTCCCCGCTGAGGCAAGCGTCTTTCCCACCCATGGCTTCGGATCGTTCTGTGCGGCGACGCAATCCGAGGCGACCGAGTCCACGATCGGCCAGGAGAAGGAGTCCAACCCGGTCCTGACCCAGGACGAGGAGACCTACGTCCGCGAGCTCCTCGAGGGCCTCGGGGCGTGGCCGGCGTACTACGCCCACATGATGCCCGCGAACGCCGAGGGGCCGTCCGAGCCCGACCTGTCCCCGCCCACGACTGCTGATGCCGAAGAGCTGCGTCGCCGCATCGAGGCCGGCGAGTGGGTCGTCGACCTGCGCAACCGGACCGCCTTCGCGGCCGGACACGCACCCGGCACCCTCAACTTCGGGATCGACGAAACTTTCGCCACCTACCTCGGCTGGCTGATCATCTGGGGCACTCCGGTGACCCTGCTCGGCGAGACATCCGAGGACGTCGCCGAAGCCCAGCGCGAGCTGGTCCGCATAGGTATCGACCGCCCGGCCGCCCACGCCACCGGAGGACCGGAGGACTGGGCCGACGGTGAGGTGTCGAGCTTCCTGACCGCGACGTTCGCCGACCTCGAGCAGGTGCGCCACCACCGCGAGGTCGTGATCCTCGACGTGCGCCGCGAGGACGAGTACCGCTCCACCCGGATCAAGGGCGCCCACAACATCCCCATCCACGAGCTGCCCGGCCGGGTCGCGGAGATTCCGCCCGGCGAGGTCTGGGTGCACTGCGCCTCCGGCTACCGAGCCTCGATCGCAGCGTCACTGATTGACGCCTCGGGTCGCACACCTGTGGCCATCGACGACTCGTTCGAGAACGCCGAGGAGGTCGGCCTGCACCTGGTCGGCCCCGACGCCTGATGCCCGATCTCGTCCTTGCCGTGATCGCGGGCGCGCTGATCGGGCTCAGCCTCGGTGCGCTCGGCGGCGGCGGGTCCATCCTCGCCGTCCCGGTGCTGGTCTACGCCCTCGGGCAGAGCCCGGCCCAGGCGACCACCGGGTCGCTGGTCGTAGTCGGCGTCACCGCGCTGATCGGCGCCGTCACCTCCTACCGGGCCGGCAACGTTCTGCTCGCCCGCGGTGTCACGTTCGGGATGGTCGGGATCGGCGGCGCAGCGGTCGGTGCCAAGGCGTCCGCGCTGGTCTCGGAGGCGGTGCTGCTGGCGGCGTTCGCGACTCTGATGCTGGTGGTCGGAGGGGTGATGGCCGGACGCCAGGTGCGCGCCCAGCGCGCAGCGGGCGACCAGGAAAACGATCCCGACACGGGGGTCCGCCACGCCAGGCGCCACAAGCTGGACGACCCGATCATCACCTTCAGCCCGACCTTCGCCTGCCAATGCCCCCGCGCTCTGAAGGTGCTGATCACCGCAACCGTGGTCGGGCTGCTCACCGGTTTCCTCGGTGTAGGCGGCGGGTTCCTGGTTGTCCCGGCCCTGCTGCTCGCCCTCGCGCTGCCCATGGAGTACGCCGCGGGCACCTCGCTGGTGGTCATCACGCTGACCAGCGCCGCCGCGCTCGCCGTCCGGGCCGGGGTCGGCTCCGCCCCCGACTTGGGCCTGGTACTCGTGCTCACCGCGGTCGCCGCACTCGGGGGGTTCCTCGGCGCCAGGCTGGCCGACCGGATCGACACCAACCGACTCTCCGCCGCCTTCACCGTCCTCGTACTCGTCGTGGCCGTCTACACCGCGGCCCGGGCCCTGCCCGCCCTCGTCTGACCCACCCCCAACCGATTCCCAGGATCCCCGCCCGGCCCCCCAGGCCTCGACCCACGGAAGAGAACGTCATGTCCCCGACGGCCACCCGTCACTCCGCCCCACCACCCACCATCGACCCCTTCATCGGCTACCGGCCCGGCCCCCTCGAGCCTGCTCAGGGCCGGCGGTGGGCTGTGTCCTTGCGCCCACCGGGTGGTCGTCGACCTGATCGAGGAGTACGCCCGTCACACCGGCCATGCCGACCTGATCCGCGAGTCGATCGACGGGCTGGTGGGCGAGGACGCGCCGCAGTAGCGGGAGCACCGCGACCCCCACTTTCCCGGCCCTCCCGGGCCGGCAGTGCCACGACGCGGGACCGGCGGCGAATCCTGACCTCACCTCATCCCTGGACCCACCGACGTTGATTCCTGTGCGTTGGTCCCGCGCCGCTAGCGGATCGGTAAAGCGACGATGGTTCGCGGTCGAAGATCGGGGTCAACACCGACGTCATAATGCGGATCCGGCCGAGAATGGTCGACGAGCGGCTGGCTAACCAGCGGGCGGGCTAGCGAGGCTGCGTCTGGGTGCGGCCGCGGAATGGCGGCGGCCGCGCCGGGTGAGGCCGCGTGGCTTGTACACCGACAAAACGAGCGCCACGAGGAGCACGGCGATGGCTCCGAGGGCATGCACAATCGGTGATGGGTCACCCATCGAGGCGACCGTCGCGTCTGGTGCGGCGTGCGCTTGGGCGGCGAGATAGTCGAGGGTCCGCATGTAGAGCAGCAGGACGGCGGTCGCGAGGAGATTCATGAGGAGCTTGAGGAGTACCCAGTAGTGCCGGAAGAGCCCCCACGTGGTGCCAAGAGACTGGATCAGCCCGGTCGCCAAGGACGCGACACCGAACGGCACGAGGGCGTACCAGCCGATTACCCGTAGCGACAGGTAGCTGCCGCGAACCAGCTGAGGATCATCGCTCACCAGCGGCAGCGCGGCCAAGACCAGTGAGGTACCGGCCGCGCCGATCCAGCCAACAGACGCGGCGACGTGCACGACGAGCGATAGCTTCCGCACTCTGGGTGACATGCTCACGCAGGCACCAGATTCGTGTTCGTGCTCTGACCGACCGCCGGCCCCGGCGATCCGCCCTGTGTGTGTCTTCCGGGTCCGTGTCCACCGGTGAGCAGCATGACGACGACGAGGACGGCGAGGACCGCGGTGGCGATCACGAATCCTTTCACCCAGGTCGGCATGCCCTGCGTCGCTTTGTCGCTGGTGGTGTTATCGGGCTGTTCAAGCACCGCTTTCTCCCTCATCCTGCTTGTTGTCGGCTGAGCGACGGATCAGCACGCCGGCGGCGCGCAGTTCGCGACGCAACGCGTGCGGGTCACCCCCGCGGGCGAGCCGGTTGAAGATCCCTGCGGCCTCCGCTGGGCCGAGGCGACCCGCAGTAACTGCCTCATGAAGGGCCTTCTCAATGTGTGCTTGGCGGAACTCCTTGATGACTGCGTCGCGTTCTGCTGGTGATGCGGCGGCGTCGAACGTTTCCCGCTGCTCGGGGGAGAGGCGCCGGCGCGGGTTGTCGTCGTCGTGCTGGGCGCGCTCCATGGCCGAAACTTTATCAAGACAATCTGTCTTGCACAAGACGAAGTGTTTTGTATGTGGCGACATGTATGCTCTGGTTGTGCCGAAGCTGTGGACCGCGACGATCGATGAGCACCGCGCGCAGGTCCGCGACGCGGTCCTCGACACCGCCGCCACATTGATCGGCGAACAGGGGTTGCTGTCACTGACGATGTCCCAAATCGCCGAGCGGGCCGAGATCGGCCGGGCGACCTTGTACAAGTACTTTCCGGACGTCGAGTCGATCCTGTTGGCCTGGCACGAACGGCAGGTCGGCGCACATCTGAGCCAGCTCGCGCACCTCGCTGCGAAGCCGGGCGTGCCACTTGACCGGCTCCACGCCGTGCTAGCCGCGTACGCCGAAATCGCCCGCGACTCGCACGGCCACCACGACGCCGGCATCACCTCCTTCCTGCACAGAGGCGAGCACATCGCGCACGCGGAGCAGGCCCTGAAGCACCTCGTTAGTGACCTCATCGCCCACGCGGTCGACGACGGAGCCGTCCGCCCTGACATCAACCCCGACGAACTGGCCAACTATTGTCTGCACGCACTCAACGCCGCCGCCGGCCAGTCCCAAGCCGCCGCACGCCGGCTCGTCGACGTCACCCTGGTCGGACTCCGCACACACTGAGTCCGACCGGCTCTGTTGCGTTGGTCGATCGGGCGGCAGGGTTGAGCCCCGCTGGCGCCGGTCAGGTGGCGCGCGAGTTCATCGAAGGCCGCCGGCAGCCGACGGTGGGCTGGCTCGTCGGTGGCGATGTCGTAGTAACCACGTCTGAGGTTCTGGACAAGCGCGTGACCGGTGGCGAGGATCCGAGCTGATCGGAAGGTCTTGAGGCCACGCATCGGTCGCAGCCTTGCTTTGAGCCGACCATGGTCTGCCTCGACTC
>JAABUS010009419.1_pt1 | contig 10323 bp, 12 predicted proteins | sample 5560161 | NCBI WGS metagenome assembly JAABUS01 (sample SAMN10711885, study PRJNA513376) | rock metagenome | isolation source: Antarctica rocks | place: Antarctica: Victoria Land, Trio Nunatak nord | collected 2016-01-04
TTGGCTGCTGTTGACTTCAGCTCCTCATTGCCATGAGGTGTGACAACAGAAAGTCAGCAAGGCAAGAGGCAAAGAATGCAGCGGGACAGCAACACGCACATACAGGCGTCCTCTGTGCTGCATAGTTTTAGAAAAACCAACCAAAAAACCTCTATATGCTTTTTGTCCACACAGATCACTGTTTCTTCCTTCATCAAGGAGTTTTGCGACATCAATGCAAGACCATCCTGCAGTCACCCACTTCTATAAGCTGATACAGTCACAGTGATAATACCAACCCACACCTGCAGAGTTGTTCCATGTAAAGACTATACAACATGCACGTCCATGCTGCCCACCAAGACTACACAGCATACTTGGGTAAGCGTCAACAACGCTCACAGCGTGTAATGCATTGATACGCAGACAAAGGCTCACCTTCCAGGGACTGGCCCATCAGGAAGGCCAGGAAACTGAATTGCAGCTCGCCCAGCAGGTCACCAGGCTTTTTGCCAAAGTGCCTTTGCAGGATGTCATTGAGCAAGCCTGTCTTGTCCAGGTTGAGGGCAGTCAGCTGTTGGGGATTCATGCCAGGCACCTACACACAGCAGACAAGACTTAGTAAAATTGAATAGAAGAGCCTACGCCTTGTGGCGATCATAAAGGGAGCCTCCTGAGGTGGCAGCCCAGAGCTACAGACAGTAGGAGTGCAATGGTACTTGGCAGCAGGAATGCCTTGTAGTTGGCAGACATCCTGCAAAGAGCAAGTATTCCTGCCATGCTACATATATGTTAAAGTACCATGTCATTGTTTCTGATATCCAACTTTCAGCACGCCATACATCTGGCATGCATCCATCAAGCTTGCAAACAGTGCAACCTACTGGATTTTCAGACAGGGAATGTGCCTTATGCTTATGCTTATGCAGAAGGGCGGACAAAGGAGGCACCTTGACTAGTCTTGGCAGTCGAGTATAGTAGCAGCGCCCGACACCCTCCTGTGGTCTGAGGTCTGATGCCTGCATGTCAGAAGTGTCTTGCTGTCTGTCTGATGGATTGGCTTCAGACTGCTGCTCGCCATCCAGTCGCATAGCTGTACTCCCTGCAAATTGTATATGACCTGGATGAATGGTGACATTCTGCATCGTGCACCATATCTTTGCCAGTGGATGCATGGCTGACAGAAGAGACTTCAGGCCAATGGCGAGCTGCACAGCTGTCTGACACCATCTTGCACAGTCAAGACGCAGGTTGGACATTGCCTGTTCTGATCCTGATCCAAAGGATCCTCCATAGGAGGTCCTCCAGGAAACAAGCAGCACTGCTACACTACTGTGCAAGTCTGACTTTTGCTTAAGTTTCGCTTGCACTTGATATTGGCAATGCATTGCTGCTCGTTGCATTGGCTGTTACTGACGTGTCATATGCATACCTGTAGAGCCTGCGTCAGTCTGGCCTTGTTGAAGCTGCGCATACAGCTTCTTCTCAGCAGGTGTGACAGGTTTCAGATGAGCAGGGTCAGCCTCAGCTGTGATGCTGATGTTGCCTGATGGCAGAGGCGACAGCCTGCTGATGACACCTTGGGAGATGCAGCTTGACAGGCTCTGCCACTGCTGGTAGGCATGCAAGTTATAGGGGGCCAGGTTCTTGTCAAAGTCATAGCGCCTTGCTCCTGCTTGGAAGGGCTCCGCCTGCAGGAGCAGTGCTCAGGTGGCTCCCACAGGTACCAAGACATGGCAGCACCCTTTGCTACAAAACAGCATCGGCCCGATGGAAGATACAAAGGAACCATGTGCAACAAGGTGTGCAAGTTTGCTGCAGCATATCTGTACCTAGTACTGCCATTGCTTACAGCCTTGGTTGCTAAATGTGTGGAATTCAATGCAAGCATCACCTCGCCAGCTGGCAAATCAAACAGAAGCTCTTGCTCGCTGCTCCATCTTCTGACATACACCTGGCTGGGGGCCAAATGTACAAAAAAGCTTGAGGTGGGAGCAAAGTCGCCAGTACGACTGGCTGCATTGTACGACACCATGTGCGTCCCTGGAGGCAGTATCTTGACTCCCTTGAATTTGGGACCAACTACAAAGCTCTGCAAGCAGGCATCTAAGGCTTGCAGCTGGCAGCTCGCCAAATCACAGAGCTCTCAAAGCAGGCTTACTTGATGGTCAAAAGCAACGTGGGTTTGCTCAGGAACATCCAGCAAAAGTATCGTAGCACCCTTGTCAGCATAGTGTCTGGCAGCTTGCTGATCGATATTGACAGTGTAAGGTGCATCCATCTTTGTTTCCTTACGCCGCAAGCGACTATTGCTCTTCGTCTGACCGTCTATCAGGTCGTACGTCACTGACGACTGCTCTACTGTGCAGGAGGAGCTGTGCAAGGCACTAGCGGATCGAGATTTTGTGTCAGTAAGAGACGGTGGGGTGCAGCAAATCGAAGATAGGGTCAGTAAGCTGGCAGATTGCACTAGCGTTCATGCTCCTGCTCGTGCCTCACCTGGGCCACACACAACATCAGTCGATGCTTGCTTGCTGCCATGAATTAGCCAGCGCCCTTTAGCTCTGTGCAAGACGCCCTCTCGGCATGTCAGAGTTGCCCCTCAGCATATTAGGTCGCATTGACATCGTCGATTGTAGCAAAGCGACGTGGTTTTTCTGCGGAAGCACCAGCATATTTGTCTGCATATACAGTAAGTCGAACAGATCTGCTGCCATTGCGGAGCATGTAGACACTCAGTCTGAAATTGGTTGAGGTAGTACGCGTTTGACTTGATCGACCGATCCATGCAGGCGTTCGGACAACATGACAGGTGGCGCTGATGCAATCCAAAAGGCTGTAGACAAGAAGACTCCTGGTCAGCCGCGAACGATCAGGTCACAGGTTGGCTTGACTGAGGACCCAGTGCCGGAAGGCAAAAGAATTGCAGAGCCAGAGTAAGTCAACCTGTTCGAGCTTGTTCTTCCTGACATTGCACGGCACAGAGTCAACGTGCATGTAGACACCACCACGACGTAGAGCCTGCAAGCCATGGAAGCAATGACCCTGGTAACAATGCTGGTGAAGAGCTCAGCAAAGAAGGTATTAAGGGACACAAAGAAGAGCTGAAGCACATGCAGGTGTGTCTCATAGTGTTGAATTTTGTCAACAGATGATCATGCAGAGCTGACTGACATTCACTGCTAGTCCATGTTTCTGTACTGCAATTCCTATATCACATTGAAAAGCACATGGCCTGTATGATGCTGCAGAATCAAGCCTCCAAGTATGACTCAGCATCGAATCCTCTGAACAAGAATGCTCCGACTCAGAGCGCATCCGACACGAAAGGCGTTCAGCAGCAATAAGATGTAATACACTCACAGTTTAGACTACTTGGCATGTGCTTTGACTGCCGAAGACACTGTCATGCTGTGCTGCACTGCATAGTTGTCACTATTCCTGTTGCAGCTGCAAGGCCCGCGTTGTAACGGTTACAACTATAGCATAAGCAGGCTCATGACGTCTGCTATGAGCCCACAGCTCAATCTGGATTTTCATTGCTAGGAAGCGCCGCTTCCAAGAACAACTAACGCAAGCATGTGCTGTTGAGTCTACTCTGGCAAGCACATGTGTTGTGTTGTGTCCTGTCATGGCACAATGACATTTGAGTCACAACGTGTACATGTGCAAGGTCTCATGCCAAAACTCAGCAATATAAATGGGTGAGTTATGTATCTGCGGGTGTAGTGTCTTGCTTGGCTTACATGCTGCCGTGTATACTTGCAAGATGTCAAAGAGGTTGTACAGTAAGACAATGTCGCAAAGTCAGTTACAGGGCGTAATGTGCTGAGCGGTTCAGTGCTGCTGTAAGCAAGGAAGAAAGAAAGAAAAAACTACACTTTTCGGCATTGATTAAAGAAAAGCCTGTGGATGAGATACCTTGGGCTCCTCTGTGAGCAAGGTCTCGCTGCCCTGCCAGGCTCAGCCGGCTCAAGCCTTGATCACTGCTTTACAGAGCTCAAAGTCTTTGTGCTACAGACCATCACCTTGTAATCAATTGCAGCTTCACATTCTTCTAAGGAGTGAGGCTCATCAGCAAACGGCTGCAACCGTAATCCCAGTTCTTTGGCCTGCTTCAGCAAGTCAACAGTGCGCTGTATCTTCCAGTTGTATTGCTGAGAGTGAGTCAGAGCATCAAGCGGCAGAGTCCATTTCACAGCTGCCATCAGCGTAGGCAGCAAGCCTGATTCCATTGTAGCTGCCAGTTGACGTCCGTAGTCTATATATGCTATTGTGCAAGCTGTAACAATCAAGGAACTCTTCACTGCAGACATCGCATCAACTTTCTGCAAGTCACATGCTGCCTGTGTCAAACTCATGCCAGAGCAGACTCTTTCAAACCCGTCATCATCACACACACTCACAAACACTGCAATTCTGCCTTCACACAGTCTGTGCAATAACATAGCAGCACTGCCTCGCCAGACGCGCAAGTACGGCAGACAGGCATGGATTCAGACAATGCAGTACATATCATTGTGGCAGACAAACCCACTGCAGCTGTTGTTCACCTTCAATGTCGCTGCAACAGCAGGAGGTTCCATGTAATACAGAAGGCCTTCTGCCACCCATGTTGTAGGCAGATGCTTTTGCCAGCCAGACTTTCTTAGCGCAGCTGTCCAGTCAGCGTCTGGCAAGTCTGCAGAGCAATGTCACTATCAGAAACTCATCTTCGAACCATTCATGTGGAAATTACATATTCCAACATGTTCTGCAGCTTTCATGTGTTATGCACTCGCATGTGCAGATTTGAAGTCTCAGAACAACATGCTTAGGCACACAACGATACTTTGAGACCTGACCCGACAGCATTGCACGGGATTGCAGCAGACAGTCAAGCATGAGCACGGCTGGAAAGCAGCGTATGCACAGTTGGTCATGAGCACTATGGCTGTGTTATTGCATTATTGCATGTGGTGCTACCAGCTGCAGGTACAGATCGCACTTGAGTGTCAGACATGCAAGCTCCACTGCTTGAGCGATCAAATGCAACACAAGATCAGGTCTAGACTACACACTAACTACATGCAGCTACACTGGGGTGACTATGTCTCACCTGGATGCTGTCATTCAAATTCTGATCTACTTCTTATTAAATACTAAGTACTAAGTAGGTTACAGGCTGGCTCTCACAGTAGTAGCATCCAGGAAGCTAGACATGTACACATATGCACTGTAGGGCGTAGACGTCTGCACAGCACACTAAGGGTATCCCTACACTGCATTTACCTGCCGCAACTGCAGTTTAGGAGGCTGACTTGAGAGGAAAGACCTGGCTGTTTTGACCAGCCTGCATGCCTGCTCCTGCCTTTGGCAGTCTGCTGATTTTGAATTCCAGCACAATTGCCTGATCCACCTGCAAACGCGCCTATACATTTTACAAGTTGTGTGAACACAAGTTGCATATGTCTGTTGCTTTACAGAGTCATGCCAGGCTCAACCATCAACAACACATGAGACAGGCATGGAGACACATCCGGTAGGTCTGATTACGCTTTCCTTGAAGACACAAAAAAGGTGGTGTTTACTGACAAAATGATTTCGGGTATAGGATGCTTCACCTCGTACCAGGCAACACCTGGAGGGAAGGTCAGCCGCCCTTGTGTCCAACCCTGCCCCCAGCAATACCACCTATAAGCCATTTTTGAAGACTACGAGTAGCTTAGGTCATAACAAGTCATGCTGTGCAAAAATTGGTGCTTGCAAATTGAGGAACAAGCATCTTACACGCTCTCCTTGCTGAGATACAGGCATCTATCATAGTATTACCTCCTGTTCTGAACCCAGCACCCCCTGAGCAAAATCATGCATCAAGGAAGTATCTGAGTGCATTTCACGCAGAAGACACCAATTGTAGCAAATGAGGAGCAACTGAAAATTGACCAGCTGTCCCTGTGATCATCAAGCATGCAATTTTGTCACAGTTGGCATGTGCATGGGAACATGCATCACTGAACTGTCTGCCATACCAGAAAGCTGTCTTTCAGCCAAATACATCAGCAAATGTATGGCAGCAGAGAAGTAGGTGTTTGAATTTACCTGCTGTTGTATGGTGTGATCTTTAACAAGCTTCTCATGTTCAATGTGCATATGGGTGCTTGAACTGCGCGGGTGTTTCAACAAGGCTGTGATCTGCTCATCCACAATGTGCCCTCTGACAGCAATCCAGGTGGTGACATGACCACGGCCCAAGGCAGCTTCATGGGCAGTCGCTCCCTGCTCAGACATATATAGGTTTCAGGAGGTGACTGTGCTGCGGGCAGGCTGCAACTGTATTGCAAACATATAATGCGGTTGTCCTACATGCATTCACGCAAGTTGAGTAAGGGTTGAGCGCAAGGGCTTGCGCATTCAGCTACATAAATGGTGTGCATGGTTTTTTGGTGTACCACGCACACATGCAGGGCTCGATCAGCGTAAGGTGCTGTACCAGGAGCCATCTGCTGTAATGTTGTGCAAAAAGGTTGCACTACCTTTGCCAAGCGCTCTTGAGACTGCAGAGAACGCTCTGATCCTTGCAGCAAGTGAGGTGTGAGCGAGTCGTGCAGATACGCATCTGGTCGGGAGCTTTCCACGTTCCGCACTACTACGCACAAGAAGGCTTATCTACTTCTGTAACCCTCTCTTTGTTTTGCAAGAGCATGCCAGTGATCTGTTGCATCAGATCTACACACGCTGTCAAGATGAAAGCTTGAGGCCGCGGAGGCAGCTCAACTCATTTTCATTTAGCACCTAACAGTCTGGGGTGTGGAGCCAGTTGTGACTCATCAGACATCCTGGCTTGAAAGCACAGGTGTATGTGGTGTGCAACAAAACCAAGCTGGTGGGAATTCTGCTCGAAAAAGCGCCTAAGGTCCCGTTGTTGGTAGTTTGGGTTTCTCAAAAATGCGAGCTACCTGCAACCCATATTGACGTCCAACCAACAAAGTCTTGAGGGCCTGCGGGCACAGCACTTAGGCCCAAGAAACCCTCTGATAGGGTGCCTCAACGAAACGACCCATACCTGTGTCTTCAATCTCGTGATATCTCGTCGAGGTGGAAAGGGACATGCTGAGGTCGCGACCGGTCGATCACTGGGACATAGCTTCTCCGGGCGATTCACGGGCTGTGCGGTCGAGTCTTCACTTCACGCTATCACGCTTCTCCATACAAAACGTCACCGGCTCTGCAAGCATGACATAGAGCCATCATGTCAGGTTTTGTCGGTAGGCAATTTGTCCACAGCCGGTTTGACAAGACCGTCTGGAGGTTCTCTTTCGTATTACGGTTGTACGAGAACGGGATTTGGTATCCCCAAAAGCACGGCCGAGTTTTTCCCTGCTGTCTCCCAGGTTCCGCACCGATTCTCTGCGTTGCTCCTGCGCCTGATATCTAGCCTCTGGTATAACGCGGTACAGCCTGCAACCATTCTGGACACCTGTAACCAGACACCTGTAACTACCGCGGTAGCTCCGTAACGTGCACGGCATGCGAGTGATCAGACACTACACCGTACGGTCAGGCGCGTGCCGTCAGGCGCGAGCTACGCAGACGCAGTTGCTGCGCTTCCTGGAGGAGCTCGACAGAAAACATTACCGCAAAGTCGGAGGCAAGGCAGGCAAAAGCGATTTGGACGATGCGCGGTGCCTTAAATATTACGCCAAACGGGCTGGACTAGGGCGATCTGCCTATGAAGCGTCAGGCACTCCAAGTACGTCATAGCGCTCATCCTGACAAGCAATGATCTCGCGGACGCCATACCAGACGGGTGGCTGGAACCCCGCGGCAAGCGCAACAAGCTGCCAGTCCAGGCACCTGTACCTGCCGCCCCTGCTGTCCCAGAAACACGCGAGGCGCCTTTGCAAGAGCAGACTCGAGGTATGCTTACAGGCATACTGGCAGCTTGCAGCAGACAGTGTGCAGCACGCAAGTTGCCAAGCCTGTGCCATGCTTGCAGCAGCAGAGAGTCGACGCCTGTTTACCAGGCAATAAGCACTAGAGCCTCGCGACACTGGCAGGTAAGACACAGCTGGTTGATGAGTTTCAACCTTTTGATAGGCAAAGCTGATGTGCTTCCATGTTGTTTGCAGGATGAGCAGAGGACAGAAGCTCATGACCATAGCCTTGAGAAAGCCAGCTCTTGCAGCTAAACTCTGCCAGTGGTACTAGCAAGACCAGCCTGAACACAACCGGCGCGAGTTCAGCCGTCGATGCAAAGACTTCATGGGCAATGGGCGCGATTATGACGTCTCAGATAGCAAGGTATCTAGGAGCGTCCAGCAATCAACTTCCTGGGAATGTCAGAATTACCCCGAATGGTAAGATGGTGTCTGTCATTGATATCATCATGGTCGTGTCATTTACAGACGACGCTGGTCGACTGAAGAGAAGCGCACAGAAAAATGCGAGCGAGTACAACAAAATACTCCTCAGGGATCATCCCGAAGTATCTTCCCTGCAAAGAAACTTCCGTTTCAGTGGCCAGGGTCAACGAGACACCCCAGTGGCTGGCCGAAAGGGCATCTTGCAGATAATCTAGTTGTTGCGAAGCAAGAGGGCATCTAAGTTCCAGGAAAGCGTTGCTGGGTTGGTGGAGCAATACCTGGATGCACATGGGACTGGCAGATCTGTCTAGACGACATCACAGACAGAGCGCTTGACGCTCACATGGCCGAACTGCAGGCCACTAAAGCAGCAGACACAAAGGACAGCGGCCAGATTCCTAGGCTGAAGTCCAGAGACAGCACCAAGGAGCTTGCACAGATCATCAAGCAGACAGGCGCAGCTCCTAGGTACTATGGACTTGTCAATGGTAGTGTCAACAGAGCTGTGACAGGCATGCCCACAAAGACATACAGAGATGTGCAAGTCAACCTTAGACCAAAGGAGGCAGCAAGAGAGGCTTTCACAGACAGCATGCTGGGCATGACAGGGACCGTCAATGCTCTGGTGCAGGGCAATCTTGCAGAAGGCAGTAACGTGGATGAGCAATTGGAGTGCATGCAAGGCAAGTGCAGTCAGGCAACAGAATTGCTGGGTCTGCATAGGAAAGCAAGGGAAGTGCATCCAAGAGAGTATGTTGGCAACAAAAGAGTCATGTCCATGGACTTGACGGCTAGGAAACATCAGAAGTTGTTGCAGGCAGAGCAGCCTAGGGCAATTGAATGTGCTGCTTGAATCGATATATGTCTCATGAAAGACTGAACAGACTCCTCTCTACCCAATCATAATGCGTAACAAGGGCACATTCAAATGGCAAGTCCTCGGACAGCATTTTCACAAAGGCACCCATCTTCTTAGCATCTCTTCTGAGCTGTGCATCCTTTGAGTGTAACTTTGAATTGCGACTGATGTGTAAGTCAGAGCCTCTCTCAGCAAGCCATTCTAAATTGTAGCAAGCCAGACCTACAGAGCAACACAACATAAGGCATGACTATGTAAGTTGCCAAAGACAGGATTCAAATAAGAGCAAGTTGGCCAACCTGACTTGTCCAGAAACGCCTGAAAAGGCTGACCGTTCCTTTGCACAAAGTCGCTGTTAGTTTGCTGCTGCTTTAGCACACCCTCCGAAGTTCTTCCTTTCTCTTCTCTGCCTTCTAGTATCCTGGTTTGCACACGATCAACAAACTGCTCCAGTTTGTCTTCAGCTAAGACCCTGACAACTGTAGCAGCAACACCAGGGCTTTGTAAAGGTCTCGTCACGTGAACTGCAACCACGTGGTGCACCGGTGACACGCGTACGGCCCGTACGGCTCCTACCTTCCCTATGACAGTGGCTACCCAGATCCCCTTCTACCAGGATCTTAACGTGTTTTGTCACCTTCTCATCCTCGCCCCATTCCCGTGTACAGCGTTTAACACGAAAGTGTATGTCCTTGTACTGTGCAATTACGCCAAATCTGCTCGAAGCCTCGCGCAAGCAATCTTCCTTGCACTGCCTGAGAGCACTTGGCCTACTTGTGCGGTATTCAAACTCTCGCTCTTTGCCCAGCAAGACACCAGTCAACGATTGTGTGGCCATTTGCAGGAGAGCGAGACAATATTGATACAGAGACTGCACCGCGAAAACCAGGTCAACTTTCTCGAGCAGCGAGGCACATTGCTACAGCTTAGGCTCTTTTTGCAGAATTCCCACCAGCTTGGTTTTGTTGCACACCACATACACCTGTGCTTTCAAGCCAGGATGTCTGATGAGTCACAACTGGCTCCACACCCCAGACTGTAAGGTGCTAAATGAAAATACAGCAGAATCCCATGCGACTTCCTGGTTTCGGAGACATGGCGCCCGCCACTCAGATGCGGATATGCTACGGTAAGTACCAT
>JAABUS010009421.1_pt1 | contig 10321 bp, 9 predicted proteins | sample 5560161 | NCBI WGS metagenome assembly JAABUS01 (sample SAMN10711885, study PRJNA513376) | rock metagenome | isolation source: Antarctica rocks | place: Antarctica: Victoria Land, Trio Nunatak nord | collected 2016-01-04
TTATGGCTGGAATAAAAAATTTATACTCGTAGGGGGGTACGAATAAGGCAGTGTAAAAACGTTGATTTATTTTTAAAAAACTTTAAAATTTAACAGTTGAAGGGCCTTTTGCTGCAATGTGGGTTAAGGCCGGGAAACTTTTTAAAGAATTTATGTTTTCTCCTGTTGATAAAAAGCAATGAAAATTAATTACTGATAGATACGTGTGATGCATATACAAATGGAAGTTCTCTCAAAGTAAAAGTCTTTATATTTCTTCTAAATTTACGGTTAAGGCTTGTACAGGTTTCAACAAAAAAATTATCAATGCAGAATAGTTCATATTTTGATATTTCATCAGCCCTTTCAGCAAGTTTTTCTGCGTCGAATATCAAAGCATTCTTTTCGTAATCGTCCAATGTGTTAAACTCTTCAATTGTCATATTTCCCTTTAGTTAAACAAACAGAAGAATTATGCCGATCATAAATAAAGCTTATAACCTATGATTGTGGAGGTTGTTCTTCAAAACATAGGAAACGCTTCCACAAAAAGATTTGACGAACAAAAGCTTATTTATTCTTACTCGTTCAACGTTTTGAGTTTTTTTAAAGCTTATTTTGTTCTAAAATATGTGTCAAGGGTTAACAGGTTGAAAAATGATGTCATTCAACTACGTAAGTGCCAGGCCTTAGGCTTTACAAATGCACGCAAACCCGCATGTGACAGGGTTGCTCCAAATCCTGAATGTTTCCTGCCGCTCCAGGGCAGAGCAGGGCTTATTCTATCGCAGCAATTCCAATATCCTGTTCCTGTATTTATTTTTTGCAGAATATTTTCTGCTCTTGATTTATCTGAACTATACACAGCAGCAGTTAATCCATATTCTGTATCCTGCATCAGTTCAATTGCTGCTTCATCACTTTTTACTTTCATAATACCGATAACAGGCCCGAAGGACTCGTCTTTCATCACACTCATGTTATGATCAACATTTGTCAAAACAGTAGGCTCAAAAAAATGGCCCCTTCTATTTATCTGGTGACCACCGGTAACAATATTTGCTCCTTTTTTCAAAGCATCTCTTACCTGTTGTTCCAGCACCTTAAGCTGATCCTTCCTGCTTAACGGACCGATGTAAATTCCTTCTTCGGTTGGCGATCCGACTTTCCATGATTTAACCTCCTTTGCAAATTCTGCTATATAATCATCATAAACTTTTTCATGCACATATATGCGTTCTACAGCGCAGCAGCTTTGCCCGTTATTATAAAAAGCCCCATCGGCAGTACCTGCAGCTACTGCTTTGATATTTGCTATGTCATCTGCTACATATAAAGGATCCTTGCCTCCTAATTCACATTGACAAGGAACCATTTTACGAGCTACTCTTTCATAAATATATTTACCCGTTTTATAAGAGCCGGTAAAAAAATAACCGTCAAACTGAAGATCTAATAAAAGTTCACCAACAGTGCCTCCGCCCAAAGCCACATGAAAAATATTTTCCGGAATCCCGGCTTCTTTTAATAATTTTTCAATTTTCAATCCCGTTAGCGTTGCATATTCTGAAGGTTTATACATGACAGCGTTGCCTGCAAGTAACGCGGGTACAAATACATTTACCCCTACGAGGTAAGGGTAATTCCATGCTGAAATATTGCAAATGACACCGAGAGATTCATAAACGATCTTTTCTTCCATTCCTTCTTCGAAAGTCATCGTTTCAGGCGATAAATATTTTTCTGCATTTTCTGCGAGCCATTTTATTCGCTTCCTTGCGCCATTTATTTCATTTCTTGATTGTGATAATGGCTTTCCAACTTCACTTGTCAAAGTCGCGGCAAGACCTTCAATGTTTTTTTCTAACAAGCGAGAAAATTCTATTAGCACTTCTGCCCTTTTAGCAACCGATACATTGTACCAATCAGGTTGATTGAACTGTAATAATTCAAACTTTCGTGTTAGACTTTCTTTTGTATCTTCTTTTACTTCCTTTATAATTTCTTCCGTTGCCGGATTAATGATTTGCATATTTAATTTTTTTAAGCCCCAGCCCTAAAGGGAGCAGAGAGAAAAAGAAAGATAGATTTTTATAGCTCCCTTTAGGGCGGGGGGCTACGTGTTCCTGACAGCTTTTAAAAAATTATTTTTTATTCCATCAGAAAGAATACTTCCCTTATTTTCCATTCTTTCAGGATGCCATTGTACACACAACATAAATGCTTTATTTGTTTTATCCTTAAATTCTATTCCTTCTATTAATTTTTCTTCGTAATCATCATATGCATTTACTATCAGATTATCACCAATAGCATCCGGATCAATAGCCTGGTGATGGGCGCTGTTTATACTGCCGGTATCACAAAGAGCAATATCATATAACAATGTATTTTTTTCAATTCTTATATCATGTTGTCCATCTGTCTCCTCTATGCGACAATGTTTTATATTACTGTTTGTATCTAAATCCTGAATGAGTTGGCCTCCCTGTAAAACATTTACCAGTTGCAAACCTCTGCATATTCCCATTAATGGTTTTTTATTTTCCTGGGAATATTTATAAATCTTTTCTTCAAACTTATCTCTTTCCGGGTCAAATGTTTTGGGCTTATTTTCATATTCCAGGTTGCCACCGTAAAGTGATGGATGAACATCAACACCGCCTGTAAGGATAAATCCATCACATTTATAAATATCGTTTGGATTGTTCTTTAGGAAAGATAGCTCAATTAAATCTATATCATCTTTTATATCCGCCTCATTAAACCAAATCCAATAATTTTGAAATCTGGTTTTAGTATAACTTATGCCGATTTTTTTCTTCATGAAATTATCAAATTTTTTATCTATTCTTTTAACACACCTCAACAGCAGAAAGGAGTACAGAAATTTCTTTTCCGCAAAGACTTTAAGACTGCAAAATCAAAAAAATAATTTTAAAAAAACTAAATCTCAGACATCCCCATAAATCCCGGACATCCCAGTTCAGACATTCTTGACCCAAAGTCAGGGCGACACTGAGAGGCACAGAGGCATTATTAATATTCTCTGTGAAACTCCCTGTTCCCGATGCTATCGGGATGTCTCTGCGGTTCAAAATCCTCCTTGTGCCTGCCCTCCAACATATGCTACAAAGGATTATAGTGCCTTACGATAAAGTTCCCTGAAATCTTCTCTTGTAACAGTTTTGGGATTATTAGGATGAGCAAAATCTGCTATGGCTAAATCAGCTAATGTTTCGATGTGTTCATCCTTTACTCCTATTTCATTCAATTTATGTGGTATGTTTATTTTGGTATTGAGATCAAATAAATACTTTACTACCGCTTCCCCGTTTTCTTCTTTTAATTCCAATGTCCTTGCTATTTTTCTAAACTTATGTTCAAAGCCTTTTATATTAAATTCCATTCCGTAAGGAAGGTTTACAGCATTGGCGAGACCATGATGTGTATCAAGCAGAGATGAAAGCGGATGAGCAAGGGAGTGCACAATTCCAAGCCCCTTTTGAAAAGCTACTGCTCCCATTAAAGATGCAATAAGCATTTTACTTCTTGATTCCAGATCAGGATTATTTACTGCTTTTTCCAAAGACTCGTTAATTAGGGAAACACCTTCCAATGCAATTCCTTCACATAAGGGATGAGACATTTTTGCCAGGAAGGCTTCCATATTATGTGTTAATGCATCCATGCCTGTAGCAGCAGTTATAAAAGGTGGCAACTCCATAGTTAATAATGGATCTGCAAATACAATCTTAGCAAGTAACTTCGGAGAGAAAAGGATCTTCTTTTGATGCGTTTCATCATCCGCAATGATAGCGCTTCTTCCCACTTCACTGCCGGTTCCGGCAGTAGTTGGGATAGTGATAAAATGAGGAACATCGTTAGTTACATATACATCTCCTCCTACCAGGTCATCGTATTTAAAAAGATCTTCACGATGGTTTACTCTTAACGCGATTGCCCTGGCAACATCGAGTGCTGCACCACCACCAATTCCTATTATTGCATTACGTTGAGTATGATCGTATGCATCTGTTCCTTTATATACATTAGATTTTACGGGGTTTTTATGTATATCATGAAATACTTCTGCGGAAATATTTTTTTGGTTAAGATCAGCAATAATTTCCTTAAAAAAATCAAGCTCGGCTACGGTTTTATCTGTTACCACCAGCGGCCGTGACACATCATTTTTTAATAAGTAATCACCCAGCTCTTTACTGGCTCCCGCACCAAAGCGAATGGTAGTTGGAAAATTGTATTGGTAAATTTTATCGAAGTTCATAGTTTAAGGCGTAAGGTTTGAGGTGTAGGGTGTAGGGGTTAAGGTATAGGGTTAAAGGTGTAAGGTGCAAGAATTAAGGTGTACGGTGTAAGAATGAAGGTGAAAGAACTAAGGATGCAAGCACTTAAAAATAACTTTTGGCCTTGCCTTCTACCCTATATTTTACACCTTTAACCCTATACCTGGTTTTTAAATAATCTCAAAGTATCTTTTATATTCCCAATCGGTAACTGCTTTGAGGTGTTGCCGCCATTCCCATTCACGGGTTTGCACAAAGTGCTCTGCAAATTTTTCTCCCAATATTTCTTTTGCCAGTGTTGACTGCTTCATCATTTGGGTAGCTTCATCGAGCGTTTTGGGCAGTGTCCCATTCGAAAAATCTTTATAACCGTTTCCAATGGTTGCAGGTTGTTTTAGTTCGAGCTTATTTTTAATTCCATATAATCCCGATGCAAGTGCTGCTGCCATTGCTAAATACGGATTTGCATCTGATCCAATCACTCTTGTTTCCAGCCTGCATGATTTACTGTTGCCTGTTAAAACACGTAAAGCCACTGTTCTGTTATCAACTCCCCAGGTAAGGGTAGTTGGAGCCCATGCTCCTTCTACCAGTCTTTTATAACTGTTGATTGCAGGTGCAAACATGGGTAAGATATAAGGCAGGCAATGTAATTGCCCGGCAATATAACTTTTCATAGCCCCACTCATTTTCATTCGATCTTTATCATCATAAAAAAGATTTTTCTCTCCTGCTTCATCCCAAAGGCTTTGATGTACATGTCCTCCGCAACCAGGGAGATTTTCATTGACCTTTGCCATAAATGTAGCCATAATACCATGCTTATAAGCGATTTCCTTTACGGCTGTTTTAAATAATACCGCTCTGTCTGCCGCTTCTATAATTTCAGAGTAATTAATAGCTGCTTCAAAAGTGCCAGGTCCTGTCTCTGTATGCAATCCTTCTAAAGGCACATCAAACTTTTTGAGCAATTCAAAAAGATCTGTGAAAAAAGGATTTTGTAATGTACTGCGCAGAATCGAATATCCAAACATGCCGGGTGTGAGCGGAATTAAATTTTTGAATTGTTTATCATTGGCGCTTTGCGGAGTTTCAGCAAAATTATACCATTCAAATTCCTGTGAAAAGAAAGGCGTGTACCCGTGTTGCTTTGCATCGTTTAAAACTTTTTTCAATAATTGCCGCGGGCAAACATAAGAGGGATCTCCATTTTTGGTTATCATTTCACCTAAAAAGAATGGAAGATTATTTTCCCATGGAATCATTCTGAAAGTGGACAAATCTAACTTTGCCGGCGCATCAGGGTAACCGGTATGCCAACCGGTAAATGCAGCATTATCATAAGCGACGTCACCGGCATCCCATCCAAAAATTACATCACAAAAACTTGTGGTGGTATCCATTACGGAAAGAAATTTTTCTGCAGAAATATATTTTCCGCGCAGCACACCGTCTATGTCTGCAAAGGCAATTTTCACTTTTCCAGAAGGGTGATCTTTTACATATGTAACTATTTCTTCTGCGGTCATATAATTACTTTAAAATTTATTTTTTGATACCGTTTGTTTTTTTGAACCATAGAGCCACCGACACGAAGAAACACAGAGACTTTGCTATTATCTCTGTGAAGCTCTCTGTCGTAAAGTGTCTCTGTGGTTCAAAATCCTGAAAGCGAAATAACAAACACCCATTAATAAAAAATATGTCATTGCCAGCTTAAAATTAAAGATGGTCATGGCAACAAATGAAATGACAGCAATGATTAAAGCAATAACCGGAAAAAAAGGATAAAATGGTACTTTGAAAGGCCGTTCCAGTTGCGGTTCTTTTTTTCGAAGCTGAAATAATGCTATCATAGATACAATATACAATGTTAATGCGCCAAACACTGATATTGTTATGATCTCTGCTGTTTTTCCGGTTAGCAATGCAGTAATTCCGATAGCCATATTTATAAGCAATGCATTAGCAGGTGTTTGGAACCTTGAATTAATTTCGCCCAGGAACGCAGGTGCAAATTTTACCCTTCCAAATTCAAAACTAGATCTTCCGGCAGCTAAAATAATTCCGTGAAAAGAAGCTACTAATCCAAATAATCCAACGGTAATAAGTAAATGATACAAAAAATTATTACTGCCAACAATATGCCCTAAAGCCAATGGCAAAGGAGAGTCGGATGTAGTGTGATCAGGTTTGAATACAACAGCTTCCCAACCGGCAATGCCGACAGAACCGGCAAATGTGAGCACACAAAGAACGACCAAAGTAAGAATGGCAGAACCAAAACCAAACAGAATAGTGCGTTGCGGATGAATGGCCTCTTCAGCAACATTAGCAACACCTTCAATAGCCAGAAAAAACCAAATGGCAAACGGAATAGCTGCAAATACTCCCTTCCACCCGTGAGGAAATGAATTATGCTGCAGATTTTTAATATCAAAATGCGGAAGAGTTATTCCTGCAAATAATAACAACTCTGCTACTGCCAGGATGGTAATCACCAGTTCAAACATAGCCGCTGCTTTTACGCCATAGATATTTAATGCTGTAAATATTATATAAGCAAAAATCGCAATCGCCAATATAGGAATTTGCGGAAAAAATAAATTGAAGTAAGCGCCAATCGCAAATGCTATGGCAGGAGGTGCAAATATAAATTCTATATTTTGTGCCATTCCTGCAATAAAGCCAATATCTTTTCCCAATGCACGGGTTGCATAATCAAATGCCCCACCCGCCTTTGGAATAGCACAAGCCAACTCGGTATAACTGAAAGTAAACGTAACATACATGATTATAATGAAAAAAGTGGCGATAGCCAGGCCTAATGTTCCACCCTGTTCCAAGCCCAGGTTCCAGCCGAAATACATGCCTGATATAACATAGCCAACACCTAAACCCCACAACATAGCAGGTGTGAGTGTGCGTTTGAGAGCAGTGGGAGGAGACGAAGACAATAAAAAAGGTTTTGATTAAAAATTTAAATATCGGGATTTAATAAATTATTAGCTCTAAAATTTTAAGGTCTTATTTATGTTGCCCCGTAAATTGCTTGTCGCAACGACAATTTAAAAAAAGGAACAGAAAAGTATTGATTATCAAGAGGAGTGAAATCCTTGATTTATGATAAGGATTCGTTTATTTTCGCGTTGGCGGGAATTTTTTTATGCAACGTTTTAAAAATTTTAAATGTCAGACAGTGAACTATAAAAATTTTTATATGAAATACTTATTTTTAACAATTTGCTTTGGGGTTGTGATTTCTTTTTTTGGTAGTTGTAAAAAAGATAGTCACGAAATAGTACCAACCTTTTATGAACAAGCTGCTGGTATATGGGTGCCATATGAACTTGCAATTGACGGGACAACGCTTGATGGCAGAACTCTTGATGGAACAAGGCAATTTACTGGAAATAGCATTTTTGGAACTTCATCTGAAAGTGTTCAATTGAACAGTGATAAAACCTTTATCCCGGTACAATGGATTAGCAAAAATGATTTTACACTTAATACTGCGGAGACTGGCACTTTTGAATATTTATCGGGCAAAAAATTAAGATTCAGGGGGGCGAGTGGGACAGTGGACATCATTAAATTTGAAGGTGATGATTTATGGTTAAAGATGTATTATCAAAAATTTTTTGTAGGACCAGGATTAAGCGAATATGTATATAAGTTTAAAAGGTAACACTAAGGGGTTTATCAAGACTTGCTTTACTACAAACTACAGCCAACAAATAAGACTTCGTGGTGTGCGAAGCACAGACCATGAAGTCCATGGTTGTACGGAACCGGGCGATAGAGGCACTATCAATATTATGGGATTGCGAATTGTTTTTCTTTTTGAAGATTCCCCTTTGTAAGGATGGCGTAAGCAAAAACGCAGAGACTTACTAACTTTTTGTTACGCAGAGGCCCTTTTTTGCTCTTTTTTTGCCTTTGATACATAGTAATGCCTGGCCGCTTTTACAGCTTTCTTTTTTATACAACCATAACAGGTAAAACCTTTTTGGGTGCCAATAAATCTTTGCCCAATTCTTTCCAATTACCAGGTGGTCCGCGCCTGTCAAAGGATAAGAGCGTTTTCATTGTTTCCTTTTTGCAGCATTGACATTGGTTGGATTATAAGGCAGGCGAACCCATTTTTTCAGAATGTCAATCAGTGGCGATAGCCAAGCCCAACGTTACACGTTGCTCTAGGCCCAGGTTCCAGCCAAAATACATGCCCGATATGACGTAGCCAACACCCAAACCTCAAAGCATAGCAGGTGTAAGTGAGCGTTTTAAGGCATTGGAAGGAGATGAAGACAATAAAAAAGGTTTTGATTAAAAATCTAAATATCGGGATTTAATAAATTATTAGCTCTAAAACTTTATAGTCTTATTTCTGTTGCCCCGTAGATTGCTTGTCGCAACGACAATTTAAAAAAGCGAAAAATAAATACTTGTAAATTAAAGAATTAATTTTTTTGAAGAAACGATGGAGGTTCGTATATTAGTGTGTTGAACCAACATCGCCTATAAAGGCGATGAGTTATAAGTGCAGTATCTTGTAGTTTATTTTTAATAGTATAAACTACAAAGATCATGGAAAAAAAACTTTAAGTCCGCAAGCTGTTGCGGCATTGGAAAAAACAAATCAGTATCTCTCCCTTGGCCATTACAGTCCCAACACTGTTCGCAATTATCTAAGTGAGTTGCGTTATCTTTTTGTCTATTACTGCGATGTAAGCCCGCAGGATTTTACAGAAGATATGATAATGGAGTATTTAGTGTACCTGGCTAAAACCCTGGGATGCAGCCGGGTAAAATGTAAGATGGCTGCTCAAAGCATTTCTTTCTTTTGCCGCCATGTGCTAAAGCGGCCTTATGTAATCCCTTCTGTTATCTATCCACGCTCCTCCAGCACGCTTCCCCCTGTTATGAGCGCTGAAGAAATAAAGTCTCTCATAGATACGGTGAAGAATATTAAGCACCGCACTATTATCATGTTGCTTTACAGCAGCGGACTGCGTGTAAGTGAAATATCACACCTCAGGATTGCTGATATAGACAGTAAGAATATGCGCATAAAAGTGGTACAGGGCAAAGGTGCAAAAGACAGGTTTACCCTTTTGTCACAACAGGTATTGCTGGAACTGAGGGCGTACTACATCATATACAAGCCCAAAGAATATTTATTTAATGGCAGCGGGCCGGGCAGACCTATCAGTGTGCGAAGCATTCAGCACCTCGTACAAAAAGCGCTGATACAGCTTGGGCTCGACAGTAAGAATTATACCGTGCATACCATTCGCCACAGCTTTGCCACCCATCTTGTAGATAATGGCACTGATCTGCATACTGTAAAAGAACTGCTCGGCCATACCTCCATTCAAACCACTATGCGCTATATGCATCTTACCCCAAAGCGCATAGAGGGAATTGTTAACCCATATGACAGGTTGCCTCAAGGCAAAGAAGGCTCACCTGCAGCATCATTGAAAAAAGTAAATATAAAATGATGCTGTTATGCTATCTTATACAACTGCGCATGCTACTGTGCAGCAGGTACTCCAAAAGCATTATGAGCCAAAGACAGAGGCAAATGTGCATGTTCAAAATGTAATGCAGCGTTTAAAGACCTGCCGCACTGCAGCACTTGGCTATCATGCTTACCGCTGCAGCGACCAGGCATGTGGTCATATAAAATATCAATATCACAGTTGTCGCGACAGGCACTGCCCCAACTGCGGAGCCCTCAAAAAACAGGAATGGATAGAAGCACGTATGCAGGAACTTTTACCTGCTAAGTATTACCATGTAGTCTTTACGCTGCCTCACGAACTTAACAGCCTGGTACTGGGTCACAGAAAGCTTTTGTTCAAACTGTTATTTGATGCCTCTTCTCAAACGCTGCTCACTTTTGCAAAAGACCCAAAATACCTTACTGCATTGCCAGGTATTATCAGTGTTCTGCATACATGGGGGCAGCAGTTGAGCTTTCATCCTCATGTCCATTGTATTGTAAGTGGCGGCGGCATTGCCAAAGACAA
>JAABUS010009422.1_pt1 | contig 10320 bp, 17 predicted proteins | sample 5560161 | NCBI WGS metagenome assembly JAABUS01 (sample SAMN10711885, study PRJNA513376) | rock metagenome | isolation source: Antarctica rocks | place: Antarctica: Victoria Land, Trio Nunatak nord | collected 2016-01-04
CCGCCGATCGTCGGGGAGCCGCTCGACGTGGCCAAGCAGCGCGCCGGGCGCGCCCGCTTTCAGATCACCGTCGACTCCGGCGGCGGCCTGTTCGGCGTGCGCCGCGACAAGAACTGGGAGGTCGTCGCGCAGCGGCCCGGCCCGGGCGAGCTCATCGAGCAGGGCTCGACGATCCACGTCGACATCGTCAAGCGCTGATCAGCGCAACGAAGCGAACGCTGCCGTGCTCGGTGCGGTGCAGCTGGTCGCCGTCACGCCGCAGGACAACGAGCGTCCCGTCGACGGGAGCGACCATGCGGCCGCCGTCGGCGAACTGCGCGCTCAACGAGCGAAGCCGCTCACCGCTGGTCGCGGCCGCGACGTTGATGGCGTCGAAGGGCGCGTGGTCCGGAACGCCGGCGGTGCCCTCGCCGATCAGCAGCTCGACGTTGGTGACGCCGGCAGCGGCGAGGTTGGCGGCTGCCGTCCGCGAGAGCTGTGCATGGCGCTCGACGCTGACGACCCGGTCGCAGAGTCGTGAGAGGACGGCGGCGTGGTAGCCCGAGCCGGTGCCGATGTCCAGTACGCGCCCCCGGGCCGGCGGCTCGATCAGCGCGACCATGTGGGCGACCAGGGACGGCTGGCTGATCGTCTGGTCCAGGCCGATGGGTAGCGAGCAGTCCTCCCACGCTCGGTCGCGGAGCTCCTCGGGCACGAACCCGCGCCGGTCGATCGAGGCCACGGCCGCCAGCACCCGCTCCGGGACACGATCACGGAGGTCGTCGAGCAGGCGTTCGGAGCCAGACGCGCGCATCACGCGGGGCTCTGGTCTCGGGAGCGCGCTCCCGCGATGCGGCGCATCCCGGCGCGACCGTCGATGCGACTGTCGGGCGTGAGCGCAGGCTAGCCGGGAGAGTGAAGGCGTCGGCGTGCTTGGCGGAGAGAAGACGCAGCCAGTCCTGCGAGATGTCTTGACCCGGCGCGACCTCGGGCGCGACTGGTCCTCCACGCGTTCCCCTCGGCGCAACCGCTGGAGGCTCACTCGCACCTGGCACGACTCATGCTCCACGCGTTCGCCGGGGCGCAGCCGGTGGAGCATCACTCGCGCCCCGTGTCTGCGCCCAGCGGCTCCCGGGGTAGCCGATCGGACAGCGGCCGGTCGAACGTGAAGGGATTGGCCCCGGGCACGGTACGGTAGCACCGTACATATGGTTCGAAGCGTTAGAACCAAGGTGAGAATCGTCCTCCCCTGGACGCCGGCCGCGAGAAGCGCCACAATCGTGTGCATGAGCATCGAATCGCTGCGAGCGGTCCGCGATCACTTCTCCGAGGTCGTCGATCGCGTAGAGGGCCAGCACGAGCGCGTGGTGGTCACTCGCAACGGCCGGGCCGCTGCGGTGCTGATCAGTCCGGAGGACCTCGCGCAGCTCGATTAGACCATCGACGTTCTGGGTGATCCGGCGGCATTGGCGGAGATCCGCGAGGCGGACGCTGCCTACGCCAGCGGCGATGTCGTGCGCGGCGTGAACGCCGTGCGGCGTCTGCTGGGGTGAATGCGGAGGACGTTTACGAGTTGGTCGTCACCGGTCCGACGAGCCGTGCTCTGACCGACCGGCTCCCCGAGGCCGTCGCCTTCGCGGTCATCGAGTTTCTCACGACGGCGCTCGTACACCAGCCGCGTCGAGTCGGCAAGCCACTGCGCGACGACCTCGTCGGCGTCTGGTCAGCGCGCCGCGGCACCTACCGGATCCTGTATCGCATCAAGGAGGAACCTCGCGAAGTGGTCGTCCTGCGCATCGAGCGCCGGAAGGACGCTTACCGACCCCTCTGAGTCGCCTCCGTCACCACGCGCCATGCGCGGTGGCGTCGCCTCGGGCGCGCTCAGCCGGCCGACCGTCGCAAGGTAGTCGAGATCCTTTCGGGCGACCCGCGTGCGCTTGGAGTGCTCGACGTCCTCGGGTGCTGCAACACGGACCTCGATGGAGGTGTACGTGACGCGGTGAGGGCGTGAGCGCTCGTGCAGCTGGTCGTAGCCGCCGGGAAAGCCGGAGGGCTCGAAGGTGATGTCGAGCTTGCCGTGACGGCTGGCGAGGTTCCAGACGTTCTGTCGGCGCAGGTTGGCCGCGGTGGAGTAGTCGCCTGGCACCGCGACGTCCTGCCCAGGGTCGCCGGGATCGACGACCAGCTTGCAGGCGAGCTGGTTGAGCGCTCCGGCCAGGCATCTGAGGTTGGCCTCTGGGCGCTGCGGTGCGACGTCGACGTCGTCCGTGCGGTAGTGCTGGCCGTGGGACTCGATCGCCGCGCCGCCGATGAGCAGGAGATCCACTCCGGCGGACTGCAGGGTGCCCGGCAGCGCCTGGCGTTCGAGGTCTACGGGCTGCGTGTCAGCGACGCCGCGCCGAGCGCGTCGGGTCAGGGCTTCTTCGGCTTCTGGCGTGACTGCGCGGCGTAGAGCTGGCGTCGTGACGCTGCGGCAGTGTGGATCGCTGCGCGACGATTGATCTCGTGGCCTTTGGCGTCGATCCAGCGGGCGCGGAAGAAGAGCGCCATTTCGGGGTCTGGGGCTGCGAAGTAGTTGTTCTTCGCGGGAACCGTGGTAGTGCGTCCCCTGCGAAAGCGCACCACGACGCGCGCGGGACCGTCTGGTACCACATGAAGGGTTCCGGTTCGGCGACCACGCTGTGACAGCGATGCTGAGGTGGCGCACGCTGGATGAGCTGGCCCGGGAGGCAGCGCGTCGGATGATCGCCGCGGCGCTGGAGGTCGAGGACTGATCGGCACGACAGGTCCCACGTCGTTGATTGGCGATCTCCCTGAAGCTGGCCGCTTTGCGTGGCACGCTGCGGCGCGCGCGAAGGGGTGAGGGTCAGTCGGGTCCGCTTCACGACGGCTCGTCGAGCGCGACGTCAGCGCCATCGACTTGGCCGGGCGACTCGCCCCGCAACTGGGCTTCGGCGGTCGCCTCGATCAACGCGTCGGGGGCACGGTCGTCGAAGATGAAGATCTCGATGACGCGGTCGGGATCGAACAGGATCTGCGACTGGTAGGTGAGCACCTTGCGCCCGGTGACCTCCTCGGCCATGCCGCACAAGCGCTCGGTCATCCGGTTCTCGAAGGTCTGGCGGAAGTCGCGGACGCGGTCATCCTCACCGAAGTCCATCATCGTCTTCTCGGCCGTAGTCAGGCCGCCCTGCATGACGATGAACAGCATGTCGTCGACGAAGTAGGACTTCGCCTGCGTCGGGCCCTTCCCGAAGTACTTCTTCTGCGCCCGCACCATCTCCGTCGACAGCTTGGCCAGCAGCTGGCCGCCGCCTTCTGATGACGGATCGCTCACGTCAGGACTCACGGGGCGATCCTATGCTCCCAGCGGCAGTCGACGCGCCGACTCTCGGTCGTGTTGCATTCTGCGCCGGCCGGGGCACGCTCGACGACGAAGGGCGGCTCACAGGGGTTGCCCTTCCACCGCAGACGTGGCGTCGGTCGACGGGTTCATGCTCGGATTCGTCGGCTGACGCAGCGCTGACGCGTTATCGTGTGCCAGAGCAGGCGTCGCGGCTCTCAGCAGCCGGCGGGCAGGCTGACGGAACGGACAGGTCGTGTGGCTCACTGCAGCCATCGAGCGGTCTCCGGACATCACCATTCCCCGGAGGACCCGCATGACCAAGCCGGCCCGCTGCTCGCTTCAGACCGCCCAACCGTCCTTCGCTGTGGACGTCCGTCCCTGCCGTGAGCGGATTGTCGTCAGGGTGCAGGGCGAGATCGACCTGGCCACCGCGCCGCGCCTGCACGACGCCGTGGCCGATGCCGTCGCCGACGGTTGGAGCCACCTGGTCGTCGACCTGCGCGCGGTCAGCTTCATGGACTCCGCCGGGGTGCACCTGCTGCTCGACCTCAAGGACATGGGGTCAACGCGGCGTGGAGTGCCAGATGATCGACGGGCGCCCCGAAATCCATCGCGTCCTCGAGCTCTGTGAGCTCCACGACGTCCTCGACCATGTCGATGCCACCGACTTGTGAAGCACTGCTCCGACGGCAGGCGGCGGGTTCTTCGGCGGCGCGTGGGACGGGTTCGGCCGCCGGCGACGGGGCGCAAATCACCTACTTCAGCGCCAACACATGGCCCTCGACGAATGTCGTACGCGTCGTGCCGAGTCTCCGGGTACTCGTGTGTGATGGCCACCGAGCCGAACAGGGATGACACGCCTCTGGGTCGCGTCGCAGCGCTCGCAAACGTTCGACGCGCGATGGCGGCCGTCGACGGGGCCGGTACCGCTGTCCGGGGAACAAGCTATGAACAGGCGATGCAGGCGGAAGTTCGAGCCCACCTACGGGCCGAACGTCGCGCCACCCGACGCGGCGTCGCAAGCGATGAACTGACGACTGCACAGGCGGCGCCGTATGGCTCCGGCGCGCATCGCTGACACCCAGCGATCCGCCCGGGGGCCTTGCTAGGCTCGCCGCGCCAGCCCTCTATCCCGGTCCCGAGAGGCCAGGAAGGCGACGGTTGACAGCCGTCAAGACGGTCTTGGACCGTGATGACATGCGCCGCACGCTCGTGCGGATCGCGCACGAGATCGTGGAGAAGAACGCAGCCTGTCGTCCATGCTTCAGATGTCCCGTTCGACTTGGAGGGGCGCACCGTCGTGGTCGTCGACGACGTCCTCTTCACCGGGCGCACCGTCCGCGCGGCGATCGAGGCGATCTTCGACTACGGGCGCCCGGCGCGCGTCCAGCTCGCCGTGCTCGCCGACCGCGGTCACCGCGAGCTGCCGATCCGCCCGGACTACGTGGGCAAGAACCTGCCGACCGCGCGCAGAGAGCGCGTCAACGTCCGCCTTGACGAGCTCGACGGCGAGGACCTCGTGACGATCACCACCGGGATGGAGACGGGCCGTTGAAGCACCTGCTGAGCATCGAGGACCTGGACCGCGCCGCGATCGAGCGCATCTGCGACCGCGCCGCGTCGTTCGCCGAGGTCGCCGACCGGGAGATCAAGAAGGTCCCCGCGCTGCGCGGGCGGACCGTCTTGAACCTCTTCTACGAGGCGAGCACGCGGACGCGCTCGAGCTTTGAGCTGGCCGCCAAGCGCCTCTCCGCCGACGTCGTGAACTTCGCCGCCAGCGGTTCGCGCGTCGAGAAGGGCGAGTCGCTGAAAGACACGATCCTCACCCTCGGCGCCCACAAGCCCGACGCAATCGTCACCCGCACGCCGTGGGCGGGCGCGTCGCCAACGTCGGCTACGACTTCACGGACGCGTTCGTTGTATAGGAGGCAGCGCGCCCCTGTGTATGCAGTTTTGCTAGCGTATATGGGTTGTCGTACTTGGGTTACCTGCTGATCGAGGGTCGTCGGCGCGCCGACGTGGGCGTGCGTGAGCTCGCCCGTCGCCTTGGTCGGCCAGCGTCGACGGTCGCGCGTTGGGAGAGTGGGATGTCGGAGCCGTCGCTGCTGGCGCTTCGGGAGGCCTTCTCGGTGACGGGCCTGTCGCTGAGCCCGGAGATTTCACGTGCCGATGACTCCTACGACGTGCCGATCGATCGACAGCTCATGCTCGATACCGTCGAGACGATGCTCGCCGGCAACCCGGACCCGCGGCCGGCGATTGGCGCGGTCGCTGCCACCGGCGTGCCGTTCGTGGTCATCGGCGAGCTCGCCGGGGCAGCTCACGGCTGGCCCTTGACCCTCGGCCACGGTCAGGCCAGCGTCGTCGTCCCGACAGATCAGATCGAGCAGCTCACCGACCATCTTCAGCAGCAGGGCGCCCACCACTTGAAGTGGGATCGTCCCTGAGCCGCCATCGATCCGGTGCTTACGGTCGTGCGCGCCGACGCCACCGAGCTCCTCATCTCGCCGGAACCGCGTGGCACCCGCGGTTACGCCGACCTCTCCGCGCGCGCCACGCCGATGCGACTCGGCGAGAACCTGACCGTGCCAGTAGCCGACCTGCTCGATCTCATCCGGCTCGCCAACGCAACGCTGCGTCCCCACGTTCGCGCCGGTCGCACCGCGCTGCGAACCGTGCGCGAGCGTCGCGAGCGCGCGCACCACGCTCAAGCCGCGGCGTAGCCATGGGCGACGCGCGCAACCTGCCGGGACGCCAGACGATCCTCGAGACCTTCAACCGCCACCAAGTGCAGTACGTCCTCGTCGGCGGAGCCGCCGCCGAGAGCCTCGGATGGAGGGGTCTGTCCGACGACGTGGATTTGACCCCGGCCACCACGCAGCAGAACCTCCAGCGCGTGCCGACGTCGTCAACGAGCTGGACTGCGGGTTCCGCGTCGACGCCGTGCGCTACCCCATTGGCTTTCACCCACCAGGCGGGATCGACGCCCGCACGTTCCGCAACCAGATCTCGCGTTGACCTCCGCCGAGCACGGCGATCTGGACATCGCGCTGAGGCCCGACGGCACCGCCGGCTATGAGGATCTCGTCCGCAACGCCGCTACGCGCGAGGTCGCAGGCACCTCGGTCGCTGTCCTGATCGCCGCTCGCGCCGACATCATTCGATCCAAGCAGGCCGCCGATCGCGAGAAGGGTCGCGACGTCCTCCCAGCCATGCTCTTGGACTTCGAACTGGCCGAGCGCACCGAGCTCGCGATTCGCAACCGCGAACTCGGATCTCGGTAGCCGTCGCGCCTCGACCGCGTGCTCGAAGCGTGCGAGGATCTGGCGCACGGCGATTCAGCGGGGCTGGATGAGCCAGAGCGCGAAGAATGGGTCAACGAAGCGCCACGGGCCCGATGGGTCGCGTCCGATCCGCGTGTCGGCTTCGAGCGCGTCGCGCACCCCCGCTTGGCATCCGAGAGCCCGCGCCAGGTCTGCTCGAGCCCGTCGGTCGCCTCGCGGAGCGCGGCGTCGACGGCCTTCGGGAGGGCGTCTGGATCGTCGTCGGCCTGCTCGAAGAGCATGTGGGCCAGCAGCATCGCCCGCTGCGGGTGGCCGGCCGAGACGGCGACGAGCGCGTCGACGAGCTCCAGCAGCTCGTCGCGCCCGGCGCCTGCGAGCCGGTCCTCCACGTAGTCGGCGAACTCGCCGGCCGGGAGCGGTCCGAGCGCCAGCGCGCGCGCCTGCTCGAACAGCAGGCGGCGCCGATCACCGAACAGCACGCGCATCATCGACGCCTGCGAGCCCGCGAAGACGTAGGAGGCGCTCCGGCCCTGGTGTTGAAGGTGCGAGCGCAGCACCCGTCGAGCCCGTCAGAGACCGTGAAGAGGCTGGCTGTACCTGGCCTCGGTGATGGACTGCTACTCCCGGCGGATCGTCGGTTGGGCGATGGCCGACCACATGCGCGCCGAACTCGTCGTCGACGCCCTGGAGATGGCCGTCGCGCGCCGCAAACCCATCGCCAGCACCGTGATGCACTCCGACCAGGGCTCGCAATACACCTCGCTGATCTTCACCCAGCGCTGCCGCTCGGCCGGCCTGGACGTCTCGATGGGCAGCCGCGGGGACTGCTTCGATAGCGCCGCGATCGAGAGCTTCCACGCGTCGTTGAAGAAGGACCTCATCAACCGCCGCGCCTGGCCGACCAAGGCCGAAGCGAGGACCGCGGTCTTCGAGTACCTCGAGAGCTTCTACAACCGCCGGCGCCGTCACAAGCCGCCTGGGAATGCTGAGCCCTGTCGACTTCGAGAACAACATTCTGAGCGATACCGGCCCTTCGGGATTCACACCCATCTCGCCGATCATGTCTACTACCTCAATCGCCACTCACGCGGCCTAATCAAACCCTGTCCACCGAAGCGGGGGAGTTCCATCCTGACCGCCGGCTGGGCCTGATCCTCGAGGCCGTGATCGGCGCCTACGAGGCTGATCCGAGCGAGCCCCTGCACGTTTCGTCGCTCAGCCACGCCGACGTCATCATCGAGGACCACTGGTCCTTGCCGCCCGAGGCCGCGCAGCGTCACGACTTCGAGATGCTCGAGCATGCAGGGCTGGTACGCATCCTGCCGCGCGACAGCGACTTCGCCGTCGTGCCGACTTCCCTCGGTCGAGAGGTAGTGCACAACCCCGCCGCCCTCCTCGAGGAGCGCATCGAAGATGCCGACGACGAGCAAGCTAAGAGCCGGCTTTGGCGCGTGCGTGACGGCATCTTCGACACCACCGGCAAGGTCGCCGTCGGCACCACCAGCGGCCTCATCGTCAAGATCCTCGCCGGGTAGCCGATGGCGATCATTCGCCGAGACACAGCTGGCCCCGAGCACTCTCGGCTCTACCGGCTCGCCACCATCCGCACGCACTGCGCTCCTACTGGGGCCACCTCGCTGCTCACCGACGGGATCCCGCGCTCGTCATGCAGGGCCGGACTCGGACACGCCGACCGACGGACCACCGGGCGCTATGTGGTCGTGCGGTCCAAGCGCTGCGCCTAGTTCGTCGACGTCCTCGACCGCCGCCATCAAACGTAGGCCGACGGGCGGCGTCGGCCCGGCTGGTTAGCCCGGTGCTCGGAGCAGTGTCGACTCAGCGGCGCGCTTGCAAAATGGCTTGAAGGAGCAGTCGCCAACGACACTCTGGAACCCCACGCCGTTGGGGCGTGATCGGGCTACCAGCTTCGAGCGGTTGCGTTCCCGCCGCCGAAGTTCTCACGCCGAGTCAGGTGGGATCTTGCGCGGCAGTGGCGTTGGGTTGAGAGAAAGGGAGTTCTCCGACCCGATGGCGGCTCGTCAGCGGTCGTCGAGGCGGCCCTCGAGGTCTTTGATGCGGCGCAGGAGTTCGTCGACGTCCTGGTCGAGACGAGGCCGAACGTTCAGGCCATAGCGCGAACGTCGGGGCGCACCCGGGAGCGGTTCGTCGCCCGCCGCATCCGCCAGTCCGAAGTACACGGCGGCTTTGCGGCGGCGAGTCGGTTCCGCGTTGGCGCGGACGCCATCTCCGAGGCGGTACCCATCCAGGTTGCGATCTGAGGCGCGTCCAAACGGGAGCGCGTTCTCGTCTTCCGGGCCCTTTACGAGACCGAAGTACACGGCGATCCTGCGCCATCGAGACGGCTGGTCATCGAGCTTCATAGGTTCTCCCAGCGCGCTTCGCGCGCGTCAACCTCCGGCACGCGAGACGTGCAGTCGGGCGGAGTGGATCTTCGATGCTAGGACCCCGCTCGGGGTAAGGCACGGCTGCCCGGCCGGGGCGCGGCAGGCCGGGCAGCGACGGTGGAGCCAGAAGCGAGCTGCGTCAGCGCCTCGGCGGCCGGCTTGCGCTTGGCCTTCGAGCGGGTGTCCCGACACATCACGCCGGGCTTCGCCCCGCACCTCGGACACTCTCGCGCCCGGGCGGCCTCCGCGCTCGGCAGCTTGACCGTAGAGGCCAGCCGCCGACGCCGCGCCGCGACCACCCGCGGCGTCTCCGTGGGCGAGGGCGACGGGCCCTCCGCGGGCGCAGCGGTCGCCGCCGGCGCGACGGTGATCAGGGGCGCCTCCTTCGCGGTCGCTGGCGCCGCCGGTGCCGGGGTCGAGGCGGCGACGGTGTTGACGGCGAGCGCGCGGTAAAGCGTGGCGCGGCTCACGCCGACCACCGCGGCGATCGCCGCGATTGTGTGCTGTCGCGAGGCGTACATCTCCCGTGCGACCTCGAGCTTGGCCGGGGTCATTACCGTCGGCCGCCCGCCCTTGCGGCCGCGGGCACGGGCGGCGGCCAGGCCGCGGCCAGAGCGCCCTTCCTCCCCGGCTCAGTACTTCCAGGATGTCGACTCGCGGCAGGCGATCAGCGCTGACGTCGCGGTAGCCGACCAGCAACTCTCTACCGCGCGCTTACCGCCAACCCGGTCGCCGCCTCGAGCGCATCCGCAGCGGCCGCACAGCAGGTGCCCGCGACCGCCGCCAGGGCGCCGCTTGCCGCTACGCCAGCGGACAGCCCGCCGCCTGCGCCCGATCCCCAGGCGTCCCCGGCGAAGCGACGGCGCCGGGGGCATGCGGCTGAGCTGCCCAGCGCGGAGGCCGCCCGGGCACGAAAGTGCCCGAAGTGCGGGGCGCAGCCTGGCGTGATGTGCCGCGACACTCGCTCGCTCGCTCGCACGCCAAGCGCAAGCCCCCGGCCGCAGCGCTGCACGCCGCACGCTTCTGGCTCGGCGCCGGCCGACTCCTTTGCGTGACTTTTCGTTCCGTCGTTCCCCAAGCCCCGAGACGTGCCTGATTCGCCGGGTACCTCGCCGGGTATCGGCAATCCATGAGCTCACCGATGTCAAAGGGTCTCCTCGCCCTCGCTGCCGCCTCGAGCCTCGCCTTCGCCGGCTGTGGCAGCAGCGAGAAAACGGCGTCCTCTCCTGCCCCCGCAGCAAAGAAGGCGGCGGCCTTCAACGGCGTGGACGTCCGCTTCACGCAGGGGATGCTGCCGCATCACATG
>JAABUS010009423.1_pt1 | contig 10318 bp, 8 predicted proteins | sample 5560161 | NCBI WGS metagenome assembly JAABUS01 (sample SAMN10711885, study PRJNA513376) | rock metagenome | isolation source: Antarctica rocks | place: Antarctica: Victoria Land, Trio Nunatak nord | collected 2016-01-04
TGTTCCAGATCGAATCCTGGGCGCGGAGCTCCACCCGCGTCGTGCACGCCCTCTACGACGGCGTACGGATGGCCAAGGAGGTCCAGCTGCACATGTGGACGTCGACGCTCGAGGGCGCGGTCCGGGTCTCCGGCGGGAGGATGACGGGCGGGATGGACATCCACACCCGCCGCGTCGAGATCGATGAATAAGCAGCAGCGCCTGGCCCGCCTGCGCGAGCTGAAAGTCAACTACGATCCGGACGCCCCGCATCGCCCAGAAGACGGCTGGCGCACCGACGACTACTGCGAGCCCCTGCCGAGCGAGCCCCCTGGAGACCCGGTGGAGGGCGGGCCCTTCCAAGCGGCGCAGACGCTCCTGCGTGAGTACAAGGTGGCCGACCCGAAGCTGGTGCGAGCGTTCTACGACCACGACGCCGAGCTCGAAGGCCGCGACATGCTGCTGCAGCTGCGCTTCCACGGGCTGTTCGGCCTGTGGTCGGGGTGCCGGGTGGGGAGGGTGGTCGACGAGCGCCGGGTCCAGGACGGCCGGCCCGTGCGGGTGTGGGGATGGCCGTACCAGACGCTCGAGGGGCACATCGAGCAGGGGCAGATGACCTGGGAGGTGTGGAAGTGGCTGGACACCGGCGAGGTCCAGTTCCGCATCCACTCCTACTCGCGCAACGCGGGCAGCCTCAACCCGATCTTCAATCTCGCCTTCAAGCTCCTCGGCCAGCACGAGCGCCGCCGCTACCTGCGCAGCGCCTGCCGGCGGGTGGCGCGTCTGACGGCCGAGGCGCTCGCGTGAGGAGCGATTGCCACCGGCCCGGCCCACCGAGCGGATCGCTGGGCGATTCCACGGGCTCGGCTTCGCCTTGACGAGGATTCGCGATTCGATGTCTTCGAGCGAGGCGACGCCGTTGTCGTCCATCACCTTCTGATCGACGAACACCGGCGCGTCCATCCTGGCCGCGAGGTTGAGGGCGTCGCTCGGCCGTGCGTCCACCTCGTGCGATTCGCCGCCGACGGTCATGGTCACGGTGGCGAGGAACGTGTTCCCCTGGAGACTTTCGATGACCACGCGCTCCACGCGAGCTCCGGCGGCTTCCAACAGGCGAGCTGTCAGTTCGAAGGTCATGGGTCGGGGCCCGGACCGCCCAGCAAGCTGGGCGGCGAGCAGGTCAGCCTCGGGAAAGCCACCCCAGATCGGCAACAGGCGCTCGCCGTCGCTATCTCTGAGCAGCACGAGTCGTGGTAGATACCGATGATCGTCAACAGCTCTAGGCGCCGTGTGCTCGGGCTCCTGGCGGGGGACGCGCATCACCACGTCCTCGACGGTCGTGTGGATCATGGTCATAACCTCCAGGGCGTCGATGAAGTGGTCAATGGACGGTTCGAGTGATCGCTCGAGGGCGTCGAGGATGTAGACGAGGCTTCGTCGGAGTTGCTCCCCGTGCCGGAGGTTGCGCTCCACCCGCGTGAGGTGGCGGCGCACGGTCGCCGTCAGACCGGGATCCTCTGCGCTGAGAAGCGAGGCGATCTCGGGCAACGGCAACCCCACCTGCCGAAGTGCGAGGATGCGATACAGCCTCCGGACATCCTCTTCGGCATAGACGCGGTGGCCGGCCTCCGTGCGCTCCGATGGGACGAGCAGACCCAGCTTGTCGTAATGATGTAGGGCGCGTACGGTCATGCCCGCGGTCTTCGCGAGCTCCCCCACCTTCCAGCGCTTCTCGCCAGCGGCCCTCATCCTCGAGCACCATAAGTCCTGACGTAGGGTCAGGTGCAAGGGCGCCCGCGGGTCCCGACTTGAAGCCGCGCCAATCTGCAATCGAGGACGCTACGAGATGACCGTTGCCGTGGTGGAGCCGGGATGAGCAGCCAGTTCTATCTTCTTCCCGTGGGTCGGTGCCAGCTATCGGCCGGGCGGCGTGTGCAGCGTCGGATGGAACCTCAACAACGACGGCGGCGACGACTGGTACTCCCTGCTGCAGGAGTTCGTCATCGCCGAAGGGGACGCCGAGCGCCTCGCTGCTGGCTACCCCGAAACAAGTGGGGCAGCGAGTTCGCCTACCGCTCGCTGGCTTCGACGCTGGCGGTTGCCGACAGCCTCGACGGCGCCCCGCCCATCGAGGCCCCGATCCGGAGACCCGCTCGGCCGGGATGGAGCGAATCGCGCAGGTGCAGGCAGTCAAATGCGCGCCCCTGGGCGAGCGCGGCAACCCCTCCACCGAGATGAACCTCCGTTGTCCGTCGCGATTCCTCCTAAGAGAGCTCGACGTTCTGCGCCCGCGCGCGCTCGTGGTCTTCGGCGACAAGGCACTCGACCCCGTGGCCGACGCGATCGAAGCGGCAGACGGCTTCGGCCCGTTCGTCTGGCACCGCAAGTACAACCACGGCTACGGCCGCGGTACGGCACCAGGTCCCTGGGGGGAGCCACTGACGGTGTTCGCGCTCTGGCACCCGAGCTACACCGGATGGCCGAAAGCTCAGACGCAACTCGTCGCGGACCTCGGCAGCCAACCGCTCCTTCGAAACATCTGAATACTGACGTTCGAGACGGGGTCCGGGCCGTCAGCCGCCGCCGCGCGGCGCCCGGCGCGCCGGCTCGAGGTCGACGCCGTAGACGACGTGGCCGTCGATGTCGCGCAGCGAGACGGTCATCACGCGGCTGCCGCCGTCGATCGCGACGTGCCCGAAGAACTGAAAGCCGTCCGCCGGCGAGGTGTTGGGCGCCGGTGGCGCCTTGACGAAGCGCGCCTCGGGTCCGAACGTCGCGTCGAGCGCGTTGGGCCCGAAGGCCCCCGCGTTGAGCGGCCCGGAGACGAACTCCCAGAACGGCGTGAAGTCCTGTATCGCGGCGCGGGCGGGGTCGTAGTGGTGCGCGGCGGTGTAATGGACGTCGGTGGTGATGAACACGATGTTCTCGACGCCGTCGCGGTGCGCGGTCTGCAGCACGTCGGCGATCTCGAGCTCGCGGCCCAGCGGTAGGCCGCTGTCGCCCTGCGCGATCCCCTCGATGCCGCCGGTGCCGGGATCGGGCACGACGAGGCCGAGCGGCAGGTCGATGGCGATGACCTTCCAGGTCGCGGTGGAGGCCGCCAGCCTGCGCTTGAGCCAGCGGCGCTGGGTGAGCCCGAGGACACCGCGCGCCGGGTCGGCGTACCGGTCCTCGTCGTTGACGTCCTTGTACGTGCGCATGTCGACGACGAAGACGTCCAGGAGCGGCCCGTGGCCGATCCGCCGATAGATGCGGCCCTCGTCGTCGCCCTGGCGGGGCGTGATGGGCAGCCACTCGAACATGGCCTGCTTGGCGCGTGCGGCCAGCACGTCGACGCGCTTCTCGGTGTAGCGGGTGTCGCTGGCGGGGATCGTCTGGCCCGGGAACCAGTTGTTGCGCACCTCGTGGTCGTCCCACTGGTTGATCTGCGCGACCCGCGACGCCATCGAGAGCAGGTTGTCGTCGAGCAGGTTGTAGGCGAACTGGCCGCGGAACTCGCCGAGCGTCTCGGCGACCTTGGACTTCTCGGGGGTGACGACGTTGCGCCACGTCCGCCCGCCGGGCAGGGGGACGGTCGGGCTGAGCGGCCCGTCCGCGTACACGGCGTCGCCGCTGTTCAAGAAGAAGTCGGGTTCGAGCCGCTCGATCGCCGAGAAGATGCGATAGCCGCCGAGCTCGGGGTTGATCCCCCAGCCCTGCCCGGCCAGGTCGCCGCTCCACGCGAACGAGACGTCGCGCCGGCCGATCGACGCCGTCCGGAAGGACCCGATCAGCGGCTCGGAGCGCAGGCCCGGGTTGCGCAGATCCTCGAGCGTGACGCGGTAGAAGGTCTCCCGGCCCGGCGGCAGGTGCTTGAGGAGCACCTTGCCGGCGAAGTCGTGGTCGGGCGTCAGCACCGGACCCTGGATGCGAACGGCGTCGCGGAACCGCGGCGTGCGTGCCACCTCGACGAGCATCCGGCTCGGCCGGTCGGCCCTGCCCCACACGATTCCGGCGCGGCTGGTGACATCGCCGCTCTGGATGCCGTGGGTCAGCTGGGGACGCGACCGCACGAAGGCGGGCGCGCGCCCGGGAAGGGCGACCAGGGTGACGCCGGCGGCTCCTCCCGCGCGCAGGAACTGGCGGCGGCTCAGATGATGGGGGGTGGTGGCCATGGTCGAGCACTTTGCGGGCGGGCGATCTCGCACCGGTGACCAAGTCGTGAAGCACCCGCGCGCGTCGGCGATCACGACCTTGTCACCCGCCCCTGGGTGCGCCTGCGTTGAATCCTGCGCACGTCCGCTCTCCACAACTGCGTCGGGCTCGTGCTCGCCGCCACCGCCCTGCTCCTGCACTCGATGAAGGGTCCCGCGCTGGCCGGCCCCGGAGACGATCGCTCGCGAGAGCCGACCATCTACGGGCATCGCGGCGCCGCGGGCTATCGGCCGGAGCACACGCTCGCCCCTTACGGCCGGTCGCTGGCCCCGACGACGTTCATCGGCGATGCGCACGCGGCCGGGCTCGAGGTGGTCGCCTACACGTTCCGCAACGAGAACGCGTTCCTGCCGCTCGAGCTGCGATCGAGCGCCGATCCGGCCGCCTACGGCAACGCGATCGCCGAGTATCGGCAGTTCTTCGAGCTCGGCATCGACGGCGTGTTCTCCGACAACCCCGACACGGCGAAGGCCGCGCGCGACGACGAGTGAGCCCTGCCGTCAGCGCGCGGCGGCGACGAGCCGCGTCCCGCCGGCGGGGGAGAAGGTGACGTTGCGGCGAGCGACGCGCTCGGCGGCGCTCGTCGTCGGTCGCAGCGCGCGGCGGCGCAGGACGGCGGCGAGCACGACGCGCATCTCGAGCTCGGCGAACGCGGCGCCGAGGCAGCGCCGGACGCCGCCGCCGAAGGGGATCCACGCGTAGGCCGGCGGCTGCGCGTCCAGGAAGCGCTCGGGCCGGAATGCGTACGGATCCGGGTAGGACCCGGAGTGGGTGTGGGTGAGCCAGATGGCGGGGGTGACGTCGGTCCCCGCCGGGAGCGACAGCGCGTCGGTCTCGAGCGCGACGGCGAGGCGGCGCCCGGCGAGCGGCACAACGGGGCGCAGGCGCAGGGACTCGGAGACGACGGCGCGCACGTACTCGGCGCGGCCCGCGTCGACCTCCTCGACCAGGCGGGCGTGCACGGCGGGGTGGCGCAGCAGCAGGTCGAAGGTCCAGGCCAGGCCGGTGGCGGTCGTCTCGTGCCCGGCGAGCAGGAGCGTCACGAGCTGGTCGCGCACCTCGCGGTCGGACATCGGCTCGCCGTCTTCGAAGCGGGCCTGGACCAGCAGGGAGAGGATGTCGTCACGCTCGGCCACGCCAGGGTCGGCGCGGTGGGCGCGGATCTCGTCGAGCAGCAGCGCGTCGAGCGCCGCGTTCTCCCGCTCGATCTTCGCCATCGGCCCGGCGATGCCGAGCCGGCGCGCGGCGAGCACGCCGAACTGCAGTGCGGTGGACGAGGTCCGCGCCAGCAGCCCGCCGAGCCGGCGCGAGAGCTCCTCGCGGCGCCCGCGGTCCTCGACGCCGAAGACCGCGCGCAGGATGACTTCCAGCGTGACGGCCTGCATGCGCGGGTGCACGGCGAAGGACGCGTCGCGCGGCCAGGCGTCGATCTCCCTCTCGGCGACATCGCGGACGATCGGCTCGTAGGCGCGCATGCGCTCGCCGTGGAAGGGCGGGAGCATCACCTTGCGCCTCGCGAGGTGCTCAGCGCCCTCGAGCAGCAGGATCGAGCGGGCGCCCATGATCGGCCGCAGGGCGACGGTGCGCCCGGGCGGCAGCCCGTTGGAGCGCTCGGTGTAGAGCGCGCGGATCGCCTCCGGGTCCGACAGCATCACCATCGGCGTCTGGAAGCCGAGGAAGTTCACGCTGAAGGCGTCCCCGAACCTCCGCCGGCAGTTCTCGAGGAACGTGATGGGCCGCAGCAGCCAGCGCAGCGTCTGCAGCGCGGGAGTCTCGGCGGGCCCGGGCGGGAGCGTGCTCATCGCGCCGCAACCATACGCCGCACGACGAGCGGGGCGAGCAGCACCATGACCAGCAGGCGCAGCGACTGCACGGCGAGGATGAAGGTCGTGTTGGCGCCCGCGCCGAAGGCGACCGCGACCACGGCGTAGAGGCCCCCCGGGGTCGTGGCGAGGTACGCGTCGAGGAGGGAGACCTTGGTGGTGGCGTCGAGCAGGACGGCGAGGCCGAAGCAAGCGACCATCAGCGCCACGATGCACAGCAGCACGGGCACCAGGAGCCGCCCGACCTCGCGCACGGTGGCGACCGTGAACTTGAGGCCGACCTGCAGGCCGATCAGGACGAAGGCCGTCTCCTGCAGCAGCGCCGGGACGGCGAAGGAGCCGAAGGTCCCGGTGAGTGCAAGCGCCCCGGCGACCGCCAGCGGGCCGAGCAGCGTTGCGGCGGGCAGGCGCACCGCCCTCCCGAGCACCACGCCCACCGGTGCGATCGCCGCGGTGATGAGCCAGTCCTCGGCCCCGCCGATGAACGGCGGGTCCGGCGCCGCGCCGGCCGTCGCCGGGTCGACCGGGAAGAGCAGCGCGGCCAGCACGGGCGTGGCCAGCACCACGATCAGCACCCGCGCGTACTGCATGAAGGCGACCATGCGGTCATCGGCGCCCAGTTCATCCGCCATGGCGACGATGCCCGACGCTCCGCCGGCCACCATGCCGAGCGTCGCCGTCGCGGGGTCCACCCGCGCGAAGCGGGTCAGGGCGGCGCCCACGACGACGCACACCCCGAGGGTTCCCGCCGAGACGAGCGCCACCGGCAGCCACGAGTCCGCCACCGCCTGCAGCGAGGACGTCGTGAGGTACGCGCCGAGGACGACGCCGAGAATCGCCTGGGCCGAGAGGAACACCGAGCGCGGCAGGTGGACGGCGCCGGGGCGCGCCAGGGCGACCGCGAGCCCCGCGAGCAGCGCTGCGAACAGGTAGGGCGACGGCAGGCCGGCCCGGCCGAGCAGCCACCCGACCCCGACGGTGGCGGCGCCGAGGCCGATCCAGCGGGCGATCACCCCCAGAACGCTAGGCAGGCTCCCAGGCCCGCTTTAGCTCGCGCTGACGGTGAACGGCCTACCTTCCTCACAGGATGGGCCTGTGGACCGACAAGGAGGAGCGCAACGGCTCGAGCTACGAATGGCTCCACGTCCCGGCCCGTCCCGCGCCCCCGCCGCCCGCGCCGCCGCCTCCGGCGCCGCCACGCCGCCGCACCAAGCGCTTCCTCGCGGCCGTGGCGACAGTGGTCGTCGCCGTCTCGGCGCTGACCTCCTTCGCCGTGATCGAGCTCACCAGCGGCGGCAGCGCGGAGCAGGTCGCGGACGCGAAGGCCGTCCCGCCGCTGTCGGTCTCCAAGGGCGGCACCGCGGAGACCCGCATCAACCAGATCTACGAGCGCGTCAACGCGAGCGTCGTGTCCGTTCAGACGCGCACGGGCGGCGGCGGAGCGACGGGCAGCGGGTTCGTCATCGCCGGCGATGGGACGATCGTCACCAACGACCACGTCGTCGAGGACTCCAGCGCGGTGCAGGTGCGCTTCGACGACAAGAGCCAGCCGATCGCTGCACGCGTCGTGGGAACCGACCCGTCGTCGGACCTCGCGGTGCTGAAGGTGGACCCGGGCAAGGCGCCGGCCATGCGCCCGCTCACGCTCGCGGACTCGAGCCGGGTGGAGGTGGGAGACAACGCCATCGCGATCGGCTTCCCGCTCGGCCTGGACCGCACCGCGACCGCCGGCATCGTGTCGGGCCTCGGCCGCACGATCCAGGCACCCAACAACTTCTCGATCGACAACGTGATCCAGACGGACGCGCCGATCAACCCCGGCAATTCGGGCGGCCCGCTGCTCGACGACCGCGGGCGCGTGATCGGGGTCAACTCCCAGATCGCCACGGCGGGGAGCCAGGGCAATGTCGGCATCGGCTTCGCCGTCCCCTCCAACACCGTGCGCGACATCATCCCGCGACTCGGTCGGGGCCAGAGCATCCGCCGGGCGTATCTCGGCGTCTCCACCACGCAGTCGGCGGGGGCGGCCGGCGCCCAGGTCGCCGAGGTGACGCCGAACGGGCCGGCCGAGAGCGCCGGCCTGCAGCCGGGCTCGGGCCTGACGGGCGTCGGCGGGGACGTCATCGTCGCCATCGACGGCAAGCGCGTCGCCTCACCGGACGACCTGTCCGGGATCGTCGGCGCGCTGGAGCCCGGCGACCGGGCGAAGGTCGACTTCCTGCGCGACGGCCGGCGGCGGTCGGTGCAGGTGACGCTGGCCGACCGTCCCCAGGTCGCGCCGAGGTCCTCGCCCTCGTCGCCGTGAGCCTGCAGGCGCCCCTGTTCCTGCTGCTGCTCGCCACGGTGCCGGTCGCGGTCGGGCTCTACGTGCTGCGCGAGCGCCGCCACCGGCGCAGCGCGGCCGCGTTCGCGAGCCCGGCCATGCTTCCCGCCGTCGCCCCGCAGCGCCCGCGCTGGCGCCGTCACCTGCCGATCGCGCTGTACGGGCTCGCGCTGATCACCCTCGTCGTCGCGCTGGCCCGGCCGCAGGTCGCGGTCTCCGTTCCCGTGGACCAGGCGCGCATCCTTCTCGTCATCGACCAGTCGGGGTCGATGGCCGCGCAGGACGTCGTCCCGACGCGCCTCGACGCCGCGCGGCGCTCGGTGGGTGAGTTCATCCGCCGCGTCCCGGGGCGCGTGCAGCTCGGCGCCATCGCCTACAACCAGGGCGCGCGCGTCATCCAGGGCCCGACCACGGACCGCGCGGGGATCCGGACCGCGCTGGCGGCGCTGACGCCCCGCGGCTCGACTGCGACGGGCGACGCGCTGAGGCTGGCGCTCAGGGTCGCCCAGCAGTCGCCACCCAGCCGCAAGGCCCCGCCCGCGGCGATCATCCTGCTGTCCGACGGCAAGTCGGTGCGCGGGAGCGACCCGCTCGACGCCGCCCGCGCCGCTGCGGAGGTGAAGGTGCCGATCTACACCGTGGCGCTCGGGACGGCCCAGGGCACCATCCCCAACGCCAACGGCGGGACCGAGGCGGTCCCGCCGGATCCCGGGACGCTGAGCGAGGTCGCCGAGATCTCCCGCGGCCAGACCTTCGCGGTCGTCGCCGCCGCCCGGCTCTCCACCGTCTACGAGCGCCTCGGCACCCAGCTCACCCGCAAGCGGGTCCCGCGCCAGATCACGGCCGGGTTCGCGGGCGGCGGGCTCGCGCTCCTGCTCGTCGGGGCCGGGCTCTCGCTGCTGTGGTTCGGGCGGGTGCCTTGAACGTGCGTTCTCGCGTGGGGCGGGCGTCCAGATGCTCCGCGGTACGGCGTGGCGGGTGAAGGGGAAACAATCCGTGCGGTAGGTCGATGCACCTCCTGGTCGCTCTAGCGACCATTTCCTGCGTTCAGCTCGCCGACTCGCGTGCGGGGGCTCGTGGCCCGGTCCTTCAATGCCAGCCGTGAGCGCTGTCGCTTGACAAACCACCCAAGGTTGTACAAACTGCCGACCGCAGGGTTGGAAGCGTAAACCGCAGGAGGAGGTTCGAGCATGTCCGCCGTCACGGCCGACGCCCAGGAACCGATCAGCGTCTCGTGGCGCGATCCCAAGCGCTACCTGTGGCCCCTCGGGCTGCTCGTCCCGCTGCTGCCCTTCATCGCGTGGGGGCTCTTCGAGGCGACGGGCCTGGGGTTCTTCTGGTGGTTCGGGCCGGTGTTCGTGTTCGGGGTCATGCCGGGACTGGACACCCTGATCGGCAAGGACGCCGACAACCCGCCCGACAGCGCGCTCAAGTTCCTCGAGGAGGACCGCTTCTACCGCTGGTGCACGTACCTGTTCCTTCCGCTGCAGTACGGCGCGCTCGTGTGGGCGTGCTCGGTGTGGGCCGGGGGGGACCTGGCCTTTCTGGACAAGCTCGGGCTGGCGCTGACCATCGGCGTGGTGAGCGGCATCGCCATCAACACCGCACACGAGCTCGGGCACAAGCGCAAGCAGGCCGAGCGCTGGCTTTCCAAGGTGGCCCTGGCCCAGACGGGCTACGGCCACTTCTTCATCGAGCACAACCGCGGGCACCACGTGCGGGTCGCGACGCCGGAGGATCCGGCCAGCTCGCGGCTCGGGGAGAGCTTCTGGGCCTTCCTGCCGCGCACGGTGTCCGGGAGCCTGAAGTCCGCGTGGGCGCTCGAGAAGGTGCGCCTCGGCCGCGTCGGCAGCCGCGTCTTCAGCCTCTCCAACGACGTCCTCAACGCGTGGGCGATGACGGTCGTGCTGTTCGCAGTCCTCGTCGCGGTCTTCGGCGTCGAGGTGCTGCCCTGGCTGCTCGTCCAGGCGGTGTTCGGCTTCAGCCTGCTGGAGGTCGT
>JAABUS010009425.1_pt1 | contig 10318 bp, 6 predicted proteins | sample 5560161 | NCBI WGS metagenome assembly JAABUS01 (sample SAMN10711885, study PRJNA513376) | rock metagenome | isolation source: Antarctica rocks | place: Antarctica: Victoria Land, Trio Nunatak nord | collected 2016-01-04
TCCCCCCACGGGGGTGGTTACTGACTATTATTGGTCCGACTGGATGTTTAGAAGAAGGTATTGTTTGATAGTTACTGACTATTCACAGTCAGTAACCACCCCCGTTGCGTTAAGTGCTTCGCATCTTAACGCAACGTCCCCTCCTTGAAAAAGGAGGGGAACGTACTTTCTCCTTCAATATAGCTTTAGAAGAACTGATTGAGTAATAAATAGAACTTAAAATCTTAAATAAAAATACTAAACTATATATCCAGCATCAGGACAGAATCAGGTGTTTCAGAGATCCCAAATTTTGACACTGCAGAGGCTATGGCGTTGAATTAAGGATTTCAACGGACAATAAGCACCCAGCCTTTTATCAGTGGGTTTCCATCTTTGAGATCGATGGTATAATAGTATGTTCCAAAAGGTAACGGTTTCCCGTGAAGTTTTCCATCCCATGGCTTGCTGTAACCATGGCTGGTAAAAACAAGCTGACCGTACCGATTGAACACCAGCGTTTCAGCATTTTCAAATAATTCCAGTGGTTCAATAATCCATACGTCATTGATTCCATCGCCGTTTGGAGAAAACGCGTTAGGAACTGTTATGTTGCCAAAAATTTTCACAAGCACATCATCGGAGCTTGTACCACAGCCTTTATTTGACACTACATGTAAAATATATCTTGTATCTTCCTTTGTATTTACCACCGGCGATAATATATTGGGATTGTTCATAGTTGTTACCGGCGTCCAGAAATAACTGATTTCTGTTCCTGCGGCACTTCCTGATAATGAAACAGACTGGCCTTTTCTTATTTTTCTATCAGGCCCTGCGTTTGCCGAAGGCTTCTTCCAGACATTCACTCTTACGCTTGCCGTATCATAGCATCCATTTTCGGTGACCGTCACAGTATAAATCGTTGAATCAACAGGCCTGGCAAAAGGGTTGGCTATAGTATTTGAAGAAAGGCCCTTTGATGGCGTCCAATTGTACCTGCTTCCGCCACTTGCTAACAACGGCGTACCTGTTCCTTCACAGATACTTACTTCCGGGTTAATAAATGCAACCGGATTGCTGAAAATATACAGGTGTGTTGAATCACTCGCCGTGCAACCGGCGGATGTTGTAACCTGTACTTTATATAAACCCGAATCACTGAATTGTACATGCTTTATAACAGGGCTCTGCTGATCAGAAGAAAAATTATTAGGGCCGCTCCAGGAATATTTCGTTCCTCCCGCTGCAAATAATGTTATATCCTGGCCCAGGCAGTAGGAATAATTTGTGCCTTGTGCAAAGGGAGCTCTTTCAACGATGATGTCAATGGCATTAGAACTCAACCTGCATTGAGATGAACCTATATTAGCACGCTCACTAACTAATGCCCTGTAACGGTAATTACCATAAACAGTAGCCTGCCGGGCAAAATCCGGGCGGTTAGCTCCCGGGATGTCCGTCCAGGTATTCCCTCCGTTTGTGCTTTCCTGCCATTGATATTGAGGAGACAGGAAGCCACTTCCTACTGTTGTATTTAAAAAAATCGGTGCACTATCACCTTCACATACCTGCCCTGTTGCTGTTCCACCCGGAGCAATACATGCAATAATAGAAGGGCCGCATGGGCGGACCGTTATATCGTCAAGTAAGAAGTCCATACCGCAACCACTTCCGCCATTATTGGAAAGTCGCAGTACTACGGAAGTTGAACCGTCAGTTTTGAATAACAAACTATACTGTGTCCATGAAGGCTGGATCTTCTTTGAAACATTACCCGTAGTGGCTGTTGCTATTACCATACCGGAAGTATTTTCTATACTGAATTTTATATTGGGATCCAATGCGCTTTCTCCACAGGCGGAAGCCCTGGAAACATTCATTACCCAAAAAGATAATTCATACGTTGTATTCGCACAGAGGCCCGTTAAAGCACGTATATAATAATCACGCTGGTCGCCTCCGTTTATTTCAAGAAAATAACCATTGTTCCCATCGCCAGGTGTATGGTCAAAAGGAACAGTATGCCATGAATTGGTAAAGCATGAAAAAGTAACATTACGTACAGTGTACTCACCATCACCAGGACAATCGTTTAAAGAATATGAATAAGACGAAGACCCTGCTGGTAAAGAGGGGCCCGGGTTGGAACCTGCACCAAAGGTTATGTTTACCACTGGATCTCCCAGGCTCCCGGTACATACCTGGGCGATCCCTTCCAGGCATAGACTATGAAACAGAATCAATAATAATAGTTTTACATTCATTCTTCTAAAAACGATAAAACGATTTCTTTAAAATTACAACTTAACTTGTGAAGGAGCATATAAAGTAGGACTACAGGGTATTGAACATAACTATTAGTACAATTGTAACTTCAAACTTAAATTGTTGCTTTTGCTATCAGCAATCAGCATCAGCCATCAGCTGTCAGCGGTCAGCAGATCAATGTGTATTAAGTTTCCTCCTGATCGCTGATAGCTGACGGCTGAAAGCAACATTTACAGACATTTTATGGTTGACACGACATTATCACACTTATCTTAACTGTTTTTCTTTCTTGTTTCCATAATCACCGTCTTCCCTGCATTTCCTCCTGCCGGTAAATCAACTTCAATTTTTGTTAATTTACTATCCTTATTCCAACTGGATCGATAGTTTTCTCCGGATACATCAACAGGTATACTTACCTGTAATTCCAACGATGTAAGTTTTTGCGTAGGATCAGATACCGCTATTTTTTCCATTGCATTTCCTGCCATTTTTATCATTATGATACAGGGATTTTTAGATGTCAGGTTTATATTACCTGGTAGTTTTATTGTACCGGGTTGATAAAATACCACCTCGCTGACATGCAGGTTTATGTTTTGTACAGCCTGTATTTCAGGTGTATTGGCCAGAACTATTATACCGGTTTTTTTGCTGTATTGATCAACGGTTAACAATGTTATTGATGGAACAACGATATAAGCATAGCTCGCAGAACGAGGTTTCAGGCCATGATCAAGCCACAATGTAAAAAGATCTTTTTGAACTGTCTCCCCTGATGCCGAGGCCTGATGGGTAATTTGACGCCAGTTGCCCTTTGCTGTTGTATTACTGACATTTACAGTAACAGGGTCTGGAAAAAGATACGCAACACTATCGTGCAATACCCATGAAACATCTTGTAGATTATGTTGCCCTTTGCCGAGGGTTTGCAAACCATTTTTAGATTTCACCACTACATTGTAATGCAATAAACATTGGTTAACGGTAGTGGCAACCGGGTATTCAGCTTCAGCAGTTATTGCTGTACCAAGACATACATATTCACGATCGAAAAAGAACCAGGATTTGCGGGCTTTCAACGGATCATGAACACTTCTGAAGTCAAAAGCTGCAGCACCGAATTCTCCGTCAGTAACAGCTCCAACAAAATCAGACAAGCCTTTTTTAGCAATCTCTTTGAAAGGAGGAAGAGATGGTTTTTGCACTACAGTTGTTCCGGGAATTTTCTGCCAGTCCCAAACCGGAAAAACGTCAACATATTCCCTGCCGGTAAGCGATAGGAAACTTGAGCCGTCGGCCACATGATGGTTCTTTAATCCTTCTTCATTGTAAGGTTCCTCCATGTTGTTCTGCCGGGAAGAATACATGCGCACAGAAGCATAATATTTAATACGTTGATGAGCGAAATAAGAAGAATGCCAGAAATAACGATTCCAGGTCAGGTCTGGTTTAATAGCACCTTTCCTGACTTTTACAAGATAGTCCAACTCTTTTTTCCTGTAATCGGAAGATTGCATAAAGTTTTCAGGAATTTCAGTACCTGCAGGATCTAGTGAGCCTCTTCTGCTTAAATCCCTGTTTTTAGCACCAGCATCAGGGTACATTCCGAATGCCATACACTTACTGATACCGTCAATGTAATAATCAATAAGTAAGGTTAATGATTCAGGAGATAAAGAATATTTTGTTCCGGCAGTTTTTACCGCCCAATATGCAAATGCGCTGACATAGTTTGTTCCATACGTATGAATAGAGGTAACATTATCTGTGCGATGATGAAAGCCAAAGTCAGGATTAATGCCTCTGGCTGGTGTAATAGTAATCTGGGCAGCCATCACCTTAACTGCATTTTGTAAAATTGAATCGTCGTTTTTAAATAACCCTTGTTTGCAAACCATGCCTGCAATCGGTACAAAGTCACCACCGGCTCTTGCCCCAAAGCCGGTGAGGCTAGCACGGCTTGCAATTCTTGCACCTTCTATTCGTTGTTTTTGAGTGATATCAGAATCTAAAACAAGCAATGTATTGATCATCCAGTTAGGTGTTCCCATTTCATTCCACCACCAGTTCTCGCAAATGAAATCATGGGCCAGCCAAAAATCAAGTGCAGATGAAACGGTCTTCTTCACATCAGCATTCCTGTAAAATTCAGAATCCTTCTTTTTATATGCTCTTGCCAGGTTCAGCATATTTTCCAGGTGGATGCTGTGTTGAAAACCTGTCTTTGTAGTATCCTTATAATTTATGCCGGGCCAGCTTCCATCCGGCAGCATTGTTTTTACCAGTTGATTAATTTTACCGGCATTTATAGCAGGTTCCTGCAGGTCATCAACAATTCGCTTTTTAATAAGCTGCAAATCCTGGCTTGCCGGATATTTTCTTGTTTTCTCTTCAGCCGGCTGTTTAGGATTTTGTTGTGAAGGTTCAGAAACTTTATCAGCAGCTATAAAAAACACAGCAGAAATTATAGCTAAAAAACAAATGTTATGTTGCAAAATTTTCTTTTTCATTGGTCAGGTTTTAATAATAGGCCGGTTTAAGTTATGTAAAAAGTATGAATATTTGTATTAGGATTAGTGTAATTTACCCAGGTATCAGAAACAGTTAAATTTCTTAAACAATATAATATCATGAAAAAAGCAACCGGCCTGTTACTACTTTTAGTTTTTTACCGTTTAGCGTTAATGCAGGCACAAACTAATGATGACACCCGGGTTAAAACGGCTAACGGTATAGTGCAAGGTATTATGGAAGTAAGCGGAATACGTTCATTTAAGGGTGTTCCGTTTGCAGAACCTCCGGTTGGTAATTTACGATGGAAAGAACCTATGCCTCACCAAAATTGGCCAGGTGTGCTGCCTGCAGACCATTTTGGCCCGCAGGCTATGCAACGTTCTATATTTAGCGATATGATTTTCAGGAGCAATGGAAAAAGTGAAGATTGTCTTTACCTGAATATATGGACACCTGCAAGATCAGCTAAGGAACGCTTGCCGGTAATGGTCTACTTTTATGGCGGCGGATTTGTTGCGGGCGATGGATCGGAATATAGGTACGATGGTGAAAGTTTAGCTAAAAAAGGGATAGTTATCATAACAGTAAACTACAGGTTGGGTGTATTTGGATTTTTTGCCCTTCCCGATCTTACTAAAGAATCATTGCATCATTCATCAGGCAACTATGGTTTAATGGATCAGCACGCTGCTTTAAAATGGGTGAACAAAAACATAATGGCATTCGGAGGCGATCCCAAAAGGGTTACTATTGCCGGCGAGTCAGCGGGTTCCATGTCAGTTTGCGCGCAGGTGGTTTCGCCACTATCGAAAGGCTTATTTGCTGGTGCAATTGCAGAGAGCGGGGCCGTACTTGGAAACCTATCGCCTGTTTCATTAGCTGATGCAGAACAAAACGGCGCAAAGTTCGCTGCAACAACAGGTGCTGCTACATTAGCTGACCTGCGCAAAATACCTGCAGAAAAATTACTGGAACTTTCAGCAACATCACGTTTTCCCAATACGGTTGATAGCTACTTTTTCCCTGAAACACCACAAGCAATTTTCAATGCCGGCAGTCAAATGCATATACCTTTACTGGCGGGATGGAACTCCGCTGAAGTGGATTATCATTCCCTGCTGGGTAAAGAGGCCCCCACAGTGGAAGCTTACGAGAAAGCATTACAAAAATTATATGGCGACGGTGCAGGTGAGGTAAAAAAGTTATATGCTGCTGCAACCGATGCCGATGTAGCACAGGTAGCTACCGACCTGGCTTCTGACCGGTTCATAGCATATGCCACATGGAAATTAATAGACTTGCATAGTAAAACAGGTGGCACCCGGTTTACAGCTACCTGTTTTCCCGCAAACGTCCTGCAATGGTTAACGGAGGCGGAAACCCTAATTCCCTCGGCGCCACACATGCGTCTGAAATTGAATACGCTTTAGGTAATTTGTCCTACAATAAGGTTTATGCCTGGACTTCTGATGATTATAAAGTATCTGAAACGATGGAAACCTACTTCGCCAATTTTATAAAAACGGGTAATCCTAACGGGGAAGGATTGGCTTCATGGGATGGTTATCAGGATAGCAAACCTGCAATAATGATTATAGATGTTAACAGCCAATCGCAGCCAGCAAAGAATATAGAAAGGTATAAGCTGCTGGATAGTTTTTTTAATAAATAACCACAATAAATTACGATGTGAAGACAGTTACTCAAAGCAGCGGTACAGCTAAGCTTTCTTTTTTAAGTTAGGTTTAATTAAAGACCGGTGTAAGGTATGTAAACATGAATGTTTTTCTCTATTTAGTTATATTATAAAAAATATTGGATCCGGGGTTCTTTTCGTGGCTGATATATGTTGATTAAGCAAGTTTCTTTTTCAGGCATCCGAATAATATTTGTTGCCCGATTATCTATATAGTGCCATCCTCCTCCTGATTATTTCATTAGTAAGCTCCTTTAATTTAAATCGAACATTTCCTTTCTAAAAAGGTTAAATGCCTGAGTATTTTACCAATATCACAATATCATACTAATATTTAATCAGAACCCTAATATGAGAACACCCGTATTACAGGATAGTGCTATTTTTAGGTATACCACTTTTTTTTATCTTTATATTATGCAGGGCATTCCGGCAGGATTTGCTCTTACTGCTATAGCTAACTATTTGCTCGGTATGCATGTTGCCTCTCAGAAAGTGGGAACATTTATTGCCCTGGTTGGTTTGCCGTGGACATTCCAATTTATTTGGGGGCCGCTAATAGACAGGTTTCAATATTCTGTAATGGGTCATCGAAAGCACTGGATAGTGCTTTCTCAAATAGCAGCGGTAATAGCTTCTCTGGGATTACTGGTAGTTAAAGATCCATTTCTTGAACTAACTGCCTTAAGCGTTGTATTTTTTATTCATAGCATTTTTGCATCCATCCAGGTTGCCAGCGTTGATGCAATGGCTATCACAATTGCTCCACTTAACGAAAGAGGAAAGTTAAATGGATTTATGCGGGGTGGATTTCTTCTGGGCACTGCATTTGGCGCAGCGGCATTGTCTTATATAATGCATGAGTATGGTTTTAGGGCTGCTGCATTGCTTCAAACATTTATCCTGTCCATCTTTACTATTGTTTTCTTCTTTACCAAAATCAAACAAGGTGATGTATTATTACCATGGAACACTTCTGGCCAGAAGGAAATTTTGCAGTCTGTTAGTAACCCGCATCTTATAATATTATTTAAAAGAATTTATGCTGCTATCACCAATAAGAAAAGCCTGCGTTATTTTTTAGTGGTAGCGCTGGTATATTTTTGTTCCAGTGTTTTTATACGCTCTTATACTTATCACTTAATAAATGTTCTGAAGTGGCCCGATAAAACTGTTTCCCTGTTACAAGGCAGTTGGGGTAGCCTTATTACTTTTATTGCTATTGTACTTGCTGGAATAAGCTCTGATAAAATAGGTGCAAAAAAAATGCAGGTTAAGGTTATGTGGGGTATATCATTTTTTTTAATAATACTTAACAGTACATTTCCTTTGTGGCATTATTCTTATTATTCAGGTACGGCATTAGTTTTATGGAACGTGGCTGACCCATTGTTAAGCGTTACCGTTTTTACGATACTTATGGGTTTATGTTGGGAAAAAGTTGAAGGGTCTCAATTTACTGCTTACCTGGCTCTTATCAATTTATGTGACGTCATCGGTTCTTATGTAACAGGATGGAGTGTTATTGCTGTTCCGGCTCCATTACTGGGACTATCCGGCGGACTTATTATTTTTGGAATGATGATTTTTTTGAAGTACAGGCATTACCAAACAATACCGGACTAATTTCAAATGCCCATATTCTTTCTAGCTGAATGAATAAGTGCAGCTATCTCATTATCTGAAATATGTTCCTGATCTAAATAAGATTCCAACCAGCCGAGATAGAATTTTCTTACCAAATCATAGCAGGTTTTATCATTAACTGCTGAAGAAACGGAATCCGTTCTTTTACGGTAACGATTATTGGCTTTGCCCGAGATAAAAATTATTTCTTTGAGATATATTTTACTAAGAAATGCCTGGTCTTCATATAACTGATAAACGCCGGAAAATACAGGCTCAAAGCCCTTTGACCGTAATAATGCTTCTCTTTTAATAATTATTCCTGATGGACAGGGCGGCTGTCCTTCACCTAGCGGATAAAGGCTTTTCATTAGCTCAGGAGGATGGTATAATTTATCCGGAGATACACCAACCAATATTGTACTATCATCAGCAAGGGGATCATTCCAACTGTACCAGAATTGTGAGGCTTCACATATCATTTCTGCTGTTGGGTATTGTTTAAATAATGTTAGTTCATATGCTAGTTTGTCTGGCAACCAATAATCGTCTGCATCTAAAAAAGCGATCAATGTACCATTAGATAACTCAATAGCACTGTTACGGGAAATGGTAACTCCTTTATTAACATGGCCTGGATGCTCGGTATAAATTATTCTTTCTACGTGCCTGGAGCAATAATCTTTTGCAACTGCACTATGTTTTTCTTCTGAGCCATCATCTAAAACGATTATCTCCCAATTGAGATAAGTTTGACTTACTACACTTTCCAATGCTTCTATCAGCCAATCACTGCCATTGAGAAATGGTACGATAACAGATATTAAAGGACTTTCATTAACCAGGTTCATATCGCAAAATTATTTATTATTCAAACAAAAATTAATGCCGGGACCTTAAGAAGTTTGAAATATTTTTTCCTGTTTTAAAACAAATCGGTTAGAGGAGGAAGTCGCATCTGCAATAAAATTGGCGACTGGTTTAGGATGAATAATTACTTGATTAGTTAAGGAGTCTTTGGTGCCTAAATTAATGAATTAAATGCATTGTTTGTCGATCTATTTGCTGATTTGTAAAGCAGTTTCCCTTCTGCAAATTTTCTATGAGATAAAGGATCCGAATAAGTGAAGATAAGGCGCCTCAGCTGTATAAATACCATACCTGATTATTTTATCTTAACAAAGAATTTAAATCTGTCAAATCACCCCCTAAAATTGTCGTTTATGCAACCTTATTATTTCAAATACATTGCTGAGATTTGGATTACGGAAATAAAAGAAGTTACACCGTAGAGTAATGTCACTAATTTAAGATTTTAAATTCTATGGAGTATAAAATCAAGTTTGTAGTAAATGTTTTTGAAGGAGCAGTACGTTCCCCTCCTTTTCAAGCTTATCATTACCCAAAACCAAAATGTGGATAAGGGGTGGTGGCAACATGATATATCTGCATTATAGTGTTAAGTTTTTGAAGACCTCTCCAAAGTGTCTTTATACCTGGAGGGCCATCATTGTTTCTACCGATATAACCACCCATTCGAGCAATAAGCCATACTGCCTGCCTTAAAGTAAGTGTTGTTTTTGCAACCAGTTTTACTTTATAATTATAGATGTATATGGCCTGACACTCTTGTTCACTTAAATAATTAGTACCAGCCTGTTCGGGATTGGCCCTGGACTCATAAAGCAACTGCATTAATTTAAAAGCTGACAAGCTATAAGTTACTACTGCTTTTCTTAGCGCCGGTAATGTGCGTAATTGCAACTGCTCCAGCCTGCATCCACTTTTTAAAATATAATGAAAGCGTTCTATGCGCCAGCGATAGCTGTACCATTTTACTAACTGCATCGCCGTTTGTTCGTTTTCTACTGCCATGCTGCTTATTAACCTCCATTCCAACCCTTTTTGCTCTGTAATATCTTCCTGTCTTACTAATAACCCATTAACAATTATAGCTTGTAAGTGGGGTTTTGCCTTTGGAGGTGATAATACTATCATAGTTGCCCGTATACTCATCTTCACAACACGTGTTTCTCCTGTACGCGCATCGCCCGTTTCTACATTAAAGCAAGCTATTACTTTTTGCTGTTCTACCTCTTTTGCATATCGTATTGCCCAAGAGCGTTTTTCTATCATGGACAGCACGTATTAATAATTCAGAATTAGCAGCTCTGGGCATGGCGAAAAGTTCATAAATATCTGCTTCCCTATCTGCCACTGTTACCATCT
>JAABUS010009426.1_pt1 | contig 10318 bp, 10 predicted proteins | sample 5560161 | NCBI WGS metagenome assembly JAABUS01 (sample SAMN10711885, study PRJNA513376) | rock metagenome | isolation source: Antarctica rocks | place: Antarctica: Victoria Land, Trio Nunatak nord | collected 2016-01-04
GCGCAGTTTCAGAGCTATCTCGGAAGGAGATACGTGGTCACAGAGTATCCGTACGGTACGCCAGTCAGCAGCACAGTGCTTCACACAAGAAAGAAAGAGCAGGGATTAGAAATTTGCGCTTTGAAGGCATACGGAACAAGAAGACTTCCAGATCTGCTGCCAGATTTCAGAAATTATTGAACGGCCAAGCGCTGAGAGTCTTTGACAGAGATGGGCATTTGCCTGAAAAGACAGTCCTTGCAACGTGAGGACGCCCGAACTAAGAGGGCGCGGAACAAAGAAAACGGATGGCATGTCAATGTTGCGATTTCATGAGGCGATTTAGACATGAAGAGAGAAATTGGCATGTAGATAAGCGCAGGAGCAAGATGGCGGTCTACTCTGAATGAAATTCCAGAGACTGCCCTGGAGGGGCTTGGGTCTGGTTCGACAGAAAGCTAAACACCCTATCAGCACTTTGTCCCATATTTTAAGTACTATAAGATAAATATAGCAATACAGTTCATATGGAATACGGTCATCCTTTACCTCCAGTATCATAGGTGTGCCAAGAGCACTTGCACGTTTCAAGACAATGAGGCATCAATGTCCATCAAGGCACCGATGCGACTCCGGAATTTGAATCTACACGCCCGTCTGAATCCTTATAAATCCAACTCCACAGATCCTTTTACATCTCCCAATACAACTCCTTCGCCTCAAGCTTTCTTCTTCCCCGCCCCCACCGCCTTCGCCTTCGCAGCTTTCTTCCGATTACTCCTTATCATGACCATACTCAAGAAACTCCCTACAACAGCCGAGCCCAGTAGAATTAGAATTACCGGTATACGTATCGCCCAAACGCGGGGCGGGAAGAAGTCGTGGAGAGGGTGGCCGGGGTCGACGAAGGGCTTGCGAGTATTAGTGGATAGATATGGAGGAGAGACAATGGCGGACGGTACCATGAGAAGGGTCCAGGTGGTGTAGTAGAGAAAGACGGTGGAGGCTACGATGAGCATGGCGAGGCCGACGAGCTTGTCAAGCTTCGGAAGACATTAGCTGGAGAATAATAGGGTAATAAATGGAGCATACCATTGTTGCTGGAGGCTCTAAAAGGAGCGTGGTGAATATGTTGGTAGCAAGGAGCGACTGTGATGTTTGGCCTCAGGGACTGCGGAAAATATCCCGCTGGGTACGCTAGGCTCCTTTTGACGCCAAAACTGGGCCGAACTTTGAGCAACAATTAGTAAACGAACACACCAGAACCGAAGGTCTCGTGCAAGCTCACTGTGATCCACTATCAGGTCTAAGCACAGTATATATCGAATTCAAGATTCGCCTCCGAATCTGCATGAGTGTCCAGCACCATCACCAGGCTCGTAACATACCGCCAAAATGATGCAGTCCGCTGTCCGCCTCCCAACACCACCACCTCTAGATGCATACCCTGAATACCCACTCGCCAGCCGAAAACGCTCGCCTCCATCGCGTTCACCTTCGCCAACTCGCCGGCGCTCGCCACCTCGAAGCTATGCCCGAGCGGGGCCAGCACTTCAAGATGTGGACCCGCAACGTGCGATGGAGCGTGAGCGTCAGCTCACAGAACGGCTACGGCGGCGAGACCCAGATGAGGAACCTTCGAAGCCTTTGACAGAGGAGGAGAAGCAAGCGGCTGCGAAAGCAGAGTACGAGAAGCTACTCAACGTGCGATCTGGAGGCACATATATCCCACCCGCCAGATTGCGAGCTTTACAAGCGCAGATCACGGATAAGAAGAGTAAGGAGTACCAGCGAATGGCATGGGAGGCGCTGAAGAAGTCCATCAACGGTCTCATTAACAAGGTTAACGTTTCGAATATCAAATATATTGTTCCTGAGCTTTTTGGGGAGAATCTGATACGAGGAAGGGGTCTAATTTGCAGGAGCATCATGAAAGCACAGGCGGCGAGTCTGCCGTTCACGCCTATCTACGCTGCTATGGCTGCTATTGTCAATACGAAACTACCTCAGGTTGGGGAGCTTTTACTCAAGCGACTTATTTTGCAATTCAAGAAGGCCTACAAACGAAATGACAAGGCTGTCTGCCTTTCGTCGACTACATTCATTGCTCACTTATGCAACCAACAGGTCGCACATGAAATGGTGGCAGCACAGATACTACTTCTGCTCTTGAATAAGCCTACAGATGACAGTGTCGAGATTGCTGTTGGATTGACTAGGGAGATCGGGCAGCATCTAGAAGAGATGAATCCAAAGATTGCGTTGGCTGTTTTCGACCAGTTCAGAAGTATTCTGCATGAGCAGGACATTGATAAGCGAGTTCAGTACATGATCGAGGTTCTGTTTCAGGTTCGAAAGGACAAGTACAAGGACAATCCGGCAATCAAGGAGGATCTGGATCTGGTGGAAGAGGAGGATCAGATCACCCATCAAACGGTTCTAGACGATGACATTGATGTTCAGGACGGTTTGAATGTTTTCAAGTTTGACGCGCAATGGGAAGAAAACGAGGAGGCGTACAAGAAGCTGAAAGCCGAGATCTTGGGTGAAGCTGAGGGAAGTGGGGATGAGGAGTACGACACCGATGAAAGTTCAGAGAACGAGGAAGCAAAAGAAGAGCGTAATCTCGAGATCAAAGACCAAACTAACACAGACTTGGTCAATTTGCGGAGGACCATCTATTTGACCATTATGTCAAGTATTGACTTCGAAGAATGCTGTCATAAGCTCATGAAGGTTACTCTGCCGCCCGGTCAGGAGCCTGAATTACCATCTATGGTTATTGAATGTTGCTCGCAAGAGCGTACCTATTCAAAGTTCTACGGACTAATTGGTGAGCGGTTTGCTAAGCTCAACCGCCTCTGGACCGAGCAATTCGAGGCGTCCTTTGCCAAGTACTATGACACCATTCATCGCTACGAGACGAACCGACTTCGCAACATTGCTCGGTTTTTTGGCCACATGTTGAGCTCTGATGCCATCGGCTGGCATGTCATGTCGATCATCCACCTGAACGAGGACGAAACCACCTCCAGCAGTCGCATCTTTATTAAGATATTGTTCCAGGATCTTGCAGAGGCTCTGGGCATGGCGAAACTGCAGGCCCGTCTTAAAGACGACTTCCTGCGGCCCAACTATGAGGGTCTCTTCCCCACGGACAATCCAAGAAATACGCGCTTCTCGATCAATTACTTCACGAGCATTGGCATGGGAGGTGTCACTGAGGAGATGAGAGAACATTTGAAGAACGCACCGAAACCAGCGGCTGTACTACCACCACCCAAACCTAAGTCAGACTCAGAAAGCTCAATTTCGAGTTATTCGTCGTACTCTGGATCTTCTAGGTCATATTCACGATCACGATCTCCGTCTCATACACGCGGTGCCCGTCGTCGGTCATCCAGGTCGTACACAAGCTCTCGCTCTCCGTCACGTACCCGTGAAAGTCGCCGTCTTCCGCCACCTCGAACGAGGTCACGCTCGCGAATGAACCGCCGTGGGCTTCAGTCACGTTCCCCTTCGCCCCCACGTGATCGTCGCAGGCGGGTAGTATCACGTCCGCCAACCCCCACTCGTAACCGCCGTGGTCGGTCAATCTCGCGGTCTTCAACGCCTCCGTGTAATCGACATGGTCGCAGCTACAGTTGAGTCATCTCAGAGACTCGCGATATGTACTGTTGTTAAAGTATTTTAGCGGGCGAGGGGAAGGAAAGCGAGACAGAACCGGCCGCATGCGGAAGTCAGTACTTCATTATGTATTCCTAGCCTTCAACTTAGCATACCAAGGTGTCATATTGAATTTTCAGGGGAAAGCGTCTCGCAATACCCTATCAGCTCCCGTGAGATCGCTAATTCGCTGAGGGCTTTTCTGAGCTTAAGGTACAGGAAACCATTTTGCCATGGTTGTGATTTGCATAAATCCCGTTTGCGCATCATTGTGCATGCATGGGCCAGACCACCCAGTGATGCGGGGCACCCCTGTAGCTTTCTTACGAGTACGGACTGACTGCCCCTCAATCACCGCAAAAGGCCGAGTACCTTGCTGTAGCTCGTTACTCCGCTTCCAGCATCCCCCATATCAACCCAAGCTCTTGATTGAGTACATTTGGTATAACTTCAATTACATACGAACCTTTCTTCATCTAGCAGAACATGGCTGTGAATCTACACAGTTCATCCAACACATAGTGAGTGCCTACGATACCCCGCTTTGCTGTCATCGCGTCGAAACTTGAGCTCTTTTTGCTTTGTCCTACCTGCTATATACTGTAATCCAGCTTTACCCTTGATAACGTGCCTTCATACCTCTAGGGGCAGAACAACTGTAAGAAGCGCAAATACGCAAACTACGTCACGGTCACCACCGTCACCCTTGGCCTGTCTCAGGCTCACGGCATTCGGTCAGGTGCCGCTGAACAGCTGTACCGCCCATCTTCATCTCGCCTGCCGTCCGGATCTGTCGAAGCTACCTGCGAAAGTCCATGCACATATTTTTGGAAACTATCCAATAGGCCTTCATATAATCAACCATCGTACACACTTGAATGCCCTCATCGTGGGAACAACCCCCCATCGAACAGCAGCAAGCTGCGGACATAAACCTATATTTTCAAGAAGAGTCCAAGAAGGAGCGATCGGGTAGTCGTAAAGGTCAGAAAAAGAACAGAAAAAAGAACGAACCTGATGTTGAGGATGGAACCAAAGAAAGGGCATCGGTTGTATTGCCGAGAGAGGTGTACGTTACCATGATGAGCTTTATTCGACAGAGACCCGGCTTGCTTTCTTCGGTTGAATTTAAGGCTAACGAAGATTGACAGGACATCCCCCCTGTCGTTACTCTCTCAACTGCAGGCTTCAACATCTCCCCCCTCAAGAACGCCAAACGGCGTCTCGTCACCAGTCCTGGCTGCCTTGGGTACTCTACCCTCTAAAGACCACCTAGGCGCTCCTCCACAGACGACCACAGAGTGGGCTAAGGACATACCATTCGGCAGTAGTCCTCCAGGCGGACATAGCAATGGAATTAGCATAGCTGGATCACCCCAAAATCCTTTCCAGCCGCATAACGAACTGCGAGGGGGTTTCAGCCATGCATCCTCTCCGACGTCGCCATCCGCTACTTATCGGCAACTTGCACCGCGGAATAACGGGTACCAGAGCTTCGGTTATCTAGGCACGTCCCCGGGTAGGGCAAGACCCGCTTCGATGCATTCACACAATTCGAACCAGCCTCCATTACCACATCAGCCACAAGCTCATTATTATAGCGCACCAGAGGTAGACTTCGGCTTACCAAAAGCGGGCTTGGAGGACAAGAAAAGCTTTAATGTCTCCTGCACTCTGTTTGACAGTCTTACTTCGGCGGGAGAAGAGGGTTCAAGGACCACAGAGAACGTGCTGCTGGTTGGGTATGACTATGGTTTGGATGTCCACGCTGTCGACAAGAAACATTTTAGCCGTATTGGTCGCCTCGAAGGTCTCCGAGGGTCCGTCATTGGTGCCAAGATACTACCGTCCACCACAAGGGACGATGCAATGCGTCTTTTGCGGCCTTTGGTTGCAGTTATTGTACATGGTCCTTATGTTCCATCAGAGCCAGCCCCTCGTCCGCCATCTGGGGCGAGCCATGGCGAGGATGAACTATTCGACCCCTCCAACTCAATGCTACAAGCCCTAGACTCTGCGGATACCGTCGGTCCCAGCGTCGTCACGCATTTCCAAACTACAGTAGAGGTCTTCTCCTTGAAAAAGGGGGAGGCCATCGCGACGCTGTTCAAAGGCCCAAAGCATCCGATGGAGCTGTCACACAACAGTCACCGGCCTACAAAACCTCCGCCAGAGGAAGACCTAAATCTTGAAGCCAAAGGAAGGTTTATAACCATCAGCTCTGGCACAAGTGGAGAAGTCTTCATCTTCGAGAGTAAGACAAATGGAGCGGAGGCCTTGTCTTGTAACCTCCAGTGCATAGGGAAGGTTTGGACAAAAGCGTCTCAAAGGAAAGTGCGTAGCTTATCGATTTCGTCCAACTCATCGGAGCTGGGGTTTCTCCATGACCAGTCCCCTACAAGAACTAAGCGACCAAATGCCGCAATTGTCTCCTTGAGTCATCGATGGCTTGCTGTGGTACCACCAACAGCCTCCTCGCAGAGCACTTTACATGGAAGCGTGGATGCTATGCGTCCAATTTCTAAGTCCCCTGGACTGACTTCTCACACTTCACCTGCAGAACCTCCAGTGAATTGTGGACTCGACACACCTGACCGAGAAGGTGTCCTCCAGAAATTGGGGCGAGTGTCCACGCAAGAGGCTATAAAGGGTGCTCGATGGGTGGGCGATCAAGGGTTGCAGGCATGGAACAATTACTGGAAATCACCAGAACAGAATCCTCAGGCCCACCCAAATTCCTACCCAAGTACCACGGCGCCCCAAATGCATCAAGCTTTCCCACCTACGCATGCCCACGAAGACCTGTCTATTCGTGCCTACAATCAACCGGCGCTGATATCGATCATCGATTTAGAGAAGCTCTCAGTAAATCAACATTCGAAGCCAGCCGTGGCACTACAGCCAATTGCTACCTTTTCGCTACCGGACGGATGCAGTTTAGTATCCTTCACACCTAGTGGGCTGGGTCTACTTACGGCGAGTGCAAAGGGTGACGTACAGCATATCTGGGATCTGATGCGTATGGTGCATAGCGGAGTTAGTATCAGCTCGCTGAGAGATCACAGTGCATCCGGCAAGGAATCCGACCTCGGACCGACCGTCCGCCAAATCTGGCGCCATTCAAGACTGACGGAGGCCCGCATCGTTGATGTTGCCTGGACAGAGCCGGGAGGTGAAAGGCTCGCTCTCGTTACAGAACGAAACACTCTGCACATCCATGACCTACCGCCTTCTGCTTTCCAATGGCCCCCCTCTCGGCGCGTACTTCGCCCTACGACTGCTTCGGACAACCCAGGCGTAGCTGACCAAGATCTGGATCACACCGTACGGCCACGGTCATCGAGCAATACCTTCAGTGGGGCGCTGGGAATGTTCACTGATAAAACACAACCCTTGCTTGCGAATCTTCGCGGCCGTCAGACCAGTAATTCTAATCCATTTTCCGGGCTCGGTGGCCTTAGCCTCACCGCTGGTGCTGGCATTAAAGGTATGAAGGTGGTCGCCGCTGGCTTCAACAAGTCTGTTGGTGCAGCTGCGGGCACAGTTAAGACGATGCGTCACAGGGGAGAGAACCGGTTGGCGTTACCTGGGTCTCCGCACAAAACTGTAGCTGGCTGCATCAAATGGCTTGGGGGAAAGCACCATGGGCACGTAGCGGTGACTGGGGGAGGTCTGGTAAGGATCTATCCCGTTCAACAGAGCACCACCGAAAAAGGCGGACAAAGGGGGCCCTCGGTTGTCGGTAAACGACCGATTGAGTACAGTATTCCTAGTACTTCTGGAGACAGTATCAATCCTGTGCCCAAAGATACATGGGCATTCAATAATAGCGATAATGATCAGGCCTCGACGTCACCCCACGGATATTGGCTTTCTCCTGCATCTGGGCATGGGCCTCAAACGTTCAAGAACCAACCCCCTCCGCTTTCCTGTGCGGAAATCGAGACCAATGCGCCATATCAGCCCTTCCACACGGACCGCCGCATTAATTTCTACGTTTACAATGACGAGCAAAGCTCAGACATGCACCATCTAAGCGATGCGACCCCTTGGGTGTTCGGCCAGAATATACCCGCCACCAAGGTCAATGTCGGTTCGGCTGTGCACAACGCGGATTCTGACACGGATCAAGGAGCGCCAGCTCCGATGGAGAATCTCATCAGTTTTCAAGGCAACGAAGAAGAAGGGAAGCAAGTTGTGGTCACGACACGACGCAAGCGGGACAAGAAAGGGCAAGCGGCAGAAGGCGACGACGGAGAGTTCTTCGAGGACGACTGCGAAGTTGTTGATTTTGCCGAGAGCCGTGTTTAGCTACGATGTTGGGTGTGGGGAGTTGGTATTACATACATGCATGCTTTGGCGTCTTGAGGGGTGACGACGACGAGTCAGAAGGGAAACGGGTGTCTTCGATATTGGGCGCATCAAGCACACCGCTGGAGGATGGCGATGGCTTGTGGTGTATTTATTCCTTGTTTCCGCATTGGAGCATCGGGGAAGAGGCGCAAGGTTCGGGATAGATCTTCAGACCGTTAGAGTCGCTTCTGCTGGCGGTACGGTATTTGAGAAGGCGACGCGTGTAGCATTTCAGGAAACATTTCTCTTTCATCAACATGGAACAGAAAGTGCAGTGATATGGCATAATGGGAGCACCCTCATCCCCTAGACCTAGATTTTAAACGAGATCTCGGATCCTGATCACGATGCATCAAGTTTTAGCGAAAGCGCCGTCTTTCCGAAAGAAGCCACACGACTTTTCGTTAGCCCCGAAGCGAGGCGTGCCCGATGGCGCATGTTTGATGTGGGCTTTATTGATTACGCTATCGAAAGCCGGACTAGGAACTTTGTGGTGGGAAAGGGGGGGGGGGGATTTGGGGGTGGTGCTGGTGGGTAGGTATGTGTTGCAGTAAAGTACTGTAGTGTGTAGTAAGAGAAGGAAGGAGGTGAAGGCAATGTGTTGCCGTTGGACTCGGATAGTGACGGGTATAGAATAATGGTATGGGCTGCGAGGCACTTGTTTGCAATTGCCAGTATGTACTCGGTATACCTTTGGTTATCGCGAAGTCTATTGTGATGGCAATTTTGTAAAGGGGGATTTTCCCTATGTATCCGTACATTGTTACAGTATTTGGTCGTTGGGTGGGGGCCATGATGGTGTGTAAACGGAGTACCGAATACCTTCTTAGTACATACGGTGGGTGGGTGGTACTAGGTACGGAGTACGGAAGAAGAAGAAAGCTAAAAGTCATAAGGCGGCGATACCCGTTGCGCTAAGGGGCTTTTTAGGGTGGATGGATGGCATGTTGAAGCGGAGGGACTACTACAGTACTGCTACTACGTAGAGAGCCTAGGCTTTTGGTGAATTGGGGGTTCGGTTACCTTGGTTGTATTCTATCGATAAATTACGACGACGGAAGAATCTGTCTGTACAGTTTCTTGCCTCTCCTTTGATTAAGAGTAGAGTTACTATGTAGAGTAAGGTACTTGCTGTACGGAGTATGTACCGTTCTTCTATCTGCCCTAGGGTCTTGTCCGGCACCCCTGGTCCTTCAATTATTATCATTATTATTGTTATTATTGTCTGCTCTCCTTCCGTGTGGGGTATAAACTTAAAATACACATCCGATAGCTTCATGCAAAACCATTGCCGACGAACTGCAGCCACACAGACTACTTCCGTACCGTCCTCCCACCTCCCTCTCGTGCCTCTTTCGGCCAGTCATGCTCAACGCCTTCAGCCTCTTGGGATGTCGTCCGCACTGGGAAACCATGCGCTCACCATGTCCGACTATCCAATCAGATCCCTGGCGTGCCCCCGGATTGAGAAGGCTTCAATCTCGATCTAATAACGCCCACATGCGCCGGCCAAAGTAAGGTACGAAGCAGATTGGCATACTGAAGTCTGAAAGACTCGGTTCGTGCAGCTCTATCATCCTTCTCTGTGTATCCTCATCGGCAGGGTTGTCAGTTCAGTCATCTTTTTAAGAGTAGCCTGTTTGCAAGTCTCTTTGGCGTCGACACTCCTCACTCGTGACGAGAGAGCGCATCACTGACAACGTCGCTGTCGGCTTACAACCCCCCCCGGCAAGATTCAGCTTGATTGATTCCGCCGAGTCTTGACGACTGTAGCAACCCTTTGCTTGTTCGTTCTTTCAAGAGCTCGGCGCTTGAATTGCGTTGGGGGACTTGTCGGCAATGCTCGAACCTCGACCCACAACACGAATGCGATGAACCCACCTCAGGACCTCGGTATTTCAAATGCAGTCAACGCAGCTTCGACTTCACAGCAAGACGACGTCAGTGACACAGCAGGCCGGGTCTGCACGCGGAAGCAAGATAACGCAGCAGCAACAAGACTACATAACCGGAGGTGCTTGCGACAACAACGCAGACGGGGTGATGCACCACTCCCGCTCACACTCACGCAATTATTCCTCTCCGCTATACTGCTTCTTGCCGCAGTGTGTGTCCCCGCCGCTGCTGTGGAACAGTGGGAATCAGGTCCGAGGTTAGGGCGCGGAAGATCGATACGGGATGGCGGTATTCTCCTTGATCGGCGACCATCACCCATTGTCGATCTCTACCGCCGGCAGAATGGGGATCTTTTTGGTTCGGCACTGCTTTCTCCCTCGACTACCTCGTCCATTCCGGCTTCGTCCGCTGCAGGTAGAACAAC
>JAABUS010009427.1_pt1 | contig 10314 bp, 13 predicted proteins | sample 5560161 | NCBI WGS metagenome assembly JAABUS01 (sample SAMN10711885, study PRJNA513376) | rock metagenome | isolation source: Antarctica rocks | place: Antarctica: Victoria Land, Trio Nunatak nord | collected 2016-01-04
TTCACTTTGGTTGAGGGGGATTGGGGGGCTGGTGTTGGATACGGTAGATACTTGGGAGGCTAGCGTGTTGTGGGGATTGTGGGGGGAATTTATAAACTCCAAGAAAAGTTTGATTCAAAACATGATAAACGTTGTTATATTTCGTTCTCATTGTATTTCTTATACTGTCTAAATATTTATTATGCAAAGCTTTCTGCACGTTCTATATTGTTGAACATGCCAAACGATGTAGTAAAAGTCATGATAACAGTGTGCGATGGAAATTTTCTGTCGTAAGGCTGAATCATAACATACCTTACTTAGTATCAGTCATGTGACAGATCGTGCACAAATAAAGTCTTAAAAACTTTGTGAAAGCTTGACATGATCATAAGCTTGTTAAAAGAAGTGCAGCGATATCAAATGTTCACGATTTTCACGGGTGTTATTATGTTTTCTTTTCTGAGAATTCTGGATCAAACTTTTCTTGAGCTCTCGTGATTTCCCGCATTCTTCCCACTGAACGATCTGCTGGTAAGAATCCTTCAGAAGTCTTTGCAATGTCGGGTCATACTCACACCATTTATACGATCTACCATGGTGTTTATTTTCTTCACCATCACCAACCCATCAGAATGCAAAAACCTACAGAACGTGTGGCCATGAATGTCTATTCCCCTCTTTTTCAGACTGAATCGGATTGCCGGATCTTCCTCATCTGCTCTAAGAGCGTATCGATCTTTGTTGGGTCCCTCGGTCCAAAAGGCTTGAACGTGTACTCTCGACCCGTGGCTCAAAAGTACTTCCGACTTCTATATCGGGAACAGTACATACCCGATGATGGTTCGCCATGATTAATATCATCCAGTGTTCCATCCAGCGCTCCATCCAGTGGTTCATCCAGTGTTCCATCCAGTGTTCCATCTAGTTCTGCATCCAGTGCTCCATCCAGTGTCCTACCCACTGCTCCATTCAGTGCTTCATCCAGTGTTCCATTCGATGCTCAGTAGATAAATGAGCAGATAGATGAGTATGAAGGATGCTGAGTAGAATGCTGAGTATGTAGAATGGCGAGTAGACAGGTGAGTAAGTGGGTGAGCAGGTAGGTGAGTATGTAGGGTGCTGAGTAGAAGTTAAATAGATAATTTCGATGTTCGGGAGCAGTTTAAAAAAACATCAGATACCAAAGTACCTTTTTCTCTCCTCTTCAAATGCTAACAAATGACACCTTCGGAAACAGTCCATACAACTTTCTCATAATTACCGCAATCTCAACCTTTCTTGGTGGCTATTAGACTTCTTTGATAATGGCTGAGGAGAGCAACATGTTGATTCGCATGGCAGCGATGAAATTGACGAAGAGCATCTATTGAGACATTGTAATTATGCTTACGCCCTTTTGATATTTACTAGCTTCGTGCATGTTAGGCTTTGAAACTCGAGTCTCAAGACGAGCATATGGTAGTGTAACAAAAACGTCAACCTCATTCTTTTCACGCTCTCTGTTCTCAATGAACAAGTTAAGCAACAGATCAAAAGAATAACAATCACTCGATCTAGCCTGTCTAGAAAGAGAATAACCCAAAGTAACATGTGAGTTAGAAGGTTGAAACAAAATAGCTTGAAGATAATTAATGTTTCGTAGATAAACTTGAAAGATCCAGAAGAAGAAAAATTCGCCTTCATTAAGAATCGAACTTAGAAGCCCGTCATTTTTGAGAACCTCGTGCTCTAGGCTGCCTCTAATCCCCATCGTTAATGTCGAGATTCGTTTTGCGCGATCATGATCTCTGCCCTGGGCCAAAGATTGACAATTGTCAAAGGGGAACTGTATTAGAGCAAACTTCATGGACTTCTTGGTGTTTTCGTTTGCATCTCGGAGGGTATCAGATCGAACTACTGCTTCGGCATACCTCCCCAGCTTTTCTTTCCCACAATGCTACTCGAAAAATCAATATTGGTTGTCGCGTGCACTTGTTGAATCTTCCGCCATCATTTTCCTTCAACAGTCCTCATATGCTCAGCTCATTCTCGGTTGATTTAGACGCTTCCTGTACTCAATACCGCTCTACCATACTCTCTACACCCGAGCTTGTCTCTTTTCTACATTCAATCGCTTGCCAAAATAACCAACCGCAATCTTCCTCCCCCCTTGATTCTGATCCGTAATCGAAAGCTCCGCGGCGAAAAACTTGAACCTCCATATTACTTCCGCTATCCCTTTACTTATCTTCGACAGATCCCTTATAGACAGGAAAATATCCCGCCCAGGTCTTACGTCCTGGATCAACATCTCGACATCATCAGTTATAACGCGGAGTTCCTTTTCTCTGAAGGGTCGGTTGAACAGCGCCAAGTCTATGAGTGCATCGAGCCATCGGCGAGGACCGCACAGAGTTCTGCCGGGGGCGCGTAGTTGCGGACCGATCTGTCTATTTGGAAGGTCAGGGTGGTACCCTTAATAGGCCAGGTGATCGAGCTGAAGAGAGGGACGGTGATCATGTTAGTGAGGAGGTCTTGCCTACTTGGATGATCATTGAGAAGGAGGGAGAATACTTCAAAGTGCTATTTGCGGATGCTTGGGTGAGATTTGACTGGACTGATAGGATTGAAGAGTCAATAATGTCGGAAGTGGGAAGAAGCAGGTCGCTGTTGGAGGCGCCGGGGTTGATTTTCTCTGTGGTTAGTGGTGTGGCAAGAGCAAATGTTCTTGAAGCCAGGAAGAGGGACCAAAGAAGTATGGATATTATCTGCTCCATGCTGACGGAATGTTGAGAAAAGAATGATGGGAAGTGAGAGGCAAAGGAGTCTGTACTTACCTGGCCGCGGCTTTGAGGTATAGAGCAGCTTGCGCATGCGACTTGCGATGGTTAAGAAGCGCATATTGTGGTGAACTTTTACCCGATGCGAGCAGAGTTCGAATTGACAGGGAAGACCATGGACATTAGTACGCATGGGCCCATTTAAAGGTGAGTATATCTGTTGGATATCAAAGCTGTTGAAGGTATTTTAACTGGGGCTAACACCACTCTCTGACCACGTTTAGATACTTCTTATGTCATGCTGACTGGTTCTACCACTTCAAATAACTGTACCATGTTGTAAACAACACTCAGATATCTTACACGTCTAGTTACGCTTTATGACTATTCACCAGCACGTTTCGGGTGCGAGACATATACATGCCATCTTCTTCTGAAAATCCTATCGCCCTTTCCATGGTCATCGATGGCATTCTCTGCCGAAAACGGCCCCCACCGTTCAGGGATGATGGAGAAAACTTGTGCTACTCTGGCCGTTTTCGTTTTAGCGGTGCCATATCTTGTTGGGTCCTGTGTATTCAGGTATTCGCTTGATCTGCTCATCAACCCTTCTTGATACAAAACATGTAAACCATGTTCGTTGTCCGGAACTGGAGCGAACGTTCCTTTCGAGAGGTATAGAGCTACTACAGTCATCTCGTTGTTGGCGACTAGGCTATTATCTATACGCATGGCCTGACCATTCCATTCTTGGCTGACATCTTGAGATACGAATTGACGAATCGAGGCCTGAGATGCTCAATTAAAGGTTATAGTCTGGCGCGTTTTCATAGGCGGTCCCGAAAACCTGGACACAGGAAGTACCATCATGCTATCGAGATTACCTTGTTGAAGATCTTGTGGAGCGTCGAATGTTCCCAGGCCTAATTCATTATGATGTCCGAGTTTCATGTAGGGTCTTCTTCCACCTCTAGGGTAGCTTCGTACTAGGCCTGCTGTCAGCTTTGGTCTCAGTGTCTATATGGATATAAGCCACTTACGTCCCACGGGTCTAAAGCTTCGACAACGTCCAGCTGCAACACCGCAGCTAACACATTTCCCCCCTAACGTAATCTTGCAAAATTGAGAAGCGTGTTGACCACAGGCTTAGTCTTGACTGCTCTCAAGATGCCTTAAGGGAACGTTTCAATGCTGATACGCAAGGCTATCTAGGTAGCCTTGTTGCATTTTCGCAAGGATACTCGTCATTCTTGCTGATGCGCTGATGCTAGAACGAGATATAAGCACATTGAGAAATGATCCGACGACTTCCAGGTGCCACGGCACAGTAGCCTGTCGCCTGGAGACCACGTGAGCGAACAGGATGTCTTGGGAGCCTGTCATGTGGCCCAGCGTCAGGGCCCAAGCCGCTTGCAATACTTTTGTTGTAGTGACATTCTGGTTGTTACAGAATCTGCGAATCTCATCTTCCGCGATTTGCGGCACATCGGCTCTCTCGGGATATGATAAACTGGCCTCGCTGGCTCAAAGGTACGTTGAACCAGAGATAATACCACTGGGCTATCTAACAGGTAAGCTTTTCAGTAATTAAGAATTTGTTGCTTGAGCAATAAAGTGATATAATCTCTAAACAATAGAGCAGATGGCAAAACGATTCCGTGGGATGCTTGCTTCATGTTCGTCACTAAATTGAACAAACAGGTAGTGTTGATAACGACGTGATTAGCATTAAGTCGCCCGAAGACAACTTCGGTTGACGTTTTGCAGATAGAAATTTTGTCGAGCTGGCTTTGGCCTCTCGTCTCCTCAGCTTTCCACTTGAGGCACACTCACAGTAGAGCATTCCACGAGTAGATGGTTGGGTACCACTTGGCCAAACGATTCATGCGAGCCTAGACCCTCGATACCACCCTGGAGTCTGTACAGTCTCGGAGCTCTTGATCAACTGCACAACATGTCCTGCTGTGTTTGGAAGCAAAGAACCACTGTCTCGACATCATCAATGCCCCTTGTGCCCAGGCCAGCGGCACTAACGGAATATCGCTCAGTGTCGGTTCTGTGGCCATGCCTTGAAGCCTCACAGTCGCGTCTCTCAATGTCTGCTCGCAGCAAGATACCACGTCTTGATCTTGTCTAGATGGCGCATCTGCTTGCTGCAAGTGAAATGCACTGATAATGCTCCCTCCGAAACAAGCGCAGGGACATCGAGAAGCGCTAGTCGAGCGTCGCGATCCAGCTGAGCGATAGTGTTGCCTCGCAGTAGGCCAGGCACCGCCACGTCAAATCGTTCTCCACGACATCAAGCGACGATTTTGCATCGCCGTAGTAGAGATTCCACCAACCTTGATGAAGCTGCTGTTTACGATTCGCTTGTTGTTGGGGGTCCAAAGCAAAGATAGCTCTCAACTAATTCTCTCTTGGACGTATCGTCGATTCGTCTGAATATGGCCTAGGAACTCTTCAATACACATTCGCGATACAATGATACTGCACTTCGGTAACATTCTCAATGCACCGCGCAATCCCTGCCCTATCGACCTTGTCCGAGCCTCCCAGCGTGGAACGCCTCAAGCACAACCCACACGGTCGGCGTCATATAAGCAAGGCGGGGGGGGGTCTTATTTTACCTTGCCCGAGTTTGCGAGACACCTGAGTGCAACGCGGAGACTGATGGTTCCTTTTATTTCTGGGTTCGATCGAGCCGGTGACCTCTTTCTCGCGATTTGGGATGTGTGCGTTTATCGCAGCGCCCCGTGAGCCACTGCAACAGGTTGTCCGTGACACTTGCCGTGTTTGGGCCGGAGGACGATGGCGCGAGGAATCTCGGGATCAGCTCACCATTCGTTATCGATGTCTCTTGGCTCGATGCGTTGGCCGCGAGGCTTCACCTGCGAGTCCGCGTGCCGGACATTGTCTAGGCGGTCGTCTGCCCATGAGGTCTTCTGTCTTGTAGGCTCGGCCATGCTGAGAAGAAGCTTAGATAGGTTAAGTATCGAAGCTCTTGTAGCTAGAATAGGAGATTAGAGTTCTGATACTGCTCCAGGCTTATCTGCGGATATGAGGGACATTGAGGTGATCAGAGCGTTCTTGCGATCTCTTCTACTCGCAACAATAATGCGCAATGAACATATCACCAGAAATGCAAGCTAGGTACTATGACAATTACAGCTCTCTTTGTAAACAACCGATGAGCATTTTGCTAGTTACCATCGTGAATGCTAGAAACCACGTCCCTTCAAGACTGAGACCACCATAAAAGCGATTGTTGCAACCGCATGGAGACCAACCTACAGCGCCCTCGCCGCCAAAACCAGGCCCGTGATACAACTCGCATTACAAGACCACCAAACCACCGACCGCACGATACTCAACTCCTCCGACTCGATCAGAATATACGCTGCGCCGTACGCCAGCCGCGAGAGCGTATACCAGACACAGATGGCATTAACCGTAGCACTGCTGACACCCGCAACCGTGGCAAAAAGCACTAAAATCGCCCAATTGTTTTTAGGGTCAGTCAGGAGGTAGATAACCCGAACCCCAATTTCCACCAAAACGCAAAGCACAAAATAGAAACTCACCCGCAGCGACAAAAAACGTGAACCCCTCGACGGAGTTCTGATGCGCCCCCTCCATGCGCTGGATCTGCGCCAAGCGCCGCCGGCTCAGCTTCCCCGCCGAAACCGCCGCGTCGCCGTACTTGGAGAGGTCTTCCCGCGGCGAGGCGTTGTGGTCGAGCCCGACGGCCCTTTTGGAGAAGCGCGTGCTTAGCGCGCAGTAGGCGTAGAGCCAGTTTGCGATTATAAAGGTGGGGGCGTAGTTGGCGGGTTGTTGGCCACTGGCGGCGTGGAGGCCGAGGAAGGTGAGGAGGGAAGATTGCATGGTTCGGATTCGGATTCGGATTGTTGTGTTTGTTTGTTTTGTTTGTTGGTAAAAGATGAGGGCAAGTGTATCGCGATGACCGGACCAGTCGTTGTCTGCAACGTGTGTATTCCAGCTTAGGGCATAAAACGAAAGAAAAAATCAACTCGTCAGTCCACGAACCGAAGAGCCACGCCCTGCAGAAATAGATTTCCAAGTCCCAGAAAGTGTCTACGATACCCAGAGAAGTTCGCGAGAGCAGTAAAAAGGAGATATCGATAGAGAAAACAAAAGTGACCCTCTCGAGGGCATTCCAAGTAAAACTTATACTCGAGGCAGGACGGCCGTGACGCAATGATTTATAATTCGGAGCGCGGAGATAAGGGGTGCCCAAATCACCGGGAACCTTGTTGAAGCAATAGGAGCTGCAGTAGAAGCAGAAGAAGTAGTAGTCGTCCAATTAGGAACATAAGGTAGTTATTGCAGTGCCATTACACTGCCCGCTAGCCTGATTGGGGCTAGCGCCAATTGCAGCACAAAACGTAGATAGCTTCCTACTGTAGAAGACACACCTTGCGACAATTATCAGATCTACACTTCATCAAACCTACGTACAGATCTTTTGACTAGATGGAGGCATTGGCAGGATCATGGACGACTGGACATGGGGGTACGGAGTGTTGTCATGTCTATAGCATAATTGTGACGTTAGGCGCTCCTATTGGGCAGCAGCAGCTGTGCAGATTGTGCCCAAAGCGAATGTCACATAAATGTAATCTACATTGTGCCGCTTGTAACCTCTACTTGTTGTTGAGTCCGTGGCGACCTGCTGTTGAATACACTAGAAAATTACCGATAAACATACACGTTTAAAACAGCTCCTAATGCGGTTAGGTAATAAACCTGTTTTAAACGTTTTCAAACCCTATTCGGACCTCCCCCTTGTCGAACGCAGCCAGCTCCCAAGAGGATCTGGTATCCAATCCACTTTCCTGTTGAGGCTCCTGGAGACAATGTAGACAAGAGCCTATTGCTTATAGCCAAGAGCACCGCACTGAAGAGACTGAATGGAAGATAGTAGCCCAGCTTTCCAACTGTCCAATCGTAGCAATTCCCACCATTCCTGGATGGTAAATGTACTTACCCAGTATTCCGGAGCCAATAGCAAGGAAAAGCTGACTCAAGATACTCGGAAGGAGATAAATACCACTGAGCGTCGGAGACACGCCCTTGACCCCCTGGAAGTAGATCGGTAGATAATATGATGTTGTGAACAGCTGGCTCATCAAGAAACCATACACCAAGCAACTCGACCACACAGGCCTCTTGCGGATCATCGAGAAGGGAATCATAGCCGCATCGCCCTTATAGTAATCCCACGCTAGAAAAACGACAAATGTGGCGCCTGCACCGCAAAAGAGCCCGATGACGGTCGCACTGTCCCAGGCGAACTGATTGCCACCATACTAGAGAGCGAGTAGCAATTGGATGGCAGCCGATGCAAAGATTGCGAAGCCAATAAGATCGAGCTCTGTCGGGAACGTGCGGAGAACCGCGATGGCTTTGGGCTTGTGCATCTGCTCAGGGACTTTGACCAAAAAGAGCATCGCCGCAACGAAGCCACCGATGGGGAGGTTAATATAGAAGCCTAGTATCAGGTCAAATTAGATCAGGTAGGCAAGCATGGAATAGGACAGTGACTTACACCACTGCCATGTCGTGTATTGTGCCAGTGCTCCTTCAATCAAGGTTCCGATGACGAGACCAAGTTACGCAACTAGTCCACTGGTGAGGTGACAATTATCGGCATGATGTAAGGACTTGGATCTTACCACCCACAACAAATCCAATCAGAGCTGACGCACTTTTTAGTTTCAACCCCTCAGTAGATTTGGGAACATACCTGGCCGTTTTGGCTTTGGAACGCATCCAGCAATAATGGTGAAAGCACCGTTCTGGATCCCTGACGTCCCTATTCCTGCCACTGCTCACCCAACAATCAACGTTTTCGAGGAGGTAGCCACGCCACAAAGGAAGGAGCCCAATTCAAAGATGGCGAAAAAGGTCATGAAAGTCCACTGGAGAGAGTTAGTCGATTTCCGGGGCGAAAAGTGATACTATGGAAATGCGCCTGCTGACTTTGGAGTCAAAGTTCACGTAGAATTCTCCCGTCAGCGGTTGAAAAGCAGCACTGATACCAATATCAGCCAGTCAGCTCGCAGCCGAAGTCAAGATAGTGTATGCACCTTCCCAGCTGACTTGCCTGTCCGCTTACTCTTTTAATTACGAAGCATCCCTGACTGAAGTCTGCAATGGCTGGTATCAATCGCGCCGTGGTGAGTATCAGAGCATAAGGTTCAGCACGCCAGCGAATTGTTGATTAGATGCTACAAGAAAGGGGACAGGGGATGGAGCTGGATGTAGGTGCCGCCATCAGGAAATTCGTCATTTAAATACCCAAATTTGACGGAGAAAGGGTGCCAGGATGTCGACGCTGGACCATTTGCACCGAAAATCAATGTCTAGGGGGGTATATTTTACCAGCGTTGATAGGAAAGGAAGAGCAGTCAATGCGGCACTTACCTATCTTGCAGCTGGGTCTGAGATGTGGAACGCCGATTGGTGGAGTTTCGCTTCCACAAGCGATAAACGACAAACGACAAACGCTTTCCGCTTCCGTGAGCAAAGCAGCTGGTGGGGGTTGGAATAGCCGAGCCGGGGCCGGAAGTTGTTTTTTTTTCCGGCCTCAGCTCAACTTTTTGCATATGCGAAACATATGTTCAAAAACAGTTCAACCCCGGATCAACATTTTGAATTTGCCTAACTATAGTACATTTACAGCATATAAGAAGCATATGCAAAGTATGGATTCCGTCCTACTTTGTCGCAATTCGGTCAGAGCGACGTGTGACGGCAGCGAGGACTGTGAAATGCGTTAACAGTGCATATGCGAAGCTTATGCTATGCTTACCTTTGCTCTTGACACCTGCGACGGTCTTCTTGAGGCGCTTGCTTGAGAGAGAACCTAAGAAAGATTTTAGCAAAGCATATGCGATGCACATGAAGTACATACGGATTGACGAAGACGACGATGAGAACCTGAAGCGAGGATTCGGCTCGGCCTGGCATAAGGATATCATATGCTGAGCGATGTCTGAGCATATGTACAGCTGATGCTCTCTTGAGTGATGAACATAATTGCACGTTAAATTTTTTGTGACCTTGCTTAATCCTAGATTCGGCATCGGCATATGCTTCGCATCGGGCTGGAATAGTTCCAACCCGACGTCAAGTCTCGCATATGCGGGGCCCATGAGTTCGGCCCAATGCCAAACATTGTTTCCGGCCCTGGCTCGGCTATTCCAACCCCCTACGAACTGGAACCTGCAAAGCAGCCTGTCTCACCGGCACGATGCGGGACTTACTAATATAGAGATCCTTTACGGTTGCGTGAAGCACAATCAGCTCTGCCAGTTGGTCATCCTCAGCACTTTCATGTGAGCGTCACTTCATTTTTCAGTCATTACGGAGGAGCCTTGTCGCAGCTCAAGACGCTACTCGACCTCCTTCTTGAAGAACACCACTACGGCATTAGAGACTTGCAACTTTGCTTAAAACATGGCTCCAAAGTACGCCAAGGACATGCCTGCGGGCTTTACCAACCGCATTGAGCGGGTTGCCTTCGTCGGGGTAAATTTAGCTGCCATTGTTT
>JAABUS010009428.1_pt1 | contig 10314 bp, 7 predicted proteins | sample 5560161 | NCBI WGS metagenome assembly JAABUS01 (sample SAMN10711885, study PRJNA513376) | rock metagenome | isolation source: Antarctica rocks | place: Antarctica: Victoria Land, Trio Nunatak nord | collected 2016-01-04
AATGGACGTGACAGCGACTCCACGGTTCTCTACAGTGCATATGACAGTGGAAATACCTGACGACGAGTTGCCGACGGGCCATGCCGGCATTGCCCAGCGACTCGAACTCGGACCCCGCCTCGCGCCGGACGCTTACGTTAGTCCAGGTGCAAATGTGGTCGGCGATGTCTCGTTAGGCCAGGAATCCAGCGTCTGGTACGGCGCCGTCTTGCGCGGCGACATCAATCGCATCATCGTCGGCGCGCAATCGAACATTCAGGATTGTGCCGTCGTTCATCTCGCAGATGATTTCCCGGCCGTAATTGGTGAACGGGTGACCGTTGGCCATAGTGCAGTAGTTCACGCGTGCACCGTTGATGACGAGGTGCTTATCGGAATGGGAGCGATCGTGCTCGACGGCGCAGAAATCGGCGCGCGGTCGATCATTGGCGCGAATGCGCTTGTCGTCCGCGGGACAAAGATTCCGCCCGGGTCGCTCGTGCTCGGTTCCCCTGGGAGCGTCGCGCGGCAGTTGTCCTCAGCAGAGCAATCGAACATCCAGCGCTGGGCATTCAAGTACGTCCAGACAGCGAAGTATTTTCGCGAGCATTACGCGCGCACGACCGAGCCAGCGCGCGGATCTTAACTGTCAGCTCCGGGCTATCAATAAGCCGAGTTCGCCTGCACGATGGCGCAGCAGCTCGCCGGCCCGCTTCATCGCTTCACCTCGGATAATGGGCGGTCGCACAAGCGTAAGCACGCCGTCGAACATCTTCTCTGCTCCGCGTGTCGAACCGACAATAGCGTAAACGGGCTTCCCAGCCGCGCGCGCAAGCTGCGCGACGCCTGCAGGTGCTTTGCCTTCTTCTGTCTGCGTGTCGAGACGTCCCTCGCCGGTGACGACGATGTCGGCAGCATCAATCGCTGCCGCCAACCGAACCGCCTCAGCCACCACATCAAACCCGCTGCGAATGCGAGCGCCGCAAAAGCTAATCAGCCCGTAGCCGAGACCGCCCGCGGCGCCGGCTCCAGGTTCGTCCCGCACATCGACGCCAAGGTCCGTCGACACCACCTTTGCTAACCGCACAAGCGCGCGTTCCAGCACCTCCCGCTGATCGGCGTCGGCCCCTTTTTGCGTCGCGAACACATGCGTCGCGCCGTGCGGGCCAAGCAGCGGATTCCGCACGTCAGCAGCTATCGTAATGCGCGGGAGATGCAGCGTTGAGGGCCTGACTATCCGAACGAGGCGCAACAATCCGGAAACCCGACCATTCAGCTCATCGCCGAATGAATCCAGGAAACGGAATCCCAGCGCACGCGCCATCCCGACACCGCCATCGTTCGTTCCGCTGCCGCCAAGGCCCACGATAATTTCGCTCACGTCACGCCCCGCTGCATCGAGGAGCATTTCGCCGACGCCGAAGGAACTCGCCGCATCGAGATCACGGTTTGCAGGCGGTATTCTCCAAAGCCCGACAGCTTCGCTCGTTTCCAGTATAGCTCGCGAGTTATCCGTCGTGATGCAATAGCGTGCGCGGACCGTCGCACCGTTTGCGCCAGCGACATCGCAGTGATGCCAGATTCCGCCTGCAGCACGACAGAGCACCTCCGCAGTCCCCTCCCCGCCGTCGGCGACAGGGACAACGGTGATGTCAGCGTCCGGCAGGCGTTCGCGCAGCCCGGCCGCAATGTGAGCCCCTGCTTCAGCTGCGCTCAGGCAACCCTTGAACTTATCCGGCGCGACGAGAATTCGCATCGTTCGTTAGGCCGCAGCCGCTTCGACGACCCGTTCTAATGGTTGCGCGAGGCGTGCTCAAGTGCACCGTTGAAGTCGAACCGCTTCAGCTGCGCTGCGAGTTCGGGATCGTTCGCGGCTTCGATCAACCGCTCGTCCTGCAGCAAATCGAGTAATCGCCCCTGGGAGATCATGCGCGTGATTTCCGGATCAGCGCGCAACGCGAGTATCTTCGGATTGTCACTCAGCTCTCGAACGCCTGGATACGTCATGAACTTTTTCGCCCGTTCCGGTTTAGCGAAGACCCCGCCGACTTTCGCGAGTGTATCGTAGATCCCTGCAGGCAAGACGTCGGTTTGCTTGACCACGTCACCGACGGCTCCGAGTTCGACCGACTTTTTCAAACGCGCCAGCGACATGACGAGCGAGTTCTCGTCCGGGACGGAGCTTCCAGTGCGGCGCGTTGGACCGGCTGATCGCGTCGGACGTTCCGCGAAGCTCGGAAGGTTTCCTGGAGCCATCGCATTCACTTGCGCTTCCGCCACCGCACCAAGCGAACGCACGCCGATGACCAGCAGCCAAAGCAGAAAGGCGCCGAAGAAGAGGCCAAGAAATCCACCGGCCGCTCCGTAGATCAGGCGGATCGTCCGGGACTCCTGCTGGCCGGTGCGCTTAAACAGAATCCGTCCCAGGGTTGTGATCACCCCATACACGATCAGCGCGAGAATCGCTCCACCAATGGTCGAGACGAGGAAGTCCGGAATCTTCAGCAGCGGCCGCAATATCGGCAGCAGCAGGCGGCCACCGAAAAGCGCGGCAGAGTATGCCGCCACAACCGCCGCGATGCGGACCAGCTGCCGGGGCAAGCCGAGCCGCCAGCCACGAGCGATCTCGAATAACACCAGGACGATTGCGAACGAAACGAAGACGGTCTGCCAAAGCGGAGATGGCGTAACCAGATCAGGTTTCACGTCGGCAGTCCGAGTTGAATCGCGCGATGCCGCAACGCGTGATCGCACAGCACCAGCACAGCCATCGCTTCAACCATGGGCACGGCGCGCGGCAGAACGCATGGGTCGTGGCGACCTCCGGGCGCAATCGTGATCGCTTCGTGCTCTGCGGTAATGGTTTGCTGCTCGCGCGCGATCGTCGATGTCGGCTTGAACGCTACGCGGAACACGATGTCTTCGCCGTTCCCGATCCCGCCTTGGACACCGCCTGAGAAATTTGTGGTCGTGCGCACTCGGCCGCCGCGTGTTTCAAATTGATCGTTGTGCTCGCTGCCGCGCATCGTCGTTGCCGAAAAGCCGGATCCGATCTCAAATCCTTTCGTCGCGGGCAGGCTCAGCATTGCTTTCGCGAGGTCGGCGTCGAGTTTGTCGAATACCGGATCGCCGAGCCCGGCACCCACACCGCGGATGACGCATTCGATCGTTCCGCCAACTGAATCGCCGTCAGTGCGCATCCGATCGATTAGCTGCATCATGACTTTGGCAGCCGCTTCGTCGGGGCAACGGACCGCATTGCGCTCGACGTCGGCATGAGTGACGTCTTGCGGGGCAATCACCGCGCTGACCTCGTGCACCTGAGTGACGTACGCCACCGCGTCGAACTCGGGAAACATCCTGCGTAACACCAGCTGCGCGACGGCTCCGGCAGCGACGCGGCCGATCGTCTCGCGTGCAGACGCGCGACCGCCGCCCTGCCAGTTCCGAATTCCATACTTCGCTTCGTAAGTGTAATCGGCGTGCGATGGACGGAAAATGTTCACGATCTTCTTGTACGCATCCGGGTCAGCGTCCTGGTTCCGAACGAGAATTGCGATCGGGGTGCCGAGTGTTCGACCTTCGAAGACGCCGGAGAGAATCTCGGCGCGATCAGGCTCGTTGCGTTGTGTGACGATGCTACTTTGACCCGGCCGGCGGCGATCAAGTTCGCGCTGGATGTCTGTTTCGCTGAGCTCGATGCGCGGCGGACAACCGTCGATCACCACGCCGATTCCGCCGCCGTGGGATTCGCCCCACGTCGTGATGCGGAAGAGCTGCCCGAAGCTGTTGCCCATTCGAGGCGCAGCTTACGCGCCGACCGTTGAACTACAACGCGCGTTCAGAAGCACGTCATCCCAAGGCTGGCGAAGCTCGCCGAGGGACCTCACCTACTCGCTCTTGATCCAGCCCGCGATCGTAGCGTGATCCCACACCCTGCGCGGGGTCCCTCGCCGTCTGCGCTGGCTCGGGATGACATTCCTTTGGACGCGCGGGGGTTCAGATCGCCACCAGCGCGGTGCGCAGATCGTCTTTCAGATCTTCGAGATCTTCGACCCCAACGGAGAGGCGCACAAGCGAGTCGGTGATGCCGAGTGACGCGCGCGTCTCCGGCGGGATAGAACCATGCGTCATCAGCGCGGGGTGGTTCACAAGGCTTTCCACACCTCCGAGACTCTCCGCGAGGGAGAACAGGTGCGTGTTCTCCAGAAATCGCCGTGTGCCGGCGAGATCGGTATCGAGCACGAGTGTGACCATACCGCCGAACCCGCGCATCTGTCTCTTCGCGAGCGAATGCTGCGCGTGTGCTTCCAAGCCGGGGTACATCACCTTCGCGATCTTCTTCTCCGTGCCCAGCCAGCGCGCAATTTCCAGCGCATTTTCTGAATGTCGTTCCATCCGCAGCGCGAGTGTCTTCAAGCCGCGGAGGGCGAGAAAACTGTCGAACGGCCCGGCAATCGCACCGACGGCGTTCTGGAGGAACTGCATCTGGTCGGCGAGTTCCTTGTTCTCGCCGACGACAGCGACGCCGCCGACCATATCCGAATGGCCGTTCAGGTATTTCGTGGCGGAATGAATCACCATGTCGAACCCGAATTCGATCGGCCGCTGCGCCCATGGGCTGGCGAACGTGTTATCCGAAACGCTAATCGCACCGCGCCCGCGCGCGATTTTCGCGACGGCCGCAAGATTGATGAGTTTCAGCAGCGGATTGCTCGGGGTTTCGACCCAAACCATGCGCGTGTTTGGCCGCATCTGCTGCTCCACTGTGGCCGCATCGCTCATGTCGATAAACGTGAAATCCAGATTGGCGGAGCGTCGGCGAACACGCTCGAAAAGTCGGAACGTCCCGCCGTAAAGATCGTCGCTCACGAGAACGTGCGAGCCGCTATCGATCGCATCGAGCGCGGTGGCCATCGCCGCCAGGCCGGACGCAAATGCCCACGCGCGTGTGCCGCTTTCCAGATCGGCAATGCACCGTTCGTAGGCGCTGCGCGTCGGGTTGATCGACCGCGAATAGTCGTAGCCCTTGTGACGCCCGGGGCTGTCCTGCACGTAAGTCGACGTCTGATAGATCGGCGTCATGATCGCGCCGGTGCTCGGGTCGGGAGATTGGCCGGCGTGGATGACACGCGTAGCGATGTTGTGCTGCTTCTTCATGAGATTGAATCGGGAAGCCAGGGAAAAAGAGAATCAGGAGCGGGGTCTCTTTCAACGAGACTTCTGCTTTGCTTGCTCTCCTGATTCATCCCTCCTGGTTTCTGGTTTCCAGATTCGAATCTCATTTCGGCATATGCAGCCGGAGATACGCGAGCAAATCAGTGCGCGTGATCAGACCCAGAAACTTATGTCCATCCATGATGATCGCTACGCGGCCGCGGTCGAACACCGCGATAAGGTCCTGGATTTTTGCGGCCGGCGATAGCGTCTCGAGCTTATCGGTCATCGCACTTTGCACAGAGTCATTAAAATGCGTGGGATCGCTGTGGACTTTCACGAGCAGATCTGACTCGTCGAGAATGCCAATGGCGCGGCCGCTTGCGTCCACGACCGGCACCTGTGAAACATCGGCGCCGCTCATGCGTTTGAACGCCGTCAGCAAGGTGTCGCCTGGTCCGACGGAGATTACTTCGCCTGCCTCGTGACGATGCGAAATGAGATCGCGAAGGTCGCCCTGCGGTTGCCGCTGCACGAAGCCCTGATCGGCCATCCAAAAATCGTTGTACATCTTCGACAGGTATTTGTTGCCCGTGTCGCAGATGAACGTCACAACCCGTTTCCGCTCCGTCTGTTTGCGGCAGTAACGAAGCGCCGCTGCCAGCAGCGTGCCGGTTGATGAGCCGGCAAGGATTCCCTCCTTGCGTAGTAATTCACGCGCGACGCTGAAACTTTCCGCGTCCGGAATCGAGAACGCCTCCGTCACGTACGACAAATCGGCGATGTCCGGGATGAAATCCTCGCCGATCCCTTCCACCGCCCAGCTGCCGGCCTGCCCGATCTGCTTCGTCTTCACGTAATCGGCGAGGATGGAGCCTTCCGGATCAGCCAGAATCATTTCTACGCCACGGCGGGGTCGCACTCGGGCGAAGAAGCGGCTCAGGCCCGCGATCGTGCCACCCGATCCGACACCGACGACGCACGCGTCCACGTGGTGGCGCATCTGCTCCCAGATTTCCGGGCCAGTGGTGCGTTCGTGCGCTTCGGGATTGGCCGGATTACCGAACTGGTTGACGTAAAACGCCCCCGGGATTTCCTCCGCCAGGCGCGCCGCGTAATCCTGGTAATACTCCGGGTGGCCGCGCGTCACATCAGATCGGACAATGCGCACCTCTGCGCCTAACGCCCGCACGTGCGAGATTTTCTCCTGCGACATCTTATCGGGAATCACGAGGATGATGCGGTAGCCCTTCGCGCCCGCGATCAGCGCAAGACCGAGACCGGTATTGCCGGCCGTCGCCTCAATGACGGTGCCGCCGGGCATCAGCTTCCCATCCCGCTCCGCAGCCTCGATCATGGCGAGAGCAACGCGGTCCTTGATCGAACCGGTAGGGTTTTGATTCTCCAGTTTCACGAACAGCTGACACGGACCCGTATCCATCTGGGTGATCTGCAGAAGCGGCGTGTCCCCGATGAGCGAAAGAATCTCCGGGGGCTTCCCGCGCGCGGCTTCCGCGGCAAGGATTTCCGTCGGGGCCATGCTCGGGCCTTCTGATGTTTCGGCGATGTTACTCACTGGCGAGGTTGTTATTCAGATCTCCGTCGCGATCCGCAACATCAAGGTAGTTGCAGCAGATGCTTCCGTCGAGCGCGCTGCCCAATTACGCCGGTGACGGACGGCTCAATAGCCGCAGCGATCAGTGCGACCACTCGGAATTGCTATCGGCTAGAAACTGCTGGAGCACCTCGAACCGGACTTCACCGTAGTTCAGCGCGTAGCGCAGATCGCCGCCTTTATAGACCCAGGTCGTCGGAATCCAGCTCACAGGTAAATCCAGGAAACGCTTGATCTTATCCGCTCCCGTCCGCGGCCCCGGGTCGGCGAGAATGGACACGTTCGGCTGATCACCGATTTCGTGCTTCTTCAGCATGGCACGCCCGTCGTCGCCGGCGTTCCAGATTGAAACGAAGAGGAACTTCACCTCCGGATTGTCGTTTACCATCTTTGCCCAGCCGCCACTCTTCATCTCAGCCTGACAGTTGCCGCACCACGGCGCCCAGAGGTGAACGACCGTCAATCCCGGAGCTTTTACCGCCTCGGCCGTCTGCTGTTCGGCTGAAGACGCGGCCGCATGGATGCTGGAGAACGCGGTAGTCATGCCCATCGAAACCGCGAGGAGAATCTTGTTCATGTGCGACTCTTCTAAACGACACGACTGGCGGAGAAGCGTCAACTGAACGAGAACCGCTCCCACACCGGAAAACAGGCGCATTTGCAGCCCTCGCCACACAGTTGACCTGCCCTGCGAACGTGTCTAATGTGGCTCCCCTTTCTGCGGGAAAGCACGGCGATTAGCGCCGCTGCCCGCGCAGGAGGGCGGCCACGCGCCACCAGGAGAAAAGTCACCTTTATGCCCCAAATGCAGGAACTGCTCGCGAAATCGTATCGCGACTTCAAAGAAGGAAGCATCGTCAAGGGACACGTTCTCGAAATTCGCCCGCGCGAAGTCTTGGTGGATATTGGTTACAAGTCCGAGGGCGTCATCCCTGCGCATGAGTTCGATGACATCGAGTCGATGGAAGTTGGCGACGAAGTGGAAGTGCTCCTCGAGCGCCTGGAGAACGACGAAGGCATGGTCATTCTCTCGAAGGAGAAAGCCGCTTACCGGCAGAATTGGAACAAGATCGCGAGCGTTTTCGCCGGGGACGGATTGATCAAGGGCAAGGTCAAGTCGGTCGTCAAAGGCGGCCTCATGGTAAACATCGGCGTCGAGGCGTTTCTGCCGGCGTCGCAGATCGATATCATCCCGCCGAAAGATCTCCAGCAGTTCGTCGGTAATACCTACGATTTCAAGATCGTAAAGATCAACGACGACCGGAAGAACGTGGTCCTTAGCCGCCGCGAGCTTATCGAGCAGGAGCGGAGCGAGAAGCGGCAGAAGTTCCTCGAAGGCGTGAAGGTCGGTGATACCGTCACCGGCGCGGTCAAGAACCTCACCGACTTCGGCGCCTTCATCGACCTTGGCGGCATGGATGGCCTGCTTCACATCACTGATATGACCTGGGGCCGCCTCGGCCATCCGAGCGAGCTGCTCAAGGTGGGCCAGGAGCTTTCGGTCGTTGTTCTCGACATCAATAAAGAGAAAGAGCGGGTCTCGTTAGGCCTGAAGCAGACGCAAAAAAATCCGTGGGATCAGATCGAAGAACGTTTCCCGGCCGGCCAGCGCGTCAAAGGCAAGATCACGAATCTTGTACCGTACGGCGCATTCGTGGAACTCGAAGAAGGCGTCGAAGGCCTCATCCACGTTTCCGAGCTTTCCTGGACGAAGCGGATCATGCGTCCGTCGGATGTGCTCACGCAGGGGCAGGATGTCGAAGCCGTCGTGCTCGGCGTGAACAAGGAAGAGCAGAAGATCTCGTTAGGCTTACGTCAGCTCGAAGCGAATCCGTGGGATGAGATCGAGAAGAAATTCACCATCGGCAGCAAGGTGAAGGGTGCGATCCGCAACATGACCGCTTATGGCGCATTCGTAGAGCTCGAAGATGGCATCGACGGCATGATCCACGTGTCCGATCTCAGCTGGACGCGCAAAATCAATCACCCGTCGGAGGTCTTCAAGAAGAACGACGAGGTCGAAGCGGAAGTCATCGACATCGACAAGACCAACCAGCGGATCAGCCTCGGCATCAAGCAGCTCGCCAATGATCCGTGGAAGGAAATCGACCAGAAGTATAAAATCGGCGATCTCGTCACCGGCAAAGTCACCAAACTCGCAAGCTTCGGTGCCTTCGTGCAGCTCGCAGACGACATCGATGGTCTCGTGCACATCTCCCAGCTGAGCGAGGAGCACGTCACGAAAGTCAAAGACATCCTCAAAGTGGGTCAGGAAGTCGAAGCGCGCGTGATCAAAGTCGACAAGGTCGAGCGCCGCATCGGTCTCTCGATTAAGGCCGCCAACTACTCCGAGGAAGATCTCAAGCGGGAATCCGAAGCCTTCGACAGCCTCCGCCCCGGCGAAGACATGGTCGGCCTGGAGAAAGCGTTTGAAGCCGCCGAGGAAGATTACCGCCCCGGCCAGGGAAAGAAGTAGTAGTGTAAGTTCATAAGCCTTTGTTAGGCTCGCGTCCTTGCAATGCAGCACGCGACCCCTAACCGCTTCGATGCAGTTTGGATTGGAGCCGTGTTGTGCATTGGCATCGCGATCGGTTTCGCATTGGCTTCGCTCACCGGTGGTGAATCGAGAGCAAGATCCATTGGTTCGACCGCGGAGCAGCATCCCGTCGGCGGTTCCAGACAAGCAGAACGCAAGCAGATCAAGCCCGAAAATTTGCGGGTTGATAAACTCGGAGAAGTCCCATCAGAGGAGACGTGGGAAGTCGTTGTCCGCCTAAACCCCGAAGAGCGGAAAGTTGCTGCGCAGAAATTCAACTCTTTACCCGGAATTCGCAGACTTTCGCGAGCATTCGAGCCTTCTACAAAGCATGGACGCAGATCGATCCGGTCGCCGCGGTGACGGGCCTTTCCCTTCTCTCTGAACCCGAAGCTCCAACCATCGCGTTAGAAAAAATCGGCGAGATAGCTTCTCCGGAAGCCGCGCGGAAAATCGCGCCGTTAGTTAGCCAATGTCTGAAAACGTAGTGTCGCAACCCTTTAAGGGCCAGGCTCTTTCGAAACTCATCAATATATGGAGCCAAGTCGATCCCGTCGGTGCTCTTGCGTTTGTCGAACAAAATCCCGAGACCCCGGGGACAGACCTAACCAAACTGCTGCAACATTGGGGCGGACTGGGATCCCGAAGCAGCGCTTGCTTGGCTGGCGAATAACCCTGTCTTCCCTAGCAAAGCGGCAACCCCTGTCGCCCTTTACGACAGCGTTTTTACAGGCTGGCTGGTGAGGGACGCGTTCCCCGCTGCAAATTACGTCGCACAGCATCTCGACGTTCCAGAAATTCGTTCCTCCCTCGGACGAGCGACATGGGCCGTGCAGGAATTTCGACCCGAGTCTTTTGACAGCTGGATAGAAAATTTACCTGACGAAGAGACGAGAATTGGGGCGATAAAACGGGCATCGGACTTTGCCGCGCCTACGGACCCCGCGGCCATCGCGCAATGGGTTGCCACTCAGCCTTTAAACGAAGAAGGAGATGCACTGATCTTGCCGTCACCCTTTGGTTAGAG
>JAABUS010009429.1_pt1 | contig 10314 bp, 10 predicted proteins | sample 5560161 | NCBI WGS metagenome assembly JAABUS01 (sample SAMN10711885, study PRJNA513376) | rock metagenome | isolation source: Antarctica rocks | place: Antarctica: Victoria Land, Trio Nunatak nord | collected 2016-01-04
GCAGTCCAGCGAGCGACGGGTCCCGGAGCACCTCGACCGCGGCCACGAACTGGTCGAGGTCGACGTGCAGGACCCAGTCGGTCAGCCGAGGCCGTTCTTGGACAGGAAGTCCTTGGCCACGGCCGAGGCGTCCTTCTTGTCGACGTCCACCTGCTTGACCAGGTCGGTCAGCGTGGGGGTGTCGATCTTGGCCGAGACGGCGTTGAGTGCGCTCGTGATGGTGTCGTTGACCTTGTCCTTACGCACGAGCGGCACGATGTTGTCGGAGCCGAAGATCAGCTTGGGGTCCGCCAGCGTGACGAACCCGTTGCTGGAGATCGACGGGTCGGTGCTGAAGATGTTGGCCGCCTGCGCCTGGTTGTTGGTCAGGGCGTTGACGATGGCCGCGCCCTTGAGGGGCAGGAACTTGGCCGGGGTGAAGCCGTAGTCGGACTTGAGCCCGACGAGGCCCTGCTGACGGGTCTGGAACTCCGGCGGCGCGGCCATGGTGATGTCGGCCTGGTGCGCGGCCAGGTCGGCGATGGACTTCAGCGAGAGCTTCGACGCGGTGTCCTTAGTGACCACGATGGAGTTCTTGTCCTCCGCCGCCGACTTGTTGAGCACGACCAGCGTGGCCGGGAGCGTCGTCTTCAGCGTCGCGAAGACCGCGTCGGAGTCGGGCGTGGGCGGGGTGCCCTTGAGGAAGGTCAGCAGCGAGCCGGTGTACTCGGGGACGATGTCGATGGAGCCGTCCTGGAGGGCCTTGAGGTAGACGTCGCGGCTGCCGATGTTGGGCTTGGTCGAGACGGTGACGCCCTTGGCCTTGAGGGCCCCGGCGTAGATCTCGCCGAGCACCTGAGACTCCGAGAAGTCGGCGGAGCCCACGACGATGGCGCCACCGGCGCCGCCGGAGCTCGCGGTGGACCCGCCGCCGCCCCCGGCCGCGGGCGGTGCGGTGGGGTCGGACGTGGCCCCGCAGGCCGCCAGGGACAAGGCGGCCACAGCGGTGGCAGTAGTGAGGAGGATGGAGCGCTTCATACGAGTGCTTCTCTCTGGTCGTCGGCACGGTCGGTGGGAGAGGCGGGATCCGAGGCGTCGCCCCGGGCCGTAGTGGAGACAACCGGGCGGTTGTCCCGTTGCTTCCCGAACTTTCCGGTCAGTCCGGGAGAGACGACGGTGCGCTGCACGACGGAGAGGATCCCGTCAACGACCAGGGCCAGCAGCGCGACGAGGATCGCGCCGCCCGCCATCTGGGCGTAGTCACTCACCGACAGCCCGTCAATGAGGAACCGGCCGAGGCCCCCCAGGCTGATCGAGGCGGCGATGGTCGCCGTGGCGATGACCTGGAGGGTGGCGCTGCGGATGCCGGAGATGAGCAGCGGGAGCGCGCACGGCAGCTCGACCTTGCGGAGCACCTCGCCGCCCCGCATACCCATCCCCTTCGCGGCGTCGCGCGCGGCCGGGTCGACCTGCTGGATGCCCGCGTAGGTGCCCGACAGGATCGGGGGCACGGCCAACAGGACGAGGACGATGACGCTGGGGATGACGTAGGCGAGGTTGTTGGCGATCTTCGGCCCCAGCCACAGCGCGACCGCGAAGAGGAGCCCGAGGCTCGGCACGGCCCGCAGCGAGTTCGCGAGCGAGACGGCCCACTTGGCGCGCCCGGTGTGGCCGACGAAGATGCCGAGCGGGATGGCGATCGCGACAGCGATGAGCAGGCTCACGCCGGAGTAGAGAAGGTGCTCGAGGATGCGCTGGGGTATGCCGCCCGGTCCGGTCCAGTGGGCGGGGTCGGTGAGCCAGGCTCCGATACCGGTCAGCATCGGCGCCTCACCCCGCGACCCGTTGCCACGGGGTGGCGGCCCAGGCGCCGGCCCGGATCACCGTGTCGAAGATCAGGGCGAGGATGACGCAGCTGACGATGCCGACGATGATCTCCGTCGGGAAGGTGCGCTGATAGCCGTCGGTGAGGTAGTAGCCCAGCTGGGGGAACCCCACCAGGGAGGCGACGCTGACGATGCTCACGTTGCTCACCGCAGCCACCCGCAGCCCCGAGGCGATGACGGGGACAGCGAGTGGCAGGTCGACCTTGCGGAACCGCGTGATCCCGGTGAACCCCATTGCCGTGGCGGCCTGCCGGGTCGCCTCCGGCACCGCGCCGAGACCGTCGGCGACGGTGCGCACCAGCAGGGCAAGCGTGTACAGGGTCATCGCGACGTAGACGTTGAGCGTGTCGAGGATCCGGGTGCCGAGGACGAGCGGCATGAGGATGAACAGTGCCAGGCTGGGGATCGTGTAGAGCAAACCGCTGCCGGCGATGATCACGCCGTAGAGCCGTTTGTAACGGCGGGCGAGCCAGCCCAGCGGCAACGCGATGACCAGGCCGACCACGAGGGGGATGCCCGCGAGCAACGTGTGCTGCCAGGCATACCTCGCGATGTCGCCGAGGTGGTCGAGGACCCAGGTCACGAGACGTCCTGACGCTGGTAGCGGTCGTCCTCCGCGTCGTCGGGCCGCTCGACCTCCTCGATGACGGTGAGGACCTCATGAGCGCGCACGGTGCCGGCCAGCACACCGTCGTCGTCGACCAGCACGCCGCGGCGCGACGGTGAGGAGAGGGCGGCGTCGAGGACGGCGCGCAGCGGACCGTTGGCCCGGGCGACCGTGCCGCCGCGATGCAGCATCTCGCGGTCCACAGGGCGGCCGAGACGGTGGGGCTCGACCCAGCCCAGCGGCTTTCGCTCGTCGTCGACGACGAGCAGCCACCCGTCACTGCTGGCCTGCCGGGCCTCTCCGGGCGTGGCGCCAAGACTGATCGTCGGCTCCGACGCGACCGGCAGCTCGGGGGTCTCGGTGAAGCCGAGCGCGCGGTAGCCGCGGTCGCGGCCGACGAACCCGGCCACGAAGTCGTCCACGGGATGGGCCAGCAGGTAGGCCGGGTCAGCCAGCTGCGCCAGCGTGCCGCCGACTCGTAGGACGGCCACCTGGTCGCCGAGCTTGATGGCCTCGTCGATGTCGTGGGTGACGAAAAGGATGGTCTTGCCGAGATCGGACTGGAGACGCAGGAACTCGTCCTGCAGCTGGTCACGCACGATCGGGTCGACAGCGGAGAACGGCTCGTCCATGAGCATGACCGGCGGGTCGGCCGCCAGCGCCCGGGCGACCCCGACCCGCTGCTGCTGGCCACCCGACAGCTGGCTGGGGTAGCGGTTGGCGAACCCGGTGTCGAGGCCGACGCGTTCGAGCAGCTCCATCGAGCGCTCGCGGGTCTTCTTCTTGTCCCAGCCGAGCAGGTCGGGCACGGTGCCGACGTTGTCGACGACCGTGCGGTGCGGGAAGAGGCCGGCGTGCTGGATGACGTAGCCGATGCCCCGCCGCATCTCAGCCGCGTCCATCGCGCCGGTGTCCTGGTCGTCGAGCCAGATCCGGCCCGAGGTGGGCTCGATCATCCGGTTGACCATCCGCAGAGTGGTCGTCTTGCCGCAGCCTGACGGCCCGACGAGCACAGTGATCTGGCCGGTGGGCGCTTCGAGGTCGAGGTGGTCCACGGCGGTCGTGCCGCCGGGATACTGCTTCGAGATGTCGTCGAAGCGAATCATGCCCTCGACCCTAGGCGAGACGGCCGACATCGGCCCGTTGCGGAGGGCTTCCGTCAGATAACGGTGATGAGGCTCCGGGCCGAGGCGGCCGCCCCGAGCGCCGTGCCGTCCGAGGTCTCGGTCCCGCCCCCCGGTACGGGCACCGCAGTGCGACGCGTACCCAGGCTGGCGGCGAGATAGCCCCCGACCAACCCGTCCCACGTCGTGGCGCGGCGCAGCATCGCATGGTCGGCCGACCTGAGGCCGACGAACGAGGCGACCAGGCCCCGCGCCTGCAGGGCTTCGACGACCTGCCGGCTGGCGGCGGCCGACGTCATCCGGTCGCTGAGCCCGTGGATGAGCAACGTCTTCTGGCCGTCGTGGGTGCGCACCCCATCGCCGCCGACCACCCAGGGGGCGAGGCCGACGACGTCGACGATGCGTGGGTCGTCGGCGACGGCGAGGGCGGTCCGGCCGCCCATCGAGTGGCCGACGACGGCGATCGGCACGTCGGGGTAGGTCTCGGCGATCTGGTCGAGCGCCCACCGGGCGTCGGCCACCGGGCTCGCCTCGGCGCCGTTCCAGCCGCGCATCCTGAACTTCAGGCGGACGACGGCGAACGAGCCGTGTCCGGTGCGGGCGATACCCCAGGCGATCGGGAGCATCCGGACGACCGCGAGGTTGACCCACTGGGTGGGGAGGTGGCTGCTGCCGCTGCCGCCGTGCAGCACGAGGACGACCGCCGTCGGCGCGTCCGGTCGCGTCGTCCACCTCAGCTCGGGTCCCACCCGGTCACTGTACGTTCGCCGTGCTGACGCGTCCCTGTGGAGAGTCTGTGTCCGGGCGAGGGGTCTCAGACCTCGGTCCGGTGGAAGCTGCGGAAGCTGCGGCTGGCGGTGGGACCCCGCTGGCCCTGGTAGTGCGAGCCGTAGGCGTCGGAGCCGTAAGGCTTCTCGACGGCACTCGACAGCCGGAAGAAGCAGAGCTGGCCCACCTTCATGCCGGGCCACAGCTTGATGGGCAGGGTCGCCACGTTCGACAGCTCCAGCGTCACGTGGCCCGAGAAGCCCGGGTCGACGAAGCCGGCCGTCGCGTGGGTCAGCAGGCCGAGCCGGCCCAGGCTCGACTTGCCTTCCACCCGGGCGGCGATGTCGTCGGGCAGGGTGACCGTCTCGAGGATCGACCCGAGGACGAACTCGCCGGGATGGAGGATGAGCGGCTCCCCGGACGCCACCTCGACCAGCCGGGTCAGGTCGGGCTGCTCTTCGGCGGGGTCGATGTAGGGGTACTTGTGGTTGTCGAAGAGCCGGAAGTACTTGTCCATCCGGACGTCGACGCTCGACGGCTGCAGCATCTGCGGGTCCCACGGGTCGAGGACGACCCGGCCGGCGTCGATCTCGGCGCGGATGTCCCGGTCGGAGAGCAGCACGGACAGAGGCTAGCGGGTGGTCTCCGCGGTGGTCCGGGAGCGCCCCGGGCATTGGGTATGCTGCCTGTCGCGCTGCCGGGACAACCCCTGGTGCACGCGCTGCGGGCGTAGCTCAATGGTAGAGCGCCAGCTTCCCAAGCTGGACACGCGAGTTCGATTCTCGTCGCCCGCTCCGTCGTGGCCACGCATCTAAGGCCCTCTCCCCATGCGCCGGTGATCGCCGCTACTACCTTCGACAAGGACGCACAGGGCGTCCCGGAGCCGAAGGGAACAGGACATGCCGAAGGACATGGACATCCACCGCCAGAAGGACCTGGAGGTCCAGGGACAGTACGGCGTCAGCTACGACGCGTTCTGGGTGGACGAGTCGGCGGGCACGATCTTCTGCCTCGTCGACGCTCCAGACGCCGAGACCGCGACGCGCGTGCACCGTGAGGCCCATGGCCTGGTGGCCGACGAGATCCACCTCGTCCAGCCGGGCTAGCCGACCCGTCGGCGTCCGCCCGTCCGGGTATGTCGTCAGGCCGGGGGGAGATGGATGACCCGGTCCAGCCGGGCGATCACGTCATGCAGCCCCGAGATGGCCGACCGTGGGTCGTCGGCCGCAGGACCCGCCATCACGCTCATCAACGCTCCGAGGATGGCTCCGGCGTAGAGGACCACGTCGGGGTCGTCGGCGGGCCGGCCGAGGCGGAGAGCGACCGCCTCCGCCAGCAGTCCCATCGGCCGGGTCATCTCGGCCAGCTGTCCGCGTCGCAGCTCGGGCACCGACCCGATCAGCTCGTTGCGGGTGATCTCGAGCTCGAGCTCCTCGGCGGAGAGGTCGGAGATGGTGCGACTGAGCGCGTACGACAGCGCCTCGATCGGGCCGAGCGTCGCGGGCGCGTCGACCATGAACCGGAACGTCGTCGCGTCGATGAGGTCGGTGAGGACGACGTCGTCCTTGGTGGCGAAGTACCGGAAGAACGTGCTGGGTGACACCTCGGCTGCCGCGGCGATCTGCTCGACGGTCGTCTCCGCGTAGCCCTGCTCGCGGAACAGGCGCAGCGCGTGGTGTTGGATCGCCGACTTGGTCTTGGCCTTCTTACGCTCCCGCAGGCTGAGCATCGGCTCAGGCGACGGGACCCCGGTGCTGCGGCGGGGCGGCGTCGGCGGCATACCCCGATTCTGCCGGGTCACCGGCGGACTCAGGCGCGAGGTCGGGCGGGAGGTGGGGCGCAGCAGCCGCGCGCCCGTCCGGCAGCGCGACCCACGCGACCACCGCGCCGAGCAGGCAGATCGCCGCACTGGCCCACATCACCGCGGTCAGGCCACCGACGAACGCTTGCTGGACGGCGAGCGTCAAGGTCGGGGAACCGGAGCGCGCCGCCACCTCGACGCCGGCCGCGACGTTCTGCCCCAGCACTGCGGCCAGCTCCGGTGAGAGGCCGGCCGTGGGCAGCCCCGAGCGGTACGCCGCGTTGAGCAGCGCGCCCAGGACGGCGATCCCGGCGACGCTCCCCACCTGCCGAAGCACCTGGATGAGGGCCGACCCGGAGGCCGCGCGCTCCCGGGGCAGCGCACCGAGGGCGGCGTTCTGCCCACAGAACAGGGCGCTGCCCACACCGGCGCCGACGAAGACCGTCCAGACCGCGGTGAGGAGGTAGCCGCTCTCGGCGCCGACCCGGGTCCCGATGAGGAACCCCGCGACCCCCAACGTGAAGCCGGCGACACCGAGACGGCGGGCGCCGAACCGCGGCAACAGCATCATGGTCCCACGCAGGCCGACGAGCATCCCGACGATCATGGGAGTCGAACGCAGGCCGGTCCCCAGGGCGTCTGAGCCGAGGACCCCGCGGAGGTACTGGGGCACGACGAACATCGCACCGAAGAAGGCCAGACTCGCGACCGCGGCCGTGACCCCACCCCACCGGAAGGCCGGGTCGGCCCACAGCACGGGGTCGACCACCGGCTCGCAGTCGTGGTCGCGACGTTCCCACGCCACGAAACCGGCGACCAGGAGAACGCCGCCCAGGAGGCCGACCAGGACCAGCGGGTCGCCCCATCCCCGCTCCGGGCCCTCGATGACGCCGAAGGTGGTCGCGAGCAGGCCGGCCGACGACAGGAGGATGCCGGTGAGGTCGAGCCTGCGGCCGCGGACGCCCCTCGACTCCGGCAGGAAAAGCACGACGGCCGCCAACGCGAACACGACGACCGGCAGGTTGACGAGGAACACGGACCCCCACCAGAAGTGCTGCAGGAGGACGCCCACGACGATCGGCCCGAGCGGCAGCCCCACCATCGTCGAGATGCCCAGGACGGCAATGGCCTTCGGCCGTTCGTCGGCGTCGAAGAGGACGACCACCGACGACGTGGCCAGCGGGATGAGAATGGCGGCTCCGACGCCCAGAAGGGTGCGCGCGGCGATCAAGCTCGGACCGCTGGTGGCGACGGCGCACCACAGCGAGCCCAACCCGAAGACGACAAGGCCGGTCAGGGTGAACCGCTTGCGCCCGAAACGGTCACCGAGCAGGCCGGCCGGCAGCAGCAGCGCCCCGAGCGCCAGCAGGTAGCTGTCGGCGAACCACTGCAGCTGGGCACTGGACGCGCCGAGGTCGACGGCGATGTCGGGAAGCGCGACGTTGAGGACGGTGGTGTCGATCCCCACGACCAGCAGCGTGCTCGCGGTGGCCACCAGAGCCCACCACCGGCGGGGATCGACGACGTGCAAGTGACTCTTCAATGACTGTGACATGTTTTTGATAGTGACTGTCACAATCATAATTGTCAAGCGGGCGTCGCTACTTCACGCAGGGGATGCCGCCTCCGCTGATCGCGGTCAGGTCGGTCGGAGACGGCGTACCGGTGCCCGCGACCGTCGTCGGCGTGCTGGGCGTGGTTGGCGTGCTGGGCCTCCTCGTCGACGACCGGCCGGGCGAGGAGGTCGGCGCCGGGGTGGACGACGACGACGAGGACGACGAGGACGAGGAGGTGGACGGGGTCGACGACCCCTGCGGGGCCAGCAGCTCTTTGACCGTGGCCTGGATCTCGGTCACGTCGACGACGTTGATGTCCTCGCCCGCCGCGTCCCGGCCGAACGACGTGACCGGCAGCGTGTAGAAGGTCACGTTGCCACCGGCCATCCGCTGGGCGTCCTGGGCGAAGTCGAGGAGGTTGAGCCCGGAGTCGATAGCGATGTTCTGCTTGGTCACATCGATGATCTGCGACAGCTTGACCGGGTTGGCCAGCGTGCCGGCCTGTTTCAGCTGGGTCGCCAGCGAGGCGATGAACGCCTGCTGGCGGCGCTCGCGGTCGAGGTCGGTGAAGTTGTAGCGGTCGTAGAGGTCGCGCCGCTGGCGGACGAACGCGACGGCCTGCGACGCGTCGATCTGCTGTTCGCCGGCCACGAAGTTCGCGCCCGAGTAGGAGTCCTGGGTCGGCTCCTTGACGCATACGGTGATCGGTTGGACGACCTGGGCGAGCTGGTAGAACGCCACCATCGTCACCTCGACGAAGTGGTCGATGTGCACGTCGAGGAAGGTCTCCACCGTCTTGACCTGTGCCGCCCGCCCGGCGTCCCGCGCCTTCTGCTCACGCTGCTGCCTGCTCAGCGTGGCGTCCTTGATCAGCGTGGTCTCCGCCGCGGCGTAGGCGAGCCCGTAGGCCTGCTTGATCTTGCCCTTGCACTGCTTGCTCGGGCAGTCAGGGATGTCGACGTAGTCGTCCCGGGCGATCGAGATCGCGGTCGCCTTGCTCCCGTCTCCCGGGATGTGCAGGAGCATGAGGACGTTGGCGTTGAGGGCGCCGTCGGTGGCCTCGCCCGCGTGCAGCGCCTGGTAGATCTCCGGAGGCAACGGCTCGCCGTCCTCACCCAGCCGGCTGTCGAGGCCCATGACCAGGAGGTTGACGTCACCGCGGGTGGTGGTCGCCGTGCCGGACCCGATGGCGTCGGACGTGGTGATCCCGCGCGTGAGGTTCAGGTACTGGTACCCGGCGTAGCCGAGGACGAGCACGAGCACCGTGGCCACAGCGATGGGCACGGTGCGACCGGGGTGAGCCCGCATCCGGTGATCCTCCTGGTCTGGTCTGTGCGTCCGCTGGCATTCCGGGGGACACGATACCGAGCCCTTGCGCATTGTTACCCGTGAGTAGCATGATGGGTGTTACCTGCGGGTAACCCCCGCTCGCCGACCAGCAAGGGACCACGATGAGCCATTACCGGAGCAACGTCCGCGACCTGGAGTTCAACCTCTTCGAGCTGTTCGGTCGCGGCGAGCTCATGGGTCACGGACCCTACGAGGCCGTCGACGTCGACACGGCACGCGAGATGATCCACGAGGTGGCCCGCCTGGCTGAGCACGAACTCGCTGACAGCCTCGTCGACTCCGACCGCAACCCGCCCGTCTACGACCCGGAGTCCCACCAGGTGCGGATGCCCGACTCGTTCAAGGCGTCCTACGCGGCCTACGTGCGGTCGGGGTTCTGGGCGGTCGACGTGCCCGCCGAGCTCGATGGCACGGTCATTCCCCCGTCGCTGAAGTGGGCGATCAACGAGCTGATCCTCGGGGCCAACCCCGCCGTCGGCATGTATGCGTCGAGCTTCGCCTTCGCCAAGCTGCTGCACATCCTCGGCAACGACGACCAGAAGAAGCTGGCCCGGCTCATGGTCGACCACGCGTGGGGCGCGACCATGGTCCTCACCGAGCCGGATGCGGGCTCGGACGTCGGCGCCGGCCGCACCCGGGCCACCCCGAACGGCGACGGCACGTGGAACATCACCGGGGTCAAGCGGTTCATCTCCTCGGCCGAGCACGACCTCTCCGACAACATCGTCCACCTCGTGCTGGCCCGACCGGAGGGTGCGGGCCCGGGCACCAAGGGGCTTTCCCTGTTCGTCGTCCCCAAGTTCCACGTCGACCTGAAGACCGGTGCGCTGGGCGAGCGAAACGGTGCGGTCGTCACCAACGTCGAGCACAAGATGGGGCTCAAGGTCTCGACGACCTGCGAGGTGACGTTCGGCGACGGCACCCCCGCGCGCGGCACGCTGCTCGGCGACGTGCACAACGGCATCGCCCAGATGTTCCGGGTCATCGAGCACGCTCGGATGATGGTGGGCACCAAGGCGATCGCCACGCTCTCGTCCGGCTACCTCAACGCCCTCGACTACGCCAAGCAGCGGGTCCAGGGTGCTGACCTGACCCAGCAGGCGGACAAGACCGCGCCGCGGGTCACCATCACCCACCACCCCGATGTCCGACGTTCGCTGATGCTCCAGAAGGCCTACGCCGAGGGGCTGCGGGCGCTCGTGCTCTACACCGCCACCCAGCAGGATGCCGTCGACGCGGCGCA
>JAABUS010009432.1_pt1 | contig 10312 bp, 13 predicted proteins | sample 5560161 | NCBI WGS metagenome assembly JAABUS01 (sample SAMN10711885, study PRJNA513376) | rock metagenome | isolation source: Antarctica rocks | place: Antarctica: Victoria Land, Trio Nunatak nord | collected 2016-01-04
GTACGCTGGCTGTTGAGGGTGGGGTATGGGTGGGTGTTGGAGATATGTTGGTGGGAAGAGGGGTGGTTTGCGTGTGGGAGACGACTGGGGGGAGGTGGTTGAGTCGGTTGGGAGGTGGTTTGCGGTTGGAGAGGCTTCGAAAAAAGGTTTATGGCAGTTTTTGGTTGTATCGTTAGGGGATGGGATGGCTTCGTGTTGATTGAGGGCAGTGTAGGCGACTGGGTGTATCTTGCACTGTGGCGGGGCTGAATGGGGGAGTTGCTCAGGCGGTATGCTTGGAGATGTTATAGATGTGTGTGCGTACATAGTAGTAAGGAGCTGCCGAGGAGGAAAGCTCCGCGGAGATCACAAGGAGCAATTGATGCATAGGGATTTGTTTGAGCGATGTATAAAGTTTTTTGAACTGTCCCAGATGACATGTAGTGACAAGCAGAAGCTAAAAATATATACAGAGATAGAAAAAGATATCCCGACAATAGATGTGCCATTTTCTCGAAGCCAGCGATAGCAAGTGCATATACGAAGCGAAGAAATCTGATCCAGGCCGTCAACGTTACTCCCTCAAGCCTCCTCGAACAACGCAATGGTCGAGCAGAAGTTGTCGCGATTATCCTTCTGATCCACCACTCCTTTCCCGTTGATAGTGACCATATTGGTGCTGGCCTTGGTGCTCAGACCCCACAAGTAGACGTGGTTACACCCTTCCAGGCTGACCATGTTCTCCTGGCAGCTCTCGGTAGCGAGACACGTCTGGTCGTAGTTGTCAAAGAAGGAGTACAAGCCCGCGCCGTAGACGAGGATGTCCGAGCTATCCAGCACGCGGAGACCCCATGACTTCTTGCATGCATTGGTAGTGCACTCCGCGAACGTTGGGTCGTTGAAGGCCGTCTGCGGAGGGAAGGCGGTGGTAGCGACGGGATTAGCCTGCATGTAGGGAGTCTCGGATTGGATGACGCCCATGTAGACGTTCTTGGCGTGGGAGATCTGGTAGTTGTACAGCTGGCTGTGCTCGGAGCTGGTGCCGTACATCCACACCGGACCTTGGCTTTCGACGAGGACACCTCGCCCGTTGTAGATGTTGATCTGATTGTGATCAGCGAGGTCGAGTTCATGGTCAGCGACCCAGAACCAGTTGTTCTCGAGGTAGATGGAGGCCTGGGTAGTGACGTGGAGGAGCAAGAAGGCGCCGTCGCATTTGGGGAAGTCGGTGGATGGGGCGCTGGGATTCTTGGAGCAAGAATCCGATTGAAGCCCAGTTCCTGCGGTGCCGCCGATGCGGAAATGCACGTCCCACATACCCGAGGATCCTGGCGAGGTGGACCCGACGTTCCATTCGACCATGATGGCGCCTGGCTGGGCACCTTTGGTCGAGAAGATTAGATCACTCATCTCGACTGCACCGATGTCTCCGGGTTGACCGACTTGGAAGACGGGAGCTGGTTTGGTCTGGTCCGAGAACGCGGCGCCGGATGCCATAATGATGGGCCATATTTCGCCTGTCATCCTGATGTTCTTGGGCACTTTGACGGTTTTGGAGATGATGTAGGCGCCGTGATCGAAGTAGATGACTTGATCCGCGGTAGCGGCGTCGAAAACGGCTTGGATTGCGGAAGTGTCATCTGTCGTTCCATCACCCTTCGCACCCTTGGACTTGACGCTTACAAATGATGATGCAGGGACAGTCTCGTATTGGGGCCTCGATTTCTGAAAGATGGCTCCAGAAGCGTCTAGGAGCGAAGCGGGTTTGCTGGGAGCAGTGAGGGGCCCCTGGACATTGGTACTAGACACCGCTGGGGCAGCGCCAGTGGTGCACGTCCCGCCACCGTTGCCCGATGATGGATCGCTGCCAGTGGTGTACGCGTGGCCTTGGGCCCATGAGGCGACTTTTGAGCCACCAGCAAGAATGGTTTTGCCGCCATTATCTTGCACGGCAGTGCTACAGCCAGTAAAATCGACATTATCGAGGACCAGAGTACCACCGGTCGCTGGAACATTGTTTGTTGTTGAGAATGCAGTCTTGATGGCGATCGGAGTGCCGGGGAAGCTGCTGTCTTGGACGATCACCGAGCCGACGGTTTGACTTGTGCCACCGTTGGCCATATCGACACCGACGCCGCAGTTGTTGACTGTAATAGACTTGAGATTCCAAAGCCAGTTCCAATTCATGAAGATGGCTGTCTCGACGTTGTTGAAGATCAGGTTACGGGTGGTGAATTGTTGGTTGCCCAAGAAGGCCCCGTAATGGCCGCCGTTGAAGGTCAGGTCTGTCATCCAGCCTCCGGAGCCGTTGTCCATGAAGATGCCGAGTTGCTTGTTGTTGTCGCCGCCTTTGACCATCTCAAAGCGGATGTTTTGCAGACTAGTAGCTTGAGCGACTTGCCAGTGGATCCCTGCACCTGTCGTAGCAGGAAGGCCTGTCAAGTCAATGACGAAGTTTCTGATCTGACGGAAGAAGTTGTTTTGGTTGGTGTACCAATTTGCCCCGGTACTGGTATACGGGTCGGAGTCAATAACTGCGATGCCTACAAAATTGGCAGCAGCTTTGAGGGTGGGCAGGCTGACGGCATCTCCGATGAACTGCGTGTAGTACAGTTGAACAATCGGCTTGCTGACAACGTAGGTACCAGGAGGAAAGTAGATGATGGCTGGGGTGACGGTGGTGGAGTCACATCCTAGGCCACAGCGATTGCCATCAGTGATGGCCGAGTTGATGGCGGCGGTGTCGTCGGATTGCCCGTCTCCTTTGGCTCCGTAGTCGTGGACATTGCGGTAGATCTTGAAGGAGGAGTCACCAAACGCAACGGTACCCTGCCGTTGGATGCTTGAAACCCAGTAGCTCGAGGCTTCGGCTTGAACGGTGGAATTGGCGAAAGGAGCTACTGGCGCCGCTCCAACCGGTGGAGAGGGTGCGAAAAGAAGAAGGCCCAACCGCAGTGCGGCGAAGAGAGCGATAGAAGAGAAGGCAACCATGATGACGAGATATCTTCTGGCGAGATGGGGCAGGAAAAGCCGTGATTGCTTGTGTATTAGTTAGTGGACCAGCACTGAAGTTGGGTATGAACGAAGGTAGTAGCCGTTGGCTTTGAAAGAAGGAGAGACCTTGTCGTGGAAGGTCGTGAGGGTATATAGAAGAAGGAGGAAATGTGAAGGAAGAGGGAAGAAAGGGATTGTGAAGGATGTATAGGAAGCGGAGAGGGGCGAGTGGTGACGACAATGGGCCTTTGTGCCGCAACCAAGCCACGAGGGAACAAGGGTCTTGTCAACCGAAAGGGGTGCACGGCGGGTCCAGCAATGTCGTCAATCAATGGAAAGTGGAGACGCGGAGGCAGGCTTCTGGTAATTTCGATAGGAAGTGGGGAGAGGGGAGTGGGGTCATCCACGAATCGAAGGAAATCTTCAGGCTACTCACAGCACGCGCCTGTTTCTCCCCGTCGCTGGCAGCTTGCGTATCAAGTAGAGATGCTCTGGTAATGGAATCTTCTTCCTCTGCTGGCATCCCCTTCTCCTGCGCGGAGCGGTGGGCATATATAGAGCCATGTTCATCGACTTCCCCACCACTACTGTCTTGGAGGAGTCTATTGGAGGAGCCGTCTTCATTCCCTCCCTGGCCCTTGACATGAGGCAGGTGGTATTCGAGGTCACCGCCACTGGTCTGGTGGCCAGGGGAAGGTGATGAAGAACGGAACGGGCCAGTCATGGGCACTGGGAGGAATGGAGGTTGACTGTGTTTAAGCGAGGCACGATTTTACCCGCCGGCACTGGATTCTGGCTTGTCTTCAACGGCGCGAGGTCATCGGCGCACGGGGAATGAGAGTAGCTATGAAACAGTAGGTCACGGTAGGGATCTTGTGCCCCATGGACGTCCTGAGTGAAATTCCGACTTGTGACGCTGTGATGGTCAACCGGGGGCGGCCAGGATTGCAGTGGGCCACCGCTCCCAATCCTCTGGGCCTCCAATCTGCGAGAATGAGACGTGCGCCAGTGGCCGTGCGTAGTGGAACGGAGGGCCGGGGTCACAGATGAAACATTATGGGAGGATTGTCGTCTGTGTCAGCGTGAACGTGGACTTTGGCCTGTGACTGGTTTGAATGGCCGGAAAGATTTCATGCCAAGCCCAGTGCCTAGCCGATCGCGCCGGGGATGACCCGACCCGGATTGTCTTCGAGATGTCCTAGTTCCCTTTCTTATCCAAACCTCCAGGACGCTCCTCTTAATCCATACTGTCAGGATTATGGATCTCGTGCAATGCGGAAGGCTATCGTGGTCATCGTCTCGCAGTTGGAGCACCGCGCAGTCTTCGGCCTGCTCCATCCGCTTCCAGTGCAGTATCTTTCTTCACACTGCACCCTCTAGCTTTGACCCACGGAGGGCTGCAACTTGGTGACGGGAAAGCTCCTGACCTCCCATGGAGCTACATGCCAACAGTGTCGCCAGGACGTGACCAAACTGATTATGTGCGAAGCGAAGAAGGGGATTGGGTGGAGGTCATGGCATATACCCCAGCTTCTGCACATCTCCTGCACCCCGCACTTCGGGCGTCCACCCGACCTGGGTCAGTCTGTCTCCTGACGCTTGCAGCTGCGTACTCCTATGCAAGGTACCGGCAATCAAACCGCAACTCAGTGTGCTCTCTAAGGCCATGCGCCTTGAGCTGATGGATTCATGCTGCTGAAATGTTCCCTTACAACGCTTTTCGGCACTTTGTTTCCTTGCGTTTGCCGTCGATGATTGGCCTATGTATCGAACAGGGCTGTTGACTACCGAAGATCATCCAAGCCAACAGACTTGTTGCTTCGAGTGCATCTCTCTTTCGCTCCATGACCCGCAAGCTGTTCATTTTGCATGGCGCGGATGACTCTGCTCAGCCTTTGAATCCCTTCTGGCAGGAGCTCCTCCTCCTCCCAGGAGAAGCACAGTCTCACCTTGTCCTTGAGACCCACCTCGTCTGCATCGCCGTAGACTCCGAAAAGAGGGCCAGGTCCGATGATCAGATTTTTATCCTGCCTTGCTTCAATAGCAACCTCGTCAGCGAGCAGGGGCGGCGGTAAGGTCAACCATATGAAATAGCCACCAACGACCTCTCTCCAAGCCTGTGGCAGTTGGACATCTAATGGCACAAGGTATTTTTCGATGGCAGAGATCATGGCATGATATCGGCGAGCATACGTCGGCTGCAGGACATTAACTATGTGACGCTGAAGGTCGCCTGATTTGAGGAGTTCCGCCATGAACGTTGCTGTCAGCTGCGATGGCGCACCGCCAGACGCTGATGACCCACTGTCCGCTGAGTCAGTTGCGAACGAGCGCTACATGGTAAGACACTCACGCCTGCGACAATCCGTACGCAAGCTTGTCCGAGCCTTCTGCCCACCCTGTCCGACATCCGGGACCAGATACTTTACTGAAGCTGCCGTTGCTGATCGCATTCCCGAAGCCGTCTGCTCCCGCCCTCCTCGTGCCGCCGTCAAGCTCTCGATCAATGTCCACTACGCGTGGCATCACTGCTTGCTCAGCATATGACTTGGTGGAGTCGGGGCTTGCTGGCCATTGCAGCTGATCATACACATCATCCGTAATGATCAGAGCATCGTATTCTCGAGCCACAGATACCAGTTGCTGCCGCCGCCGAAGACTCATGGTCTTTGAAGATGGATTGGAAAAGGTAGGGACTGCATAGATGAGATGCCGATAGATCTTGTTCCATGGTCGGGGTGGCTTGAGTGTCTGGAGTAAAGCGATCAGTTTCATATATCGGACGGACATGGACGAGTCAAGAGAAGACGCGTACGGCTGTAGCGAATAGCGCCAAGCACAATGCTCCAACCCACGGTATGGCCCACCCGACGAGCCTACTCTATGTATACCACATTATGCTCAACAATGCGCTATCATGGTGCCGTGCGTGGACTAAGAAGCGTAAGCCTATCATACCGGCTTGTCATTCCCGTCATCTCTGGCCCTCTGCTCGCTCTGCTTAATCTGTTCAGCCAGGAAGCCAATATCGATACCCTCCTCATCCTCCGGCACGGAGCGCAGCCGCCCATGAAAGCCAGCATCCTCAAAGATGCGGCAAGCGAGAAAGTATGTGGGGGAGACCATCCAGACATTTCGCGTGTAGAGCGGGTCCGAGAACTCTGCCAGAATGCGCGCGAGGTTCTGGCTAGCACCCCCAGTGATGCATATTCTCTCGAACGCTATGGGCTCAGAAGGATGGTAGTACTGTGTCAACCACTTTGCGACTTGATGCCGTAGAGGTACATATCCGCCATCGGGCCCGTACAGTAGACCTGGCGTGGACACCTTGGGATCAGATAGGGCGGCATTGGCAGCGGCCTTGATCTGAGCTTGTGGCAGGAGTCCGGAGTTCGGCCACCCTCGTAGGAGATTGATTGAAGGCTTTTGAGAGCTCATGTTGACTGGGAGAGGCCATCCAGTATTGTAGAATCCTTCTTGATGATCAAACAGAATGTGTCAAGCGCTATCATGCACCTGCAGATGACGTACTTGCCCAGATCGCCCGCCGAAAGCCCCTTGCTCTAGCGCAGATCGCAGTCCCAGTCCCGTGGCACCTTTCGCAAGGTCTAGGCTTGGCTGTGGTGTATCAAGGAACTCAGCGTCCCGACAACGTTCATCAGACTTTATCCTTAGTGACCTTCATGGCATGTTTTAATCACGACATGATGCTGCATGTGGCCTTACGACTTCAATCGCGGAACCAAGGAGACACCGATTCCTCAGCCCATCAGCATCCTTCCGCGTCGCGTCTTCCCCGAAGAGCTTTGATAGATCCGCTCACTCTTCTTCAAACTTGTGCTACTCATCTACCTCCTCATCTCGCAGCTCGTCGTGCCGAAGATCCTCATCTATCACACCTCTTCTCTTGAAGCATCGAGATGGAGAAGTCCGCCAAGCGCCTATCGTCCATCTTCTCCCTTGGCAGTAATAGTACAATCTCGGAAACATCTGTCGCAAGCAGTCATACAAGCTCCTCTCGTCATCCGAGCAAGGCTTCGCGCGGAGCGAGCCCGACAAGAAGCCCGGCAAGACTTCCCTACCTATCAACCGATATTCGAGGCTCGTCCTCAACTCTCAATCTTCGGAGTGGTCATTCACCAACCCACCAATCGCCCTTGCTCACACCAGCATTAGACCCCGGCCGTTCGTCCACACCTGATGATGCAAGGTTGTTCCAGCCACTGGATACCCTCAAGCCGCTCCCGAACCGGATTGACTCTCCTGGAACAAGCAGGCCGAGTAGTAGAGCTAGCAGTAGAGGCGGGAGTAGGCAAACGTCACCGGTCAAGTTTCGGCCATGGACACCGAATCAAGAACAGAGGCAGCTATCGAAGAGAAGAAGCTGGTTGCCTGGGCGGTCATTACGGCCAGGGTCGCAGGATGCAGGCGCATTGGGAATCCAGGAGGCCTGGACACTCACGGCAGTGCCGCAAGAAAAGCTCCCCTACGATCCCCTACCATTGGTTAATTTTCAGAAGGTAAAACAATGGTACTCGATTCTATGAAGAATCTGGCTGATGTGAGGCTGAGCATTTTAGGTCCCTGAGCTTTGGGGTGAGAGCGGCAATACCTACATCTACCTTCATAGTCGGGAGTCCGACCGCGGTGCCTCTTTCAAAATCAATTCGGCACTTTTCTCTTCTTCCAGAAAGCTTTCGACCCTAGCCTGTGGAGGCGGTACAAGGAGGACGAGAGACCCATCACCAACGTATCGGCACAACAGGCAGGTCATCTTAGAGGAGAGGCTGCAGCAGACGTCCCTGAACCCGATCGTTCAGTCTCCCAAGTCTCCTAGACCAACTTCCTCCAGGACTGCCAGCTCTCAGGGTTCACGGGACGTGAGCGACTCTTTTGAAAGTCCGAGATACGACATGCACATCTCCCTTCCTCAGCCCCTGCAAGCGGATCTCACAGATCCACAAAGCCGGTTGACGGGTGAAGATATTGAAACTCTATTAGCCGTAAGAAATGTCTTTGCATTCCTAGCCAATCAACCACTGGTGGCAACTCCAAAGTATTCCTCGGTTTTCTCCATCTTCCTTAGGATAGCCGATATCTTGCAACGCTACGACTTCAGTAATATTGACAGCTCGACTCTAGGTGAAGAAGTCGAGACGAGCTTCAAACGCGTTATAGACGAGTTCAGACTGGGCGATGTGAGGACTAGCCGAGAGAAGACCGTTGAAGCAGTTGTGCTGGGTGAGAGGATGCGTTCATGGGAGCTCTACAACGAAGGCTTTGTACATCTAGCAGGAACACACGATGAGGTCGTGGGTTTGAGGAGCTACAAATATCACCTAATTACTGAAATCACGCGAAAGCGTGTGGAGCGTGCCACTCTGGATCTGGCTGCTCGTCTCAATTCAGTGCGGACAAGACTCGAGACTTTTGAATTCCCATCACTTTTTGCCGGGATCGCAAATTCAAGGACCAGCGACGAGAGCAAGATGGTACGCTTCAAAGAATGGAAGAATTCCTTTATCTCCATGCGGCGGCATGTCATCCAACTGTACAGGCAGCGATATGGAGCATGGCCACCCAGTGCTCGATCGAAGAAGAATAACTTCGAAGAGAGTGGGCTCAACCGGCTACTGCTCCTAGAGGTCTACAAAGACTTCTCGGATCTCTACGACACCCTGGTCGACCGTGAAGCCCTTACATCACGCTCTATGGACGTCCCCTCCCAGGAGACGCTCGACTCTACTGACCCCGAAGAGCCAACCCCCCGAGCCCTGCGCCGCGTTATGAGTGAGTACGATCGCAGCGTGCCCCCTGTCCAACCCCCCATGCCCTATGATACCCCACTCCTGCCGACCCTCGCCTCCACCCGTCGCGACTTCGTCTCCCTCGACCCACGCAGGCAGAAGAGAGAAGCTATGAAAAAGCTCCGCGACGACGAAATCAATCAAGCCCTCATGCAATCTTACAACCGCTCCGCCATCGCTGCCACGCCCTTCCTCCAAGCCTTCATGACCTTCGAGCGGCGCTCCGCCAACGGCAAGTCCATGGATGAGATGCGCGATTTGCGTAACGGCCAGTGGATCTTCATGTACGCCGTTCTTCAATCCTTGCCACTTGTGATTATTGACGCTCCTGGTGTTGCCTGGACCAAGGGGGTCGAGTACTTCCTTTGCGAAGTTCCGAAAGGGACAGTGCCTTGGAGCCATGAAGTGCACAAACCGGCTAACAGCTGGTACGGCATTGCTGGTGGCGGGGGAGTCGTCTCTTTACCCGCGCATAGTGTTGAGCATGGCGTCGAGGGCATCTATCGACGCAGTCACTGTTGGAAAGTTGTGCAGAAGTGGGCAGGTGCGGCGGATAGCGGCAATGCTGGTAATGGCTACCATGATTCTGGCGCCAGCCCAGCGTACGATGGGGATGCAGCACCTGGCTATGACCATGCTGGTTTCGGAGATCTACCACCCCCGCCGTCGTTGCTTCCCAGCTCGGCGCGTAATGGACGTGTATCAAGATCGAGCTCTCCTGGCACCAGAAGTAATCGTGATTCGATGAGTCTAGGGCTTGAGGCGTTGCCGATGCCGGCCGGGGTCGCCCCAAATGGTGCGAGACCGAAGAGCATGTACGATCCTGCGATGAGCTTCGATACGATACTGGGAACGGTGGATAGCCCGAAAAGGAAGAAACGATAATAGGGCCAGGGTGGCTGGGTTGATATAATGCTTTTGGATGACGGATTAACGATACCATGGAGATGTTTTGGAAACTAATTCTTGGACGGATAGAGCCATTGTGCATACAGCTTGGATATGGATTGCTTGACTGTGGAATAGCTCTCAACCGCAGACTGTATCTCTGCATGCGCCACCAGGGTGCCCTCGTCAGTGCGCAAGACCAGTCCCCATCCTCCGACACTTTCGAAGGGCGTGTTGATGGAATGTTCAAGGACTGATTGACCGATGACGACTGTTCGCTGAACAGGGCAACCGCCCACCTGAACTTTCAACATGCCCTGTGCTCTTCCACAAAACAGACATCCACGACTTGCACGTACCTTCCCGAGGCCGCGACTTACACAAAGGTACCAATAGCCCCCTCTTTTTCTTCCTTTCTAGAAAATCCATCTCGTACTCAATCTCGATCTTTTTGTGATTCCGCTTCCTCCTAGTCATTTGATCAGTCTACAACTGGGTACCATCGAATGCTACCTTCGATGCCAGTACCCCGCCATGCGATCACGACTATCTCCATCGAAAGTCGAACCCTGCTGGATTCTTTGTTCGTACGAGTACACGCAGTGTGTGCCATTGTATGTGTACCCCCCCATCCCACATCTCAC
>JAABUS010009433.1_pt1 | contig 10312 bp, 12 predicted proteins | sample 5560161 | NCBI WGS metagenome assembly JAABUS01 (sample SAMN10711885, study PRJNA513376) | rock metagenome | isolation source: Antarctica rocks | place: Antarctica: Victoria Land, Trio Nunatak nord | collected 2016-01-04
AGGCTGCCCATACTGGCCCTGCCCTTGCCCTGCCTGATTAGGCTGACTTGAACCATTGAGGGCCATGCCGGACATGCCTGAGCTGATGCCGGCGACTGAAGAGGAGGAATGGGAGAAGCCAGGGCCCCCATTGGCAAAGGCCCCGCCCTGAGTCATGAGAGGGACAATGGGGATATCAAAGGGCTTCACGGAGACTCCTGGACGGTTCTTGTCCATCTGCAGGCAAATGTAAGAGTTTAAAACCATGCAAAGAAATACACAAAATCAAGCAGAGCCTTAATAAAGAGGGGAACAAAATAAAGGGGGACAAAATTCACACAAGACATCTAAAACAATAAACAGCTCGGGCTTTTGTGCAGCAAAATCATTTTTCAAGATCAGGGTCAAAGAAGAGAATTTCATCATCCTATCTAGACCTATCTAGAGTTGATGCAGAGTGCTGTGCACTCAGAATTCTGCATATACCTAGCTCATCATGAGCCGGACAGCCTTCAAATTGCTATTGTGATAGTTATAACTCAGTGTGCACAAAACAACATACATCCACGTCCATTCACGTAAGTAAATCACGCTACGCTAAGAAATTATACAGCATACAAAACAGCTCAGGGTCATGAATATGTTGCATGCAAGCCAAATATGTACTGCATACTTTTGCGGTAAGTCATTGTGGTACAGCAATGACTGGTTGCCAATCATGGCTTGGCAACCCATGTTGGTGATAAAACATCGACTCATCACCTGAGAGCACCAAGCCAAAATGCAAACTTACATCTATACATAATATGAAAACCGAATTGCCTTAGGGGCTTGATTCAGCATACATGCGTGTGCTTGCTTGCATCCTTTTGCTCTTGGATACCTGTATTCCTCCTGTCATGACCGTAATTACCTCCAGACATGGCGTATAGGGTGTCTTTCTACTTGTTTCCTGACAGTGATTACCTCTAGGCGTAGTGTGAACACCAGGCTGCCTTGGGCTGCAACCTGATACTCAGGCAGAGGCTGGTTCCTTGCAGGGATGGAGGAGCTGGCTTCCCAGATTTCACACCAGTTGCGCCTGCCTGCCAGCTTATCACCCAGTCCAGGCTCCTTGTGAAATATGCGCAGCATCTTCTCCTGCAATGACACAGCATGACTAATCACATGAGTAGCTTCATGCCTGCCAGATCATAGCCCCGCTCTTTATGAACAATCCCAAGCATCTTGTCCTGCAGTGATACAGCATGACTACAAATCTGAGCAGCTTCATGCCAACCAATGTAGCACCCAGTCCCTGCTCTTTCTGGAAGACGCACAGCAGCTTCCCCAGAATGATTCACATCTGGGCAGCTTTGTGGTTGTTGCTGCCAGCACAAGAGCCTCAGCTGATGATTTAGATGATATGCTATTAGCTCATGTAGCACACCATTCACACTGATGAGTGGGCTGCTTGTCCTGTATTCTGCTGCCTAAGCAAAGCCATTGTATGCAAAGCAAACTTCATTTGTGTTTCATGCATACTCACGCCTTAATTGTACCTTCGTGGCTTTGTTAATGTTCTTATTGGTTGCTAAACAAGTACAGAATTAGGGTTTGTTCTTCAGGGTTTGGGCCAGACCATACCTTGGTGGCTTTGTCGATGTTCTTGTGGGCCTGAGAGCAGAGGTGCAGGGTCTTGATCACTCCCTCAGGTGGTGGGGCATTCACAATGGCACTGCTGACAATCTGAGGCATGTAGCGGTGGTCATTTGCCAGGTTCACCTGCACATGTTGTTGCTGTTAGGATAGAACAGTTATATACACGTACAATCAATATATATGTATTTATTTGTATATACATGTGTGTACACATGTATGTTGTATACACAACATGTTGTGTGAGTACTAATCTTTATATAATGATCAACACATGGTAACGCTAGCATGTACAAGTTCATTGTGTGCGATGGTTGCTGTGCTTGTACACAACAGCATTGGTCACAATCTGGCTTTGACCACTACTCAGAGGCAGCGGTCAGGATGACATTGCCAGATTCAATGACAAAACAAAGGTGGTTCTTGATGATGGCACTGCTCTATACATGCAGCATAGATTGTTTGCAAGTGTGCAGTGGCACTAATGCTGAAATGCAGCTATGACATGAGACTGCCCAGGCATGCATGCAATGTCTCAAAGCACACTCTGTACAGGAAGGTGATTGCAAACATTGCCGATACATGATGCACAGCAACACCGAGAATGGCAATGATCTTAACGCATGCCTTCCCTCCTGCTGTGCTGAGCACAACTGTGCTGCGGAACAACCGTTTGATTGTTTGCATTGGGCATGCAAAAGGGAACGAATTGCCATACATGACTGCCAGAAGCAATGTTACGACATGAAGAAAAAGGTCTTCACCTTGGGATCGCTGTACAGACGTCCAGCTGCACAGACATGCACATCCCCTGAGAGGAAGCTGATGCGGATGCACTGTGCTGCTGAAATCTCCTGGCACTTCTCAATGAGCATCCTGCGCTCCTGCACAGAACCCAGCACCCTCATAAGCTGGCTGAACATCCACAAGGATGTTCTGGCGGATGTGTGACAGCAGCAGCAGTCAAAATGGCATGCCCAAGCTTAAGGTAAGCAGGGCACAACATGAAAGCTGGCTGAGACAAGACAGGAACTTTGTGCCTGATCCGCGACGGAGGTTTAAGATGACAGGCCGGATCGAGGGCAGAGCACAAGATGCTGTGTACATCACACTAACAAAAACAAAAAGCAAGCGAAATTCCGCGTCCGGGACTTGAACCCGGGTCTCTCGGGTGAGAGCCGAGTATCCTAACCATCTAGACTAACGCGGAGAACAGTGTGTGAGCCAGCCCAAATTTGCCGTTCGTGTTGCGGAAGCAATTGCCCAACTCTGACCTTGCCAGAGAGCAATTTGGATCTGTCGCGCATCAGCAGCATACCTCCTTGTGATTGCCAGCATTCCAATGATCAGCCAAGTCGTCCAGCAGCTCTGGCTCCCCAAAGCTGCTCATGGCTGCCTTGGTCAACCCTGTCTTCTTCAACAGGTTTGCCAGCTTGTTGCCGCGATCTGCACCTGACACGGTCTCTAGGATCTTCTCTGACCCTGGAATCTGCAGACAAGAGACCACACTCAAGGTCCAGCAACCTTACTAAAGAGAAGAGTCGCTAGGATCTTCTCTGACCCTGGAATCTGCAGACCACACTCAAGGTCCAGCAACCTTCCTAAAGAGAAGAGTCGCTAGGATCTTCTCTGACCCTGGAATCTGCAGACCACACTCAAGATCCAGCAACCTTACTAAACAGAAGAGTCTTTAACATCTTTTCTGACCCTGGAATCTGCAGACAAGAGACCACACTCACGGTTCAGCAAACACTGAACAGGGAGCAGCAAGGAGTGCACTGGCATTAAACGACTCACCACCACAGCAGTCATGCAGCACAGACAACCAATCCAGCATGTGTAGTCTAGGCTGAAGAGTGCCTGCTGTACAAAATACAAGTTCTGCCAATTGCCAAAAAGGGAAACTTGACCCTAACAGTGTTGTTCCACCACGTGTGGTCTACAGGAAGAGTGCCTGCTACAACAGTCTGGCACAAGCAGAAAGAGAAACTTGACCCTAGCAGCGTCATTCCAGCACGTGTGGTCTACCAGAAGAGTGCCTGCTGTACAAATTAGCCTGCCAATTAGCAAAAACAGAAACTTGACCCTAGCAGCGTCATCTCAGCACGTGTGGTCTACCAGAAGAGTCCATGCTGTACAAACTAGTCTGCCAATTAGCACAAACAGCAACTTGGCCCCATCAGGGCATTTCGGGCGTGTTTGGACTCACCTGAGGATACACTACAGGTACAGTTGTCACCATCACCACATGGCGAGTGCTTGGAGGAAGAGCGCGCATGCGGTCAAAGATCATGTCCCAGCTCTGGGGGTCTATCACCTGCACCCCAACCCCACTTGTCATAATAATAGTAATAATGTAAACAAATAATAATAATATATAAATAATAATAATATTAATGATAATGATAATAAAGCTTTCCAGCTCATGATGAGCTGGGTACGTGCGGGACAAGTCTTGTCTCTCCAAAGCTGTCTGTCTTGCGCATCTCTGTGAGGTCTACCAATTCAACAGGTTTGACGATTGCGCACTTGTCATGCCCGAGCTGTAATTGCAAGCTATGCAACACTTGTGATTTAGCAGGTTGTACTTCGTCAGGTCACAGTTTGCTTTATGAAAAAGCAAGCTGGATTGGCGCTGCATTGATGAATGTACTTGTCATTTGTGCAGCTCAGCACGTGATTCACTGAATGCACCTGACATGTACATGAGAGTACAGTGCTATACAGAGCAGAAATGACGCGTGACTGTTGTGTGAGCCCTGCAAGCATGAAGGTCAACGTATGACTTTGACAGCAGTGCAGCCTGGGACATGAGCATTGACTTTGAACATTGACATGAACATTGCATGAGTATGTCACTCAATTGACACATGGACATTGTACTCTTGATGGTGAAGACCAATCAAGAGGACAATGTCCGTGTGTGAATTGAGTGACATGTTCATGTCAATGTTCACGTCAAGGTTCACGTCAATGTTCATTGTCAATGTGACCAATCCAGATGATGAGTCATCATTGCTGCAGCATATACAGGAAGGCTCAGCAGAGACAAGACTGCCATGCAGTGACGTCCAGTTTCAACCCCTGGGCAGCCCGGTATAATACTTGGCTCCTCATTAAATTGACATGAAAAGGTCTAGTCTTTTCAATTCTTTTCCTTTCTTTTCTTTTGACCAAATTCAAGAGGGCGTGAAAGCAGCATACCTGAGGTTTGGTGCGTTCAGCACGAGCATCAGGAATGACTAAAGCTAACTGAGGGCCACACTGCTTGACCATGCTGAAACCCCTGAAACAAAAAAGAACCACGTAGAAGCAGAAGAAGAAGAACAAGATGTAGAAGAAGAGGAAGTAGAGAAGACAAAGAAGCACTTGCAGCAAGATTCAGACAAGGCTGGGGGGCACATGCAGCAATCTTGATGCCAACATTGGCATCAGCACACAGGGTGTATGCCAGCAGGAAAATGTGCTTTGCCTATTTCAGCTCAATGGCAGGGCCTTCTGTGAAGTGTATGAGAAGTGTATGAGCATGCGATAGTCGTTTGGATTTGTGCAAAGCTGCCTGCTGAGGGGATGCCACAATGAGCGCTCAACAGGGGGACCACATGATGCCATGCCTGTGATTTTGTTGTGAATGCACAAAACTAATGTCAGTGCTGCCGTTATGGGCTTGCAATGTAACAAAAAGAAAAGAACAGAACAGGCTATTCTTTTTGTCGTCAATTCAATCAGAAGCCAAGTATTATGCCGGGCTGCCCAGGTGCGATGTAACAATTTCCTGTGGCCAAACATGTTGAACAGTTGCAACATGTGCGCCTCTGTGGTGTGATCCTATCATGAATGCATGAGACAAATGTCAGCGCTTTCTTTGTGGGCTTGCGACGTAACAGCTACCTGTGGCCAAATATGTCTGACAGTTGCAAGGTAACAATTACCTGTGGCCAAACATGTCTGACATTTGCAAGGTAACATATACCTGTGGCCAAGTATGTCTGACAACTGCAAGGTAACAGTTACCTGTGGCCAAACATGTCTGTCAGTTGCGACACGCGCGGCTCTGTGGTGTGCTGCTGGAACAGAAGGTAGAAGCGCTTGGCCGCTTGGTAACAGCCCTGGAAGACAGGGCAGTTCTGCAGGCCGTCTGGGTAACTGCCCCAGCCATCAAAGATGTCGTGATCATCCCATGTCATGGTCTGCATGAAATGACTGAATCAAGACTGTGGCTGTCCCACCAAAGTATGTACATGTCAGCAGGAATGTGTGAGGTGAGCAGAGTGCATAATGAGATAAAGGCTGCGGCTGAAGCAAAGAGTTCTGGCTGCTGCAGATGACAGATATACACAGCAGACAAGCTCATTGCTGTTTACTTGTCTTGCCAAAGTGTGTACAGGAGAGGAGAGATGTGTGAGATGAGCCGGGTGCATGATACTTGACATCCGTTTTCTAGGTGCATGATACTGTCAAGGTGCATGATACCTGTCTAGGTGCATGATACTTGTCTAGGTGCATGATACCTGACATCCATTGTCTAGGTGCATGATACTTGACATCCATTTTCTAGGTGCATGATACTTATCTAGGTGCATGATGTTTGACATGCATTGACTAGATGCATGATACTCGACATCCACTGTCTAGGTGCATGATGCTTAACGTCTTTGTCTGGGTGCATGCTGGCACAATGCTGCACTTCTGGTGGAGTGATGTCATCACAGGGTTCCAAAGGATGGGCAACAAACTGTGAAATGGGGTGCAGGGCGAAGACATCAATAAGCACAATCTATACCCAAGGCCTTACAGGATGGCCAGCAAAGTGTTGGATGAGGTGGAAAGCAAATATCTCAGTGCGCAGCACAGTTCATACCTTGAACATTACAGGGACGCACAAGACAGGCTGCTCTGGAGGGACAAGACTTGAGTCTGGCACATACCTAGCTCAGCATGAGCTGGAAAGCATTTGATCATTGTAATGAGACTATACCTGAGGGATGGTTGCAAAGGCTAGGCTCATGGCCTCACTGGAGAAGTGTACGGCATAATTACGGAAGTAATACTCGTACACCTCCTGCGCCATGTTCTGGTTGAAGGGCGCTAAATCACGTGCTTTTGCGTCCTTGATGGCTAGCCAGGTCTTCGTGGTAGGTAGCTGCATTACACAACAGCCATCAGCTGATAACAATATTGAGTATTATACTATGATACTATAATGCTATAATGTTACAATACTACAATATTATAACAACCTGATTGTGGGGTGAGCCAACAGGCATCAGGTGCATCTATCACAGGTCAGTTACGTCCAGACAGACAGACAGACATGCATCAGCAATCATTGTTGTGCAAGCAGCGTGAGTGTACAAGTAATAATGCAGCCAATGCATGCAAACTGCAAAACAGCTTTGTACTGTCAGCCATATGAGATCATGCAAGTGAGCAAATGTGTTAAGACACAGTTTGCATGCATGCATGCATGCATGCAAAGCAAAAGCAGAGATGAACACAAACACAACATGCCTGCCAAACGCACATCAGTGCAAAACATGTAGCAATTCTCAGCTATTCAGCCCCTTTTGCTGGGGAAATGCAGCTTGTGTAATGATGTCAACATCTTGAACAAAGCATCATTGTAGAGCTGGTCCTTGCCACCAGAAGCAAAGGACATGCCTGATGACGCTCAATTTTGGGTTTATGCTAAAATGGGTTTGTTATATTTAAGCCATATGAGTACCTTAAACAAAGCATCATTGCAGAGCTGGTCCCCTCCACCAACACCCAAAAGCAAAGGAGATGCCTGATGATGCTCAACTCAGGGTTTGGGTTTAATGCTATTTAGGGGTTGTTACATGTAGGCTGGATGAGTACCTTGAACAAAGCATCATTGTAGAGTTGATCTCCCCCACCAACCACCAGATGCAAAGGAGATGCTCGGTGCTGCTTAACTCAGGGTCTTAAGTTTATGCTATTAAGGGTTTATTACATTGAGATTTATTCATTACATTCAGATTATATTTAGATGATATTTATTTATTTATTCATTATGTTTAGGCTATATAAGTACCTTGAACAAAGCATCATTGTAGAGCTGGTCTCCTCCACCAACCACCAGATGCAAAGGAGATGCCTGATGCTGCTCGAGCAGATCTCTCCACAAGGGCGCCACACCACCCCAGTCAGCCTGATGCACGCTGAGTGAGAAACCACTGCAGGAGTGGAACGCCCAGTGCCATGGCTGATCCCTGCTTGGTAGATGCACGGTGTAGCTTTGACTTGGAGGCATGGATGCTCCTGGACCATAGTGTAGAGAGTACTGTAAGATCTGTGGCTGCTGCCCAAGGGATGTGCCCAGGCTGAATCTCCAAAAGTTGTGCTGTCCATATGTGTCCAGCAAAATGCCATCTGAGGACTGATTGCCACCAGTGCCGCTGGTGAAGTTCAGCAAGGGTCTGCTTGTGACAGAATGGTGTGCCACGATAAGCACTGATCCAGTCCATAGGCCAGTGTTTATGTCCCAGTTGTTGAATCTGAGGTAGGGTCCAAATACTGGTTGTAGGTCTTGAGTCAGCAGTTGTGCTGCAGCCTGTGCTATGGGAGTGTCTGGATCAGCAGTGCTGTCGTGTGCTAGAGCCAGGTCTGGTCTCCCGCGATTCTGATTGAGATCGTTTCTCAAGAAACCCTCCGTCATGATTCACCTGCAGCCAGGCTGCTGTCAACAACTGACCGATTCTCACATATACGAGAAGGAACCCGGTCTGAGCGACAGACAGGTGAAATGTATGCCCACAAGCACAAGTCAAGCTTTGCTGATCGATACAAGCAGCTGATCGGTATATACCTGTTTTGGACCCTTGCTATCTCTGCAGGTGTGATTTCAACTTTGCAGTCCAGGTGTCCTCCAGGCCGGATGTGAGCGCCGTGCCAATGCACCTACTAGATCTCAACGAGGCACAGTAACGCAATCCAGCATCTATGACTGCGTATCGCTCGGGCGCTCCCAGATGCCAGTGCTGGTACCAAGCCATGACGACATTGAAGCTGCAGTCAACGTTGACTTTAGAATTACTAAGTGCTGTGATCAAGGACTGATCAATCACTGCTCAGCAGACGCAAGCCAGTATGCTGTTCGTTGTGTAAGGCACATATGGTCGGCAGTCCGTAAAACATTCCACTGTGGATCGCACCCTTCAATGCACGGCGTGGTTCGAGCAACTGCCTAACTTTGACCAAGACTGCAGAATCTCTAAGGCAGCCTGCTGTGTGTACGCGGCCATGATGTGAAACGAAGTGCAGCAGTTGGCAACGTCGCTCTCCGTCATATGCGTGCCGGCAAGTGCTGTGCTGGCTTGACTGGGTGTGCAGCCGCTGAGATACCAAATCAGATAGCATGTGGGCACGCCTCAAGAGCTCCCTGCGCAAAAGCGAGCTGCTAGGTGATACTGCACTTCACAAGACGTAATGGGTTGACGCAAGTGTTGTTGAACATATCATCCACCCTTCTTGACTTTTGTGCTTCACAACAACAGCATCCCTGCAGATGGCGCTGGTGCTGATGCTACTGGCACTCAGGCAGGAGGTTACAGCTCTGAAACCTCTGTCAGAGTGGCAGTGAGGTAATGCTGTGCCGTTCCAGACTGCTGTATTTCCACACAACGGTATAAAACATGGACTGCAGCTTGTTGGCTGCTGTAGGGCAAGGCCTCTAGTTGCTAAGGAGCGTGCATCAGGAGCAAAATCCTGCATTTTAACAGGTAGGCTGCTTTATGTTTAGCGCTTCAGGAAACCCAAATCTAAATGCAAGACTGACCGTTGTGACAAAATGTTTGCTTTGGCATGTCAGCCTTTATGACCAGTTCTTGTTCTGCACACTTGTTGTCATGAAACCAGCGCCCAAACTGCACTACCTGATCACGAAACGCTGCTTTGCTCATCTGTGATTGTGCAACCATCAGCCCTAGGTCCTGCACCTCATCTGAGTCAGCATCACACACACATGCCACTACAAGCATTGTCAAAGGGGCTCTGCCCATGTAGATCACACATGTTGCACAGACGTAGTATCAGACATTGTCAGATGAGAGGCAGTTACGCACCTTCAGACAACAGACTGGTGTGATGGGGTGCAGAGGAGGGCCGGGGCAGGGTGACGGTGGGCCAGGACCGCGTTTTCACCTTTGATCATGTCTTTGGTCCCGCTGCTAAGCAGGTACCCCTTTTTTTCTGTGTCCATAATTATAAACATGAACATAAATACATTTGTATATATTTCTATATACACCCTAACCAGGTACACCTTCTTTGCTTTGTCAGGACCTCTGCTCGCATCATGTGTGTGTTTGTTTGTTTGTTTGTTTGTTCCGCAATTTGTTTGTTTATTCATTGATTTACTCATTTCTTGACTCCTGCATTCGCCAATGCCTGTAGGTACAGGCTGTACAGGCATAGAGTGCAGCAGCATGTGAAAGGCTGCTTTGCTTGCTGCAATCCCACTTTGCATGCTTTAACACCATTCCCCAAAGGCAGCATGCATGTTGGCTGTTGTGTTGTTGCAAATGCAGGAACAGGTGCACAGGCATTCTGTGCAGCAGCATGTGGAAGGCTGCTTTGCTTGCTACAATCCCTGTTTGCATGCTTCAACACCACTCCCCAAAGGCAGCATGCATGTTGACTGTTGTGTTGGTCTCAACTGCAGGAACAGGTGTAC
>JAABUS010009434.1_pt1 | contig 10311 bp, 10 predicted proteins | sample 5560161 | NCBI WGS metagenome assembly JAABUS01 (sample SAMN10711885, study PRJNA513376) | rock metagenome | isolation source: Antarctica rocks | place: Antarctica: Victoria Land, Trio Nunatak nord | collected 2016-01-04
TGGCCGCGGGCGCGGGCCGCGACGGCGAGGTGGTCGACGTAGCCGACGCCGTCCTCCCAGCGCTCGCACAGCACGACGCCGGCCAGGCCGTCGGCGTCCTCGTGCAGCAGCCACAGGTCGGGCTCCCAGCCCGCCTTGTCGACCTTGGCCGCCTGCCAGGACTCCAGCGAGCGCGGCTCGTTGCCGGGGACACCGGACATCGCCTCCTCGACCAGCGCGTGCACAGGTGCGTCGTCCAGGCCGCGGCTGAAGGCGCGGACGGGGACGTCGGCCGGCGGGTCCGGCGCGCCGGCCAGGTCCGTCCGCATGCGGAAGTAGCTCAACGTGGGCCAATAGCCGGCGGCGAGCAGGTGCGCGCGGGCGGCCTCGTTGGTGGTCGGGACGAACTGGCGCACGAGCGCCTCGCCCCGCTCGAGCGCGCGCGCCTCTGCCGCCTCGCGCAGCGCGGTGCCGACGCCGCGGCCCTCGCTGGCCGGGGGCACGGTGACGAGCGCGGCGCCGCGGTCGTCGAGCAGCGCGTAGCCGAGCGCCGCGCCGTCGTCCTCGACCAGGAACGCGTCGCGGGTCAGCTGGATCCCCGGCGCGGCCCAGTCGGCCTCGACGTCCTCGAGCGTGTAGTCCGGCCGGCCGAGGTCGGCGACGTCGCGGGCGACGATCAGGTCCAGCACGGCCGTGGCGTCGCTCGGGAGCGCTGCGCGCAGCTGCATGCAGGAGGACTGTACGAGGCCCGAAGCGCGCCGGCGCGTGCCGTCGGCTAGCGTGGCCGCCATGCGCTTCGCGGTGATGATCGAGGGTCAGGAGGACGTCGGCTGGGACGACTGGGTGGCGGTCGCCCAGGCGTGCGAGCGGCTCGGGTTCGAGGCGCTGCTGCGCTCGGACCACTACGGCTCGGTCGACGGCGTGGGCGGGCGCGGGTCGCTCGACGCGTGGGGGACCCTCTGCGGGCTCGCCGCCGTGACGTCGACGCTGCGGCTCGGCACGCTCGTCTCGCCCGCGACGTTCCGGCATCCGTCCGTGCTGGCCAAGAACGCCGTGACGGCCGACCACATCTCGGGCGGGCGCGTCGAGCTCGGCATCGGCACGGGCTGGCTGGAGGCCGAGCACGCCGCCTACGGCTTCCCGTTCCCGCCGATGGGCACCCGCATGGACCGGCTCGCCGAGCAGCTGGAGATCATCGCGGGCTCGTTCGCGGACGGGCCGTTCAGCTTCGCGGGCGAGCACTGGTCGGTGGACGCGCTCGACGCGCGGCCCAAGCCCGTCCAGCGGCCGCTGCCGCTGCTGATGGGCGGCTCGGCGATGCCGCGCGGGGCGGCCCTCGCGGCGCGGTTCGCGAGCGAGTACAACGTCGTGCACGTGGCCCCGGACGAGGCGGCGGCGCGGCACGGCCGGCTGGAGGCGGCGTGCCGGGAGGCGGGTCGCGATCCAGCGACGCTCGCGTTCTCGCTGATGCACGCGTTCCTGGTCGGGGCCGACGAGGCCGACCTGCACGCGCGGGCCGGCCGGATGGCGGAGTGGCAGGGCGAGCCGGTCTCGGTCGAGGAGCTGCGGCGCACGTGGATCGCGGGGACGCCGGACGAGATGATCGCCCGGCTGCGCGAGTACGAGGCGGTCGGCGTCGAGCGGGTGATGCTCCAGCACCACCTCTATCGCGACGTCGAGGCGCTCGAGCTGATCGCGGCCGAGGTCCTCCCGGCCTTCGCGTGAGCCCGGTCAACGCGTTCACGGGCGCGCAGCTCGACCGTGCGGGCGATGCCCGCCGCCGCGATCCCGCGTGGGTCGCCGCGCAGCGCGAGGATCCCGGCGCACGGGCCGTGCTCGCCCGCGACGCGGGCGTCGTCATGGACGGGGACCGGCTCGCGCTCGTGCCGCTCGCGGCCGCGGCCGGCGAGCCGCTCCTGCTCGGCCTCGACGCGAGCGGGCCGCTGTTCGCGGTCGACCTCGACGCGCCGGCGGCCGGCGGCGACCGTGCCCCGCGGCTGATCGCGGCGGGCGGGCTGCGCGGCAGCGGCGGCGAGCGGCCCGCTCCCGGGGACGGCCCGCGCCCGGTCGCGCTGCGCGAGGCCGTCGCCGTGCTGCCCCAGGGCGAAGGTGGGCTCCTCGCGTACGTCGCCGCGCTGTGCAACTGGCACCGGCGCCATCGCTTCTGCGCGGCCTGCGGGGCGCCGTCCGACCTCGCCGAGGCCGGGTTGCTGCGCATCTGCCCGCGCTGCGGGACGCACCACCACCCGCGCACCGATCCCGTCGTGATCATGCTCGTCACCGGCGAGGACCGCGTCCTGCTCGGCCGCGCGCCGAGCTGGCCGCCGCGGCGCTACTCCGCCCTGGCCGGCTTCGTCGAGCCGGGGGAGAGCCTCGAGGAGGCGGTCGTGCGCGAGGTCGCGGAGGAGAGCGGCGTGCGGGCCGGTCCGCCGCGCTACGTCGCCTCCCAGCCGTGGCCGTTCCCCGCGTCGCTGATGCTCGGCTTCGAGGCGTCGTGGATCGAGGGGGAGCCGCGCCCGCAGGAGGACGAGCTCCAGGACGTGCGCTGGTTCAGCCGTGCCGAGGTCGCCGCGGCCGCGGCCGACGACGTCGACGGCTGGGGCGGGACGCCGGACGCCGACGAGCCCGACGGCACGTCGCTGCTCCTCCCGCCGCGCCTGGCGATCGCGCGCAGGCTGCTCGAGCACTGGCTGGAGCGGTGACCACGAACCTGAAGGGGGACAGTCCCGCTTCATGGACCTGAGCTTCTCCGACGGGGAGACTGCGTTCCGCGACGAGCTGCGCGCGTGGTTCGCCGCCAACGAGCCGGGCCCGGAGCCGACCGGCAAGGACGACGCCCACTACGCCTGGCGGCGCGACTTCCAGCGGCGCCTGCACGCGGGCGGCTGGGCCGCCCCGCACTGGCCGCGAGAGTACGGCGGCCGCGACGCGAGCCTGACCGAGTCGGCGATCTACTTCGAGGAGCTGGGCCGCGCACGCGCGCCGCTCCCCGCCAACCTCCTCGGCCTCCTGCTCGGCGGCCCGACGCTGATGACATGGGGCACGCAGGAGCAGAAGGACCGCTTCCTCGGCCCGATCCTGTCGGGCGAGGAGATCTGGTGCCAGGGCTTCTCCGAGCCTGACGCCGGCTCCGATCTCGCGGCGCTCAAGACGCGCGCGATCCGCGACGGCGACGACTGGATCGTCACCGGCCAGAAGGTGTGGACCAGCGGCGCGCAGTACGCGAAGTGGTGCATGCTCGTGGCCCGCACCGACACCGAGGCCGCCCGGCACAAGGGCCTGACCTTCTTCCTGATGGACATGGACCAGGCCGAGATCCAGGTCCGCCCGCTGCGCCAGATCACCGGCGAGTCGGAGTTCAACGAGCTGTTCATCGAGGGCGCCCGGATCCCCGGCGAGCACGTGATCGGCGGGACCGGCAACGGCTGGAAGGTGGCGCTGACCACGCTCATGAACGAGCGCGCGGGCCTTGCCTTCTTCCTCCAGGTGCGGCTACGCCAGCTGCTCGACGACCTGATCGACGAGGCGGCGGCGCGCGGCCTGCTGGAGGACGACGTCGTGGCCGGCAGGCTCGGCGCGCTGCACGTCAAGGCCGAGCTCCTGCGCCTGACGGCGTATCGCGGCCTGACCGCGGTCGAGAAGTACGGCCAGCCCGGCCCGGAGGGCTCGCTGACGAAGTGGATGTGGTCGGAGGCCAACCAGGAGCTCACGCAGCTCGCTGCCGAGCTGCTCGGCGCGGACGCGCTCGTGGCGGGCTCGCGCTGGGGCTACGAGCTGCTGCGCGCCCGCGGCAACTCGATCGAGGGCGGCACGACGGAGATCCTCAAGAACATCGTCGCCGAGCGGGTGCTCGGCCTCCCGCGGGCGCGGTGAGGGGAGCGTAATGAACTTCGACTTCAGCGAGGACCAGCGCACGATCAAGACGACCGCGCGCGAGCTGCTCGCCAGCCGCTCCCCGTTCGAGCGCGTGCGCGAGGCCGCGGGGCGCGGGGGCTACGACGACGCCCTATGGCGCCAGCTGTGCGAGCTCGGCTGGCCCGGTATCGCCGTCGCCGAGGCGCACGGCGGTCAGGGCCTGGGCGCCGTGGAGCTCGCCGTCCTGCTCGAGGAGCTGGGGTACGCCGTGGCCGCCACGCCGCTGCTCGGCAGCGTGCTGGCCGCCACCGCGATCGAGCTCGCCGGATCCGACGAGCAGCGCGAGCGCTGGCTGCCCAGGCTCGCGGCGGGGGAGTTGACCGGCGCGCTGGGCGGTGTCCGCGATCTGATCGCCGACGCGGCGGACGCCGACGTGATCGTGCTCGTCGAGGCCGGCGCGCCGCGCCTGGTCGCCCGCGCCGACGCCGACATCGAGGCTGTCGACGCGATCGACCCGACGCGCCGCTACGCCCGTGTCCGCGGTGAAGGCCCCGCGCTGGAGGGCGACGTCGAGGGCGCGCTCGCGCGCGCCGGCGTCGCCGTGGCGGCCGAGCTGGTCGGCGTGTGCCAGCGCGCGCTGGACATGACCGTCGCCTACGTCAAGCAGCGCAAGCAGTTCGGCGTGCCGGTCGGCGCGTTCCAGGCGGTGGCGCACCGCTGCGCGCAGATGCTGCTGCACACCGAGGGCGCCCGCTCGGCGTCCTACTTCGCCGCCTGGGCCGCCGACGCCGCCCCCGAGCGGCTGGCCGAGGCCGCCGGCATCGCCTGCGCGGCCGCGGGCGAGGCGGGTCGCGAGGTGACCGGTTCGGCGATCCAGGCGCACGGCGGCATCGGCTTCACCTGGGAGGCCGACGTGCACTGGCTCTACAAGCGCGCACAGCTCGACGCCGCGCTGCTGGGCAGCCCGTCGGGCCACCGCGCGCGCCTGGCCCGCATGGTCGCGTCGGACCGAGCGGGCCGAGGCCGACCGGGACGCCGCCGAGGAACCCGCCCCTAGCCGAAGCTGGGAAGCTTCCGTTCCTCCCATGACCCTGATCACACTCTCGGCGCCCTACGGCTCGGGCGGCAGCCAGGTCGGCCCCGTCGTCGCCGAGCAGCTCGGCGTCCCGTTCGTGGACCGGGCGATCCCGACGGGGGTCGCCGAGCGCCTCGCGGTGCCGCTGCAGGAGGCGGTGCAGCGCGACGAGGCGGTCGGCAACTGGCTGACCCGCGCGCTGCTGTCGTTCGGCCAGGTCGGGCCGGTGCTGGGGGGCGCGACGCCGGCGCCGACCGAGGTGCTGACCGACGAGACGTTCCGCCAGGCCACCGAGCAGGTGCTGCGCGAGCACGCGGCCGGCGGCGGCGCGGTGATCCTCGGGCGCGCGGGCGCCATCGTGCTGCGCGACGACGCGGGGGCGCTGCACGTCCGCCTGACCGGCCCCACGCAGGCGCGCATCGCGCAGGGGATGCGGATCGAGGGCGTCGACCGCGACACGGCCGTGCGACACGCGGAGGAGACCGATCGGGCGCGGCAGGCCTACGTGCACCACTTCTACGGCGAGGACCCGCGCGACCCCGGCCTCTACCACCTCGTGATCGACTCGACCGCGATCCCGCTCGAGGCCTGCGCCGCCCTGATCGTGGCGGCGGCGCGGGCGCGGAGCGGGTAGCCCGTCGGCGTATCGGACCGTGCGGCTCGATCCGGCGGGGCCGGCGAGCGCTCGCCACTAGGCTCCTGCGGATGCCCTTCCCCCGCATGCACGTGCCGGTGCCGGTGGCCAAGGTGTGCAAGCTCACCTGCTACTGCGAGCTCCGCGACATCCATGCGCGCACCAACGGCCACAAGCTGATCGGGAGGCTGATCGTCAAGACGCTGCCGAAGCGCTCCACGCGCCGATGACGGACGTCTACGAGCTCCCGGAGGAGCACAAGGAGTTCCGCGCCACGATCCGGCAGCTCGCGCAGGAGCAGATCGCCCCGCGCGCGGCCGAGATCGACGCCACCGACGAGTACCCGTGGGACGTCCGCCGCCTGCTCGCCGCCTAGGACGTGCTCGCGCTGCCGTTCGCGGAGGAGCACGGCGGCACCGGGACCGGCGCGCTGATGCTGCAGGTCGCAGTCGAGGAGCTCGCCAAGGCCTCCGCGGCGTGCGCGCTGATCCTGATGGTGCAGGAGCTGGGTACGCTGCCGATCCAGCGCTTCGGCTCGCCCGCGCTGCAGGCGCGCTTCCTGCCGCGCTGCGCCAGCGGCGAATGGTCGCCCGCGTTCTGCCTCTCGGAGCCGGACGCCGGCTCGGACCCCGCCGCGATGCGCACGCGCGCGGTGCTCGACGGCGACGAGTGGGTGATCAACGGGACCAAGAACTGGATCACCAACGCCGGCGTGGCCGACTTCTACGTCGTGTTCGCCCTCACGTCGGAACGGCACGCGGACCGGCGCTTCACGGCGTTCGTGGTCGAGTCCGACCGCGCGGGGTTCTCCGTGCCCAAGTACGAGCACAAGCTGGGCATCCACGGCTCGCCGACCGGCCAGCCGGTGTTCGAGGACGTGCGGGTCCCGCAGGAGAACGTGATCGGCGAGGTCGGGCGGGGGCTCGGGGTGGCGCTCGGCACGCTCGAGCGCACCCGGCTGGGCGCCGCCGCCCAGGCCGTCGGCATCGCCCAGGGCGCGCTCGACTACGCCGTCGGCTACGCCAAGGAGCGCGCCGCGTTCGGCAAGCCGATCATCGAGCTGCAGGGCCTGCAGTTCAAGCTCGCCGACATGCAGACGCGCACCGCGGCCGCGCGCGAGCTGCTCTACAGGGCCTGCGCCCTGGCCGACCGCGACGACCCGCAGCTCGCGCTCTACTCGTCGATGGCCAAGCTGTTCGCCTCCGACACCGCGATGGCGGTCACCGTCGAGGCCGTGCAGGTGCTCGGCGGGTACGGCTACGTGAGCGACTACCCGGTAGAGCGGATGATGCGCGATGCCAAGATCACGCAGATCTACGAGGGCACCAACGAGATCCAGCGCGTCGTGATCGCCCGGCACCTCGCTCGCTAGCGGGACGGCGGTTACGGTTGCGCGATGACCGACCGTCCTGGCGCGCGCAGAACTCGATGAGGCTCGGCGTGGCGGCCGCGCTGGTCGACGGGGCGCTCGTCCCCGGCGACGTCGAGATCGCCGGCGGGACGATCGCGGCGGTGGGCCTCGGCGGCGGCGGCGGTCGCGGCGTGGCGGCGCCGGGGTTCGTGGACCTCCAGGTCAACGGGTTCGCCGGCGTGGACTTCATGCACACCGACCGCGACGGCTACGCGCGGGCGGGCGGGGCGATGCTCGCCACCGGCACGACCGCCTACCAGCCGACGTTCATCACCGCGTCCGAGGAGGACCTCGTCGCGGCGCTGCGCGAGATGCCGCTCGACGTCGACGGGCCGACCGTGATCGGCGCGCACGTCGAGGGTCCGTTCATCTCGCCGCGCCGGCTCGGCGTGCACCCGCCGTCCCACCAGCGCGCGCCCGACCCCGCCCTGCTCGGCCGGCTGCTGGACGCCGGCGACGTGCGCCAGATGACGCTGGCGCCCGAGCTGCCGGGCGCGTTCGAGCTGATCGACCGGCTGCTCGCGCGCGGCGTCGTGGTGTCGGCCGGGCACACCGACGCCAGCGCCGCCGAGGCGCACCGCGCGTTCGACCGCGGCGTGCACACCGTGACGCACCTCTTCAACGCCATGCGCCCGCTCGTGCCGCGCGACCCCGGGATCGGGTTCGCCGCGCTCGCGCGCCCCGATGTGACCGTGCAGCTGATCGCCGACGGCCATCACGTGGCCGGCGACACGCTGCTGGTCGCCTGGGCCGCGGCGCGCGGCCGGATCGCGCTCGTCACCGACGCGGTCGCGGCGACGGCGATGGGCGACGGCGACTTCGCGCTCGCCGGCCGCCGGCTGGTCTCTGCAGAGGGCGTCGTGCGCGGCCCGGAGGGCCAGCTGGCCGGGAGCGTGCTCACGATGATCGACGCGGTGCGCAACCTGCACGGGCTCGGCGTCCCGCTCGAGGAGGCGCTCACCGCGGCCGCCGCCGTGCCCGCGCGGATCGCCGGCCGGCCGGACCTCGGGCGCCTGGCGCCCGGCGCGCCAGCCAACGTGGTGGTGCTGGACGACAACCTGGAGATCCTCAGAGTGCTCCTGGAGGGAGGCGACCGTGTCGCTCGGTAGGACGGAGAGCGCCGAGCAGCCCGCCGCGGTCGCGGCGACCAAGACGTACACGACGTCGCTGGCCGCCGCGGCCGGGCTGGCCGCGGCGGTCGCCGACGACGCCCATCGGCGGCGCGAGCCGGCCGCCGCGCCCGGCGTCCTCGCCGCCAACCTGGACGGCGTCGGCGAGGCCGCGATGCTCGGGGTCGAGGCGCCGCTGTGGACCGAGACCCTCACGACGACCACCGCTCGCCGCCGGCAGCCTGGCCGGCATGAGCTGGCAGGTCTACCTCTCGGGCGAGATCCACACCGACTGGCGCGAGCGCATCCGGCGCGGCGCGGTCGACGCCGGCCTGGACGTCGCGTTCGGCGCGCCGGTCTGGAGTCGAAGTCCCCGGTACCGGCCGGAAACAGCTGGGCCTGGGCGCATCCGCTGCCCGACGTGACGAAGTTCAGCCGGTAGGTCCGGCTTTCCCGCAGGCGCACCGCCCACGCGTCGTCCGGGTCGGCGAAGCGGTCGACGGCCGCGTTGACGCCGTTGGCCGCGAGCGCCTGGCCGGGCGGCTGGGCGGGCTCGTCGGGCACGACCCCGCGCAGCGCGAACGCGTCCGCGACGGAGTTGCCGAGCGGCGCGACGCGGATCAGGTAGTCGGTGCCGGCGGTCGCGTCGAGGTCGAGCGTCGCCTCGCCGCGGCGGTTGGTCGCCTCACAAGCGACGGCGCTCACCTGCGAGCGTTGGCGCTCAGCAGCGTGGCGAGCGCCGCGGCGAGGAAGAGGACGGACACGGCATGAGGGACGCGGCGGATGACGGGACAACGTGCTCCGGCGGCGTTGCGCTGCTTCGCGTTTCCGATTGGCCGGCGGAGGTAATGTCGAATCACGATGTGGGACGCAGCCGGCGACCTGGGGGCCGCCACGCAACGTGCGCTGGTCGGTCTCGCCGAGGCGGTCGCCGGCGCCGCGCCGGGCTGGCTCGCGCTCGGCGTGCTGCTGCACCTCGCCAACCAGGTGGCCCGCGGGCGCGGCTGGTGCGCCGTCGTGCGATCGGCGTCCGGGGACGAGCCGGGCCTGCGCCGGCGTGACGCGGTCGCGGCCTGGGTGGCGGGCGCCGGCGTCGGCGGCCTGGCCTCTGCGCGCGGCGGCGACGCGGTGCGGGTCCTGCTGCTGCGCCGCCGGCTCTCGACGGAAGGGTGCCCGCTGCTCGCCGGGACGATCGTGGCCGAGGGCGCCGGGGAGGCCCTGGTCGGCGTGGTGCTGCTCGCGCTCGCGCTCGCGCTCGGAATCGGGCCCGCGCTCGGCGCGTCCGCCACGATGGTCGCCGCCGTCCTGCTCGCCGCGGTCGCCGTCGCCGTCGTGGCGGTCGCCGCCCGGCGCGTGCCGCGCCTGGGGTCGATCGCGCGCGGCGTCGGCCGCGGCTGCGCACCGCTGCGCGCCCCCGTCGCCTACGCCCGCGAAGTGCTGCCCTGGCAGCTCGCCAGCCGCGCCTGCCGGTTCGGCGCGCTGGCCTGCTTCCTCGTCGCGTTCGGGCTGCCCGCCACGCCCGCGGCGATCCTGCTCGTCGTCTTCGCCCAGGGGAGCGGCCGGCTGCTGCCGTTCGCCCCGGCGTCCGTCGGCGCGAGCGCGGCGCTGCTCGCGGCGACCTTCGGGTCCGTCACCGGCGCCGCCGTCCCGGCCGAGCGGCTGGCGGCGTTCTTCGTCGGGACCAGCACGCTGCTGACCGCGGTCGGCACGGTGCTGGCGCTGGCGATCTGCCTCCCGGCTCAGGCGTCGGCGAAGCAGGGGCGCAGCGCGGTCGCGGCTGCCGCGGCCGGGCGGCGCGTGGCGGCGCGCGCGGCGGCCGTGCCGACGCCGTAGCCGAGCGCGCTCGCGGCCAGCCCGGCGGCGATGTCGAACACGAAGTGGTTGCCGGTGGCGACGACGGCGAGCCCGACGACCGGACCCCACAGCAGCGCGAGCAGCTTGACGACCGGGTGGCGGACGGCGGCGGCGACCGCGATCCCGACCACGACCGCGAAGCCGACGTGGAGGCTGGGCACCGCAGCGAGCTCGTTGTAGAAGCTCGTCGTGAGGCTCGAGTCCATCGCGAAGCCGGTCTGCGCGCTGATCGTGTCCACGAGGTCCATGTCGGCCAGCCGCGGCGGCGCGACCGGGAAGGCGGCGTAGACCGGGATCGAGAGCATCCAGGTGGCGAGGATCGTGTTGCGCAGCCGCTCGTAGAGCGGCCGCGAGCGGCGGTAGACGAAGACGAGCGCGCCCGGGACGACGACCA
>JAABUS010009435.1_pt1 | contig 10311 bp, 15 predicted proteins | sample 5560161 | NCBI WGS metagenome assembly JAABUS01 (sample SAMN10711885, study PRJNA513376) | rock metagenome | isolation source: Antarctica rocks | place: Antarctica: Victoria Land, Trio Nunatak nord | collected 2016-01-04
ATGTTGTGCCAGAGTCGCCTCTGCTGAGCATCAGGTGAGACATGTTGTGCTAGCTGCATGTTCCAGAGCTGAGAGACCTGTCATTGCTGGCTGTTGGGCTGCGTGACCTGTTGACCGTGCAGCTGTGCTGTCTATATCGCTGAGCATGTGCTGACACATTTGCACAATGTGATGATGGTAGTCTAAACTGATCCCAGAAGGCCGAGAAGTTGACACGCTGCTCATGCTGGTTGAACTTGATCAGCTTGTCATGTATGTACAGAGCTGGCAGATGATGCACTTTTTCCATACAATCTTGCATCATGCTTTTTGGGTGTGCTTGTTGAGTAGCGGTGACCGTCACCCTGTCGAGATAGTTGCCAGTACATCATGCCCTCTGCATGTTTTGTACATGTGGCTGATGCAGGCTCACGTCAGGCAGAGCTTCACTGCCAGGGAAGCAAGCTACAGATGACTGTTCACAGACCGCCATTCCGGCCAAAAGAAATGCTCATAGCAGCCAAACAACAGTTGGCACCCTGTCTTTGTGCAGTTGGTGGAGAGTGGTGCTAGATGAGGCACAGATGGTGGGCACAGGCCTCAGCAGTGTGGCTGTCATGGCAGGCCGCCTCCACAGCACCCACCGCTGGGCCGTCACGGGCACCCCCATTGGGCCTGGGGGTCTGGACGACATCCAGGGGCTGTTGAAGGTGCTGCACCATGACCCTTTCTGCGACCCCCTGAAGTGGAAGTGGTGTGTGGCCAACCCATACCTCACAGGTAATGCATCATGTCAACATGCTTGTTTGCATGCGTCGTGTTCAGCATGATTGCATATGATCAAGTGGCATGCCTTGAAACCAGCATGGCTGCTCTTTGTTCATTTACTCTGTCGCGGTTTTAAAATGGGCCCATTTTAAATCCGCGACGGAGTAATACCTTACACTCTGGGGTGTAGAGCCTGTTGTGACTCGTCAGACATGTTGAGAAGGGGTCTCACACATGGCTTACAGTTGCCTTGTGCATCACGTCACTCAATGCACAAGTGGGCACAACCTCATCAGTTCCCACCAGGGATGGGCCAGAAAAACCCTTCCTACAGCACAGGATTCAGCTCAACCTGTAACACATTGACACAATCTTTCCAGCTTTACTTGATTCAGTCTCTTTCATGCATCTGTACCCAGCACCTGACACTGTGGCAATTGCATACTTGGCACAACTCATGCCCGATCAGATGGCTGTGAAAATCATGGCATTCACACGGCCAGCATCAGTGTACACCCCATCAGAAGGCTGGTCTGAGCCATCAGCACCTTGTAAGCTATCACAGATGACTGCTCATCCAACTTGCAGGTGAGAAGGGGTCTGCAGCTCAGCTAGCAAGGGTGCTGAGGCCAATTATGTGGCGTAACAGCAAGCGCAGCAGCGCAGGCCTAGGCCTGGAGCTACCCCCCCGCACCCTCACCCTCACTCGCCTGCACTTCACCCCCGCTGAGCACACCTTCTACTCTCACATCCTTGAGAAGACTCGCGAGGCCCGAGACGCCCTGCACCATCACGAACACCAGTCCAATGCTGACTCAGCTGGCCCATCAATTGCAAGCCCCAACCAGTCAGGTGAGTGTGCAAGTGGTCTCATGGTGCATCACATGCGCGTCATCATGTGCAGAATTCCCAACATGAAGAATGCGCTCCCAAACATGAGGAATGTGCTGCTGTGCTGTGCTGTGCTGTGCTGTTCTGTGCTGTGCTGTGCTGTGCTGTGCTGTGCTGTGCCGTGCTGTGCTGTGCCCTGCCGAGACATGCTGTGCTGCGCCATGCTGTGCTGTGCCAGATCAGCCACTGGATCAGCTAGTTTGTGCTCAAGCTAGCTTACACATCGGCCTCAATGCCTTTATGACACCTCCTATGTGTCTGCAAAAGCTTACTTCTGTGACTTGCCTGGTTGCTTCTGCGACATGCCCACGCTTCACCACACTCAAATTCCATATGCACCGGCCCCACCTTCTTTGCAACTTGCTTCTGGGCAACACCAGACATGGCAAAGGCAGTGCTGTTGTTGGGCAGAGCCCCCACAGGGAAGCCCAGTATACCTCACACTCGGGCTTTTCTTCAATCAATGCCAACAGGCGTAGTCTTGTCTTTTCTTTGCTTCTTGTGCAGAGCGGCGGCGGGTGTCAGCAGCCAGCCAAGCTCGCAAACTCTTTGAGGGGGCGGAGAGGGAGGTGAGGCAGCTCAGGCTGGCCTGCATCCACCCCCAGATGACCGCCTACTGGCGCAACCTCTCTGCTGAAATGCAGCTTGACTCGGTGAGATAGCTCACGTCGCTGCTTTGTCCTTTCGAGCAGCATCCCAGAGAGGTGTCCCCTGTCTGTGCGTCATGTGGGCCTAGGCGTACACCTGTCTGCAGCTTGCATCAGCATATTGCATAAAACTGACAAAGCACAAAACTGACAAAGAAGCCTCTAGTACAGATCTGCAGGTTTGTTCAAATTGGCATCTGCATGCTGCACTAGCATGGTTCCTGTTGTATCTTGACCATGATGCTTGATGCATGGAGCTTTGGTCCAGGCCACTAGGCAGATTCCCAGCAAAACATCATTTCTCCACAGCCATCCACATGAATTCGCACAGGATGTGCTGGTCTGCAGGCAGCACATTAGCTTGCCAGTTGCTGCTGTCTGAGCTGAGATGGGTCAAAGGCCAAGGGCCACCTTGATCCAGCTTCAGCCTCATTTTGTACACTGAATGCTCACCAATGCTATCGCCGTGTCTCTGTTGGCACCAGAAGCCAATGTTGGTGCAGGGAGGTGCCTTGAGTATGGGCCAGATCATGCAAAGGCTCCTGGAGGGTGTTCAAGCTGAGCTACAGGCCGAGGAGCGTGATCTGTGTGCTCACCTGAATGCCCAGGCACACCTGCTCATCCTGGAGGCTCACCTCAACTGCCTCGAAGGCTCTGGCTCTGGCTTTGAAGGGCCTGACGCGGCCGGGTTTGATGGAACAGGCAGTGGGAAAGGCAAACAGGGTGCCTCTGCTACAGACTCACCGGATGAGCCTGTAATGGCGGACAGCACGGTCAGAGGCAAACGCAGACTGAGTGCAGGTGACACTCTGGCTGTGTTACCACATATGGTGTGTTCACGAGGGCCAATGGTGTTTCAGGCTGCTAAGATGAGCATTGCCGTCTCAAGCAGTGCATGTGCTGCCTTGTTGCTTGCTTTTCCAGGCAAATACAGGCCATTTTGACTTGAAAGATCTTTGTTTGCAGCAAATCAGCTACAGCTGCTAGCTTGAGCCTGCGACATTCATGCAACGCACAGTGCAAGCATAAACCCCTACTTACAGCTGTAGAACTGCCTCGCAGCAGGTTCATCCACATAAGACAATCTGCCAATGTACAGTGTGCATACAGGTTCCAACAGCGTAAGTCCTGCGTCCAAGAAGCGGCGCAGGAGCACAACAGCCCCTCCCAGTGAGGACGCCAGGGCAGGGCTGCTGTCAGAGGCCCTGCACCTGCTGCAGCGAAGTCAGGCTGTTGGGGAGTCTGGCATTGAGGCTCTGAATGGGGAAGAAGGGGTACAGGAGCTGGACAACACCATCGTTGGAGCAGATGCAACCATCAAAGCTTGGCGTTTCATGCAGGTGGCTGAGTAGCTGCCTCCTTACAAAGGCTCTTTCTGTACTTCTGGACCACCAGCTTTCACCATCGTCGCAGTATCTTCGCATTCCTGCTCTGCTGGCAACTCATTGTGATGCAAAGCTGTTCTGGATTCTGGCTACTGATGTTGTTATTGCTGCTCAATTTGGCTGCAGCAAAACTGGTCAACAGGTGTCTGCACTTTCACAGAGTGTGCAACAGCGCATTCCTGATGCGCTAGGCAAATGAGCATCTTTCTTGGTTGCATCATGTGCTCTTGTTGACAGACACGCCAACTAGCAGATCCACGTAAGCCCCTTGGCAATGCTGTACTGAAATAGAATCAAGGCTGAACCACAGTTCCTGGTCTGACTGGTGCATATGTTGTTCCAACAGACACTCCAAACCAGACTTATTGGACTTGTATATGTCAGTTTTCCAAGTCATTGTCTGCGGACTCCCCCGATGAGTCCCAAAGACAGACTATGTACACTGTTCGATTGATTGATTGCACTGCTGGAGGTTGCTCACCGCTGCTTGTTGATGCATGCAGGCCAACACAGCACATCAGTTGGCTGAAGTGTATGAGGCTCTAGGCAATGCTGCGGAGGCAGCGGCCATGCGACTGGAGGTGCAGGCCAAGGTGAAGGACGTCAGGGAAGTGGTGGATGAAACTCTGGCCAAGGCAGCTGCCAAGAGCGCGCAGTCTCATAGCAAGGCAGACGAGCTGAGGGCTCAGGTCCTGGCACACTGGCATGAGGCTGATAGGTCTGCAGTCTGCTACCCATGTGCTGACTGTCGTTCTTGACCTAGCTTGTGCAATACAGTTTTGTCAAGGTACACCACCACTCAAGGGATGCCTTGAACCCTGATCCGGTCATGCCCGCCCCGACAGACCTCACCCCTGACTCTTCAGGCCTGGTTATCACATTCAATGAGCATTTCGGTGTTTGTGAACTGCTCAGGCTGTCACACGACCAGTGGCGACACACGACCAGTGCGTTACTTGCAAGCATTTGACATGATTTTTGCCCTTTTGCCTTTGACGTCAGCTCTCCACTGTTTGGCTCACACAAAGTGCACTTGAGTGTCATTTTGGTGTTGCTTTGCTTGCAAGCAGGCTGGACCATAACTCTGACACAGCATCAACCAATGGGTGCAGGCAGAGTTGGTGCGAGGCCAATGTGGGGATGCATGAGTGGGTGCAGGGGCTGCAGGGCACTTTCCAGCAGGCCCAGAGCCAGGAGAGGCAGGCCCGGGAGGAGCACACCTTCCAGGCCACTGAGGAAAGCCAGCAGACCCTCATGGGCACCCACGTCATCAAGGCCCTGCAGGTTGCTGCCTACACAAGTTGCTGTATGCCCTTGTGCCGGACCCTGGCAACGGGGGGCCGGACCAACAGGGTGCTTGCTTTTGCTTGTCATTCAAATGTACCTCGCATCTTGTTGGGTTGCAGGGAAGCTGCTGTTCTGTGCTGTGCTGTGCTGTGCTGTGCTGTGCTGTGCTGTGCTGTGCTGTGCTGTGCTGTGCTGTGCTGTGCTGTGCAGGCTGTCCAGGCCTCAAGCCAGCCATCCGCTGGTATGTACCATGCTGTCATGTTTGTAGCATAGGCGCCCCTTATGCTGCTGCTTAACTGCTCCTGCTGAGGTGCCCATGTGATGGGATGGGATGCTGTGCATCAAGCTCATGGACGCTGAAAGTGTGATTGCTGAGAGCAGTGTGAAGTGCTGACAGGCTGTGGAGAGGCAGTTGATGGAGACCAGAAGCGGCTTGGAAGGGCTGGTGGGAAAGGTTATGAGCCAACAGGCCCTGCATCGCCTCAAGGCCCTCTACAATCAGCTAGCAGGTAGCTCAGGCACCAGACAGATTGACAGGCATCCTGCCTTCATACAACAATGTGTCAAGCATTTCTGAGGTGCTGTAGAGTGTTGCAGTCGCCACATGTGTTGCAGTTGCTGTACAGGTGTTACAGTTGCCACATGTGTTGTGAGACCTCGATATACGTATGGGCCCATCATCATCCTACTCTATCACATGCTACACAATGCCACGTAGCAGAAGCTGTCGTTTGTCCTCAGCTTGCCATGCCTTTGTGGTCGCATGTCCTCATTTGTCTGCTACATGGCCAGTCAAAGTGAACTGGCTACATGTCTGTCAAAGAAGCAGGCCCTGGGATGTTCTGAACTGTGCAGACGCGCATTTGTTCATTTTCTTCAACAAAGAGAACGTGTCAACAGTCTGTAGCACTTGTTTGCTGATCCCTGCCGGCCCTGCTGCAGGTCCACTAGATGACAGGCAACCGCTTGGCCCACCCCCTTTCCTGCAGCAGCTGCCGGATAGGGCACTGCCCTGGAGGGCCCTGTGCATGCCTGACTCACCAGCCCTCATGCCCTCTGCTGCTGCGTTGCATGCCAGCCAGACAGGCCTGCTTCCTACTCAGGCATGCTCCTAGCCTTACTGCCATTGTTTGTCTTGTCTGAGGTCCTGGTTCAGTGCACAACTTCTCAGCTGACCTAGTCCTGCTGTGCAAGCTTTTCAGGCTTTTCAGCATCTCAATGGTCTTTGCATGTCAGGTGTCATTCCAGGAGGATGCTTCAGATCCTTGCTGACACATGGGCATTGTACACCTGGTTTGTCAGCTGTACTGGCACTGTGCTATGTTGATCAGTGAGGCCCAAAGACACCTTTGAGTCAAGACGCCACCCATCCACATCAGGTGTTGCCCACCAGCATACCATGACATGCATGCACCATACTAGCATACGTGGTGTCTCTTGTTGGTGATGGCGGCAGACAGTCGATCTGGTTGACTGTGATGGGACACACCTCAGCAAGCAGACCATCACATTGTGGCAGAGCTGTGTGTGGTAACAGGCGGCTCTTAGGAAGACGATCAGAGCCATTGAGAAGCAGCTGGCCAAGTTCCAGAAGCAGGCAGAGGAGTGGGTGGAACATGGATCAGTTGCAGGGTACAGCCTGGAGGCCTGTGCAGCAGGGCTGGCTGGGGCCAGAGGGCAGTTGGAGCTGGCCAGGGCTCTCAGGGAAGTGCATACCCAGGAAGTGCGCCAGGAGTTGGCGCAGTTTGAAGCGGTGAGCTTTAAAATGACCGGTTTAGGTTGCAACGATGATTGTGGAACCTTTTGTGTTTGGAACAGTGAGGTGTACCACAGCTTCATGTTCAAATCTTGTGGCAGTGTCCTGATCAGGCATGGTCTTTGTGTGGCATTTCTTGGGTCACAATCTGCAAATCTCGAGGTGTGCATGCTGAGCTTTGAGTCTTGAGCTGCAAGTGTTCACTTGCAAAGTGGGCGCCCGCTGCAGGACTCAGTAGAGGCAGAGGTGATGACAGCAGCCCAGGCACGCATTGGGGAAGGGCCCCTCAGGGCTGCTGAAGGCAAAGAGCCCAAAGCCCTCCAGTCAGAAGTGGCTCACCTCATGAATGTCTGTGAGAAGCTGCGCGCCCGCAAACGCTTCTTCGCCAACAAAGTTGAGGAGATCAACAACCCAAAGGCCAATGCTAGACAGCCTCCACATGGCCCTGGGTCCAGCCCAGACCAGCCCTTGGATGATGCTGGGGCTGGTGCGGCCCAGCCCTTGCATGAGCTTGGAGCTGGTATTTCAGGGCGGCCGCAAAGCGCTGCACCCTCACACACATCTTTCCCAAACCATACGCCGCGTACTTCCGTGTCACTGCTACCCGCTGATCAACTGATAGAGGCTTGGGTTGTCAGTCCCCCCACCTCCCCTGCTGTCACCCCCCCTGCCAGCCCCCCTGCCACCACCTCCAACCCCAATGCCAATGGTGTTGACGACTCAAAGCATGGTACTGGCAAAGCTGATGCTGCTACCAAAGATGCAGCTGCCATGTCAAGCGTCAGTCTTACCTCAGGTGGTGACGTCACAGCAGACACACATGGTGCTGCTGCTTCTGATGACCATGTCACTACGCAAGAAGCTGGTCCCAGTACGCAAGTCAGGCAGGAGAGTCAGCATGCACAGCAGCAGACTACCAGAATTTGCTCGAGGGAAGCTACTCCTGCCGCAAACGAGACTTCAGTCGCACAGCAGCATGGCAGCCGGCCCACATCTGGCGTGAGCATACCTCTTAGCCATCAAGATGTTTCACAGCAGTCCATTAGGAGGCCAATTGGCCTGACATGGGCAGATGGCGTGCGAGCCCCAATTGGGATGGCTCTAGCCATTGGGCCCTGGGCCCATACTTCCTCTTCTGCCCTACCTGTCACCACACAGGCCATTCAGCATGATGTCATTGACTTGGCTTCTTCTTCTGGACATGCACACATGGCTGGACTGGGTCCACATGACAGAGAGGCTGCTGTCTGGGAAGGCGGCCTCACTTGTATTGGTAATCACGGTCATGAGCCAGTGCACAGTCAGCACGCTTCAGCTTCTGGCCCTGCTGCTCATGAGGGCATGCATGATGACCAAGTCATGCAGGGCAGTCATGCTGCAGCTGGCAGAGAAGCTGCTGCTGCCACTGCTACAGAAGCTGTGAGAGAAGCACAGACCAGGGGGACAACTCCTGATGACGACAGCAGCAGCTCCCAAATGTGCAACGTGTGTCTGTGCCCCATCCGGCAGCTCATCATAGTGCTGCAGCCCTGCGGCCACTACTATTGCGAAAACTGCACGGCAGCCATCAGGGCTGTGGCCTACCCCAGGTGCCCTGAGTGCCGAACCAGGATCAGCAGCACCTTCCGGGTGCCTCTCAGCTCTGCTCAGACGCAGACCCACAAGGAGGATCCTCAGCACGCTCAGGTGACTCTCCAGCATTACAGCAAGGCTGCTTGAGGCTGTCTGCTCAAGATTAGTTACAGACCTGCCTGCCCATGAATGTTGACTGCCTAGGGGTCCCTGTATGCCTGTTTGCCTGCCTGCCTGCCTGCCTGCCTGCCTGCCTGCCTGCCTGCCTGTCTGTCTGTCTGTCTGTCTGTCTGTCTGTCTGTATATATGTCTGTCTGTCTGTATATCTCCCTACTTGCCTGCCTGCCTGCTGGCCTGCCTGGATGGGTGTCTGTCTGTCAGTCTGGCACTACCTTCCTGCCTGCCTGCCTGCTGAAAGGTCAAAGCGAATGTCACAACACAGAGGCGCAAGCAAACCATGTGTCTCTACAGATCAAGGTGGTGGGCAATTGGATGAGCAAGATTGAGGGGCTGATCAGGCGCATTGTGAGGCTACGCCAGGTGGCCCCTGAGGAGAAGAGCCTGGTGTTCAGTCAGTACCCAGATGCCCTCAAGCTAGTCGGCAAAGCCCTGCATGTGAACAACATCTCCTGGGTCCAACTCAAAGGAGGATCCAAGGTAAATTCTGCTCATACATCAGTAACAAATCAGATACACTCCACACATCTGCTTTGGCCAAGTGATTGATGTCCTCTGTTGAGTGCATTTAGTATGATGGGTAATCTGGATTTTATGAGGCTGAGGGATACTTTTATGTGAAACGCAGCACTCTACAGCGTAGTACGCAGTATCTGACTGTCGTAAAGTGGATTTGCAGGCTAGTGCAGCCATGAGGGAATTTGAGACCAAGGAGGAAGTGAGGGTGTTCCTGTTGCCCCACAAGGTGGGCGCGTCAGGCCTCACTCTCAACAGAGGTACGCCTTCTGCTCCCCACAAGATTCTAGCTGGTGTCTTTGCTGCACAGAATACATTGCAGACCTTGGTCGCATGCCATTGGTCAGCCATGCTGAGCTGACACTGATCATATTGGGAAGATTGGGCTCTGCTGGGCTCTTTGATGTTATGTGGCTTGTCTTCACATGGTGCAGACTGCACTTGTGTGCTCATGTATTGTACGTGTGTATGCTCACTGAGTGTCGTGGCATAATGGTATAGCCAACCCACTTTGTGTGGGCAGCGGCAGAACTCATGGAGTGCTGAACACCAACTGATTTGGCCCGTTGTGATTGTGTCATAGAATGGTATGGGACGCCCCTGCCCTTGACATGGAGGCAGGGAGTTGCATCTACAGGGCTCTACCAACTGCATCTCTCAAAGTCAAGCAAACCTGGCAAAAGCTGCTGCTGCAACCTTGTTTGCTTGCATACAGCCAATCAGGTTTTCCTCCTGGAACATTGTTTGCTTGAATACAGCCAATCATGTGTTCCTGCTGGAGCCCAGCATGGACCCTGCCATCCTGCAGCAGGCTGTGGGGCGGGCGCACCGCATGGGTCAGACCCGCCCCGTCCACGTCACCCGCCTCATCATGCACTCCACTGTGGAGGTCAGCCGTCACGACTTGCATGCTCTGCTTGTACCCTGACACAAAGGCTGCTTCGTTGTCTCTCACCTCCATCCTGGAGGCCTACAAATGCCCTTTCAAATATTGCCTAACAAATATTGCCTAACAAGTGTTACTCAACAAATGTTGCCTAACAAATCTCCAACTATTGTGCCTCGGTGCAGTGATGCCATAGAGTTCTCTGCATACTTGTCTGACAGTCTTTGCAAGTCACATGCAACATCTGTTCAATCTTGCCTGGTCACACAGGTGCTGCCGGCGTACTGCATATGGCATTTGTGGCTAATATTCTTCGGCAGCTGCTCTGGTCATGTGCTCTCTTCGCTCTGCTGTTGTGTTGTGAACACTGCTTGTTCAATCACCACGAGTATCATGACGTGAACAGGAAGCGGTGATGGAGGCACAGGAGCGGCGGCAGCCTCTCAT